>Ga0247610_10003437_pt1 | contig 17425 bp, 18 predicted proteins | sample 174DNAGHGhighgp2_FD_193483 | JGI IMG/M metagenome (GOLD analysis project Ga0247610, IMG submission 193483) | Sheep rumen microbial communities from Palmerston North, Manawatu-Wanganui, New Zealand - 1742 DNA GHGhigh gp2 | ecosystem: Host-associated > Mammals > Digestive system > Stomach > Rumen... | reverse complement strand
CTTCCCGTGGAGATATCCGGTCATCCTGCTGACCGGCTACCTGAAAGCCATCTTCCCCAAGACGTACTACCGGACTTACCTGCGTCTGAGGGGCGTGAAACGGAAGGATTTCCCTTCCTTCTTGAAGAAAAAAGTATGAGAAAGTTGTTGAATGTCGACGAGTGCAAGGCGATCATGCTGGAGATCCTTGACGCCATCGACCAGTTTTGCCGGGAGAACGGACTCCGCTACTCGCTGTGCGGCGGGACCCTGTTGGGGGCCGTCCGGCATAAAGGATACATCCCCTGGGACGACGATCTGGACCTGCTGATGCCCCGTCCGGACTACGACCGTTTCCGGAAGGAGTTCAACGTGGAGGGTTTCTATGTGAACGACCTCTCCGAACGGGACGACTGCGTGGAGACCTTCGTGAAGGTGTGCAAGTCCGGGACCGTGATGGTGGACCTGAACTTCGGCCGCGAACGGTGGGGCGTCAATGTCGATGTGTTCCCCCTGGACGGCGCACCCTCCGAAGGGCTGGCCGAGCATTATGCAGCCCTGAACGTCCAGCGCGAGAAGGCCTTTCAGATCTGCCCCTACTACAAATCCGTCCAGAAAGGCCGTTTCCCGCTGATGCTGAAATACGCCCTCAAGCGGCTCCGCTACTTCTACCCGGGCTCCTTCAAGAGCCTCAAGAAGAAGGTCGTGGACGCCCAGAAGGCCATCCCCTACGAGACCGCCGAGGTCGTGGGGCCTTACTACTGGGTGGAGAAAACCCGGGCCTTCCTTCCCCGGAAGGTTTATGACGAACTCGGCACCTACCCGTTCGAGGGCAAGGAGTATCCCGCCACCCGGGATTACGATACCGTCCTCAAGGCGCTGTTCGGAGATTATATGCAACTTCCCCCCGTAGAAAAACGCGTGTCTCATCACGCCTACGACTCCTTTATCGAAAATTGACGAACATGAACAAATCATTGACATTCATTCCCTTCGAGCAACTCGAGGATACTTGGAAAGCGATGGAAAAACAGAGAGTATCCCCTTTCATGTACTACGATTATATGCGCTACATCGTCCGGGACGAAAAAAGGAACCCTTTCCATTCGGTCCGAATCGCCTGCATCCAGAACGTGTCATCGCGAGAGATTCTGATGATTGTCCCGCTGGTCTACGTGAAAGGTCCAAAAGCCCACTATAAGATGCTTGGCGACATCGGTGGTTGCGACATCGCCGACGCCTTGTACAAGGACAGTATTTCTGGAGAAGAGAGGGGTGAACTCATCTCCTTCTTCTACAAATCCCTGTCCGGTCGGTTGGAGTTTCGTCGACTCTATGAGAAGTCGCCCCTTTACTTGAACGCGCCGCCCGAGCGGATCGTCTCCGACGAGACCGTTGGCTATGCAGATATTCCCGTTCCCGAGGACTGGGATGGATATCTGGCGTCCCTCTCCGGAAACTCTCGCCATAATCTCACCCGTGCAGTCCGCCGGATGGACCGGGACGGAATCGAGCACCGGCTGGAGGTGTACGGTGGCGACCGGTCCCTCCCGAAAGAGGTCTGGAAGCTCCTGATGAAGACATACTACGCCCGCTTCCACGCCAAATACAAGAGAGGTGTTTTCTCCGATGAGACAAAGGGAGGCATCTTTGTGCAGGTGCTCAAATACATCCATTATAGGACTTACAAGAAACTGTGGTTCTACACCAAGCACGATTCCCATTCCATCCCTGAACTGGCTAACGCGCGCACTTATGTCCTCTGGAACGGGGACGACATGATCGCCTTCGCCTGCGGTTTCCTGACCCACGACCAGAGCATCTGCTCATATCCGCGCCTTGCCATCAACGAGAAATACAACTACTATACGCCCGGATGCGTCATGCTCGCCGAAATCCTCCAGCTCTATATGCAAAGGGGTGTGACGAAGCACCTGGACCTGAGCCGCGGCGACGAAGCGTACAAGTTCAAAATGGGAGCCGTCGCCTACTGCACCCACGACATCGTCCTGAAGTGAAAACCGTTCCCATCCTCTTCACCTTCGACCAGAGCCTGGTGATGCCGGCTGGGGTGTGTCTGACTTCGCTGCTGGAAAGCGCTGAGCCGGACACGTTCTATGACATCTTCATCCTCCACGGTCCCGGATGCGATTTCTCCACCCTGAACAGGCTCAAGGAGCGATTCTCCAACTTCCGGCTCACCCTCCGGGAGGTCAAAGGGGAATTCGTGGGGGCCTACGAGATCCGCGGCATCCCGGAGACGGCCTACTATCGCCTCCTTTCTCCCGAGATCATTCCCGAGTATGACAAACTGCTCTATTCGGACGTGGACGTGATCGTCCGGGAGGACCTGGCCAAGTACTATGACATCGACCTGGGCGACAACTATTTCGCGGCGGTGGACAACTGCTCGCGGCTGCGTCCGGCAGTCCAGGAGTACATCTCGACCTTGGGCATCGACTGGCGGGACAACTACTACTATTCCGGGAACCTGGTCATCAACTCGGCGCAAATCCGCAAAGACGGGATGATTGCCAAGTTCCGCGAGCTGGGGAAAAACGAATACAACCAGCAGGATATGGACATCATCAACATCGCCTGCAACAAGCGGTTCTTCCCCCTCGGCCCGGTGTTTTGCATGACCGTCCAATTGTATTCCCTCATCGTGAACCGGCGGGCCGAGATGGACGCCATCTACGGAGCCAGTGCGCTGGATGACGCACTCGACCACGGACTCGTGCACTTCAACGGGATGAAACCCTGGAAGGGCGCTTGCCCAAATATGGACATTTGGTGGACAACCTATCGTCGGAGCCAATTCTTCGACGAGGCCTTCTGCCAGCGGTTCTGGGACGGCCAGATGACCCTCCTGGAACGCCTCCCCCTCCTCAAGCGCATCAAGATGTTGCTGCGTTACCCCATCGACAGAAAAAAGTTCAAGAAATGAAAGAAATCTCCCCCGCCGACTTCCGCATCCATATGATGGACATCCTGGCGGATATGCAGCGCTTCTGCGATGAGAAGGGGCTGCGTTATTACCTGGCCTACGGGTCATTGCTCGGCGCCATTCGCCACAAGGGATACATCCCCTGGGACGACGACATCGACATCTGGATGCCCCGCCCGGACTACGAGCGGTTCTGCAAGGAGTACGACCACCCCTATTACAAGGTTATGTCTTGCTGGACCGACAAGAATTATCCGCTGGATTTCCCGAAGGTCCATGACATCCGGACCGTGGTGGAGGAAGAAGGCGGCGACGGTGACTGGGGCGTGTTCGTGGACATCTTCATCCTGGACGGCATCCACTCCCCCGAGGAGGGTGTCAAGATGATGAAGAAGGTCGCATTCTACCGGTCGATGGCCGCGAACCAGCGGTTCACCCGCAAATTCAAGATCGGCCGGAGCACCGGCTTCAAGAAGAGCGTGATGGCCCTTCTGGGCAAGATTGTCCATCCCTTCATCTCCCTGCAGAAGATCCTGCAGGCCGAAGACAAGTACATTGCCACCAACGATTACGATTCCTGCGCCTATGCGTCCTCGCTGGTGGACTACAAGTATCAGGTCTTTGTCCCGAAAGAGGCCCTGGAGCCCTTCGTGATGATGCCTTTCGAGGACCGACAGTTCCGTTGCCCGGCGGACTCGGACAAGGCGCTGACCGTGACCTTCGGTCCGAACTATATGACCCCTCCGCCGCCGGAAAAGCGCTATTCCGTGCACGCAAGTAAAGCCTATTGGAAATAATACATCTCTCTCCCCATGAAATTCTTATTTGATTTGGACGGGACCATCACTTCCCAGGAGACGCTGCCCATCATTGCCAGACTGGGCGGGGTGTCCGACCGGATCGACGGCCTGACCAAGGAAACGATCCAAGGGAACGTTCCGTTCATCGAAAGCTTCATCCAGCGGGTGACCATCCTCAAGGACATCTCCGTGAAAGCCATCTCCGACCGCCTGGCAGAGGTGCCGCTTTACGAGGAGGTTTTCCGCTTCATCCAGGAACACAAGGAAGACTGCATCGTCGTCACCGGCAACCTCTATTGCTGGTGCGAGGGGCTTTTCAACGTCATCGGCTGCCGCTATTGTTGCTCCGATGCGCTTGTCGAAAATGACAAGGTTGTCAAGATCAAGTCCATCCTCCGGAAGGAGACTGTCGTCGACGAACTCAAGGCCCAGGGCGAAAAGGTCGTTTTCGTCGGAGACGGGAACAACGACATGGAGGCGATGCGCCACGCGGACATTTCCATCGCCGCCGGCCTCACCCATCATCCCGCCCGCAGCCTCTATTCTATCACCGATTACATGGTTTTCAATCAATCCGCCCTATGCCGACTCCTAAATCAGTTGTCATAAGTTCCGCCGGCATCGGCTCCCGTCTGGGACTGGGACTTACCAAAGCGCTGCTTCAAATCAATGGCAGGTCGCTGATTTCCTGGCAGTTGGAACTGTTCAAGGATGTGAAGGACCTCCGGATCGTCGTCGGCTTCCAGGCCAACGACATCATCGAGGAAGTGCTCAAATACCGCAGCGACGCCATTTTCGTCTTCAACCACCTGTACTTCGAGACCAAGACCGGCGCCAGCTTCTATCTGGGCGCCAAGGACGCCGGGGAGGAGATCATCGAATGGGACGGCGACCTGCTGGTCCATCCGGACGATGTGAAGACCATCCTCAACACCCCCGGCGAGTTCATCTGCTACTCCGACATCACCAGCGAAGACGCCGTCTACTGCAAGACCGACGAGCAGGGCAACGTCCTTGCCTTCTCCCGCGAGAATGGCGACTACGAGTGGACCGGCCCCGCCTGCATCAAGAAAGAGCACCTGACCTACTCCTCGAACAATGTCTTCAACATCTTCGAGCGCGTCCTGCCGATGAAAGGCATCAAGGTCAGGGCCTATGACATCGACACTTACAGCGACTACAAGCGGGTGTCGGAAATAACAAAGAACTGGTAGTCAATGCCTATTACCGTTACATCTCCCCTCCTCCCCGACCTGGACAAGTTCAACGAACTGCTCGGGCAGATCTGGGACAGCAAATGGATCACCAACAACGGGTCCTTCCACAAGAAGCTGGAAGCGGCCCTTTGCGAATACCTCAAGGTCCCTTACATCAGCCTGTTCACGAACGGGACGCTGCCGCTGCTTACGGCACTGCAGGCCCTGCGGATCACGGGCGAGGTCATCACGACGCCCTACAGTTTTGTGGCGACGACCCACTCCATCTGGTGGAACGGATGCCGGCCGGTGTTCGTGGACATCGACCCGGCCACCGGCAACATCGACCCGGACCGCATCGAGGCGGCCATCACCCCCAAGACGACGGCCATCATGCCGGTGCACGTCTACGGGAAGCCGTGCGACACGAAGCGGATCCAGGAGATTGCCGACAAATACGGGCTGAAAGTCATCTATGACGCGGCGCACGCGTTCGGTGTCGAAGTAAATGGAGAGAGCATCCTCAACGCAGGCGACCTCTCCACCCTCAGCTTCCACGCGACCAAGGTCTTCAACACCATCGAAGGCGGCGCGATGGTCATGCACGACGCCGAGACGAAGAAGCGGATCGACTACCTGAAGAACTTCGGCTTCGCCAACGAGGTCGAGGTCGTCGGCCCCGGCATCAACAGCAAGATGGACGAAGTCCGCTCGGCCTACGGCCTGCTGAACCTGAAGCAGGTGGATGCGGCCATCGAGGCCCGCCACCAGGTCGCCATCCGGTACCGGGAAGCCCTGAGGGATGTCGAAGGCATCACCTTCTTCGACGACATGCCCGGCGTCCGCCACAACTATTCCTACTTCCCCATCTTCGTGGATGCGGAGAAATACGGCATGACACGGGACGAACTCTATTTCAAGATGAAAGAGAACGGCGTGCTCGGCCGCCGGTATTTCTATCCGCTCATCAGCGAATTCAGCACCTATCGCGGACTGCCCAGCGCCGCGAAGGAGAACCTGCCGCAGGCGCACAAGATGGCGGACAGCGTCATCTGCCTGCCGATGCACCATGCGCTGAGCGAAGAGGACCTTCATCTAACAATCGAGCAAATCCGCGGATAGTGCAGACAGCCGTCCTGAATAAACAGCGGGAAAGCAATCTGGAATTGTTCCGGATTGTCACGATGCTGTGGATTGTCGCCCATCACTATGTCGTCAACTCCGGTGTCTGGGATGCAATTCAGGCGGACCCAACTTCTTCCAGTTCGCTGTTTTATTTCTTGTTCGGGATGTGGGGGAAAACGGGCATCAACTGCTTCGTCCTCATTACGGGATGGTTCATGTGCACATCCCGGATTACATTCCGGAAGTTTTTGAAACTGCTGCTGGAAATTGAGTTTTACAAAGTCATCATCGGTGTCATCTTTCTTTTGACGGGCAAGGAGACTTTTTCTTCCGAGTGGCTCCTAGGATTGCTGCCCGTGCGCGAAATCAGAGACGGGTTCATTTCCTGTTTTCTGGTATTCTACCTGTTCATCCCCTTCTTGAACATCTTGATCCGGAACATGGACCGGAAACTCCATTTGGCTTTGATCGGTTTGCTGCTGTCCATTTATACCGTCCTGGGCACCATCCCGCTTTTCAGCGTAAAGATGAACTACGCCTCCTGGTTCTGTACGCTCTATGTGATCGCCTCGTATATGAGGCTCTATGATTTCCCGCTCAAAAACGGCAAGGCTTCTTCCTGGCTCTTGCTCTCATTAGGCGCCATCCTTCTTTCCATGCTTTCCGTATGGGCCATCATTCGGAGCGGGAAGAATGTTTCACCCTACTGGTTCGTCAGTGGCCCAAACAAGGTGATGGCGCTTGTAACAGGCCTCTGCTTGTTCAATTTATTCAGGGCCATCAGGATTCCTTACAGTCCTTTGATCAATACTGTCGCAGCAACGACTTTCGGTGTGCTTCTCATCCATGCCAATAGCGATGCCATGCGCCGGTGGTTATGGTTTGACCTGCTTGACAATGCCGGACATATCACTTGTCATCTGTATCCTCTGCGCGCCGGATTGATCATTCTTCTTGTATTCACGGCCTGCTCAATATTAGACTGGCTACGAATCATCCTGCTTGAAACGCCCCTGTTCGCCTTTTTGGACAAGCGTTGTTTTCAAAAGGTGAAGTAATCCCGCATAAACCGTCGAAAGTCCAATGAAAAAGAACATACTCGTCTTTCCGTGCGGATCCGAAATCGGGCTCAACATCCATGGCTCGGTCCGGTACTCCACGCATTTCCACCTCATCGGCGGGAATTCCGTGGAAGACCATGGTGCGTTTGTGTACGAAGACTACATCCCTTCCATCCCTTTTGTCAACGATCCCGACTTCATCCCCACCCTCCGGAAAATCGTCCGGGAAAGAAAGATCGACGCCATCTATCCGGCCATGGACTCCGTCATCACGGCATTGAAGACCCATGAAGAGGAACTGGGGTGCCGGGTCGTTGCGTCCCCCCGGGAGACCACGGAGATCTGTCTGTCCAAATCGAAGACGTATCGCGCCCTGGACGGCGTCATCCGGATTCCCGCGCAGTATGGTCCCGACTCACGGCCGCCTTTCCCGGTTTTCCTGAAGCCCGATGTCGGATACGGGGCCAAGAATACGGCCGTCGTCCATGACGAAGATTCGTTGCGCAGCATCCTTTCCACCCGCAACGACCTGCTGGTCTTGGAGTATCTTCCCGGGGAAGAGTATACTGTGGACTGCTTTACGGACAGACACGGCAAGTTGCTCTATGCCGCCGCGCGGGAACGCCATCGGATCAAGGATGGAATCAGTGTCAATACATCCTTCTGCCGAGACCAGGAAGAATTCATCGCCCTCGCCGACCGCATCAATCGGCGCATCCGCTTCCGTGGGGCCTGGTTCTACCAGGTGAAGAGGGACAAGAATGGAGAGCTGTGTCTACTGGAGATCGCCTCCCGGCTGGGCGGTTCGTCCCTGCTCTCGCGCGCCGTCGGGGTCAACCTGGCCTTGATGACGCTTTTCGACGCCTTCGACGTCGATGTCGCGCCGCAGGTCAACGCCGGCTACCGGGTCGTCCTGGATCGCGCGCTGGAGAACCGGTACCGGTGCGAGGGGCTGCATTACTCGACGGTCTATGTCGATTACGACGACTGCCTCATCCTGGACAAGAAAACCGTCAACGTCCAGCTCGTCGGCTTCCTCTATGAGTGCCTGAACAGCGGGAAGCGGCTGGTCCTGCTGACCAAACACATCGGCGACCTGGAGGGCGAATTGAAGGCCTTCCGGCTCGACCAGCTCTTCGACGAGATCATCCACATCCCGGATAACGCGGAAAAGAGCGGGTACATCCAGGACAAAGACGCCATCTTCATCGACGATTCTTTCGCGGAAAGGCAGAAGATCAAAGAACGAATCGGGCTCCCCGTCTTCGGCCCGGAAATGGTTGACGTCCTGTCATGAGAATCTCTGAATTGATCAATTCCGAAAGGGACCTGGCCCGGTTGTCGACCTTTATCCGGGAGAACGAGCATCTGCTTCCGGATCCCCTCTCCCTTCACGTCGACACGGACGCCTATTGCTTCAAGCTGCTGAGCCTGGGGCGCGTCTTCGTCGCGGAGGAGGGCGACGAGATCTGCGGGGTGATGATGGGTTATATCAACGACTTCGCCGGCCATGTCGCCCATATGCAAGTCCTGATCGTCAACGGCCGCTTCCAAGGCAGGGGGCTCGGGAAGAAACTGGTCCTGCATTTCCTGGCCGAAGCCGGGAAAGCCGGGATGAAAGAGGCCGAACTGACCTGCGACGCCTCCAACGAAAAGGCCGCGTCGCTCTACCGGAAAATCGGATTCCTTCCCTCCCCCGTCGTCCATCCGAACAAAGAGAAACGCTATTTTGTTTACGAGATCCATGATTGACATCCAATCCGTCCAAAAGCGGCTGCTGGACATGGCCGAATGCGTCTGTTCCATTCTCGAGGGCCATTCCATCCCGTATGTCATCACCTACGGCACGCTGCTGGGCGCCGTCCGCCACCAAGGGTTCATCCCCTGGGACGACGACTTTGACATCTACCTTTTCGACGACACCTACGACCAGGCCGTCGCCGCGCTGGCCGCGGAGCTGCCCGCCAACCTCTTCCTCGAGAACGAGGACAGCGAGCCGCTCTACTTCCATGGCTGGGCGCACGTGAAAGACTTGTACAGCACCGTCATCTGCTCCCAGTTCCCGCAGGACAGCCTGTATCGGCACCATGGCCTGAGCATCGACCTGTACAAAGCGACCCGGATTCCGAGAGAGAGCCTGAAACTCTTCCAAGCCCGGGAAAGAATCAATTATTTCCAAAGGAAACTCCGGCACGGGCTGATCTCGAAGCAGGACTATGCCCTCCGGGCGGAAGACGCGGTCCAGGAGGTCGCCCGGGAACAGGAGAAGGCCATCCAGAACCCTGCGGACGTCATTTACGGGTTCATGTCCTTGGACGGGGATTATCTCGAGGTCGCGGAAGTGTTCCCGACCCGGGCGTACAATTTTGAAGGCCATTCCTTCCAAGGTCCCCGGGAGTACGACGCCTTCCTGAGGAGATGCTACGGAGACTACATGTCCCTGCCGCCCGTCGAAAAGAGAGTCCCGCATTATTCAGAAGTCCATTTTTCCGATCCGAATGAACAACTGTGACATCATCGTCTCCGTCCGGTGCATCGTCTTCAACCACGAGCCCTATCTGCGCCAGTGCCTGGACGGGATTGTCATGCAGCAGACGGACTTCCGCTTCGAGGCCTTTGTCCATGACGACGCCTCCACGGACGGTTCCGCGGACATCATCCGGGAGTATGCCGAAAGGTATCCGGACATCATCAAGCCCTATATCGAGGAGGAGAATCTCTATTCCAAGAAAGACGGCAGCTTCCGGCGGGTCACCTACAGCCCCGAAAACCTCCGGGGGAAATACATCGCCCAGTGCGAAGGGGACGACTACTGGACCGACCCGCTGAAACTCCAGAAACAAGTCGACTACCTGGAGGCCCATCCCGACTGCATGCTCTGCTTCACGAACGCGACCATGCACTGGGAGGACGGGAGCGGGAAGCCCGACCGGCTGTTCGCTCCCAATCTGGAGGAGCGGGACTATGCCGGACCGGAAATGACCGCCGACTGGATCACGCCCACCGCGTCTTTCGTTTTCCGGAGGGACATCCTGGACACGGACTTTTATCATCAGGTCATCGCCCATCCCAAGGTCAGCATCGTCGGGGACATCCCCTTGGTCCTGACCTGCGCCCGTTTCGGGCAGGTGCACGCCCTCCAGGACGTGACCTGCGTCTACCGGAGGCAGGCGAACGGATTCGTCTTGAAGGCCAATTCCCGCAAGCAACTGGCCATGGGCGACTACCGGTACTGCCTGTACAAAGTCTTCGGACGCGAATACCTGGAATCCGCGGTCCACACCTCCCTGTATCGCTACAGGCTGGCCCTGTCGATTGCGAAGCGGGAGCACAATGCCGGGAACATCGCCCGCATTTGCGGCCGGATCGCCCGCGTATACATCTGTCATCCCCGCTATGCGCTGAAAAGGTTCAAGCAGGTCCTTCAGGAAAGGAAAGAGCGCCTGGCTTCCCAATGATCAAAAGAAAATCCCATATGACCATCGCCATCATCATCGCCGGCGGATCCGGCTCCCGGATGGGCCAGGACATTCCGAAACAGTTTCTGAATGTCCATGACAAACCCGTCCTCATCTATACCTTGGAAGGATTCCAGAGACATCCCGGCATCGACGCCATCGAGGTCGTCTGCATCGACGGCTGGCACGAGGTGCTGTGGGCCTATGCCCGGCAGTTCGGCATCGACAAGCTCAAATGGGTCGTGTCCGGCGGCAAGAGCGGCCAGGAGTCCATCCGGAATGGTGTTTTCAACTTGGAAGGCAAGTGCTCGGATGACGACATCATCGTCATCCATGACGGCATCCGGCCGCTTATCGAGCCCAGCGTCCTGACGGATGTCATCGTCAAGTGCAGCCAATACGGCAATGCGGTCACCTCGATGCCGTACAACGAGCAGATTTTCGTCGTCGACGACGAGATTTCGACCACGAAGTACATTCCTCGCGAGACACTCCGCCGTGTCGCCACCCCGCAGGCCTACAAATTCGGAAAACTGGACTGGGCATACCACAAGGCCTTTGAGGAAGAGATCGGCATCTACGGTTCTTCCTATACGAACACGATGATGGTGGAGCTCGGCGAGCGTCTGTATTTCGCCGCCGGCTCCGACAAGAACATCAAGCTCACCACCAAGGACGACATGGAGCTGTTCAAGGCGTACCTGGCGATGGATAACAAAGACGATTACCTGAAATGAAAGAATTGACTCTACAGGAAATCCAGCAGGAGAGCCTCCGGATTCTCCGGCAGGTCCATACCTTCTGTGTCGCGAACGGCATCCGGTATTCCCTCGCCTACGGTACGATGATCGGAGCCGCCCGGCACAAAGGGTTCATTCCCTGGGACAACGACATCGACATCTATATGCCCCGCCCGGATTATGAGCGTTTCTGCAACAGTTTCCGGGCCGACGGACTGGGGATTGTGTCGGAAAAGGACAAGGACTGCCTGATCAATTTCTGCCGGGTCTACGACACGGAAAGGACCGTGGCCAAGGTCCATTTCAAGTCTTCCGAAAACTATGACGGCGGCATCTGGATCGATGTGTTCCCGATGGACGGCGCACCGGACGACTACGACGCGTTCCTGGCCAAGATGAAGCACCTCCGGAAATACTTCGTCAAACAGCTTTATCTGAGGAAATCCCTCGGCGGAATGAAGGCCGTGAAGGAAGCCTTCGGTTTCAAGGAGGCCTGCACGCTGTTCGCCTGCCGGTTCCTCCTCCCGACGAAAGCCTGCCTGAGATACGTCAACAGGAAGTTGCGGGAAGGCGCCCGGGAATTCGAGTTCGGGACAACCGGGCACTGGACGGACTACAGCTGCATCTTCATCGGAGACAACAACTTCCATCTTGTGGAAGAGTGGGACCATATCAAAGAGACGGAGTTTGAAGGAGAGCGTTTCTGTATGCTGGAAGCGTACGACGCCATCCTCCGCCGCCGCTATGGCGACTATATGAAACTCCCCCCGGAAAATGCCCGAGGGCCCAGGGGAAACGACAAATGGTTCTGGAAAAATGAAGCTTGACCCCCTTTATCAAGAAGATCTTCATCTGATCGCCGCCTTCCCGGCTGTTTCTTGGGAGTGCCTGCAGGATTCCTCCATCCTCCTTTCTGGAGCTACCGGAATGATCGGAAGTCTGCTGGTGGACGCCATCTTGTACAAGGATGGCCTGAACTGCAAAGTGATTGCCCTGGGCCGGAACGAAGAAAAGGCCCGGAAGCGTTTCGGACACTGTTGGGACTCCCCCTTCTTCCAATTTGTCGAGTGCGACGTGAACAAGGCGGAGACGATGCCTACTGATATCAAGGCGGACTATGTACTCCACCTGGCCAGCAACACGCATCCAGTCGCCTATGCGACGGATCCCATCGGCACGATCACGGCCAATATCATCGGCACGCAGAACATGCTGGACCTGGCGGTGCGTTGCGGTGCCAAGCGTTTCCTGTTCGCTTCTTCCAACGAAGTTTATGGCGAGAACCGGGGAGACACCGAACTGTTCGACGAGTCCTATTGCGGTTATATCGACTGCAACACTCTGCGCGCCGGCTATCCGGAAAGCAAGCGCTGTGGTGAGGCCCTCTGCCAGGCCTACAAGAAACAGAAAGGGATGGACGTAGTCATCGCCCGGCTCACTCGCTCCTTCGGTCCTACGCTTCAGCTCACCGACACGAAAGCCCTCACCCAGTTCCTGAAGAACGGCCTCAACAAGGAGAACATCGTTCTGAAGAGTGCTGGAACACAGTATTACTCATACACTTACGCCGCCGATGCCGTCACCGGCCTGCTGACCGTCCTTACCAAAGGCGAGAGCGGCGAGGCCTACAACGTGGCGGACCAGTCTTGTGACATCCAGCTCCGCGACCTTGCCAAGATGATTGCAAACCTGTCCGGCACCGAAGTCATCTTCGACCTGCCGAACGAGACGGAAGCGGCCGGCTTCAGCAAGGCCACGAAAGCGAGGCTGGATGGAAGCAAACTGAAAGCGTTGGGATGGGGTATCTCTTATGACCTGAAGGCGGGCATAGAACGGACATTGAAAGGGTTGGAAAACTGACATGATCAAATCGCTTCGACACTTCACTGCATCTTTGATCCCGATCCTGCTTTTCTCCTGCGAGAAATCGTACGGGATCGAGGCGACCTTCGGTACCGAGACCTCCATTTCCATCAGCGTAGGACAAACCGACACCATCTATCGGGAGCAGGGCATACTCCTGGATGAGATGCAACAACGGCATCAGATCTACGACCTGCAGTGCTACAAGGGTGTTTGGAGCATCCATTTCAAGTATGGAAGGAAAGCGCGATTCTCTGAAAACGTTTTCCCTTTCATCCAGGTGGGAGACAATCAACAATGGACCGTGAGCGGCCAGCCGACCGGGATAACCGTCAACAAAGACAATGACGGGAACTTGCTGCTCCCGGTCCTGTCCGTCGGTGAAGAGGGTTTCTTCCTGCTCGACAGCCTTCAGACAGGCTATCCCGCAGAAGCGTATCAGTTCTTTCTCCAGGAGGAAGGGAATGATTCCGTGAACGTTTCAGGTTTCCTCATCCACGAGGACAAGCTTTTCATCTATCTTACCGACGGCTCCGTCCGCAAGTATACCGTCGTGAAGGAAGCGTTCTATCTTGCACCCGATTATTGGTTGGAACACCTGGTGGAAAAAGAAAAGGCGGCCGAGGCGGCCATCCGGGAGGCGGACGGGGATTATGCGTCGTTCGTATTCTTCACGGACACCCATTGGGGAAAGAACATGCAGCGGTCCCCTTCCCTGATCCGGCATATCATCGACTTCACGCCACTGGACGATGTCATTTTCGGCGGCGACGTAATTACAACACACTCGACCAATCTGGTAGCGCCCATGGAACTGGGCGGGGATTTCCAAGCATCCTTCGCTTTTCTGGGGACCCGTTTCCACTGCATTTACGGCAACCACGACAACAATTCGGATGCGCAACCCACCCAGACACAGTACCATCTCTCCGAGGAGCAGGTGTATTCCTGGCTCCAGAGCCAGATGACGGATGTGGTCTATGGGGGGTATTACAACTTCTACTACGACAATCCCGCCACCAAGACCCGGATCATCTGCCTGGACACCGGCCGATATTATTACCAGCAATTCTGGGATAAACTGCCGGACACCGTTTCATACGCGGTCGAAACCCTGTCCTCTCTTCCTGATGGGTGGCACGCCATTATGGCCAGCCATATTTGGTGTTCGTCCAAGAAACAATCCGACGGCAACTACTCACAGTTCATCGCCCAGTTCATCACTCCTGTCCTCAAGGTATTCGATGACTACAATGCCCGTTTATCCGGCATTTACAAATACAAAGAGAAATCCGTATCCTACGATTTTTCCGAGGCGGGCGGAAGAATAGAGTTCTGCATCGGTGGCCATACACACGGGGACTTCACAACGGCGAGCGAGGGGGGAATCCCCGTGGTCATCGTCGTTTCGGACTATGCGAAGACGCCACAACCCAAGACGGACAAGGAGCAGGCCCTGGTGATGGTCATCGCCGACTATGCCAACCGAAAACTGAAACTGTTCGCCGTCGGGCGCGGACAAGACCGCCAGATTGACTTATGAAAGAATTGACCCTCAAAGACATCCAGGAACAGTCCCTGGAGATTCTCCAGACAATCCACGATTTCTGCGTCCGGGAGGACATCCGGTATTCCCTCGCCTACGGCACCCTCATCGGCGCCATCCGGCACAAGGGGTTCATCCCGTGGGACGACGACATCGACATCATCATGCCCCGACCGGACTACGAGCGGTTCGTGGCTTCTTTCTCCGCACCCGGACTTGACGTCGTCTGCGAGAAGGACAAGGACTATTATCTCAACTACTGCCGCGTCATCGACACGGTGAGGACGGACAGCACTACGGTCCTTCCCATCGGGAAGAACTACAAAGGCGGCGTCTGGGTGGATGTGTTCCCCGCCGACGGCGTCTCCGACGACAAGGAGGAGTTTGCGCAGAACGTCGCCCGGGTGAAGAAGAACTGGATGATGCAACTCCGCTACCGGTTCTCGCTGGCCTCCTTCCGCGATATCCTCCGGACCTGCGGCGCCAAGGACCTCCTCATCCTTCTGGCCATCAAACTGTCCGGACAGGGACGGAAGAAACTGGACGTCAACAACCGGATCGTCCGGGAAAATGCCGTCCGGATTCCATACGGGAGCACAAGGCACTGGTCCCAATTGTGCGTCCTGGACGACGGTGTCCGGAATTATCAGTTGTGCGAGGATTTCGAATCGACCCTCGACGCGGACTTCGAAGGAAGGACTTTCAAGATCATGAACGGCTACGACCGCGTCCTGCGCAACATCTACGGCGACTATATGCAGCTTCCTCCGGAGAACCAACGCCAGCCCAAGCACGGCCATGCGACGATTTTCTGGAAAGAGAGATAGTCCCGTCTTTTTTGTATCTTTGTAGATTGAATCCATAATCGCCCGTCTCGAACATTCCCGCCTATGCTCAAGTGGCTCAAAATACTGCTGGTCGGTTTTCTCGTCAGCTGCTTCTATTTCCCGGTGAAGTATTCCTTCATCCCCATTGCCAACACGAAGAACCTGATGGCCGCCGTCGGCCTCGTCCTCGTGCTGGTAGTCTTGATCAAGAAGCAGGAGTTCTCCTTTCCCCGGGACTTGCTGGTCATCCTGATCTTCGCGGCGGCCATGTCCCTGATATCGCTGCTGGCCATTACCTACAACCAGACGCCGGACACCACGTACGTGACCTACATCCGCTCCGCCATCATCTGGCTCAGCGGCGCGTTCGGAGTCTGTTACATCATCTGGCTGGTGCATAAACGGGTCGACGTACCGCTGGTAGTCAACTACCTGGCCGGCGTCTGCGTATTCCAGTGCATCATGGCCATTTGGATCGACTTCAGCCCGGCCGTACGGCTGTTTGTCGACTCCCATGTCCAGCAAGGGCAGGACCTGCTCCAGGACATCGGCCGCCTTTACGGGGTCGGTGCCTCGCTGGACGTGGGCGGCAGCCGCTTTGCCGCGACTCTCTGCGCCATCTCGTTCATGCTGGTCCAAAAGCCGGAAGACCGGGGGAACACACCGCAATTCCTACTGGTGCTGGCTTTCGTCATCATCACTGTTCTGGGCAATATGATCGCACGCACCACGCTGGTGGGCGTGGGCATCGGACTGTTTTATCTCGTTCTGATGGAAATCAGGAACGCCACCCTGCGCAAGTATGACGACGGATACCGCAGTTCCCTCCCCGCCTGGCTGCTCACGCTGGCAATCGCCGTTCCTGTGGGCATGTTCTTCTACAGTTCGAACGCGCAGTTCCACGACCTGATGCGGTTCGGTTTCGAAGGCTTTTTCAACTTGTTCGAAGAGGGGGAATGGGGCACGGACTCCACCGGTAAGCTAGAGTCGATGATTGTCTGGCCGGACAATCCGGGGACGTGGCTCATCGGCGACGGCTATTTCGAGAACCAGCGCAACGACGCCAACTATATCGGAACGGCGACCCGGAGGGGATATTACATGGGCACGGACATCGGCTACCTGCGATTCATCTTCTACTGCGGAATCTTCGGCCTGATCGCCATCTCCGCGGTCATGGTCGAAGCCGGCGTCATCGCCTCCAAGGCCTTCCCCAAGTATGCCCACATCTTCATGATGGGCGTGCTCTGCAACTTCGTCATCTGGATGAAGGTCTCCACGGACTTGTTCCCCTTCCTTTCCATCTTCGCCTCCCTGGGCTTCCTATCGTCAGATCTGGAGTACTTGAAACGACATGACCAGGAGGAGGCCGAAGAAGCATCGACGCCCACGTAATGAAGCACCTCGTCATCTCCGCCGTCAACATCCGCAAGGGCGGCACTTTGACCGTTCTTCGGGACTGCCTGCGCTATTTGTCGGGCCGTCCCGAACTGCGCGTTACGGCCCTGGTGCACAAGCGGGAGCTTTGCGACTTCCCGGGAATCGACTACATCGAGATTCCTTGGAGCATCGACGGCTGGGGAAAGCGGCTGAAGTGCGAGTACGTGACGATGAAGGGGATATCGGAAAAACTGCAGCCGGTGGACCTGTGGCTGTCCCTGCACGACACCACGCCAAACGTGGTCGCGAAGAGCCAGGCGGTCTATTGCCAGACGTCGTTCCCTTTCCTGAAAGTGCGTCTTCGGGACTTCTTCATGGACAAGAAGATTCCCCTCTTCGCCTTGTTCACGAAATACGCTTACAAGAAAAACGTCCACCGGAACGACTATTTGATCGTCCAGCAGAACTGGCTCCGGGAAGGCTTCTCCAAGATGCTCCGGGTG
>Ga0247610_10003436_pt1 | contig 17425 bp, 28 predicted proteins | sample 174DNAGHGhighgp2_FD_193483 | JGI IMG/M metagenome (GOLD analysis project Ga0247610, IMG submission 193483) | Sheep rumen microbial communities from Palmerston North, Manawatu-Wanganui, New Zealand - 1742 DNA GHGhigh gp2 | ecosystem: Host-associated > Mammals > Digestive system > Stomach > Rumen... | reverse complement strand
TGCAGTTGCAGTTTTTTGCGGTGTGGGCGGTGTAGAACCTCAGTCAGAAACAGTTTGGCATCAGGCCGACCGTTACAATGTTCCCCGCATTGCCTTCGTTAACAAAATGGACCGCATCGGTGCCGACTTCTACTCGGTTGTTTCCGAAATTGAAGAAAAACTCGGTGCTAATCCAGTGCCGTTGCAGATTCCTATCGGCAGCGAAGATAAGTTTGAAGGCGTTATCGACCTTATTGATATGGCGGCTTACTATTGGAACGGCGACGACCAAGGTATCAACTTTACCAAAAAGGAAATCCCCGCCGACCTTGCTGAGACAGCAGCCGAATGGCGTGAAAAACTCCTTGAAAAAACTGCAGAACTCGACAATAACCTTCTCGAAAAGTATTTAGAAGACAGCTCTAAGATAACCGAACAAGACATCAAAGACGCTGTTCGCAACGCAACAATATCGCTTAAGATGGTACCCGTGCTTTGCGGTTCATCACTAAGAAACAAAGGTGTACAAAAACTCTTAGACGCTATTGTGGCTTATTTGCCAAGCCCCGTGGATATAGGCGCAGTAAAAGGTCACGACCCCGAAGATCCTGAAAAGGAACTTATCCGCAAACCCGACGACAAGGAGCCTTTTTCGGCACTTGCTTTCAAAATCGCGGTAGACCCGTTCGTTGGCCGTCTCGTTTATATCAGAGTCTATTCAGGTAAACTCAACGCCGGCGAAACTGTATACAATGTTCGCACTGGCAAAAGGGAACGCATTTCGAACCTTTACCGTATGTATGCCAACAAAGAAAACGCAATCGAAAGCGTTGAGGCTGGCGACATCTGCGGCGCAGTAGGATTCAAAGATATCCGTACCGGTGATTCGCTCGCCGAACAGAAACATCCTATCGCATTCGAATCTATCAACTTCCCCGACCCTGTAATCGGAGTGGCAATCGAGCCTAAAACTCAAGCAGATCTTGATAAAATGGATCTCGCCCTTACTAAACTCGCCGAAGAAGACCCAACTTTCAGAGTCAACGTTGACAGCGAAACCGGTCAGACAATTATCAGCGGTATGGGCGAACTTCATCTCGACATTCTCATCGACCGACTCAAAAGAGAATACAAAATCGAGATTACCCAAGGAAAACCCCAAGTAACCTACAAAGAGAGAATCTATTCTACCGTAGAACACCACGAAGTTTTCAAAAAACAAACTGGTGGCAAAGGCAAATTCGCCGACATCACCGTAAGAATTTCTCCCTCCGAAGAAGGCGAAACAGGATTAAAGTTCATTAATAGTATTAAAGGTGGTGTAATTCCCAAAGAATACATACCCGCAATACAAAAAGGCTTTGAAGAGGCTATGAACAACGGACCCTTGGCACATTTCAAACTGCAAAGTCTTACCGTAGAACTTATCGACGGAGCATATCACAGTGTGGATTCAGACGCTGTGTCGTTTGAAATCGCTGCTAAACAAGCATTTAAAGCAGCATCAGAACAGGCAAAAGCAAAACTATTAGAACCGGTAATGGAGTTGACCGTAGACACACCCGAAGAATATATGGGCGATGTGATAGCCGACATCAACAAACGCCGTGGTCAAGTAGTAAGCACTGATTCAAAAGCAAAAATGAAAATTATCAAATCCTTAGTGCCACTGGCAGAAACATTCGGATATGTAACCGTTTTGCGCACGCTTACATCCGGCAGGGCAATATCTTCGATGCAGTTTCACAGCTACGACGAAGTACCGTCCAATGTTGCTCAGGACATTATCGACAAGGTAAAAGGTAAAATTACATTTATTGATCAATTATAATTAAAGCATTATGAGTCAGAAGATTCGTATCAAATTAAAATCTTACGATCATAATTTGGTTGACAACTCGGCTGAAAAAATCGTAAAGACCGTTAAAAGCACAGGCGCGGTTGTAAGCGGACCAATTCCCTTGCCCACCCACAAAAGAATCTTTACGGTAAACCGCTCGACTTTCGTTAACAAGAAATCGAGAGAGCAATTTCAGCTTTCGTCGTTCAAAAGACTGATCGACATTTACAGCTCCACCCCCAAAACAATCGACGCTCTTATGAAGCTCGAACTCCCCAGCGGTGTAGCAGTAGAAATCAAGGTTTGATAATTTGAACATTAAGAAACAAAACATTAACATTTACCAATACCGGCAGAGCCCGGCAAGTAAACAAAAACATTACACAAAATGTCAGGAATTATAGGAAAAAAAGTCGGAATGACCTCAGTATTTACCGAAGACGGAACAAACGTACCGGTAACAGTGATTGAAGCAGGTCCTTGCGTAGTATCGCAGATCAAAACCGTAGAATCAGACGGTTACAATGCTATTCAATTGGCATTCGACGACAAGAAAGAAAAAAGCGCAACCAAACCAGAAATAGAGCGCTTTAAGAAAATCGGCGCAACTCCGAAACGTAAAATCGCCGAATTTAAAAACATCGAGCAAGAAGTAAAGCTCGGCGACATAGTAACTGTTGAATCGTTAGAAGAAAACGCATTAATCAATGTAACCGGTATTTCCAAAGGTAAAGGTTACCAAGGCGTAGTAAAACGTCACCATTTTGGCGGCGTAGGTGGAACCACCCACGGTCAGCACAACAGACTTAGGGCTCCCGGTAGCTTGGGCGCGTCTTCATTCCCTTCAAAAGTGTTCAAGGGCATGCGTATGGCCGGACGCACAGGCAACGATACCGTTAAGGTTCGCAACCTCAAAATCGTAAAAATCATCGCCGAACACAACCTCGTATTGGTTAAGGGAGCTGTTCCCGGAGCCAAAGGATCTTACTTAAAATTAGAAAACTAATGGAAATATCAGTATTTAACATCGAAGGAAAGGACACCGGCAAAAAAGTTCAGCTCGACGACGCAATCTTTGCCGTTGAACCCAAAGACCACGCCATGTATCTCGACGTAAAGAGAATCTTGGCCGACAGACGACAGGGCACAGCCAAATCCAAAGAAAGAAGCGAAATGTCTGGCTCTACCCGTAAAATCAAAAAACAGAAAGGTACCGGTGGCGCTCGTTCGGGTGATATCAATTCGCCCGTAATGGTAGGCGGTGCAAGATGCTTTGGACCCCGTCCTCGCGATTACAGCTTCAAACTCAACAAAAAAGTAATCGCACTTGCACGTAAATCAGCTCTCACTTACAAAGCTAAAGACGCACAGATTATAGTATTAGAAAACTTTACATTCGACACTCCAAAAACCAAACAAATCGTTGATTTGAAAAATAAATTGAAAATCAGCGATAAAAAATCGCTTTTGGTTTTGCAGAATGAAAATAAGAATATATATTTGTCGTCGAGAAATTTAGACAGGTCAGAAGTTACAACTGCCAATAAATTAAATACTTACGATATACTCAACGCACAGTCGTTGGTGTTGACCGAAGGCGCAGTTGAAGTTTTGAACACGATTTTCAACAAATAAGCAGTAAAAAAAAATGGAAATCATAGAGAAACCACTAACAACCGAGAAATTTACGGCACTCGCAAGCAAGACTGTACGTACCGGAACAAAGGGCAACAAAAATGGCCGTCCTGATACTCGTTCATCACGCACTATCAGCCAGTTCGCCTTTATTGTAAACCCCAACGCCAACAAAATACAGATCAAGCAGGCCGTAGAAAGCCTTTACAATGTTACTGTAGTGGCAGTCAACACAATGAAGTATTCCGGCAAGGTAAAAACCCGCAATACCAAGTCGGGCATTATCGTAGGAAAAGGTAAAACCTACAAAAAAGCAGTCGTAACATTAAAAGACGGCGAGACTATCAATTTTTATAGCAACGTTTAAACAAAATGGCAGTAAGACAATTTAAACCGACAACTCCGGGACAAAGAGGAAAAGTACTAAGTACATTCGAAGAGATTACCGCAAGCAAACCCGAAAAGTCTCTGACATTCGGATACGGAAAATCAGGCGGACGCAACCACACCGGTAAAATGACCGTTCGCTACATTGGCGGAGGACACAAACAGAAATACAGAAGAATTGACTTCTTGCGCAACAAAGAGGGTGTCCCCGGAACAGTAAAAACTATTGAATACGACCCCAACCGTACGGCTCGTATAGCACTTGTATTTTATGCTGATGGTGCAAAACGCTACATCGTAGCACCCAATGGCATCCAGGTAGGACAGAAAATCGTAGCAGGTAAAGATGCAGCTCCCGAAATTGGAAACGCTCTCTACCTCTCAGACATTCCGCTGGGAACTATCATTCACAATATCGAACTGCACCCCGGTGAAGGTGGTGTATTAGCAAGAAGCGCAGGTTCGTATGCCCAGCTTACTGCAAGAGACGGCAAATATGCAATAGTTAAACTTCCTTCTGGCGAAACAAGAATGATACTTGTAACTTGCAAAGCCACCATCGGAAGCGTATCCAACGGCGATCACGAGCTTGAAAAAGGCGGAAAAGCCGGACGTTCTCGTTGGCAAGGTCGCAGACCTCGCAACCGCGGCGTAGTAATGAACCCTGTTGATCACCCGATGGGTGGTGGTGAAGGACGCGCATCAGGCGGTCACCCGAGATCTCGCAAAGGATTGCTCGCTAAGGGTTACAAGACCCGCAGTCCTAAAAAGACCACCAACAAGTTTATAATCGAAAGAAGAAGTAAATAATTAATGCATATTTAAATTATGAGTCGTTCAATTAAAAAAGGCCCGTTCATCGATTACAACCTCGAGAAAAAAATTCTTGCCATGAACGAATCCGGCAAGAAATCAGTAGTTAAATCATGGGCAAGAGCCTCAGTTATCTCTCCCGACTTCGTTGGACACACAGTTGCAATTCATAATGGCAACAAATTCATACCTGTTTACGTTACTGAAAACATGGTAGGTCATAAGTTCGGCGAATTTGCCCCCACACGTACATTCAGAGGCCACGGAGGAAACAAAAAGTAAAATTAAGTTAGACCATTTAATAAAGAAATACTAAAATGGGTGAAACAAAACGAACCAAGAAGACAGTAAGAGCACAGAAACTGAAAGAGCAGAAGAAAAACGTTGCTTTTGCGATTTTGAGAAACAACCCAACTTCTCCCAGGAAAATGCGTCTTGTAGCCGGACTTATCCGTAACCAGCCCGCCAACAAAGCATTGGACATTCTTCAGTTCTCGCCCCAGGAAGCTGCTGGCAAGTTGAGAAAACTTTTGCAGTCGGCTATTGCCAACTGGGTTAACAAAAATGAAAACGCCCGTCTTGAAGACGCCAACCTCTATGTAAAAGAAGTTAAGGTAGACGGAGCCAGAATGTTGAAAAGACTTAACCCCGCTCCTCAAGGCCGTGCCTACAGGATTAGGAAAAGGTCTAATCACGTTACAATTGTATTAGGTACTAAAGAAAATAAAGAAGAAATAAATGGGACAGAAAACTAATCCGATCAGCAACAGGTTGGGAATCATAAAAGGTTGGGATTCAAACTGGTACGACGGCAACAGCTATTCTGAAAAAATAGTTGAAGACGACAAGATCCGTAAATATCTTAATGTTCGTCTTTCTAAAGCCAGCATCTCAAAGATTATTATCGAAAGAACCCTCAAACTTATTACTGTAACAGTAAACACCGCCCGTCCGGGTATCATCATCGGCAAAGGCGGACAAGAAGTGGACAAAATCAAAGAAGAGTTGAAGAACATCACCAACAAAGAAGTTCAAATCAACATCTTCGAAATCAAACGTCCCGAACTCGACGCAGTAATAGTAGCCAACAACGTAGCTCGTCAGCTCGAAGGCAAGATAGCGTACCGTAGAGCCATCAAAATGGCAATATCTTCTACCATGAGAATGGGTGCAGAAGGTATCAAATTTGTTATTTCAGGCCGTCTCAACGGAGCTGAAATGGCACGCTGCGAGGCCTTTAAAGAAGGAAGAATTCCTCTTCACACTTTAAGAGCAGACATCGACTACGCATTCGCCGAAGCTCACACAAAAGTAGGACGTATTGGTATCAAAGTATGGATCTGCAAAGGCGAAGTATACGGTAAGAGAGACCTCACTCCCTCTACAGGATCTAAACCACAACCCAAACGTGGAGGTTTTAGACCTAAAAAACAAAAGTAAGTTTCTTTAACAATTAAAGCTAAGAAAAATGTTACAGCCGAAAAAGACCAAATACAGAAAAATGCAGAAGGGCCGCATGAGAGGTCTCGCACAGAGAGGCCACGAAATTGCGTTCGGCTCATTTGCCCTTAAAGCATTGGAAAATTTCTGGATTACCGGACGTCAGATCGAGGCAGCTCGTCAGGCCATTTCGCGTAAGATGCAGCGTGAAGGTCAAATCTGGATCCGCATATTCCCCGACAAGCCCGTTACCAAAAAACCTGCTGAAGTCCGCATGGGTAAAGGTAAAGGCCAGCCTGAATATTTCGTAGCCCCCGTAACTCCCGGACGTATCATGTTCGAAACCGACGGCGTGCCTTACGAAATTGCAAAAGAAGCTCTCCGCCTTGCAGCTCAGAAGCTTCCAATCAAAACTAAATTTATCGTTAGACGCGATTACGCCAACACTTTAAGCAACGAATAATGAAAAGTTCAGAAACAAACAAAGAGATCAGAGAACTAACCGCGGCTGAACTCGATGAAAAAATCAAATCTGTATCGATGGAATACACAAAGATGAAACTTAATCACGCAGTTTCGCAAATCGAAAATCCCATACAGATTCGCAACACCCGCAGATATATCGCAAGGCTGTTGACAGAAAAACGCAGTCGTGAATTAAAAAACGTTCAATAGATTCGCACCATGGAAGAAGTTAAAAATCAAGAAGTTGCACGCAACTTTAGAAAAGAGCGTATCGGAGTGGTAGTAAGCAACAAAATGCAGAAATCTATCGTCGTAGAAGTAAAGCGCAAAATGATGCACCCCAAATACGGAAAATTCATCCTCCGTACAAAGAAATTCGTTGCGCACGACGAAGAAAACACCTGCAACATTGGTGACACCGTACGCATAATGGAAACCCGTCCGTTGAGCAAACGCAAAAACTGGAGATTAGTTGAAATCGTAGAAAGAGCTAAGTAAAATGATACAACAAGAATCAAGAATGACTGTCGCAGACAACAGCGGCGCAAAAGAAGTCCTCTGCATCCGTGTCCTCGGCGGAACAGGACGTAGATACGCCTCAGTCGGCGACAAGGTGGTTGTAACAGTTAAGAGCGCACTTCCCTCTGGAGACATCAAGAAGGGAACAGTATCGAAGGCTGTTATAGTACGCACCAACAAAGAAATCAGAAGAGCAGACGGCTCATACATCCGTTTCGACGACAACGCCGTAGTATTGCTCAACAATGCAGGAGAACTGAGAGGCACCCGTATTTTCGGACCCGTTGCACGCGAGCTCCGCGCCAACTACATGAAAATTGTATCTCTCGCTCCCGAAGTTTTGTAATTTAAAGTTATTAAAACAATGTCACAGAAGAAACTGCACATTAAAAAAGGAGACACCGTCATCGTCAACTCAGGCGAGTTCAGAGGAACAAGAGGTAGAGTGTTAGAAGTGCTGGTAAAGAAAAACCGCGCCATCGTTGAAGGCGTTAACATCGTTAAAAAAGCGGTTAAACCCAACCAGAACAATCAGAACGGCGGATTCGAGGAGAAACCCGCCCCTATTCACATCTCTAACCTCATGCTTATCTGCCCCGAAACCGACAAGCCTACCCGCGTAGGTCGCAAGCTTGTTGAAGGCAAAGACGGAAAGATGAAGTTAGTACGTTATTCAAAAAAATCTAAAGATCAAAAGGAGATAAACTAAAATGCAATACGTACCGACATTAAAAACTAAGTACAAGCAGGAAATCGCCCCCGCTTTGATGAAAGAGTTCGGCTATAAAAGCGTAATGCAGGCCCCCAAACTCGTTAAAATCATCATCAACCAGGGTATTGGCGAAGCAACCGCCGATAAGAAACTTATCGACACCGCTATCGCTGAGCTGACCGCTATCTCTGGTCAGAAACCTGTAGCCACCACCTCGCGCAAAGACATATCTAACTTCAAACTTAGAAAAGGTATGCCTATCGGTGTTATGGTAACACTGCGCCGCGACCGTATGTATGAATTCCTCGAAAGGCTTATCGCCATTTCGTTGCCACGTATCCGCGACTTCAACGGTATTTCAGGAAAATTCGACGGCAGAGGCAACTACACTCTTGGTATCAAAGAGCAGATTATTTTCCCTGAAATCGACATTGACAAAATCAACAAGATTATGGGTATGAACATCACTTTCGTTACCACAGCCAAAACCGACGAAGAAGGTTTCAAATTGATGAAAAATTTCGGATTACCCTTTAAAAAATAATTACAATGGCAAAGGAATCAATGAAAGCGCGCGAAGTAAAACGCGCAAAACTTATAGCTAAATACGCCGAGAAAAGAGCAAAGCTCAAAGCTGAAGGCGATTACGTAGGGCTTCAAAAGCTTCCCAGAAACTCTAACCCCATCCGTTTGCACAACCGTTGCAAACTTACAGGACGTCCGAGAGGATATATGAGACTTTTTGGCATCAGCCGCATCCAGTTCCGCGAAATGGCATCTAACGGCCTATTACCCGGTGTAAAAAAAGCAAGTTGGTAAATTATTAAACAAAACAGACAAAATGACAGATACTATTGCAGATTTCTTGACCCGTATCAGAAACGCCGTAGCGGCCAACCACAGAATCGTGGAAGTGCCAGCATCAAATGTTAAAAAAGAAATTACCAAAATACTTTTTACTAAAGGTTATATTCTCAGCTACAAATTCGACGACGAGAGTCGTACTATCAAAATAGCTTTGAAATACAATCCGGAAACAAAAGAGGCTGCCATCCAGAACATCACACGCGTGTCTACCCCTGGTTTGCGTAAATACGCTTCCAGCAAAGACCTTCCCCGTGTGCTCAACGGTTTAGGTATTGCCATAGTTTCCACCTCAAAAGGTATTATGACCGATAAAGAAGCAAGAACTCAAAACATCGGCGGAGAGGTAATTTGTTACGTTTATTAAAAAATTCAATCAAAATGTCAAGAATAGGAAAATTGCCCGTTCAAATCCCCAGTGGAGTACAAGTAACCGTAGACGACAAAACTAACACAGTGTCGGTCAAAGGCAAGCTTGGAGAATTGAAGCAAAAAGTAAATCCTAACATCAAAGTTGAGGTAAAAGACGGCGAACTCAAAGTTTCCCGTCCCAACGACGACAAGGCCAACAGATCTCTTCACGGTCTTTACCGCGCCTTGATTAACAATATGGTAAAAGGCGTATCCGAAGGATTTACAATCAAACAGGAAATGGTAGGTGTAGGATACCGCGCCACCGCTCAGGGTCAGCTCCTTGATATAGCCGTTGGTTATTCACACAACATCCTTATCGAACTTCCCTCTGAAATCAAGGTTGAAGTTGCTCAGGAAAAACGCGCTAACCCGATTATCACTCTCACAAGCTGCGACAAGCAGCTCTTAGGACAAGTTGCTGCCAAGATTCGTTCGTTCCGCGCTCCCGAACCTTACAAGGGCAAAGGTATTAAGTTTGTAGACGAAGTAATCCGCAGAAAAGCAGGTAAAGCAGCTTCATCATCTAAGTAATTAATTAATTAAATTTTATTCAACATGGCTTTAACTAAGCAGGAAAGAAGACAAAGAATAAAATACCGCATACGCAAAAAAGTATCGGGTAGCGTTGAACGTCCCAGACTTTGCGTATTCAGAAGCAACAAGAACATCTTTGTACAATTAATCGACGATGTTAAACATGTAACATTAGTCGCCACATCTTCAAGAATAAAGGATATTGCCGACCAGAAAATTAACAAAACCGAGCAAGCTCGTTTGGTTGGTAAAGAAATTGCTGACAAGGCTAAGGCAGCTGGTTACAGCACAGTAGTATTCGATAGAAACGGTTATCTTTATCACGGCAGAGTACAGGCATTAGCCGAGGCTGCTAGAGAAGGTGGTTTAATATTCTAAGAAATTATGATAGCAGGAAATAAAAAAGTAAAAACAAGCGATTTGGAACTTAAGGACAGACTTGTTACAATCAACCGTGTTACCAAAGTTACCAAAGGAGGACGCACCTTCACATTTGCTGCCATTGTTGTGGTAGGTAACGAAAATGGTGTTGTTGGATACGGACTTGGCAAAGCCAACGAAGTTACCACTGCAATCGCCAAAGGTGTAGAAGACGCAAAGAAAAACTTGATCAAAGTTCCTATCTACAAAGGAACAATACCTCACGAGCAGATGGCTAAATTCGGCGGTGCCGACGTGTTGCTCAAACCCGCATCAAGCGGTACTGGTGTAAAAGCCGGTGGTGCTATGCGTGCAGTGCTCGAAAGCGTTGGTATTCACGACGTGCTTGCTAAATCTAAAGGCTCGTCAAACCCTCACAACCTCGTAAAGGCTACATTCAAAGCTCTCTCTATGATGAGAGACGTTCATGCTGTATCGCAGTTTAGAGGTGTAGACATCAACACAGTGTTTAACGGTTAATTTTTAAAACAGAAATGAAAAAGAAAGTAACCCAAATCCGCAGCAAAATCGGCTGGCCCAAAGACCAGAAAGCCACTCTTGAAGCCCTCGGACTTAGAAAGATTGGAGCTTCGGTTATTGTTGAAGACATTCCCTCTATCAATGGAATGATTGTCAAAGTTAGACACCTTGTAAAAGTAGAAGATATTAACGAATAATTATTTACAGTTATGGACTTGTCAAATTTAAAACCGGCAGAAGGTTCTACCAGCACCAAGAAGAGATTAGGCCGTGGCCAAGGATCAGGCTGGGGCGGCACCTCTACAAGGGGTCACAAAGGAGCCAAAGCACGTTCCGGTTATTCGCATAAACTCGGTTTCGAAGGCGGTCAGATGCCATACATCAGACGCGTTCCCAAATTCGGATTCAACAACATCAACAGAGTAGAATACAGAGTAATCAACCTTTCTGATTTGGAAGATCTCGCATCGAAACTCAATGTTTCCGACATCAACATCGACGTGCTGCTTCAGAACGGATTGGCTAAAAAAAGCGACAGAGTTAAAGTATTAGGCAACGGTAAATTGTCAAAAAAAATCAATGTTACCGCCCACGCTTTCTCTAAATCTGCTAAAGAAGCCATCGAATCACTGAGCGGTACCGCTAATACTTTGTAAATTTAACTCTAATGAAAAAATTTATCCAGACACTAAAAAACATTTGGAAGATAGATGATCTTCGCAACAGGATTATCGCCACATTGGGTTTTGTGCTTGTATACCGTGTTGGAGCGCACATCGTGCTCCCCGGTATCGACCCTACCCAACTTAGCGCACTGTCGAAACAGACTGACGAAGGTATAATGTCTATTCTCAATATGTTTTCGGGTGGCGCATTTGCCAACGCCTCAATATTCGCACTCGGTATTATGCCTTACATCACGGCATCTATTATCGTGCAATTGTTAGGTATGGCAATACCCTATTTCCAAAGACTTCAGCGTGAAGGCGAAAGCGGACACCGCAAAATTAACAGAATCACCCGCTACCTCACAGTAGCAGTGCTGTTGATTCAGGCTCCAAGCTATGTAGCCAACCTGAGGTTTCAGTTGCCTTCGTCGGCTTTTCTTGCCGATGGCTTTTGGTCATTTAACCTACCGTCGTACATTATCTTGACGGCAGGCACAATGTTCATTATGTGGTTAGGCGAACGTATAACTGATAAAGGTATAGGTAACGGTATATCACTCCTCATTATGATTGGTATTATAGCGAGGTTCCCGTTTGCACTCAGCGCCGAATTCGTGTCGTGCGTAGAGGAAGTAGCGGGCGGTGGACTTATCGTCTTCATCGTGGAACTCGTTATGCTCTTCTTAGTGTTTGTGGTATCCATCTTACTTGTACAGGGAGTGCGCAAAATTCCCGTACAATACGCCAAACGTATTGTGGGCAACAAACAATACGGCGGAGTAAGGCAGTATCTGCCCCTCAAGGTAAACGCCGCAGGTGTAATGCCCATAATCTTCGCTCAGGCCTTAATGTTTATACCGCTGATGTTCACACGTTTCAATTCTGAAACCACACAGGGCATTGCGGCAGCCTTTGCCGACTTCACCGGTTTCTGGTATAATTTTACCTACGCATTGCTGATTATTGTATTCACCTATTTCTACACTGCCATCACATTCAGCCCACAGCAAATGGCCGATGACATGAAGAAAAAAGGAGGATTCATACCCGGCATCAAACCCGGTAAAGCCACAGTAGACAAACTCGACGAAATTATGTCGAGGATTACCCTTCCGGGAGCAATCTTCCTCGCCATAATTGGTATACTCCCTGTATTCGCAATCCTCTGCGGCGTCAACAACCAGTTCGCCCAGTTCTACGGCGGCACATCGTTGCTGATTCTCGTAGGCGTAATACTTGACACACTTCAGCAGATCGAAAGCCACTTGCTAATGCGTCACTACGACGGACTTATGAAATCCGGACGTATCAAAGGACGCGCGGGTTCTGGTATGTAGGTCGCAAAAACATAGAAAACTTCGGCTTCGGTTAAAGAAGCCGAAGATTTTTTTCTTTTTTTAAAAAAAATATTCTGAAAAATTTAGGATATTTAAAAATTTTATATTTTTGCACCGCGGAAAAAACGCGCACATAGACAACATTTTGCAATACAAATTAAAATGCCGAAAGAAACAGCGATAGAAAAAGACGGAGTAATAAAGGAGGCCCTTTCGAATGCCATGTTCCGCGTAGAACTCGAAAACGGCCACACCATCATCGCCCACATATCGGGCAAGATGCGCCAGCACTATATAAAAATATTGCCCGGCGACAGAGTAAAAGTTGAAATGTCTCCTTATGATCTGTCAAAAGGACGAATTTCTTTCAGATATAAATAAAACATACTACAATGAAAGTTAGAACATCTGTTAAAAAAAGATCGGCCGACTGCAAAGTCGTAAGAAGAAAAGGAAGGGTTTACATCATTTGTAAATCAAATCCCAAATTTAAACAACGTCAAGGTTAAAATAATAGTCGGCAATTTTGGAAGTGTAAAAAATATACATTAATTTTGCACCCCGAAAACGCACATAATTAAGTAAATTATAAAATAATGGCAAGAATAGTTGGTGTAGACTTACCCAAAAACAAACGCGGCGAGATAGGACTCACCTATATATATGGTATAGGCAGAAGCAGAGCAGCACAGATTCTCGACGAGGCTGGCATAGACAAAGGCCTTAAAGTACAGGATTGGAACGACGATCAGGTAGCTAAAATCCGCCAGATTATCAACGACAACTTCAAGGTAGAAGGTGAGCTCCGTTCTGAAATCCAAATGAACATCAAGCGTCTGATGGATATCGGATGCTATCGTGGTATCCGCCACAGACTTGGACTTCCTGTAAGAGGACAGAAAACCAAAAACAACGCCCGCACACGTAAAGGTAAGAAAAAGACAATAGCTAATAAGAAGAAAGCTACTAAATAACATTTAGCAACATGGCAAACAAAAGTAAAGTAACGAGAAAGAGAGTTGTTAAAGTAGACGCAGTAGGCCAAGGCCACATACACTCGTCGTTCAACAACATTATAATCTCTTTGACCAACGCTTCGGGGGAAGTTATCTCTTGGGCATCAGCCGGTAAAATGGGTTTCAAAGGCTCTAAGAAAAACACACCCTATGCAGCGCAACAGGCAGCTAACGAATGTGCTAGCACTGCCTACAGTTTAGGACTTCGCAAAGTGAAAGTATACGTGAAAGGACCAGGCAACGGTCGCGAAGCCGCTATCAGAGCGATCCACTCATCTGGCGTGGAAGTAACAGAAATTATCGACGTAACACCGCTGCCCCACAACGGATGCCGTCCTGCAAAAAGAAGAAGAGTTTAAACTATCTTTAAAACATTAAGAAATGGCACGATATACAGGCCCTAAATCAAAAATCGCCAGAAAGTTTGGCGAGCCGATCTACGGCACAGATAAATATTTGGATAAAAAGAACTACCCCCCGGGACAGCACGGTATTGATAAAAAACGCGCAAAAACTTCGGAATACGGTACTCAGCTTAAAGAAAAACAAAAAGCTAAATACACCTACGGACTTTTGGAACGTCAGTTCTCAAATCTCTTTGTAAAAGCTCAGAAAAGCAAAGGTGTTACTGGTGAAGTACTTATTCAGTTGCTCGAAAGCCGCTTAGACAACGTAGTATACCGTCTTGGTATTGCTCCTTCGCGTCCTGCAGCACGTCAGCTTGTTAGCCACCGTCACATTGTTGTTAACGGTAAAGTTTTGGGTATCCCCTCTTATCACGTTAAAGTTGGCGATATCATTGGCGTAAGAGAAAAATCTAAAGCTCTCGAAGTGATAACAAACTCGCTTCAAGGTGCTAACAGATCTCGCTTCAGTTGGCTCGAATGGGACAACGCTTCTTTGTCAGGCAAATTTATGAACGTTCCTGCAAGAGAGGACATCCCTGAGAACATTAAAGAACAGCTTATAGTTGAACTTTATTCTAAATAATATTATTATACGGTTGCGCCTTACGGCGTTTCCGTATATTTTTACCGGAAATAATAAATATACATTCAAATGGCAATATTAGCTTTTCAAAAGCCCGACAAAGTTATTATGTTAGAAGCCGACGAAACTTATGGTAAATTTGAGTTTCGTCCTCTTGAACCCGGTTTTGGCATTACTATCGGTAATGCTTTAAGGAGAATTCTACTATCTTCTTTGGAAGGTTTTGCTATAACATCAATCCGCATCGAAGGAGTAGACCACGAATTTTCTACTATTCCCGGCGTTATCGAGGATCTCACCGAAATGATCCTCAATATAAAGAAAATCCGCTTCAAACAGACAGTTGACGGGCAGGATTTTGAAAAGGCCACAATTACTGTCAGTGGACAGCAGCAGTTCAAGGCGGGAGACCTCGAGAAGTTTCTCAACAGCTTCAAGATTTTAAATCCCCAGCAGATTATCTGCAACCTCGAACCTTCTGTAAAACTCTCGATGGAAATCACCATCAACAAGGGTCGCGGATATGTGCCCGCCGATGAGAATAAAATCGCCGACAGCGAAATCGGTATAATTGCTGTTGATTCTATTTATACTCCTATCAGGAACGTTAAGTATTATACAGAAAACTACAGGGTAGAGCAGAAAACCGACTACGAAAAGCTCGTTATGGAAATAGAAACTGATGGTTCTATTCACCCAAAAGACGCGCTCAAAGAGGCTGCCAAAATACTTATCTACCACTTTATGTTGTTCTCGGACGAGAAGATTACTCTCGACTCTAACGAAAGTTTTGAAAACGAAGAGTTCGACGAGGAAGTACTCCACATGCGTCAGTTGCTCAAGACTAAGCTCGTTGACCTCGACCTCTCGGTTCGCGCTCTCAACTGCTTGAAGGCTGCCGACGTAGAAACTCTCGCAGAACTCGTAGTATTCAACAAAAACGACTTGTTAAAGTTCCGCAACTTCGGTAAAAAATCTCTCACCGAGCTCGACGACTTGTTGGAAAACATGAACCTCAGTTTCGGTATGGATATTTCTAAGTACAAACTTGATAAAGATTAATCGTAGAGCAGTGATGCTCAGTAATTTATAAGACAATGAGACATAGAGACAAAATCAATCATTTAGGTAGGAAGTATGGCCACAGAAAATCTATGCTTTCGAATATGGCCGCTTCGTTGATCAAAAACCATAACATCAACACTACTCTTGCCAAGGCTAAAGAACTCCGTTCTTTTGTTGAGCCCATTATCACAGCAGCCAAAGATAATTTGAAATACGCTGAGGAGAAGGCTGGTGCCGACGAAAAACTCAAAGATTTGTATAAAATCAAGAGACGTAACGCTAACCGCTTCTGCTTTGCCAAACTCAGAGACAAACATGCTGTTAAACACCTTGTAGAGGAAGTTACTCCCAAAGTTGCTGAACGCAATGGCGGTTATACAAGAATCCTTAAAACTGTTAACCGTCTCGGCGACAACGCTAAGATGTGTTACATGGAGCTTGTTGATTTCAACCCCAACTACAGCAATGCTAAAAACGCTCCCAAGGCAGCTGCTCCCAAGACTACTCGTCGTAGTCGCAAGAAAAAAACTACAGAAGCTCCAGCTCAAGCCGAGGCTAACGAACCCAAAGCAGAATAATATTCTACTAAGAACTCTTATAATTAAAGCCGGATTTTTTAATCCGGCTTTTTTTATTCTATTATGTTTGTGCTTTTATTTTCAAATTTTTATTATGTATGAATTGTGAATTATGAATTATGCATTATGAATTATGCATTACATTCCATATCTTTCTGCTGATTCTTGGTCGGGTGCCCAAACTGTGCCGTAGAGTTCAAGCTTGTCGATATGTCGGTTGATGTCGCCTGCGCTTAAGAGCCTTACTTTGATAGTGCGTTGACCCGATTTGTTGTTGTGTATGGCTATTAGGTATTTGCCATCGGGAGAAAATGCGGCTGATTGGGCTTTGCCTTCTTGTTTAAACTTGATGATGTCTTTGCCATCAATTGTCCAAATACTTGCAATGCCATCGTCGGATGTGGTAACAATGTATCGTCCGTCGGGCGAAAAACTTGCTGAGTTTACACAGTTTTCAAATCCGCGGAATATGTGTTTTACTGATCCGTTTATATTCCACAAGATGGCGGTTTTGTCTTCTGATGCGGATACAATGTGTTCGCCATCAGAGGAATATGCCACCGAGTTTATTTTTCCGTTGTGACCTATATAAGTGTTGATTACTTCGCCCTTTATGTTGTTGGTGATTATTTTTCGGTCGCTACTTCCTGTTACAAAGGTGTTGTTGTTGGGTTGAAATGCAATTGAGGTTACTTCTCCGTTGTGCTGGTGGGTGCGTATACTTTCGCCTGTGGTTAAATTGTTGATTACCACTGTGCTATCGTCTGATACCGAAACTAAATATTGATCGTCGGGCGAAAAAACAGCATCGTTTACTTGTTTTGTGTGGGTAGTGAATGTCTTAATGAGTTTCCCTCCTTTTTCCCATAGTTTTACTGTTCCGTCGTTGGATGCAGTTGCCACGTATTTACCGTTGTGCGAAAAGCGAGCGGTGTTTATAGTTTTGGTGTGTCCAAGATATTCTGCGGCTTTTTCGCCTGTAAGGTCCCAAAGATATGCCACGGTATCTTTTGCAACCACAAGATTCATACAGTCGGGCGAAAAACACGCAAAACTTATACCTTCGGCATCGGGATATGTTTCAAACCGCTGTGCTATATCCCAAGTGCGCACGGTTTTGTCGCCGCCAACAGTAACAATTGTCTGTGCGTCGGGTGCGATTCGTGCTGAATATACATTGCCTCGATGTCCTTTGAGTATTTTTTTGAGTTCGCCTGATAATGAGTAAACTCTTACAATATCGTCGTTGGATGCTGTGATTACCGACGA
>Ga0247610_10003435_pt1 | contig 17426 bp, 29 predicted proteins | sample 174DNAGHGhighgp2_FD_193483 | JGI IMG/M metagenome (GOLD analysis project Ga0247610, IMG submission 193483) | Sheep rumen microbial communities from Palmerston North, Manawatu-Wanganui, New Zealand - 1742 DNA GHGhigh gp2 | ecosystem: Host-associated > Mammals > Digestive system > Stomach > Rumen... | reverse complement strand
AGAAAATAAGATTTTATTCGATTTAATTAAGTCGTTAAAATTGCCGTTTGACCAATTGATTTGGGAAAATGGAGGTGTATGGGTTCATGTAAGTTTTGGCCCTAGAAATAGAAGATAGGTATTATCAATAAATAAGTAAAGATTATGACTATAGCATTTTTAATAGGAGTACTATTATTTATAAGCTATGTAACAGTTTCTCTTATTAAATTTGGAATACTCCCATCATTATCAGATTCCTTTTATAAATATGGAGGAAAGCCTAAAGGATATATATTTACCGTTGCTATGTGGGCAACAGTATTTTTAATAATGCCTTTATGGTTTAGTGTTACTAAAGATATATTCACTTTTAGCACATTTTTAGCTTGTGGTGGATTACTTCTTGTAGGGGCGGCTCCGATATTTAAAGGATCTGATAATAAATGGCATCAAATATTTGCTATAATTTGTGCGGTATTTGCTGTATTATGGCAAATATTACATAAGTAGTTTTGGGAGATTCCACTATTTATAATTGTATTGGGAACTATAGCTTATAAAACAAAAACTTTAAAAGATTGCAGAACCTTTTGGCTCGAAATGGCCGCATTTGGAAGTACCTTCCTATCCATAATAATTTAGAAATACTTATGACCGATTTGTAGTTCACAGCAAAATATATTGGAAGTACTTTAGCGGGAGTGGCTTCATGTGCTTTAGTAAGTGCGGGCCCTCTAATTATATTATGCGCCGTTTTAGTCATAGTAGATTGTATCACATCTTGGAGACTTTCTGTACGATTAAAAAAATAGGGAAAACCAAGTGTGGGAAAAATTCGTTCAGATAAATTGGAGAAAGCTATTTTAAATATGACTGTAACTTTTCCAACAGCTATTCTTCTAGCCTATTTTACGCAACTACTTATTTTCGAAGGAGTCAATTTACATTTACCCCAAATTATTGCTGGAGTAATCTGTTTTAGACAATTTTGGAGTATTTTAGAAAATATTTCTAGTGCAAATCCAGATGCTAGATGGGCTAAACTTTTATAGATGGTTTTAATTGATAAATCAGAACGACATCTATCTAAATAGGTGGCTGAATATTTAAAAGAGTCTTCTAACATGGATGCGAATGCATCTGAAGAGAAGAAAACTGTTTAAATAGTTCAATATACGTTATACAGATAATTTCTAACATTTTTAATAGTTATATTTTGAATGTTGGAGATTATCTGTATATTTGTATAGTATTATATAAATTTAAATATATATGGAAATAGGAATTAATGATTTAGATTTCGAGGATGATGAGCTCGATTCAGGCAGCCAAACGTAGCCTACTGGTTATGAAAGCGGCGAAGGTTTTGAAGATAAGCCTTATATGGACGGGAGTGAGTTAAACTCTCCAGAACCTACTTAGAGTACAAATTCAGGCGGTTCAGAGGAAGATTTAATATCACAACTACTTCAGAGATAGGGTATTAAAGATAAAAATAGTATAAAATTTGAAAATGAAGATGGTTCTATGGAATCTAGAAGTTGGGACGATCTCTCAGCTGAGGAGCAGTTGAATATTCTAGATACTCCTAAAACATCTCCAGAATATGATTTAGATGATCAAGAGATCGCTCTCATTAATCAGCTGCGTCAGGCAGCAATAGATCCAACTACTTATGCTGATCTTTTACGTAGAGAGGGGGCTCAATATGCATTACAGAATCAATCTCAATAGGAGCCTACCTATGAAATTGATGATATTAAAGATGATGAATTATTTATATTGGATTTAAAGGCGAAATCTCCGGATCTAACCGATGAAGAATTGATTCAACAACTTACTACAGCGCAAGCTAATCCGGAGACTTTCCAAAAAGTAGTTGGAGGAATTCGTAACCAATATAGAGATATAGAAAATCAAGAGAGAGCTAGATAGCAGCAAGAAATTGAATAGGCTAGACAATAGGAATACAATGAATTTTCAGAACAAGTAGTGGACGGAATTCAGCGATTCAATGAGTTAAATACTATTGGAATTGAATTAAGTCCTGAAGAACAACAGCAGTTAGCAGAGTTCCTTCTTGGAACAGATGCTACTGGAGAAAATTACTTTAGTAAAGCTCTTCAAGATCCTGATATGTTGATTTCAATGGCTTGGTTTGCCCAGCATGGTAAAGATGCTATAGATAGTATACAGCAATATTATAATAATGAGATAAGTAACGTGCGCCGTTATGCTTATAATAAGGGCTTAGAGGATGCCAAAGCTGGCAAAGCCTCAGCACATGTTGTCGTTAAGAAGGCTGATCCAAAAGCGTCTATTACGGCGTTTAATAAACCTGGAGAGCTAAGTATTGACGATTTAGATTAATCAATTAATAAGTTAAAATTTTATGTTAGTAGCAAGTTTTGTGACGAATCGCCCTACAATGAGCGATACTAGAACGTATGAGGATTTTTATAAATTTCTTGGTACAAAACCTCATAAGTTGGGAATTGTTTCGCGTTTATACCCAGAATTGACCGCTTCTTATTTGACAGAATCTCTGAAAAACATTTTCTATCAGGATAGAAAGTCAAGTAATAAGTATCAGTCAATCGATTCAATGTATTTTGAATGGGAGGTAGAAACGAATTATATTAAGAGAGTCGAGTTTGCCGCAGTTCCTGAAGGCGATGGTGCTGATGGTACTGAGATAACAATGGCTTTCAAAGAGAGATACTACGAGAAGTATGATATCTTTAAGATTGATAAGACAATGCAGCAATGTATGGTTGTGAGCCGCCCTGTTAGAAAAGCAGACAATTGGTGGGAGGTTCAAGTTCGTCTTATCGACAATGATTACAAGTCTGTACTCGATCTTTCAGGTTGCCAGATTGGTGATACTACAAGATTCCAGTCTAATGCACACCCTGAAATGCACGAGGAAGGCTACGTAAAATATCAGAGCAATATTGAGAAACATCGTAACTATATCACAACTCACCGTGTTGATGATTCTTATTCAGCACTTTATGGTGCACATGAGAACACTTTCATTAGTATTGCTCAAGGCAAGAATCAAGGTGATTTGACTGAGACTATCTACAAGATGGATAAGAAGGAGAAAGTTCTTCTTGACAACTTCTTGTATGTACGTAACAACGGTCTCCTCTTCAACAAGTGTAATGTTGATGTTAACGGCAAGCCTACAATCTCTGATCCTGATACTGGCCGTCCTATTTATATAGGCGATGGTATCATACCACAGGTAGAGCGTTTTGCTTCTAAGTATGCATTTGCTAAGTTGACTGTTGATGTATTCAACACAGCTCTTGCAATGCTGAATGAGAAGGCAGAGCAGCCTACAGGTAATAAGTACGTCTTCATCGTTAACGAGAGAATGTGGAATTTGGTACAGACAACTCTTGGAGATTATCTGGCTAAGTTCAAGACTGAGGGTACATATCTGTATTCAAAGCAGGCTAATGGTTATGTGAATGTAGGTGCTACATTCCAGACTTATGAGTTCGCTGGAAATCAGGTTTCTTTCAAGGTTGATAGAACATTCTCTAGAGAGTATGGCTTTGACAAGGCATATTGCCTCTGTCTGGATCTGACTGCAGATGCAACTTCTGCAGAGCCACCTATTCAGATGTTTACATTGAAGGGTGGTGACTTCATCACTAATAAGTATCCAGGTGTAGGTGGTCTCGATGGTTTGAGCTCAGGTGTTGTTTCTTCACCTGTTGCAGCTTCGAAGATTATCAACTGGGGTTACTCAGGTGTAGGAGTATTCAATCCTTACAGAAGCTTTATATTACGAGAGATTTGATAAGAATCTTATGCTAAAGATACTGGTGGGAGGGCAGACCTCCCACCAATTTTATATTTTATGTTTATTGAATTAATATGAGTACAATTAGTGATTTTACTTAGGATGTAATAGTCCTTAGAAGTGTTTATGGAAAAGTTGGAATGAAATATCTCATTCAGCCATGTAGAGATCCTCAAACTGGTAGATTACCAGATTGCGTAAAGAGAGTAAATGCTGCTGGAGATATGATTATGACAGATGCAGAGAGAAATAGTGGAAAGTATTTTATTCCTGAAAACCATACTTTTACAATTGAGGATGGTACATCTTTTGATCTGTCAGATGAATATCAAAGAGCAGAATGGGAAGCTATTAAAAACTGCCAGTTGATTGCTCCAGATAGATATGCCAAAGATAAGAATGGAAACCTACTTATAGACGGCACTATGGATTGGTCTGCAAGAAAACCTCGTTATGGAGTAGCAGAACTTTATATTGATAGACCTGGAGTAGAGACACAGAAGAGAGTTTCTAAAAAGAAACTTATTTTGGAAGCTTCGCAATTTATTTTGAACGATCCTCAAGGTTCGGAAGGTCTTCTTACTAAAGCCAAATTACTTGGCAAACGTATGACTAACATGCCTATGGCTGATGTTGAGGATTACCTGCTTTCTGTTGCTGAAAAGGATCCTAGTAAAATTATCGAACTTTATACTGGCACCGATACCAACCTTAGACTGTTGCTTGTAGATGCTAGAGATAAGAAAGTTGTATATGTAAAGAATAAACTTTATATGTATGCGGATAATATTGTTTTAGGAGCTACTGATGATGCAGCAATTACTTGGATGAAGCAACCTAAGAACGCTAAATTGCTCGAATTGATTCGTAAGGATACTTATCCTGATTACTATGAAGACGAGGATCCAAAACCAGTAACTAAAAAGAATAAGGAGAAAGAAGTTCTTCAAGATAAGGATGAGGAGACTAAATAATAATAATTTATGACCTCAAGACAACTTTATGAAGGTGTACTGATTGAATTAAATAAGGTAAATGCTCCAACTTTATTATTGGAAGACTATAATTATTTGGCGAATAAAGCTATTCAATAGTATGTAAATAAGTAGTATGGAGTATATGACCAGAATCAGCAGACTACAGATAGTTTGAGGGTATTAAAAACTACTGCAAAATTATAGGTGGCAGAAGTTAAAGAAGCCTCTGGTAGGGATCTATTTTACGGTCCTATATATCAGTTTGATCTTCCTCAGGACTATCTACATTTATTAAATTGTGTATGTGATTTTGCGCCTACCTAGGAAGCTGTATGTACTAATCCAGAACGCCATGTACAATATGGTGCAACACGATTAGTATCTGATATTGTTCCAGAAATAATTAATAACTATTATTTTAAGCCTACTTATAAGAGGCCTTATTATTATATACATAATATAAACACAGGAGTAGAAGAGGGCCAAAATGGGCTCTCTAATGCCCCTTCTACATAGATTTATGGACCAACTAACCCTGTATAGGAAAATGGTAGAGGTACTGATTTGGATGCTTCGGGAATAACCTTATAGACTGAGACTACTCCCGCCAAATCTGATACTACTAAAGGCATTCCTAGAACTATTAAAATAGTAAAAGATGGCTAGATACAGGAATTAGATGCTGTAAATAGAATATCTCAAGTTCGCTATGGAAACCCTACCAATGTGCGTATTGAAATACGATTTGGTTAGGGAGTATAGCCATATTAGTTAGATAGTATTTATGTAGATTATTTAAGAGCTCCTTAGTATATTCAACTTACTTAGGACGAATTAGACCTTGTTTAGGATACATCACAGATGATGGAATTTCCTGACTGGGTTTGTTATGAGATCATCAATGAACTGGTAAAATTAATTTTAGAGAATACAAGTAACTCACGACTTAATACAGCCGTAGCAGTTTCTACATCCGTTCCTTAGCCAGCTTCATAACGGGTGGGTTAGATATTATCCTAAATATCATTTTTAAATTTTTATAATTATGTTTAAATTTATCGCAAACACTTACATTAACAGTGCAGATCAGTTCAAGCAGCTTAAGGCTGGAGAAACCGAACTTGGAGTTCGAGTAAAGAAGGTAGCAGATTTTAAGTACGATAATGTAAAAGCTGTATATTCTCGTATTGCTAAAGCAGCTGCTCCATTTAAATTAACTGCTGATTTAGCTGGCAGTATTACAGAGGCGGGCGTATATCGTCTTGAGCTTTATGTTCGTTTAGCAAACGGTTCTGCAAATTCTTATTATAGCAATGATTTTGTATTTAAGGGCAAGCCTTTTTATGTAGAATTTGAGGTTAAGGGAACTGCTCAAAACCTTACTGTAAATGGGAAACCTATTGCAGAGGGTATTCAGGAGATTGCTAAAAAGTACATTACAATGGTTTACGAGAATGAACTATTGGAAGTAACTGGCACAGGTACTAAATTAACTATCGCCGGCACTGATGAATATCAGATGCTTACAACTGCTAATCTTCAGAAGTATACTGATGCTTGTGGTGATGATTGCGCTGTTTCAGGTTTTGAGACTGTAGCTGATCTGTTGACTACAGGTACATATGTTGCTAATGAGGAAGGCTTTGGCACATATCGTCAGGCTCAGAAGGATCTTAGACTCCCAACTGCAGCTAATACTCGTTGGACTAAGATTGTTCCTGATGACTATCCAATTCCAGGTGCTTTGTATGACCAAGTAATTATCTACTACTGTGTAAATCGTGGTATTATGGGCGGTGATGCAGTTGGCGAGATTACTACCTCTTTGACTGAGCATGTTTTCTATATCAAGTCTAATAAGAACGGTGCAGAAGAGACTCCAGCATTGGGCGATCTTGCTACAGCATTTACAGCATTGTTTGCAGGAAAGGGTTCAGGCACTACTAAGATTGCCGTAGTTTCTGCACTTGAAAATCTTGAGGATGGAGCTATTAAAGAGGGCGCATCTGCTATAGATGCAACTACTGTAGATATTCCTACAGAGGTTCCTGTAACTCCGGTTTAGGCTGATGCAAATGCTGATACTGACGCACTTCCAGAAGATGGTGATTAATTTGAATAACTAATCAATTAGGCGGAGGCGATTACGCCTTCGCCTTTTTTATTTTGCTTATGGGACAAATATTTTCAAAACTAGCCTCAGCAATTAAGAATGATGTAGTTTCCGGATTACGTGGATTACATCATAATATGAGTATGTCTATGGAGCAATTGGAGGATGATATAGTTGATAAAAGGTAGGCTATAATAAAACAGCTAGATCAAGCTGGATAGTTGAACTTATAGGAATTATATCTATCTATCAATTGTGTTCCTGTAGATTGTAAAAACTTGGATTAGTGTAGATGTACTAAAATGTGCGATTCCGAGCCAGTGGCGCATTTTGAAATTCCACAAATTATGACTACATTAGGTTCAGAAGCTATAAAATATATCGGATCTACGGATAAACAATTACCATTTACTGTATATAGCGGAGAAATTTTTGCATTTACATTTTACTAGAAATATAGAAAAAGAGGTAGAAATAAACCGATGGTATATATAGATACTACTCCAAATGCTAATGGTATGTACGATGGGTTTATATTTAATGCTCCATTATTGAAATCTATATCAATAATAGCTATATTTAAAGATCCTAGACAATTAGAGTAGTATAATTGTTGTCAAGAATTAAATGACGACAATTTCTCATATTTAAATGATATGATTAAGACCTAGTTAGTTCAGTAGAAATTGGTTTATTATAGGAATAATTCGGCTCAACCTGATCCAAATGATCAGCAATATTAGGAGGGATAATAAATGGAAAATTTTCATGCTGCAATGTATCAGGCCAATCTTTTATATGGGATAGATATTAATCCAGATGATTTTGAAGAATTGGGATTAATTGCTTGGAATTTTATAGGGAATCATAGGTGTAAATTATATAGATATTGCGCTACTGTAAATTGCTCCGATAATTCTATTTAGTTGCCATGTAATTGTTCTTTAATAGAATCTGTAACATATGATTTCGAGGACTGGAATTATACTTCCAACTCACTTCCAGAAGGAGACTTATCATCAGGATTTACAGAGAATTATATCGATAGCAGAAAACATTTTGAAAATCCTTTATACGAAGGAGGAAGATATGTTAAGTATGAACGTGTCGGAGATACCCTATATCTCGATGATAAATATAATGGAAGAATAACTATTTTATATAAAGGAGACGTCTTAGATGAAGACGGATTGCCTGAATTAACTCAAAAGGAAGTAGATGCAATAGCTGTATATGTAGCTTATGTAACAAGATATAAAAAGGCATTAGTAAAAAATAACGCTAATGATTTATAGGCAGCCCAGTTATTAAAAGCAGAATGGCTGCAAAAATGTGATGCAGCTAGAGTTTCTGAGTACTTATCATAGAATGATATGAATGAAATTCTAGATGCAAAAACTAATTGGAATAGAAAGATTTTCAATAAAAGTTATAAACCTGTAAAATAATGTAATATGAAATATGCTCTCGGACATTCGTTTAATTTGGACCAGCTTTTTTCAAATTTTAATAAGGACAAATTAAAAGTTTCAACTTAGTAGGTTAAGAAATATTATGCAGATGGAAATAAACAATCCCTTATAAAAACTGTGTTTCGGGAGTTTATGAAAATGGTATTAAATGACGTGGTGGATAATAATGTAACTTTGGAGTTACCAACAGATGCTAATAAATCAGAAATACGCATGAGAAGGATTTTTGGTGACGAATTTAAATCCGCTAGACAGCATGGTAAATTCAAAGAGATAGATTTTTTAAATTCCAATTTTTCGGGAAACCAGCTTGCCCTAATTATGCACAATAAAGAGGGCAAGCCTTCTCGAATAAAAAGTATTTATGTGGCTGGAGATCTAAAGCGAAAAATTATAGAGAATACTAACAAAGGAAAACAATATTGTTGATTATGGAAGTGAAACATTACCAAGACTATATTGATGCGCTTTAGGAAAAATTTCCAGATTTAGATAGGCAGGACTTAATTAGGATTTGTAGATTCGGCCTAAAATCATTATATTTACATAATAGTTATGGTGGGGATGTTCTTATTTAGGACAACTCCTTTTGGTGTTATTTTGGCTACCTTACAAAGGATTCTCAAAAATTCTTTAACTACTATGCGTAGAAGTTGGCTTTAAAATTAACTATCATGAATAAACGGCGAGGCACTGATTGGGATGGATATTACTATTTCACCTTATCGGATGATGCCTACAAAGAATATTAGGATTAGAAAAATGCACGAGGCCGTAAAAGAAGAAAATTCTTTTTTCGGCGAGTAGTTCTACATAAATTAAAAGAGGTATGCTCGATTAAAGGACATGCTTTTAAATACCTCTTTAGAGTGAAGATGCCCGCAGATTTGGGACTAACATACTTAAAAGAAAATTGTTATTTAGAGGATCCCGAATTGATTGAAATCAGAGATCCTTTAAAATTTAAAGATATTCTAATAAAAAATAATAATTACGATTGTTTATGAGCGAATATGGAGAAAAAAGCGCCGTAATGTCCACGTTTAAAGATGGATTGGTAATGGATATGAACCCAATGGCTTCAAAAAACACTACATTATCAGACGCACTTAATGCCACTTTTGTAACCATGCGAGGAAACGAGCTTGTATTACAGAATGATTATGGAAATGGTCGTATAGAAAAGGCTTATTTACCTCCAGGGTATATACCAATTGGTATGAAAGAGTATGGTGGAATTATATATATAGCTTCATATAATCCATTGACTAATAAAGGTTAGGTAGGGTCTTTCCCATCTCCAGAAAGAAATATTGATAGTCAGGAATAGAGTACTGATGAAAAGAAAATCTCTTGGGAAAACTTTATAGATTCTTCTTATGAAAAGAAGAAAAGTTGTTCTACTTTTATAGCTAAACTTGATATTTTTGGAGATAAAATAATTCATTCTGGAGATAAATACACTATATATTTTAAAGGCGATACTAATTAGGAAAGTCTTAAATATCTTTCAAATTATTTTAATACTACAGAAGATACTTATACAAAGGTTACGAGTCCTAAGAATAATACTCTAACTATTAAGTTGGCAGTTGTAGATTCTGAAAATAATCTGAGAGATATTACAGAATAGTGTCGAAGATTTGATAAGGCTGGAGATGTTATTCAATTTGATATTAATTCCTCTCCAGTCTTAAAATTTAATTCAGGATATTTTATACAGGATCCAACTGTTAAGATAAATGAAAAGGAGTATACTTCACATAGTAATGAGGACTTCATAACTGAACGTAATAAGAAAGCCGTTAATACGTATAATAACAAAATTAGCGGATAGGTTTATTTGATAATAGAGTTAAATGTAGTTCAGGTTTTTAACGTCTCTACAAAAGCTTTTAAAGCTGGAGAAAATGGGTTTTCTAGTTATGCTATAAAATATTTAGAGCAGAAAATAGATCCTGATACAGTTAAGAAAAAAATTGAAGGTGGCGCATAGTATTTAATATTATTTGAATTTAATTATAAATACAATTGCCCAGATGGATATTATAAAGATAAAAATGATGCGTTTAAAACACTCGATGATAAACTATTGCAGGAGAATCCAATGCTAGGAGACTATTCTAGTTATTTTGGAAACAATTCTGCTTCTAATATCTTAGGATCATATCTAAAATATTCAACCGATGATAAGGAAAGAATTATAGATTTCAATGGAGCAGAGAAATGGGAATTAATAAATTGGTCAATAGAAGAAACTGCATATCCAATATATGATGTTAATACAGGATTATATTCTAAAACCTAGTATACATTAGTAGCACTGAAACAATAGCCTGACTCTAACACTATTTTTAATTACTACTGTGAGCCAGCTATGTCATACAGTAGAATGCCTCAATTAGCTGTATAGGGATCTATCAATTTAAGTTTAATTGGAGGAAACAGTATTAACATAACAGCATGGCGTTATTATAATGATGTTACTACAAATCAAACTCATTTAGTTGTAGGATTACAGGAAACTCTTCCAGATAATTGTGCTATAATAAATTCTTATTATGAGGTATTTGATATAGACGAAGTAAATCCTGACAATGATGTAGAACCTCTATTTACTCTTTAGTCACAACGTTCTTCATATAATGGTGAGTATCAAGAAGTATATGCGCTTAGAGAAGAAGATGATGATACAGCTTTAGTCTGGAATCATTTATATTTAATGGCTATCATAGTCGAAGTTAAAGAGGATGCTGAGGACGGGACGTCAACAATTCATCGTGAAGTTTTGGGATATAGATATTTCTTAGGAACATAGCTATTTAATACCTGTTTCTTTAATAACTCTAAAGTATTTGCTAAGGACTATATGGAATCATTCTGGAATAATGCCAGTGAACATATTGATCCTAATAAATATATATTTGATTCTAAAGAATTTGATGGGACGACTTATTACTCGAATTTTAAAGACGAGTATTCTAGTATATTCTCAATTCCTTTGGAATTAAAAACTCGAACTCAAAAAGTAGAGACTAAAAACTGGTTTAAAAAACTATGTGGAGCTCCAGAATGGTCAGAAGAAGAAAAGTCTCTCAATGAATTATAGTCTGTATTTTATGAAAATAGACGGGCTGGAGAACTAACTTTCTCTAATAGTTTAGAGGCTCAAAATCTATCATAGTATCCTATAAATAATTTTGGAGAAATTTCTAATGGAGGGTACGGTTTAGAAGAAAATCCAGATATTTAGTTGAAATATGCCGATCTCCAAAAAAATTATACGGGACAATATTATAAAAATCTAATTACAGAAATATTGAAGGTTAGAAATGAAGATGATTTATATACCTCCGAGAAATATGTTTCTGAAAACCCAGATACATATCCAAATGCTAACTATTTTTATACAGAGCAGATTACTGAAAATGCAAATATTACTGTAAAATATGATCTCCAATATATCTCTGAATTATATGGATATTACTAGAAAAAAACAATTGATTTTAAATACCTATATAAGCCGTTTTTAAATGTACATAAGAAAGGATTCTTAGATCCTGAGACCTTTTTTCCAAAAGATTCTCAAAAACCTTTGTGGGAGTTAAAGGAGGGAGAACGTATATATTCAGCAGATTTAGGAGGCACTCCATTAATTTATTGGCCCGCCTTTAAGAATCCATCTCGATAGAATACGTATGATTATCGGTATTATGCATTGCTAAAATATTTTGTGGAACATGAAGGTGTATAGGGGGGCAGAAATTTAAGGTATAAATCAGGCCCTAATAATTATAATACAGGTGTAGGATCAATGCATGTGGATATTTGTATAGGGCCTTGTCATAATTTACTAAAAGGTGCTAAAATGTGGGAGTTTGGTAGTAGTGGGGTGACTGATAGTGATGATCATGTAGCGGTGGGAATTAGTGTTTCCGGAGACTACGATCGAAAGGAGGAGGAGCATCAAAATAAAAATAATCTGTTATTTATACCATTATCAAATTTTGAGGATTCTAATCCTAATAAAAAAGAGACGCGCTCATGTGGAGGAACATAGGTTTTTATGGATAGTTATGCCAAAGCATTAGACCTAGATAATCAATCCTTACTAACTTGGAATACAGTATCTTGTAATCCAAATTCGGACTACGGATTCAATAAGATGGTAAAAGGAAACAACTTATATGAGGTGAGTACAGATACATCATCTATGTATGGTTGGGGATAGAGTTAGTTAAAACGAATAAAAGGTTCTACGGAAATTCCTAACCCATAGTAGTATAATGATATTAAAATAGTATTAGATAAGGGAGAAAAGTTTGGATGGAAGACCTTTAGTATAGACAATCTAGGATTTAGTCCTGGAAGTGTACAACTCTGTTTTAGAACATCTAATGAGGGAGATAAATGGAAATTTTCTTCTAACAATATGCGAAAAATAGATTTAAGTTAGATAGAAAAATTATGTATGGATAAGGGATTAGGTAATAAAAACTTAACTCCTATAAAAAGACATCAATTTTTAAACTCTCCAGATTATTTCTTGCGTAGTTCTTCTTATCTTAAAACTTTATACGATTATCTAAACTCTATATGTATATTAGCTTCTAAAAATGAGATAAAAGAGATGTATACATTTGATCCTACAAAAATATAGGGAATACTGGATTATACACATAAAGTAAATTTTACAGGTTCGCTCAAGATGGCTTTAAATTAGTCGAATCTTAGTGAACAACCTGCTGGAAAAGCTTTATAGGACTTTATAACTAAATTATATACAAATACTAAGATTATTTTAGACGGCAAGTATAAAAATGAGGAAACTAATAAAAGTTTTGATAGATTGCTCTCGTCTATGTGGTTTGTTTTTCCAAAAACTATTTTAACAACTTTAGAAGAATCTCTTTCTTTTAATTTAAAAGGAACTGAAGAACGTATAGCTAATTTTTCTCAAACTCCTAGAGTGGCTATATTAACTGATGATAATTTAGAGACATTTTTATATAACGGACATCAAATAGAACCTATAGGGCCGGAATCTGTATTTATTAAAGGAGACGATGGACGTATATATCCTCCAGATAGTACTATAGAAGAGTATTTAGATGCTGCAAATATTATGTATTCTAGTAGTAAAGGGATGTTATATTATGGTGGAGAAATAGAATAGGGTTTAGAGACGGCTATAGGGAACTATAATGCGGTTAATACAGGACCATGTGTAAGCTACTTTTATCTGGAGGGCAAATATGATAAATATGCAACTTTAAAAGATATTAGGGCTTAGTATGCGGGAGTATCATTAAACGAAAACTCTACATATTATACACCAGAGATTATCCCATTATAGAATCTGCCTTATCTTAGAACATGTTTAATTAATGCAGTAGAAAAATACTATGAATAATATCGAATATTTAAATAGCATAAATCCACTTAATTTTTCCTATTCATTCGGATATTATTTAAGTGCATTAAGTTAGAAAGGATATATAGCTTATGAATATAATCCTTTATTAAATTATAGATTATCTTAGAATTTAGATAGCAATGGTTTACATCCTGGAGAAGCGATTTTAGTACTGCAGAATTTAAAAACTAAGTTACGATATACAGTAGAATCAAATTAGGGAGAAAGTTATTTACAGTTTTATACTATTGATAATAAAGAAATTACTATAACAGACTCATTAGGAAATCGTATCTCGCCAGATACGGTTTCCGAAGAAGATGTTATAGTTGGCGGCAATTAGCAGCATTAGACTCTTTATGTATATTATTAGAATGATCCCAATTTAAAAGAGGCTGGCAGTATAGTAGATTTAGATACTGAATAGTTTAATTTCAGTTTAAAAAATCCTGTAGAAATTATTGCACAACCTTCTTACGATGGCTCTGTTAATCTGATTCTTAATGATAACCGTAATATACCTAGATTAATTAATACTAGATTTTCCCCTACTGGATTAAATACATATGAAATTGTAGATAGAATAGGCAATAATGATACAAATATCTATGATGACCAATAGTTTGATTTAGATACTGCATTACAAAAACGTTTTAATGTAATTCCAGTAATTCATTATAAAGGCTTATTAGATCATGGTAATCTAAAAGTTGGAAATTATTCTGTATATTTAAGATATGCAGATGCCGATGATAATGAGTCTGATTTTATAGCAGAATCTGGTATAATCTCAGTATTTAGAGGTTCTGATAAAGATCCGTTTTCTATAGACGGAGGATTTGCAGAAATGAATGCACATAAATCTATTGTGCTTAGAGTCACTAATGTAGATTCTGAATATGATTATATAAAAGTATATTATACAAGAGCCTCATCTAGTATAGATGAATAGAGGACTGTAACTGCATTTAAAATAGAAAATAAGTATCTAGTTAAAAATAGAACCTGCGATATAGTTATTACAGGAGATGAACAAACTACTACTTCTACAGTCCCTGAAATAAACTCTCAATATGCTTTAGTTGATTCTGTAAAATCTTAGGATGCAGCTGAAAATATGTTGTTTATGGCTAATGTACATCAGCCAGATATTCCAGCAGAAGATTTAAAGGATATTAGTTTGCGAATGTTGCCTTATTTAGTAGATTGGGATAAAACCGATTTAATTGGAAATATAGGCACAGGAAATTATATCGATTTTAATTATAAGGGAGAATATTATAATACTCAAAATATATATAATAATGTAGGATATTGGGATGAATCTATATATAGATTTGGAGTAGTTTATATATTAAATGATAGTTCGCTATCTCCAGTCTTTAATATTAGAGGAATTCATACTTTACCTACTAAAAACGATCTATTATCTGCATATAGTACAACATCTTTAAGAACACTTTTTGATGAGGAGAATAAACGTATCTATATCAAAAGTGATGAGAATACTTTTATATTAGAGAACTCTATAAAAGAGCTAGAAAACTCTAAAGGAGTTTGTGGTATTGATTATAAATATGCAGATGAGGATACTAAAGATAAAGTATTAAGTATCGGATTATATATTGACAATACCATACTAAGTTATTTGAAAGAAGTGTTAAAAATAAAAGGATTGTTTTTAGTTAGACAGAAAAGAATGCCTACTTTATTAACATAGGCCTTTACCCTAGCTAGAGATCCGCTATCTGGAGCTCCTTTAGTGGGAACTTCAGATACGTCAAATCCTGAGTCCAATACTTATTATGGAGAAACTTTCTTAACTCAAAATGGTCGATATTTAAGAAATACTTAGTCTGATCGTTTATATAAATTTGAAAATAAATTTTAGGAAAACGTTCATGATGTTGCGGCAATTTGTCCAGATTTTGAAACCAATCAGCCTTATTATAATACATTATTTACAGGCGCAGGATTTATTGCTAGAGAAGCTAAATTATAGTATTCTCAAATAAATCGTTTTAATAGCAGATTCTATGGAAATACTACTGATGCATATGTGCAGAGTTCTGCTAGAGATTTTATAACAACTAAAATAGTTTCTGTGACAGACGAATCTCCTGCTGTAGTTATAGGAGATACTGTTTTTAGAGCTAAAGTGGGCGATGCTACTGATATACGTCTATTTAAATACTATGAATCCGAAAATATCAGAGATTCAAAAGCTACTAATCTAGTTAGAGGATCTTATAACCCATATTTAGGAATGGTAAGTGATAGCACATTAAAGCCGCATACTTTATTAAATATCTATATATAGGGGTATAACCCATCATATATGGCAGACTATTTTCAAATTAGATACAACGATAATTCTCCATTTTATGCAATTACTAATAGAATAGATCTATTAAATTCAGACGAATTAATTCCTACATATTTACCCTATGAAGAAGATTATTATGAAGGAGTTTCATTAAATGCTTTTAGAGGAGATTGTTTTAAATGTACATTTACTCATAGAATAAATCGTAATTTCTAGGATCCTGGAGCACAGTGTAATGATATTATAGTTGATGAGGCTACATGGGCTAATAATTATAATGTAGACGATATAACTAGTATTGATAAAATTAATAGAGGAGACGTAAATGCTGTTCAATTAGGAAGTTGGTATACTATAAAAGTTAACTCTTCCAGAAATTTATCTATACGATCATTAGATGCTTCTCACATAACTGAGTTTGGATTAACTGGAGTAGCCAGAGGTTTTTATCCATTGTAGCAACTTACTGTAGAGGGTAATTACAAGATACCTAGCGCATATGTTTATAATGACGGATTTTCAAGTACAGTTAATGAACGTATGTATACACAAATGCCTGATACTACCTATATAAAGAATTTCTTTAAAAATAGGATTATGTATTCAGACGTATCTCAAAATGAGGCTAAGAAAAACGGTTATAGAGTATTTAAGTCGTTAAGTTATACAGATTACAATAGAGAGTATGGCTAGATTACTAAAATACTAGAATTTGGAGGAAACTTGTTATGCGTATTTGAACATGGTATAGCAGCAGTTCCAGTTAATGAGAAGGCGTTAATTTCATAGGCTTCTGGAGTATATATAAATTCAGAAAGAGTACTCTCTCAAAAATTAACCGTTATTACTAATACTTATGGAAGTTAGTGGTCCGATAGTGTGATAAAAACTGATAAAGGTATTTATGGAGTAGATACTATAGCTAAAACAATTTGGATGATAGCTGGAACTAACTCTCCTATGATTCTGTCCGATTTAAAAGTTAGAAAATTTTTATTGGAAAACATATCTTTATCAGAACGAGAGTTTGAAACAGTTATAGGTATTAGAAATGTAAAAACACACTACAATAGAGAAAAAGGTGATGTAATGTTTACTTTCTATGATAATACCTATGGATTTGAGGAGAAAGCCTGGAATCTATGTTGGAATGAAAATCAAAGTTCGTTTACTACATTCTATTCATGGATACCATCATCTTCTGAGAATATAGACACTTAGTATTTCTCATACGATAGAATGACAGCTAAATATATAGCTAAATTAGCGGCTTGTTAGGTTAATTCTACTAGTGCTGATGGAGTACAACTTAATTCTACGGTA
>Ga0247610_10003434_pt1 | contig 17429 bp, 18 predicted proteins | sample 174DNAGHGhighgp2_FD_193483 | JGI IMG/M metagenome (GOLD analysis project Ga0247610, IMG submission 193483) | Sheep rumen microbial communities from Palmerston North, Manawatu-Wanganui, New Zealand - 1742 DNA GHGhigh gp2 | ecosystem: Host-associated > Mammals > Digestive system > Stomach > Rumen... | reverse complement strand
GAAGTCTCCATACTCATCAATGATGATCACGATATATGGCAGGAACCGGTGATGCAAACTATCCGCCACCAGTTTATTGGGGTTGAGGCGGCGGTGGATGAACTTATCGTTGTAATCCTCCAGATTGCGCACACCGGCATCCATGAGCAGTTTATAACGGTTCTCCATCTCAATAACGAGCGAGTTAAGCGTGTTGATGACGCGGTCGCACTCGGTGATAACAATCTGCTCGGGATCGGTATCGGGCATAGCTGCCAGATAATGTTTGAGCAGCGGTTTGTAGGGTGCAAACTCCACCATCTTCGGATCGACCATGACAAGTTTGAGTTCCGCCGGATGCTTTTTGTACAGAAGGGAAGTGATGATGGCATTGATTGCCACGGATTTACCGGTTCCGGTAGCACCCGCCACCAAGAGATGGGGCGTTTTGGCGAGGTCGAACATAAAGACCTCGTTGGTGATGGTTCGTCCATAGGCAATGGGCAGACGCATTTTCTGTTCGTCCTGGAATCGTTTGGACGCTAATACCGAGTGCATGGACACCACTTGCGCTTTCTCGTTCGGCACCTCAATACCGATGGTTCCTTTACCGGGCATCGGGGCGATGATACGTATTCCTGTAGCGGAGAGGGACATCATAATATCGTTCTCCAGGGCTTGTATTTTCGCCACGCGCACACCGGCTTTCGGCACAATCTCATAGAGTGTAACAGTCGGACCGACCGTTGCTTTAATCTGTTCTATCTCAATACCATAGTTACGAAGTGTTTCTACAATACGTTTGCCGTTACCTCGTTGTTCATCTTCGTTAATAACCGGCGCTGACTCATTGTCATAGACCTTGAGCAAGTCCAGTTTGGGGAATTTATAGAACTCCAAATCTTTGCGAGGGTCATAGGGTCCGAGTTGCTCCAGGATTTTCTCGGGATCTTGTGCATAGATATCATCCGGCACAACATCCGCTATTTCGAGGTTCGCCGGATCGGAATTGTCGGCATGTTCGGCAGGATCGTCCGAATCAGCCGGCAGCGGAGCATCACCCAGCGGTTCGTTCTCTTCATCCACTTCGGGCAACGGTTCTTCCAGCTGCTCCTCCGGCAGGGGTTCGATGGTGAAAATAAAGGGAGATTCAGAGGGATCCTTTGGATCCGTTGTCTGCGTAGTTTCCGTCGTTTGCGTAGTTTCCGTCGTTTGCGTAAGATCAATCGTTATTTCTCCGGAGGGATCGGAAGGATCGGTCGCGTCGGAAGGTTCGGAAACAGCGGGTTCGGAAACAGCGGGTTCGGAATCGGCGGATTCAGAGAGCGGTTGATCCACCGGGGTATCTTTTTTCTTGAACAACCCGATAAACCAGCGTCCGAACGATTTGCAACGATCAATAAAATGCGGGTCGGTCACGATAAGGAAGATGACAAGCGTGAGCGCCAAGGCCATGAGTGTACCAGTCGTATGGATATAGCTGGTGACCCATTCAGCCGCCCATGAGCCAAAAGCCCCTCCCCAACGGTACGCACCGGTTCCTATCAGTTGCTGAAAAAAACCAAAAGTGACAGAACCCCAGATGATCCAAAACGTACCGCCGCAAAACAATTTGATAGCACGTATATCTTTGAGAACGTGCATCATACGAAGGCCATAGATCGCAAGCATGAAGGAGAAAAGGATGCTCACCAATCCGAAACTGCCGTCGATCATAAACTGCGACAGTTTGGCACCGGGCAATCCGAGCAGGTTCTTAATTGCCTCGCGGTTCGCCACCCGATCGGTCTGATCCATTGACAGGATGGATTGATCATTGATTCCTGTGAAAAGGAAACTGATGTACGAAACGAGCGCCATCAAAGAGAAGGCAACCAGCAGCACACCGATGATCATTCGTGTTTCCCGAGAGGCAGCAATCCGTTTTACCGCATCCCACCAATTCGTTTTCTCGACACGAATCGTTCTTTCGTTCGGCCGTTCCTCGGCCACATTTTTAGCTTTCGATATCGTTCTGGGCATAAAGAGATTTATTCATTTAATCATTTAGTCATTTACAATTTGGACATTTACGATTTAGGACACAAACGTCCAAATTAGCACGCAAAGGTACAATAAATAATTGGAAATTAAAAATTGAAAAATAAAAATTGCGTTTTTTTTGACAAAAAAAGTGTAAAATTATGTAAAAAGTACGCGTGCGCTTGCGTATGTAAAATTTTTTTTGTATCTTTGCACCCGCATTTTGTGTTTATGGAAGAATTGATTCGACATACCGGCGTAGTAATGAGTGTGAATGGCGACATGGCACACGTTCGTATCGTGCAGACGAGTGCTTGTCAGGCATGCAAAGCAAAGAGCATGTGCATGTCCAGCGAGAGCAGAGAGAAAGAGATGGACGCCACGATGTTAGAGCCGATGGCAGTGGGGGATAAAGTAGAGGTAGAGGTTCGCGAACATTTAGCATGGAAAGCGGTGTTGTTAGCCTATATTCTGCCGTTCATTGCGATGATAGGCGTGATGATCACGCTGAACTACACGACCGATTGGAGCGAAGCGGTGGTGGGAACTTTATCGCTATGCACGATCGCGCTGTATTATATCGGGTTAAGCGTTTTCAAGCACCGATTGCAAAAGGAGTTCAGTTTCACCGTAAGAAAAATATGAGCTGAATTTCGACAGGATGAATTTTTAGATAACAATATATACAAACAATTTAACAAAATCCAACAAAATGAATTTAGAATTGGTTCTGATTTCTATTGGAATATTGGGCGTGGTTGGAGCAGCCGCCGCTGGTTTGCTGTACATGATCAGCCAGATGTTCAAGGTAGAGGAAGATCCGCGCATTGATTTGGTAGCGGCGGTATTGCCGGGTGCCAACTGTGGCGGATGTGGATTTGCCGGCTGCCGTAATTTTGCGGAAGCATGTGTTAAAGCAGGCGGCATAGATGGTTTGGCATGCCCTGTGGGCGGAGACCCAACCATGGATGAGGTAAAGCGAGTGCTGACTCCTGCAGCAGCAGAAGAAGCAACTCCGGTAGCGGCTGAAGGCGGAGAGAAGAAAGGATTTGATCCAGCTATTGCAGCGAAGATCAAAGCATTGCCGACGCCAAGAGCGGTATTCCCAAATGTATGTACAAGGTAACTAAGTACAAGGTACAAAGGTAAAAAATGGAATTATGAGAACATTCAAATTAGGCGGAGTTCATCCGCAGGATAACAAACAATTCTCCGCACATCAGCCTATTACGGAGTGCCCGCTACCGAAGCAGGCTATCATTCCGTTGGTGCAACATATCGGTGCCCCGGCTCAGGCAGAAGTGAAAGTGGGAGACAAAGTGAAAGTAGGTCAATTATTAGCAAAAGCAGGTGGATTCGTTAGTGCGAACATCAGTTCGCCGGTCAGCGGAACGGTCACAAAGATCGATGCCACTACCGATGCATGGGGTGCACCGATGCAAGCTATTTTCATTGATGTAGAGGGCGATGAGTGGTTGCCGGAGATCGACCGTACACCGGATATTATCCGTTCGTGTACCTTAGAACCGAAAGCTATCATCGACAAGATTGCCGCAGCCGGAATCGTCGGTTTAGGCGGTGCTTGTTTCCCGACGCATGTGAAATTACTGCCTCCTCCAGGCAAAAAAGCAGAAGTGCTGATCGTGAACGGCGTTGAGTGCGAACCGTACTTGACCTGCGACCATCAGTTGATGTTGGAGCACGGCGAGGAGATCATCATCGGTATTGAGATTCTGAAAAAGGCATTAGGTGTCAATCGTGCTATCATCGGTATTGAGAACAACAAGAAAGATGCCATCGAGCACATGACCAAGTTAGCCAACAGCAAGTTGGGTATCAATGTATTGCCGTTGAAGCTCAAATATCCGCAAGGAGGTGAGAAGCAATTGATTGACGCATGTATCGGTCGTCAAGTGCCGAGTGGTGCGCTGCCGATTGAGGTGGGTGCCGTAGTAGATAACGTAGCTACTATCTTTGCGGTTTATGAGGCTGTACAGAAGAACAAACCGTTGATCAGCCGTGTAATGACCGTAACCGGTAAGAAAGTCCAGAAACCGGGCAACTACAGCGTACGTTTTGGTACGCCGATTGAGGAAGTGATTGCTTTGGCTGGCGGTATTCCTGCTGATACGGGTAAGGTAATCGGCGGCGGTCCGATGATGGGTCGCGCGATGGATCACGTAGAAGGCATGCCGGCTAACAAACGTCTGTCGGGTCTGCTCTTCCTGCCGCAAGCAGAGAGCGTTCGTCCGGAGGAGGAGAACTGTATCCGTTGCGGTAAGTGTGTACAAGCATGTCCGATGGGCTTGGAGCCGTTCCTGTTGAGCCGCTTGGGTGAACTGGAGATGTGGGACGAGATGGAGAAGCACGACATTATGGATTGCATCGATTGCGGTTGTTGCGTCTTTACCTGTCCTGCTCACCGCCGTCTGTTGGATTCGATGCGTCCCGGCAAAGCCAAAGTGGGAGCACTTATCCGTGAAAGAAACGCGAAGAAGTGATTTGAAATTTGAAATTTGAGAATTGAAATTTAATTTGATATGAAAAATTTTATTGTAGCTCCGGCTCCTCACGCTTACAGTGGTGATAGTGTTCGCCGGAATATGCTTCTGGTCATCTTAGCGCTGCTGCCGGCTTATGCGGTATCGGTGTTTAATTTCGGCTGGGGCGCGCTGATCACAGCAGCTATTTCGGTGGCAGTCTGTGTGTGCACGGAATGGCTCATCAGCCGCTTTGTGCTCAAAGAGAAAAGACAAACGATCGGCGATCTGTCCGCCGTACTGACCGGTTTGTTGTTGGCATTCAACCTGCCGTCGAACATTGAATGGTGGATCATTCTGATCGGCGCAGTAGTAGCCATCGGTGTGGGAAAAATGAGTTTCGGCGGTTTGGGTCAGAACCCGTTCAACCCGGCTTTGGTCGGTCGTGTATTTCTGCTGATTTCGTTCCCGGCACAAATGACTACATGGCCGAAAGCACAAGGATTCCAGTCGCTCATTATGGGTCATGCCGCTACCGATGCAAACACGGGTGCCACCCCGCTTTATTACTTGAAGTATATCGTAAAAGAGCATGCTAATTCAGAGGCTGCGGGCGATGTAGCCAAATCGATTGATGCGCTGCCGCAGTTGATGGATGCTTTCTATGGATTCATCGGAGGTTCACTCGGTGAGGTTTGTGCTTTAGCATTGATCTTGGGCGGTCTGTTCCTGATCTGCACGAAAGTGATCACATGGCATATACCGGTTAGTATCATTGCTACGGTCGCTTTGTTTGCCGCTTGCACGGGTTGGTGTGGTGCATTACCGGAAGGAATGGATACCTGCCATTATGTAGCATACGAGTTGTTGACCGGTGGTTTGATGTTAGGCGCATTCTTCATGGCTACGGACTACGTAACCAGCCCGATGAGTGCATGGGGCAAGATCATCTTCGGTATCGGCATCGGTGTTATTGTGATGGTGATCCGTACATGGGGTGCTTATCCGGAAGGTATGTCGTTCGCTATATTGATTATGAACGCTTGCGTTCCATTGTTGAACAAGATTCGTCCGCAACGTTTCGGCGAAAAAAAGAAATAAGGAGGTACTGATATGGAAAAATTAAAGAGTTCACTCCCGAATATGCTGCTCAGCCTGGTTATCATTTGTATGGTAGCCGCAGGCGCGTTAGCAGGCGTATATCTGCTGACCAAGAAGAACATCCAGCAGCAGAAAGAGCAGAAACTCGCTGCCGCATTGAAAGAGGTGGTGCTGCCCGATGCAGATGCTTCGGTGCAGATCACGGTCGTTTCGTCTGATTCGGTTGCATTGACCGAGCAGAACAAACAGGACACCGCTAAGTTGGATACCATCAATATCTGCGTGGTGAATGTCATTGCGCTGAACGGTCAGGTGATCGGTAAGGCAGTGGAGACCAGTGCAGTCGGTTTCGGCGGCAAGCAGAAGATCATGGTCGGTTTTGACAACGAAGGCAAGATTCTCAACTACAAAGTGCTGGAGCATCAAGAGACTCCGGGCTTGGGTGATCATATCGCAGATTGGTTCAACGACCCGACGAAAGAGAGTCAATGCATCATTGGTCGTCAGGCAACCGGCAATTTTAAGGTGAACAAAGACGGAGGTGACGTAGATGCTATCACGGCGGCTACGATCTCATCCCGCGCATTCCTGAAAGCCGTTAACCATGCATGGAAGGCTGCTCAACAGGTGGAAGGCATTGAAGTGGAGGCTGTAGCCGGCGCAAGTCAGTTGCATCACGAGGCGGAAGAGGTAGCCAACGATTCCATCCAAGTAGAAACCGCTAATGAAGAAACGGAGGTAACAAATGAATAATGGATTAAAAACACTAACCAACGGTATTCTCAAAGAGAATCCGACCTTTGTACTGGTTCTCGGTATGTGTCCGACTCTGGCTACTACCACCAGTGCGTTGAACGGTATGAGTATGGGATTGGCTACGATGTTCGTGCTGATTTGCTCGAACGTAGTGATCTCACTGCTCAAGAACCTGATTCCGGACAAGGTACGTATTCCGGCATTTATCGTCGTAATCGCTACGTTCGTGACCATTGTTCAATTGCTGTTGAAAGCATACCTTCCGGTAATTGACGAGAAATTAGGTTTGTTTATTCCGTTGATTGTAGTGAACTGTATCGTATTAGGTCGTGCAGAGGCTTTTGCTGCGAAGAACAGCGTCGGTCTGAGTGCATTGGACGGAATTGGCATGGGTCTTGGCTTTACGCTTGCGCTGACTCTGCTTGGTGCCGTTCGTGAGTTCTTGGGCTCCGCTTCCATCTTCGGCTGGGCTGTGCCGGGTGACGAATGCAAAGTATTGGTATTCGTTTTGGCACCGGGTGCGTTCATCGCACTGGCTTACCTGATGGCGATTGTTAATAAGATGAAAGGTGAAAAATAAAATAGAAAGGTAAAGAGTTATGTTATATTTCTTGATATTTATCTCTGCGATTTTTGTTAACAATATCGTATTGAGCCAGTTCTTGGGTATTTGCCCGTTCTTGGGAGTTAGTAAGAAGATTGACACAGCGCTTGGCATGAGTGCTGCGGTAGCATTTGTGCTGACAGTGGCAACGGTAGTGACCTATTTGCTGCAGTTGCTGCTGGTTAATCTGGGAACCAATATCTTCGGAGATCCGAACACATTCATCTTCTTGCAGACCATTTTGTTCATTCTCGTCATCGCTGCGCTTGTGCAGATGATTGAGATTGTATTGAAGAAAGTGAGTCCGTCCTTGTATCAGGCATTAGGTGTATTCCTGCCGTTGATCACCACCAACTGCTGTATTTTAGGTGTGGCTTTGATCGTAGCTGATTCAGAGCAATTATTGCAAAAACTGCCGGGTGAGGGTGCTTTAAGTGCTAACTTACTGACCGGAACCTTGTATGCTTTAGCTACTGCGATTGGTTTTGGTTTGGCTCTGGTATTATTTGCCGGTATCCGCGAGCAACTCGCTTTGGCAAAAGTGCCGAAAGCGATGAAAGGCACACCAATTGCTTTGCTGACGGCCGGTTTGTTGGCAATGGCATTCATGGGCTTCAGCGGAGTGGTCTAATAGTCGGATGAAAGGGGTTTATAGTTCAAGTCAACTATAATCCTCTCACGCATACATACGCGCGTACCTTATAAAGTACGCGCGTAAGTTTTTTTATGCCTCTATCCTATCAGGGACAAAAAGGAAAGAACGCCAGAGCATATAAGCAAATTATTAAGAAATTATATACTCATATTAAGAAAATGCCATATTTCAATATATATCGCTTGCGATATTAAAATATTTATTGTACCTTTGTACTCGATTTTAGTCGTTCGCGACATAAATCATCAAAAACAACAATTATTTTAGACCTTTAAAATTATACTATTATTAGTAAAGAAGAAGCATTGAAGGCATTTGCGTACTTAGGCGCAGTGTGGTTTGGAAACAGTAAGCAACATTTCGCATTCTCGGCGTACGACCGTTTGAACGGATGGAACAAGTTGGCAGACAAGTGGAAAGAGGAAGCCGAGGAAGAATGGGACGAGGCGGAAGAAGTACTGAACCGTCTGGTTGAGCTTGGTTGCAAACCGGAAGACCTGCAAGAGGCGATGAAGACGATCGAGTTCCCCTTCTGCGACGACCCCAAACAACAGATTGAGGGTGACTACAATCCTAATGCGATTGCAGAGCTCAGCAAATTGGCAGAAGCATTCAATGATGATTATGTAACAAAGAAACTGATCGAGAAATGGATCGAAGGCGAGCAGGCTCACATGGCTTGGGAAGCACAATACCTGGGTTACATCAATAAACTCGGATACGAGAACTTCCTGATCGCAATGATGTAATATGGCACTCATTCACTCCTTACGGTGCATGCTTTGGTCGGCATGCATCGTGCTAACAATCAATTCATGTAACTTAAAAACGAACAATAATATGGCAACCATTTATGATTTCAAAGTCCTCTCTAACAGAGGCAAAGAAGTATCCCTTTCGGACTACAAAGGACAAGTAATTCTAATCGTCAACACCGCATCCAAGTGCGGTTTCACCCCGCAATACGACGGTCTGGAAGAGTTGTACAAGAAATACAAAGATCAAGGTTTCGTCATCCTTGGTTTCCCCTGCGACCAGTTCGCCAACCAAGAGCCGGGCAGCGATGAGCAGATCGAAGAGTTCTGCCGCCTGAACCACGGCGTTACTTTCCCGCTCATGGCAAAAAGCGATGTCAACGGCGCGAACGCGAACCCCGTATTTGAGTACCTCAAGACACAAGCTCCGACCGAGGAATACAAAGGCGTCAAAGCGAAAGCTACGCACCTCATGCTCAAAGGTATCAGCAAGACGTACAAGAAAGAGAACGATATTCTTTGGAACTTCACCAAGTTCCTCGTCTCCAAGGACGGTAAGACAATCCAGCGTTTTGCGCCGGTAGCCGAGCCCAAAGATTTTGAGGCAAACATCGTAGCCGAATTGGCTAAATAACAATAACTTCGGATACAATTATGAAAGAGCAAGTATTAGCTGCCATGCGTGCAGCAGGCAAGCCGGTTTCGGCAGGTGACGTAGCAAAGGCATTGAACGCCGACCGCAAAGAGGTCGATAAAGCGTTTGCTGAGTTGAAAAAAGAAGGCGCTATCATCTCGCCCGTTCGTTGCAAATGGGCTCCGGCTAATTGATGACAACTCTTGCAATAGGATTACTGATTCCAGAAGCTTCGCAGGGCACACACTCAAACCTATCCACCATCGGTTTTGCGATCGGTTTTGTACTGAGGATGGCTCTTGACGTGGTGTTGGGATGAATACGTTAAACTGTTAAATTGTTAAAATGTTAAATCGTTATGGCACACGCATGTGAAAATTGTAAGTTCCGCGCACACTATGATGCGAAACCGAATTCGGTTTTAGGCAAATTCTGGCGCTGGCACATTAACTTCTGCCCCGGATGGAAAGCGTATTTCACTTCCCTAAGCCCGGAAAAGCAGGCAGAACTACGCAAACAATATAACTTTAACCGATACAACAAATAATTTGTACTTTGACTTCAACCGATGTACGAACAACTGAAATTAGATAACCAACTCTGTTTCCGTCTTTACACGGCGGCGCGGTTGATTGCCGGTGCGTATGGTCCCTATTTCGAACAATTAGGGATCACGTACCCGCAGTATTTAGTATTGTTAGTTCTGTGGGAAAAAGACCGTCAACCGGTGAATAACATCGCTAAGAGACTTCTTTTAGAAACCAATACCGTCACGCCGCTCCTGCAACGGATGGAGCGTCAGGGATTAGTGACGCGTGTCAAAGGCGAGGTAGATACCCGGCAACGCATCGTCTGCCTGACAGACGCCGGCAAAGCGATGGAGGAACAAGCCAAAGATATCCCCAACCAATTAGGCGCCGATGTCACCAAGCATGTGTCTGTGGACGAATTGAAAAGCATCATTCCTTCCTTGGACAAACTGATTGAAGGACTCCAATAAGGGACAAACAATGTACAAAGGGACAATGTACAAGGGACAATGTACAAAGGGACAATGTACAAAGGGACAATGTACAAGGGACAATGTACAAGGGACAAACAATGTACAAAGGGACAAGATAATGGGTAATAATCTGTTTTAAAAGCAATAAAAATTCATAAAAATGGCACTTTTATTTGCAAGTGTCATTTTTTTTGTGTAACGTCGGTCCTCCCTATTTATAAAATATAAACAGGGTCCCACCGAAAATAAGGTCGCATATTGCCGGACATATACTAAGCACCGCGGACATTTTTTATGAAAAAGGGACTGAAGTCCCTGCTTATCAGGATATAGGACAACTATCCGTGAGCAAGCTCCCAATAGCAGTCCAATACCCTAATAAACGCGATAAATCGCTTTTTTTCAAAAAAAATGCCCGAATGTTTGCGTATGTGCAAAATTTGTAGTATCTTTGCAGCGCAAAATCATTAAACTATTTAAATTTATGCCTGAGATTAGTCGTTTTTATGGAATCGTTATCACGATGTATAATTCGGAGCACAATCCTCCACATTTCCATATTCGTTATAATGACTACCGAGCTACTATGGATATCAATACCGGCGAAATCAATGGTAACTTACCTCGCCGCGTTTTGAATCTTGTATATGAGTGGTATGATCAACATAAGGACGAACTGAAAGAGAATTGGCTTCGCATGGAAAAAGGGGAAGAGATTATTAACATTGAACCACTTGACTGATATGAATCTGATTTGGGTAAATAGTGCCAAGTATTTAGGTGATTATCGTTTGTCTCTGTCATTTTCTAATGGCGAGCAAAGAGTGTTTGATGCGAAAGATTTTATCGCGTCTCATCCTTTGTTTGTGTCACTTCAAGACAAAAAATTGTTTAGCCAATTTCAGTTGGACGGCTGGACTGTTTCTTGGCAAGATGGTCGCTTGGACATCGCTCCGGAGTATTTATATGAAATCGGCACTCCGGCATAGTATAACCATTGCTGGCACTGACAGCATGAGGTTGTCCCCGTTAAGCGGGGAAAACACAGAAGGAAAGGGGCAATACAAATTAACATAACAGCGCAAGTGTGCGCCAAGATAAGCGTAATAAGCCGAAAAAACTATAAAAATACAGAAAAATGGCACTTTTATTTGCAAGTGTCATTTTTTTGTGTAATTATGCAGCGCAAAATGAATCGTGCTCATGTGGCTAAGAAAGTTTTGCAGTATTGAGCCCACGCTAAGGGTATATGTCTTTCGGGTGGGTGATATACAGGTTCATCCCTTCTCTTCCCCTCATTGGGGAGTTGGAGGGGCTTCTCATTCCATGGTAGATCTCCGTGTACATCCATCCGTAGAACTTGCTCACCACTTCTTTTGGCGGAAGAGGCCGCCGAGGAGAGAGAAGAGGATATAGAAGGGATAGAGAAGCTCGAGCAAAAGAGCCACGTACCACGGAGTACGTGGTTCTATATTTGTGATTTGTGATTTGCGATTTGTGATTTGTGATTTGTGATTTGTGATTTCTCTTTGGCGGATGAGAGAGTACTCTATCGGGAACTTGATCAGGAGGATCAGAGGACAGAGGAGTTGAAGGAGGTTAGCGGCTACGACGAGTGCGCCGCAACGGAGGATGTCCGGGTCGGTGTATTTGGGCGCTTTGCCAGCCCAACGCATTCGCTGGCGGAAGAAAGCACGCCAAGTAGGAGCAGGGCGAACGACGGCGGTGAAATCGGGTTCGTCGATGACGGCAATCTTATAGCCGCGCTTTTTCATAGCTTCCAAGAGGAACATATCGTCACCGGAAGGAATCTCGGGGTGGAGATCGGCTTCGCAAGCGAGCCACGCTTCGCGGCGGACGATGAGGTTCGCGCCGGAACACATGACGGCATGTCCGCGTTTGGCGGTACGCATGGTCAGTTCCTGGATGGCAGCGTATTCGGCAATCTGTAATAAATTGAAAATTGAAAATTGAAAATTGAAAGTTTCTTGTCTATTAGCACGCCCCAAAGAAGGAGAGGATTCCATGCGGAGGGGAAGGATGATCAGATCGGCTTCGCCGAACAAGTCCTTTGTACTTGGTACTTTGTCACTTTGTCCTTTAACTGCCGCTGGAGGAAGTATGACATCGTCATCGTGGAGCCAGACGTATTCCGTCGTGGCGGCATGAATGAGTTTGGAGAGGGCATGTTTTTTGCCTAAATGGTCATCGTTGACGCCCCGAATCGGGGTAATGTGGGTAACCGACAGAGCACTGACGCAAGCCTTGACTGTCGTTTGACCGTCGTTCGACCGTCGGGATTCTACCGTAAGACGATGATAAATCTCGGGGAATTGGGGATAGCTTTTGGCGATGATTCGCTGCAAATCACTCTCCTCCCCCTGTGGGGAGGTCGGGAGGGGTTTATAGCCAGCCGCCAAAAGCGCCATCGCCATACGGTGGTCGTTGCGGACTTCGTGGAGACGGACCGCCTCGAGACGGTCGGACTCTTTGAAACGGAGACGGTCAGTACCGGTGGCCATTAGTTCTATACCTAATCTTTCGCAAGTCAGTGCCACTGCCGGATATAAATCCGGACAGTTGAAAAACCCCACCCTAACCCTCCCCTCAGGGGGAGGGGAAAAGAGGGAGGGAGTTTTGGCTATGCGTGCTCCTTCGGGGGTGAAGGTCGTTTGGACGCCGAAATGGGTGGCGTAGAGGTCGGCGACGATGCGGTCGCCTTGGAGGGAATCGGGTTGGAGACCTTCGAGGAGTAACTCGCCGCCATGGATGGCTACGTACTCATACCAAAAGGCCGCGGAGGACCAGTCGGGTTCTAAAGCCCCCCTCAGTCCCCCCCTAGAGGGGGGAAGAGATGAACGGGTGTCCTTTTTCTCGTACGCCTCTTTGATGCGGCGGGAGAGGGTTATATAGGGGGATTCGTTGGGAGTGACGGGGATGGGTTCACCGTGGAGGATGAGGGCAGAGGTCGTTTGGGTGGTGGGCTTGCCGTCGCGCTCCATGAGCCGCGGATCGCCAGTAAGGGTGATTGGTGCTCCGGGATAACATTTGGCGATGTGGACTTGGAGGAAGCGGAGGGCGGTACCGCAGTTTTTCAAGGGAATAACCCCACCCCGACCCTCCCCGCAAGGGGAGGGAGAGGGGTAAGAAGCATACTCCTTTGGAGTGCCATAGAGTTCTCTGATTTTTTGCAAGGCATCGTGGAGGACGAGGACGTCGTCGGGCATATCCGAAGAGACCCGCATGAGCGGATCTCCATGGATAGCCTGCAATAGAAGGATTCTATTGGCTATAGATTTTGATATCGGAAGTTTAACGTGGTCCACAGATTAACCAGATTAAACAGATTTTTATAATTCCAAAATTATCAAAATTGTTCAAAAATTATATCTGTCAACAATTAAAGACAATCTAATACAATTAGTTTACATCGGGCAGCGGCGAGTAGTCGCGGGAGTAACGGAGGTGTTGCTCGATGTAACCTTCCGTGAAGTCGATCTTGACATCCGTGATGTTTCCTTCCTCGTCACGCACGGCGGTGTAAACAGGATTCACGAAACCTTTGTAGGGCGCAAGATTGAGTTTCTGATAGCGGGCAAGGACCTCTTTATGCAGTTCGGGATTCACCTTCACCGCGTATTTCTCGACCATCTCTTTCGCCGCTGCGTAGTCGCCTTCGGAGGTGATGCGTTGGATCTCAGCGAGGAGTTCACCGTAGAGACGGCGGAGACCCTGATAGTCGTTGATGCGGAGGTAATGTTTGCCGTCGCGCTCGATGATCTCCACCTCTTTGTTGGTGGCATGCTCATAGACCCAGTTGGCGATGAGTTGGCGGTTGCGCATGTGCGCTTCCTCGATGTCTTTGCCCGGCTCGATACGCACGAGTTGGGTCATGAGGCCGTTCATCTGCTGCTGGTAATAACCGGCTTTGAAGGCTTCTTCGTTGGGCAGGAGGCCTAACTCAACAAGTTTCGGGTCGCCGAGGAAATACAGGCCGAAGAGATCTGCGCGGGCTTCTTCGATGGTCGAAGCGTGCTCCTTGAGGGCATCCTTGGAAACGCCCGGCAGGAGTTTGCCGGAACCGTGACCGACGCACTCGTGGAGGTCGGTATGCAGATCGCCGCAGAGGGCTCCGTATTGCTCGTAAAGGCTGCGGATCTCGTCGTCGATCATGAACTCCTCGTTGAAGCCGTTACCTTTCGCTGCCTCGTTGTACGCGTGCATAAGATTGTCGATCGTGACCGACTTGGAGCCGTACTCTTTGCGAATCCAGTTGGCGTTCGGCAGGTTGATACCGATCGGCGTAGCGGGATAGCAGTCGCCGGCAAGGATAGCCGCGGTAATAACTTTCGCGGTCACACCCTTAACCTCCTCTTTCTTGAATTTGGGATCGGTGGTGGAGTGGTCCTCGAACCACTGCGCGTTGGATGAGATGAGTTGGGTACGTTTGGTAGCCGCAAGGTCTTTGAAGTTCACCATCGACTCCCATGTACCGGTTATTCCCAGCGGGTCGGAATAGGTCTCTGTGAAACCGTTCACGAAGTCCACGCGGCTGTCGAGGTCGCGCACCCACGCGATACAATACTCGTTGAAGGTCTTCAGGTCGCCCGTCTCGTTGAAGGAGATCATCTTCTCGATAGCGAGTTTCTGGGCGTCGTTCTCCGCGTATTGGAGTGCCTCGCGGAGCCAGTAAACGACATGTTCGAGTGCTTCGCCGTAGAGACCACCCACTTTATAGACGCGCTCTTCAATCTGACCATACTCATTCTTAACGAGTTGCGAGTTGAGCCCGATCCACATCGGTTCGGGGCTGTTGTCCTTGTGCGCAGCATACCACGCTTCCGCTTCAGCTTGGGTGACACCCTCGCCGTAGTAGTTACCGGCGGAGTTGAGCACAAGATCCACACCATCCTGCGCGGTTGTGCGTTTGGGCATGACAGCAGGGTCGAATATAACGGGGAGAATCTCCTCGTCGTACGTGACACCTGCTTCAGCGCAAGCTGATTCGAACCAAGCTTGGTCGAATTCCGGCAGGAACTTATCCTCGGAATAATGATGGTGGATGCCGTTGGAGAACCAAACGCGTTTGAGGTAGCGCTCAAAAGCCGCAAACTCATCCGTATTTTTGTCGTACGGATAGTTGAGGTATAGCGCCTCGCAGGCACGACGGATACGCAGGTTGTAGCGACCGTTTTGGTCAAAGAGGATATCACGTCCCCAAAGGGCAGCCTCGGAAAGGCAGTAAACGAGCTGCTTCTGTTGCAGACTCAACGAATCGAACTCCGGCACGTCGTAGCGGAGGATTTCCAGATCATAAAACTTATCCACGTTGTATTGGAAGGATTGTGCTTGCTCTTTGTGCCGGCAAGCGGTGAATAGAAGTGACAAAGTGACCATGTACAATGTACAAATGCACGCAGTCACAGGGTTAAACATGTTCTTAGCCGCAAGGGCACGATTAATTGCATTATTCTTTTTCATATCTCAAAATATAAAATTGCGTGCAAAGGTACGCTTTTTTTCGCACATACGCAAATTTTTTTGCCAGATTTCTTGCGTATGTCAAAAAATTGTAGTAATTTTGCAGCGGATATGTATGCATGATATAGTGATGGCAAATGAATTAGCACTATATAACCCAACTGATGAAAGCGTTGTTGTCTATCAATCCGAAGACGGAACGCTCCAATTGGATGTGCAGTTATTAGATGAAACGGTCTGGCTGACACAGCAGCAGATGGCAATGCTATTTGGTGTGAAAGAGCACAATATCACCTACCATATTCAAGGGATATTTAAGACACATGAATTAGAGCCGGAAGCAACTACTCAAAAAATTAGAGTAGTTCGATTGGAAGGCAATCGTAAGGTAGCTCGTTCTATAGATTTTTACAATTTGGACATGATTATCTCTGTGGGCTACCGCGTTAATAGTGCTAATGCCACTCAATTCCGCCGTTGGGCTACTCGTGTATTGAAAGAGTATATGCTTCGCGGCTATGCGGTCAATCAGCAATTATTACATCTCGAAGAAAGGGTGGACAAACGTTTCCGCGCCATCGAAAATGAGCTCCACGACCACCAAGAAAAGATTGAATTCTTTGTCCGTACGAACCAGACACCGGTAGAGCAGGTGTTCTTTGGCGGTGAGTTCTTTGCAGCACGCGTGGTTCTGGAGAAACTGATCAAGACTGCCCAGCGCCGTGTCATCATCATCGACCGGTATGTAGATGCTTCTACTTTTGAGATGCTGGATGTGCGACAAAAAGGCGTGACGGCGGCTATCTATAGCGAAAAGGATTTCCGCGCCTTGCGTGACGCGCACAATGCCACGGCTGGCGTGGAGCCGATAGACACGTTCGTCTGGGGCAAACCTTCGCACGACCGCTGGCTGATAATTGACGATACTTTGTACCATTGCGGTCACTCGCTCAAAGACATGGGGCAGAAACTCTCTGCTATCAGCCTGATGGGTACGCCCGCACAAGATATCATAGACCAAATAAAATAACATAACACCCCGCCTATGGCATAAAAACGAAACCAACCCGCGTAGTCGCTACGCAAGACATATAAATATAGCGTAAAAAGCCAAGTCTTGATTCTTCGAAACCCTAGACAAGTTAAAAAAGAATCATTTGTACTTCAAGCATGGTTTTATGTACGCTCACGTTTTCAGCGTGAGTTTTCCGTGCATAAATTTGAAGTACAAAGGTAAGTCTAGGACCTCGAAGAATCAAATGGAAGCAGCGAAAGCGCACGCTTTCTTTATGTACTCTCGTTAAGATTTAAGTAAAAGCTATCTATAAAACATAACAATATAACAACCAATTAACGTGGCGCAAGCCACAAGTATTAACGAACTATAATAAAAATTTAGTAAAAAAATTAATTTTTCGCATAAGATGATACAAATCCTTCTATATAAGGTTGATTGTTAGTGACAATAGCGAATGCTTGTCGGATAAGTTTGTTGGCGACAGCAACAACGGCAAGTTTGCCGGATTTGCCTCTCGCACGCAGACGTTCGTAAGTTTCTCTGCAAGCAGCATTACACCTAATAGATGCGAAAGCAGCGACATACATTTGACTGCGCAGATGTGTATCTCCATTGCGATTAATGTGACCTTTGAAATTGACTGACGTACCGGATTGTTGGTAGGTAGGGCAAAGACCGAGAAATCGGGATATTTGCTTGGCATTGCTAAAGTAGGTAAATCCTCCGGTAGCTAAGATGAGCGCAGACGCGATAGTAACACTTATACCTTTAATAGAGGTTAACAGTTTAACTTGACGTCCAAACTCTTTAGTGGAAAGGTTAGTTATCTCCTCTTCCATTTTAGAGATCTGTTTGCGCAAGAATTTAACAGTTTGCTCTATGGCTACTTTACTTGCAGGATCTTGCTTGGGCAACACTGCTAACGATTGTTGGAGATTGAT
>Ga0247610_10003433_pt1 | contig 17432 bp, 9 predicted proteins | sample 174DNAGHGhighgp2_FD_193483 | JGI IMG/M metagenome (GOLD analysis project Ga0247610, IMG submission 193483) | Sheep rumen microbial communities from Palmerston North, Manawatu-Wanganui, New Zealand - 1742 DNA GHGhigh gp2 | ecosystem: Host-associated > Mammals > Digestive system > Stomach > Rumen ... | reverse complement strand
TTATTCACGCTCCACACATAACCGTCGGCAAAGGTGGCTGTCGTCACATGAGGAATCTCGTCCGATGCAATTGACGCCGACCCTAAATCCTGCATGGTAAAGGAGACATACTTGTATTCTGCCGGACTGGGAGGTAGGATGTATCCAAACCAGTTGGCGGTTGATTGAGGACCTTGTGCCTTGGCGAAGCCGGCAAATACGAGTAAGAACAATACGAGATAAATTGTCTTTTTCATCATAATTAAGTTTAGTTTTGAAGCTGCAAATATAAAATAATTTTGTTTGCAAATAAAGTATAAAAAAAGGAGGAAACGGCGTGTGTTTCCTCCTTTGTGAAAAAGACTAATGATAATCTAGTGTTTCAAACCTTTAACGGCTTCCAAATATCATGAAGCGGTCGTTAGTTTTGATGTCGTAGTTGTAAGCGGGACGTTTTGCCACGACAGGATCGTCGCCGTAGGGCACGAAGCGTGCTATGAAGTCCATGATTTCTGTTCTCGTCTCAGGCGAATAGTGCTCCTCACTATTAATGTCATGATCATGAATGCCAAGAGGATTGATAATCAGCTTTGAATACTGCTCGTTGATTTGATCGGGACGCGCTCCAGTCCACGGGTCGTCTTTGGAATACACAAAGAGAATCGGACATGTGGTGGTTGGAATGAAACGGTTGCGAATGTCGGTGAGCAAAGTGTTGTCGTAGGTCTCGTAAACCCAGAGGTCTTCATCTTTTAAACCGCTTGGGTTCTTTTTCAACGCATTAATATCGAAGCTTGTGCCATTGAGCACGTTAGCGTAGGCATTATAATCGAAAATAAACTGCCCCAACTCTTTTGCTGTCTGTATGCCATACGGATAAGTGGAACTACCGTCATCTGTTGGGTGAAACACTTCCTTCAAAACTGTATTAATAAACTGGTCGTTAGGCAAGTCCAATGAAGCCATGTGTCGCGTGGAGGGTGTTTGGTACGAAAAGAAATCGAAAATATATTGGAAGCATGCCGCAACATAATCGGTATATGAATACTCTTCAGTGATATTGGCTTCTCTAAGCAATTCACGGAAGCGGGCGTAAAGGCCGCTTTCCCCACCCTGAAGCATCCGGTTCAAGACGGCTATCATCTGATCGTGTTCTTGCGGCGAACCGCTCACCTCTTGCACATAGCGGCCTACAGGCTCGTAGGTGAGCGAGGTCATAAATGGCGCGCAAAACGCTGTGGTCACGGTGATGTCGTCAGGGTAGAAATAACGCAGGAACACCGATGTCATGCCGTCTTTGCTGGTGCCTGTCGACACCCACTCTTTAGGCAACAAAGGTTTCAGAGCTTGAATGATGGCGTGATGGTCGGAAGCAGCCTGCTTTATGTTAAGGTAGGTCCATCTCGGGTCGTTGGCTGGTTTGGATTCGCCGAAGTAGCGATGCTCCACCATCAACAGGTTGGCGTTCATGTTGTAAGCTAAAGGCATAAATGGCTGCTGCATATAGTCATCGCTGAGGGTGTAGCCGCAGGTGTACAATACTGTGGGACGGTCGTTTCCGACATAGAAAAGGAACGCTTTCTGCTGGAAGGTGCCCGCCGAAGGGTTGTTGTGATCGATTGGTTGAGTGAACTTTATTTTGTAAAGTTCCTTGAAGTTGGCGGGATTTTGGTTCGGGATGATGGTGTCGAGGCTACTGACAATGTCGAGTGCAAGCAGTTGGTTGCCTAAAACCGAATGTCCTGGCAGTGGCTCCTGTTTTTTGCATCCTACGAACACAATGGCAAAGGCTATCACAAGCAACTTTGCGAAACGAAACTTGTTTTTCATAATTCAAATAATTTGTGATTAAATTGTAATTAAAATGGAAAATCTATTTTCAAGTAATCAATAGAATCTCATAAAATCGATGCAAAAATACAGAAAAAACGAGGGAAGGAGGGACTCGCCTGAACAAAAAAACTGAGCATTGTACTTGATAAAAGATATCCAGTTGGCTCTGAGCTTCTTGCTGCCGCCTCCCCACTCCGAATAGGAAGTTTGCCTCAACATCTTAGAGCCTTCCCATCGCATCAAGATTATCTCGTAAATTCCACGATGGCACTCGCCTCGTTGCTAATGGCAAGCGAGATGACGAAGCCGTTTTCTATTTCAAAAAGGGTTGGGGTGAGGCTGTCACCCAGTTTGGCGGCCACACGGTATTCCACGCGAAGACCCTTTATGATGAAATCTTCAGGAAGCAGTTCCATCGCCATGCGGATGTAGTTGGCGTTGTTGACATGGCGGTTGTAGTCGATGTCGGCGCGCATCACTTGGATGGGCGCGAAGGCCTTGCCTCCTTCCTTCGGCAGTATGATGCGGCGGTCTTTGTAGTTCATCTCTAATTGCGGCTCGATGAGCAGGGAGTTGGCCACGGCATCGTCCACACGCTTCAGCTTGCCATTGGCCTTGTCGACAAAAGCGCCCATGCTCCAAGTGCGGTAGCAAGGTTTGCCTTCGGCATCATAAATAAAAGTGTTGCGGAAACCGAACATGGGCTTCATGCCGTAGACCGAGGTGGTCACGGTCAGTTCTTCCTTGAAATTGGGCACGCGCATGATTTCCACCTGCCTTGAGGCCAACAGCTGCGCCATGTTCTCGCGTGTGAAGTATTCTTTTACCTGTGGCTCGCTGTCGATCCACATTTCCGAGCAGTCTTGCATCATCTGTAGGGCGGAAAACAGTTTGAGTTTGCCCTCACTGTCGCAGGTGCTGGTGGTTACTTTGTAATTCAGGCTGTACATAAATTCTAATTTTCGGCAAAAGTACTATTTTTTGACCACAAGGACAATAATTCCAATGTTTATCAGTTATTCTAACGTACAAAGCCATGATTGACTTTTTCCGAAAATATGTTTCTGTCGTCGTCCTCATCCTGATGGGACTGTTCCTTCTTGACCTTACCGACACGGCCAAAGAGGATGTGATTATCATGGAACAAACTGAAATCCTGTCTAATATGTCATTCGATGGAGATGAATTTGACGAAGACGAGGATTCGGAGTTTTTGCTCAATAATCCATCGGAAGGGTTTCAAAGCAGATGCGAGCTATGCCCAATTTTGACCTTAGGCGCTAAACAAGATGAAAATCTATGCTCGGCGGCTTTACGTCTTGGACAGGTAAGGCGTTATGTCCCAAGGAAAAACTTGGCCGACAGCCATAACTATATCATCACGAAAAACATAAAAGATGGTCCGAACTTCGGTTCGGACCATCTTTTTTTATCCGATAAGTCAACCTTTTTCTTCATAACGAAAGCGGTCAATGAGCCATCGTTGGCCGCTTTCAAAAATCTATGCTTATGCTTATTGTTATAGCAATTTTGACCTTAATCGCAGGCATCGGGGTATTTTTAGTGGCCTGCAAGATGTTGAGTTCCAGCCTTGAAAGCGCCAGCAGTGCGGGCTTGAAGCGACTGTTCGCCAAGATGGGGAATAACAAGTGGCTCGGCGTGGGCATCGGCACGGTGGGCACGGCGGCCATACAAAGCTCGGGCGCGGTGACGGTGATGGTCATCGGCTTCGTGAATGTCGGCATCATGTCGCTGGCACAGGCCGCCACGGTCATCTATGGCGCCAACATCGGTACCACGGTCACCGCCCAACTGGTGGCCTTGGGCATGTTTGGCGGCAACGGCATCTCCACAACGGTGCTCTTCTCGGCTTTGGCTGGCATCGGGGCCTTTGTGATGATGTTCTCGAAACGTGACAAGTGGAAACAAACCGGAAGCATCCTGGCTGGCTTCGGCCTGCTGTTTGTCGGCCTCGGCATCATGTCGGGCGCCATGTCGGAGTTTGCCGCCTTGGACTCGGTGAAACAGTTTTTGGCCGCCATCCGTAACCCCTTGTTGATCGTCTTCATCGGCGCTTTGCTGACGGCCATCATCCAGTCGTCGTCGGTGCTGACATCCATCGCCATTACCATGGTCGTGGCGGGACTGCTCTCGCTCGACCAAGGTATCTATCTCACGATGGGTTCCAACATCGGCTCGTGCGTGGTGGCGATTCTAGCCGGCATGACTAGTGGCCGAAACGCCAAACGCACTGCGCTTATCCATTTGTTTTTCAATGTAATGGGTGTTACTCTGTTTTTGCTTATCGCCTTGGTTCTTCATCTTTTCACCCAAGGGGATTGGGGATACGGGAGAATGTTTGAGGCTATGTTCCCGCACGCCCCGCAGGTGCAGCTGGCCATGTTCCATACCGTTTTCAACGTCTGCACCACCTTGGTCGCCTTGCCTTTGACCAACACCTTGGTTCGCTTGGTGTGCCGCCTCATTCCCGACGATGTCTATGAGCTTCGCGACGACAAGTTCCATCTGCATTTCCTTGACGACTCGATGCTGGTCACGCCCGCCTTGGCTGTCAGGCAGCTGAAGGCTGAAGTTGAAAACATGGGCGAGTTGGCACACGACAACTTCTGCCGTGCCATCCATATCGTCACCACATTGGATTTCAGCGACTTGGATGAATTCAAGAAGACCGAAAACGAGCTTAACTTCCTGAACAGCGAGTTGACTCGTTATGTGGCTGCGCTTTCCGCAAAGCCGCTCAACGAAACGGATGGAAGGTACCTCAGTTGCAGCGTGAAAAGCGTGAGCGACCTGGAGCGCATCGGCGACTATGCCGAAAACATCGTGGAGTATGCTGAGAGCCTGCAAAACCAGAATGCGACATTCTCAAAGCCTGCCATTCAGGAAATCAAGGAAATGGAGCGTAAGATCACGGCACTTTACAACGAGGTCAAGAAAGCCTACCACGACCTTGACTTCACGGCTCTCGAATATGCCTACCAGATTGAGGAACAGATTGATAGCTTCACGGAGACCATGGAATCGCAACACATCAAGCGGCTTGTGGCTGGACAATGCACCCCGCAAGTTGGTGCCGAATACATCTCACTGGCGCAAAACGCCGAGCGAGTGGCCGACCATTTCATCAACGTGGGCAAGAGTATTAGGAGTTTTGCATAGCCCAAACGTTCACAAAGGAATTGTAGTTCCATGGCCGTACTCGATGTCGTCTATATGCACTAAAAAAAGTGCAATACTTTTAGTTTTGTGCACTAAAAAAAGTGCAATATTTTTGATTTTATGCACTAAAAAAAGTGCATTATTGGGTTTGTTTCTAGGCGTAATCAGCTATCATCTCACAAACAGGATCTTCCCTAATAATCTTCGGAGCTGACTTTCCAGCCAATACCAACACTTTCTTGCCATTGCGATAAATATGGAGCTGCCGTGAGTGAACCACGGCGGTCAGTTCCTCGTCATTTTGCATAGCCATCCATAGACGATGGTATTCGCCATCCTCATCGAACAGCTTCTTTTGCAAATGGGAACACATATTGGTGGTGTCGAGGGTCATCATTGGGTTTCTTTACTTGCCTAATGGATACGGAATCGTCCATCCTTCGATTCCTTTAGCACTGTATTCTCCGTTAATGAACAACACTCTCCACGGATGATAAGCCTTCAGCGATTCGGCGATTTCAGCGGCAAGAAGTGGGTCGTCATTGGGCCTGATTACTTTCACTTCGCATTCCACCAGATTGCCTTGGGCATCAACACGAGCCCGTTGGATACCGAAAACAATGCGCTCTTCGTTGTCCAGCTCGGGATAACGCTCAATATGCAGAGGAAACATTTCGCGCAATTCTTCATTGTTATCGGGATTGAATTTGTCGAACGAAAAACCGTCCACGACATGATTGTGGTATTCTTTTCGCCCTGTTATTTTCCCCTTTTCGATGTTGAGCATCATTTCTTCCTCGTAGTTTCGCTCAAACGCGTCGTGCCAGTAATAAACCACCTTTCCTGTGGCCACGCGAATCTCTCTCGTAAGCCAACTGGCCACGATGCAGTCTCCGTCCACATAGTTTTTGAATACACGGAGGAGGGTGTTGGAAGGAATGGACGTTCCTTTCATGCCTCGGATCTTGGCATCGTAGTATTCGCATCGGATGCTATCCAGACAGAGCATATCCTGATGAATGCTCCAATAGGCGGTGTAGCCGTCCCAGTTAGAAGTGACAATGGGCCGATTCTCTGGGAGCACGGCTTTCAAGTCGCGATAGAGCGTAGCGTCTAAATCAATAGGCTTACCTAATAATTCCCAACGAGCACCGTCTATAAAGATTACATCGCCAGTTTGACCCGTGGCATGGGCTACCAGGGCCAAAAACAAGAACGATACAAACAAAAAGATCCGTTTCATAGTGTTAGCGGTTTCTTTTATAACTTGCAAAGATACTGGTTTATTTCGCTCGTGTCAATCTTTTCAATGACACAAGCACCAGCGGAATACTGACCATCAATGTCATTACCTCGGCAATGGGCATACTGAGCCAGATGCCCTTCTGACCGATCACGGGAGTGAGCAAAAACATGGGGATCAGCACAAAGACGATGCTTCGACAGAGGGCGATGACCACCGACTCCAAAGGCCGCTCGATGGCGGTGTGGAAACTGCAGGCCACAATGTTGACGAACGACACCAAATAATGCAGCGTGACGTAGGTGGCAGCCACCGTGGTCAGCGCCTGCAACTCCAGGTCACCGTTGCTGAAGGCACTCGCGATGCCGTGTTTGAAAACCAAAACGAGCAGATAAACCCCAATGCCGATGCCACCTCCGAGAAGCAACGCATTGGCCAAAAGCGACTTGACTCTTCTGTGGTTTCGGGAACCGACACTGTACGACATCAAGGGATACATGGCTTGCGACAGCCCGAAAATCGACATGTTGACGATGAAGTTGAGGTAGCAAACGATGGTGAAGGCCGCCACGCCCTTGGTGCCAATCTCGCGCATCAGCACGAGGTTGAAGATATAGGTGGTGACCGCCGCCGAAACCGAGGTCAGCATCTCCGAAGAGCCGTTGAAGAATATCTTCCTGATTTCCTTGCGTCCGCCCATCATCTTGCCGAAGCGGACAAAGCGGAACAGCACCAAAGCCGCAGTGGTGTTGGCGATGCAGGTGGCTATGGCAGCTCCGGCCACGCCCCAGCCGAAACGCAGCACGAAGAAATAGTCTAAGACGATGTTCACCACGCAACAGATGACGCCGCTGACAAACACCCAATTGGGCTTCCCGTTGAGGCGGGTAAAGGCTTCCGTGAAGTTGGGAATACAGTAGAAGATGAAACCGCAACCGATGACGCCAAGGTATTGTCGTACAAAAGGATCTACTTCATCGTTGCTGCCGAGGAAATAGCACAAAGGCTTGAGGAAGATGCCAACCAAGACAGATAGCGCCGCAATGGTGACCAACAACGTGACGAAGGTTAGCGAAGTGTAGCCTTTAGCCCTAGCTTCGTCGCCCCGCCCTTTGGCAATGCCTGTGATGACGATGCCGCCTGAAATGATCATGATGGACACACTCAGCATCGAGCTGATGAGTGGCATGGCGATGTTGACGGCGGCAAGACCCAGAGCACCCACGCCACGGCCCACGAAAAGCCCGTCGATGATGGTCTGCAAGCCCACGATGAGCATCCCTATGATGCTCGGCAAGGCATATCTGGCAAACTCACGGAAACTGACGCCGATCAGGGCTTTGGTTCTGGAAGGAAGGCTGTTCATTTCATATCCTGAAGCTTAAACGAGGGCTGCAAGACTATCTCGGCGACTCCTTCTGATAAGCGGCTGCAAAAATAGGGAAAAAAATGAAACCTTTATCTCAGTGCTTTCACAGGGCATTCCTTGGTGCATTTATGGCATAGGATGCACTCGGTGGCGTTTTTTCGTTTGCGTGAGTCGTTGTTCACTTCCACTTCCATCGGACACACTTTCAGGCATTTGCCACATTGGATGCATTTGCTCTCGTCGCAATGGATGCGTAGCAAGGAGAAATGGCTCATCGGCTTGAGGAAGACCGTGACGGGACAGATGTATTTGCAGAAGGCGCGATTATCCTTAAACACCACGGCAAGAAGGATGCCCACCACATAATAGACCAAGTTGCCGATGAGAAACAGCATGAACATGGTGTGCTTATTGGCTTTGTCGAAATGGAACAGCAGGAGAACAAGGACCAACGACAATGCAAACACGATGTAACGGATGAAACCAATCTTCTTTCTTGGACCTTGTGGTTGTTTGTAGGGGAGGAGGTCAAGGATCATGGCGGTCCAACAGGCATAGCCGCACCAGCCGCGCCCGAAGAGGAGAGGCCCGAAGATCTTGGCGATGAGATAGTGGAGCACACCTGCGCCCACCACACCGGAGAACAAGTAATACCAAAAGCCTTCGATCTGCATGTTTTCCTTGCAAATCAGGCCGAGAAAGACCAGCATATAGGCGCCTACGCCAAACTGGATGAATTCTCTGGCATATTTCCATCCCGCCTTTGACAAGGCCAGTCCGACACCGATGATGGTGCCGATATAGCTGAAGTTGAGCAAATAGAACAAACTGCCTGTTGCCAGCCAAAGTGATACGGCGATGATCTCGAATACGGCAAACAGGATGATAGGGGTTTTGTAGTTTTTCATCAGGTTACTTTTGCAGTAATACGGAGAAGAGCGGATTTTGTTACAGCAGAAGCAAAAAAATATGGTTTTTACTGCTGTTTCACCAATTTCTGATACATCTTGATCCCGTGTTAAGCACATTGAAGAGCTTCAACAGCGCATTGCTGAGGCCTTCGGGATTATGGCTGTTGAGGTAGTCGAGGAACTGGACGTGTCTGAACACTCCAGCGTCCTCGACTCATTACAAACTGTCACGTTCTAACTGCTATGGCTGAACGTGTTTGGCAGGGGCTTCTCTGCTGATGGTGAAAGTCTGGTTGGCAGCCGTTGCCTTAACGAAGAAGCCTTCCATAGGGGAGATGGCACCTTCGAAAAGCTCCAATTGGTTGTCGACCAGGCGGTAGAAGGTCATGCCTTCGGCCTCGGTGGTGATGTAGGCCTCGCATGGGAATGGGTTGCCGCAGAGGTTCCAGCCACCGTACTCCGCTTCATCGTAGGAAGGAGTTACTACGACGGGTTCGCTGCTGTTGCGGAGCGAGGCAGTGAAGAGCATCTCTATGTCGTCGCGGTTGGCATAGAGGAAGCCAACGCCGTTCTGCAAGTCGATGCCGCTGTGGTTGTTCTGCCATTCTTCGTCAGTGGCGGTTCTGTCCCAACTGTAGAGGTCGTAATCGCTTTCTTCGGTCAAGAGAAGAGCGTCAGCGGCTGAGATGGGAGCGACAGTCGGAAGTGTCATGAGGTAGTAGCCTTTGTCGGTTTCCACATAGTCGATGCCGTATCCGATGACGAACTTCTTCATGGTGGCTTCGACGTCGGCGTTGGTCTTCAGCTGGCCGCCATCCTCGATAATGAGGGCACCTGCGTCGTCGATGGTGATGAAGTTGGCCTCGGCAACGTCGAAGACGTTGGCTTCGGCGCGTAAGATGACATCATTATCGATAGTGGGAACTCCAACAGGCACCCAATTGTCTCCGTCGCTCCATTCGCCCTCGAAGACGAAGACCTTGGTGTTTTCGTCAAGCGTGGTGAAGGTGATCATATTGCACCAACCATCTGGATTGCAGTCGCTTCTCACTTGGGCTTCATACGTGGTGCCTCCATCGAGGTCGGTGAGTTGTGCCTCGGTCTCACTGGTGGTTTCTGTTATCCATTCTCCAGTGCGTTCAGCCATTGTTCTGTATCTCACCGTGTAGCTTTCCACATCTTCTCTTCCAGTCCAGCTGAGGTCGGCAGAGACTGCAGTGATGTTGTTGGCGGCTAAGTTTTTAGGAGTGAAGCAGACTTCGGGTGTGGTGAAGGTTACTGTATCGCTCCAACTGCTGTAGTCGTTTTCATCGCAGTAGGCACGCACTTTCACTGTGTACTCCACATTAGGCTCAAGGCCATCCAAGAGGAAGCCTTCGTTGGTGTTTGCATCGATGAGGTTGCTCTCGTCGCCATTGAGGCAAATCTGCCAAGCGGTTTGGGTTTCGTCTTCCAAGACCCAGCTCAGGTTGACTGAGAAGGAGGTCAAGTTGTCGTAACTCAATAAGTCGACAGGATAGCAGGAAATAAGTGTGGTGAAGAAACTCATTTCGCTCCATTCGGTAATACCAACTTCGCATTGTGCATCGACACCTCGCACACGCCATTGGTATTCGGTCTCGGGCAGCAAATCTTCGATAAGGAGGCTATTATCGGTGGTGGCAATGTCTTCAGACCATCCGAAGATGCCGAAGTCGTCAACCATGATGAAGAAACCGTCAGTGTAGTCATGACGGATGGCGATATAGCCTTGCTGTCCATCATATTCGCTCAGGTCGATGGAAACCTCAGTCCAGTATGAGTTGGCGGCAGCCTTTTCCTTCAAGATGGTGGTAAAGTCTGAGATGGCGTTGCCCGTGGTGGAAAGGCGCACTTCATATTCGTCTTGGGCATCATCGTAAGTGGAACGCATGATCCAGAACTTCAACGTGGTTTGGTTGGGGAACTGAATCTGGGGAGTGATGAGCCAGTTGTCGGCATGAATGTCATAATCGCCATAGGATACAGCAGCATAATAACCGCTGTGGGCATTCAAGTCAGTACTGTTATCGTGTGGGTTTTCAATGCTCCACTCCCACGATTCGGGATCGCCTTCATGGAAAACGGTCCATTGGCTGAGGTCCTCTTCAAAACTGTCGAAGAAGAAGGTCTTATAATAGTAGCTCACATAGTAGCTCTCGGAATAGCCAGTCCAGTGCAAGGTGGCCTCGGTGGGTCCTATGTCGGTGACCTCCAGATTGTAGGGAGGGGTACAAGGTCCGATGTAAGGCCACAGCGTCTTGCCTCCAATGGCCGCAATCTCCTCGCTGGTGAGTATGTCGCTGATGACGACCGTATCATTGCCGTTTTCGTAATAGAATGCCTCCCCGTTCTTGACGCTGACGGTGCCGTCTCTGGCCGTGTAGTAGTTGGCATGGATATGGTCGCTGACTTTCGTAAAACCGAGTATGATGTTATTTATGGTGTAAATGCCATCGGATTCCACTGTGCCGCCATTGATGATAATGTTGTTTTTGCCTGAAAGGCCGCACCATTGTGCATAGGGAGGGTTGACGCTTGCGGTGACAACGCCACCATTGATGGTCATGTCTCCGTTGGTAAAGATGCCGTAGTCACCACAGGTAGCATTGATGCTGCCACCATTGATAGTCATGTCTCCGTTGGTAAAGATGCCGATGTCATTACTGGTGGCAATGATGCTGCCGCCATTGATGGTGAAGGAGTCGGCAGAAATGGCCTTGTCTAATTCAGTCCCTGCAATGACATTTCCACTATGTTGGGTGTAGTTTGACACATTAATAGCGCGCCATCTGCCAGTAGGTGTTGCGGTGATGACATTGAAGTCTGATTCGAATTGGGGAAATCTGTTGTGGGTGGCGTTGAGGGTACCTGCCTCGTCGGGGCTGAGGCTCTGACCGTAAACAGTCAGGTTTCCGGTATCATTGTTGTTCGATGATTGTAAGATGCCGCCGTTGCCTATATCGTTGGTTCCGATGGTCATCGTTTTGCTGTTGCCGAGGATGAGGGTCACGTCTCCGTTGAGGTAGAGGATTCCGTTGTAAGTGATGTCATCATCCACCACATACCAGCCCTCCGTGAGCGTTGTTTCTTCACCCGTGAGTACGGTATAGTCACTGCAATAGTGCATCTCGCCGTCCCCGTCCATATAATTGACGAAATGGGGTCGCAGGGTCTTGCCCCCAATGGCATCGATCTGGTCCTCGTCGAGTATGCCGCTGACGATGACATTTTCACCCCAGTCATCTTCGTAATATAAGGCTTGGCCGCTTTTGACGGCGATGGTGCCTACTTCGGACTCATAGTGGCCAGCAAGGATGTAGTCGTCGGTGTTGGTATAGCCGAGGGTAATGTCGTCATAGGCGTGAATACTGGGAGCCTCCACCTTGCCGCCGTTGATGACGAGATTGCCGTTAACAAATAAGCCGGAGTAAGTATTACGTTCGTAACGGTTATTAGGAATGATGATGGTACCACCGTTCATAGTGAAGTGGTTGGCATAGAGGGCATCTCCATGCGAAGAATTGTTGCTGGCTACGACGTTGCCGCTGTGTTGGGTGTAGTTGATCACATTGATGCCCCCATTGTGCGTGGACGTTGTATGTCTGGAATTGAATTGGGGATACCTGGTGGAGCCGGCATTGAGGGTGCCAGCCACATCGGAATTGAGGTTCTGACCGTAAACAATCAGGCTTCCGTTGCCCAAGTTTCTGCTCCCATTGATAGTGCTGACCGTCATCGTATTGCCGTTGCATAGGATGAGATTCACATCATCGGTAAGGGTGAGTGTGCGGTTGTAAGTGATGTCGTCGTTCACCACATACCAGCCCCCATGGAGTATTGCTTCGTTGCCCGTGAGCACGGTATAGTTGCTGCAAGTGTGTGTGTTGCCATCCCCATCAATGTATTCGATGAAATTATTAACCAGAACCGCTTGAATGGTCACGTTCTCATTGGGCATGGTCAGCGTGTAGGGATTCCCTGTACCGTTGAGGGTGCCTGCACTGGCGATGAAGCCATTGAAGGAATAACCCGAAGGCGGTGTGCAACCAAGGTTGAGACTCACCGTCTCGCCGTCGCCGGCATAAAGGATGCTGCCGAAAACGATGCCCACAGCGTAGGCACTGATGCCGCTCTGCTCGTAAGTGGTGGCATTGCCGCTGAAAGCCACTGTGACATACTCGCCAGCTGTGATGCTGCGCATCTGCTTGCCTTGGGCTGCACCGAGGGTCTGCGAGTAGTAGCAGTTGTCACCGATGATGACGCCGCTGCTGTTTCCCGAACGCCAGCGCGCGAAGGTCTGGCTGCCGTTGCCACTCATGGTGACTTGTTGGGGATGGAAGACGCAGTTGGTGAAAGAAACGGTGGCACGGCTTTCCGTAAAGCCGACGAAACCGCCAACGTTGGTGGTGCTTGCACCGAGCAGCTTGCCCGTGAAGGCACAGCCTTCGAAAGTGTTGTCACCCCATGCGGCATACCCCACAAAGCCGCCGTGTGTGCCGTCGCCGTTGATAGTGGAGTTGATGGTGACATCGCTGACGCAGTTGGTGAAAGTGCAGCCGTTGTAAACGATGGCCCCCACGAAGCTGGCGCAAAACTTTCTCGAGGTGTTGATGGTGCCGTCCACTTTCAGGTTTTGGAAGGTGGCGCCGTCAGCAAAACAAAAGAGGGAGGTGTATTGCCCGTTGGCCGTCATGTTGAGGGTGATGGTGTGGTTCTGTCCATTGAAGGTGCCAGCAAAACACTTGTCCTCGACACCCACCATGGTGCTGACGGAGATGTTATTGGTGAGCTTCACAATTTGGCCTGCGTAGGTCTTGCCGTTGGTGACGCTTTGGGCGAAGGTGTTCCATTCCGTTGGCGAACTGATGTAATACTCGCCTAAAAAAGGAACCACCAAGTCGTTATACACGTGCCAGCCTTCTCCGAGGGCCGCAGCCAAGGCTTCGTTGGTCATCCCCGAGGCATCGATGCCTTGGTTTTCGAGTACCGAGGCCGCTGCCACGGCGTTGTAGTAACAGTTGGTAAGGTTGCCTGTCACATTGCCCGAGACGAAGATGCGGGGATTGTATTGATTGACGTTCAGCGTGAGCGCGGAGGGACTGTAGAGGCAGTTGGTGAGGTTGACCGTTGCGTTGGTTTGCGTGAAGCCTATCATGCCGCCGCCCGAGGTGGCACCAGGGGCGAAGGTCACCGTGCCGTGGAAGGCGCAGTCGGTCATGTTGAGTGTGGCGTTTGAACTGACACGGCCCACAAAGCCGCCGCCGTCCACCCAATCGCTGGTTCTGGTTGACGACACGGCCACGGTGCTCCAGCAGTTGCTGATGGTGCTGTTGCCGAAAACGATGATGGCAAAGGTGGCGGGGCGTCGGTCGTTAGTGGTTACGGAGCCCTGCGCTTTCAGGTTCTTTAGGGTCGCGCCGTTGAGGTCGGAGAAGAGTGCTATGCCTTCGCCGCCACCCGAGAGGTCGAGGGTGATGGTGTGCCCGTCGCCGTCAAAGATGCCGCTGAAAGCATGGTAGTTGGTTTCGTTGGTGTGCGAGCCTGCCATGACGGTGGCGGTAATGTCGGCGGTGAGTTTCACGGTTTGGCCCGCGTAGGTCGTGCCGTTGGTGACACTTTGCGCGAAGGAGGTCCAGTCCGCGTTGCTGCTGATCAGATACGGGTCGTCAGTCGTGCCAGAGCCCGTCAGTCCTTGCGCCTTGGCCTGCCCGATGGTCAGGAGGGCGAGGAGGATGGAGAGGATAAGGAAGAGTTTTTTCATGGTGACAAAGGTTTATGATGGGCAAAGATAAGAAATAATTTGGTTTTCAGTGCAGAAAATCAAAATTTTGTTAAAAAACATTGCAGATGGTGCTGCGCCATCTCTAATAAACCGCCCAAAGGCTCCTCGATGCCACTCAAGCTATCAATGAGGAATGACTTTGCCTTACTGTTGCACTGGGCGCTCCTTTCTTCATGAAAAAGACAAAAGCTGCACAGAGCATGGTGCCTAGCAATGCGATTAATAAACCAATGGTGATGCCCATAACATTCTTAAGTTCAAGATAGAAGTGCGCAAGAATACGAATATTCACAATAAATCAGTATCTTTGCCCCATCGAAAGTTTGAAAGAATGAAGCGATACAAATCCAAGATAGCGTTATTCCTATTGGCAATCTATCTGCCAATGTGGTTGCTGTCGTCGTTTCATGTTCATGCTTATCCATCGGATCATGCCGAAGCCACTGAGGAACAGCATTCATCAATAATGGATGAAGACGGGTGCCTACTTTGTCAATTCCAGCAGCTTGCATACGAGGAATCTCCACAAGTGGTGGTGACGGCTAACCTGCCGGAAACATGGGTGGACCCCATTCCGATGGTTCAAGATGTTGCTTCAACTTTCGAACAAATCTTTTCATCACGCGCCCCACCTGTCTTGTTGTAAATAAACCGGCACGAGACAGGAGACTTTAAGACGCGAGACAATTTGAAATGTCTCGTGTCCCGCGTCTCGCAGTCCCGTGCCAAAAAATCTAAATCAACGCATTTATTCACTTTTTACAACAAGACTAAAATGAAAAAATCATTATTGATAGCCTTGTCATTGGCGTATGTATTGCCGATGACAGCACAGAGTTTGCCTGACTCTACCGATATGTTTTTCAGGCATTTGGAATTAAAGGAAGTGACAGTAACAGGTGCCGTGGGCGACATGAGAATGAAAGAGACGCCCATGCCTATCGTAGTGCTTCAAGCCAAGGAATTGCATCAGTTGCCGTCAACGAATCTGATTGACGCCATCGCCAAGCAGCCGGGCGTGTCGCAAATCACCACGGGTGGCGGCATCTCTAAACCCGTCATCCGAGGGCTGGGTTACAATCGCATTGTGGTTGTCAACGACGGTGTTCGTCAAGAAGGCCAACAATGGGGCGACGAACACGGCATAGAAATCGATGCCAACGAGGTCGGCTCGGTGGAAATCATGAAAGGTCCCGCCAGCCTTATGTATGGCTCCGATGCCATGGGCGGCGTGTTGGTGTTCAAAAGTATGCCTACATTGCCCGAGGGCAGCATAAAAGGCAAGGTAAATGCTGAATATCAAACCAATAATGGATTATTAGGCGCATCTTTCAATCTTGCTGGCAACCAGAAAGGCTTTACTTGGGATGCCCGATTCAGCGAAAAGCACGCCCATGCCTACAAGAACCGTTTTGACGGCTATGTGCCTAACTCCCAATTCGGAGAGCGTGCCTTTTCGCTCAAAGCGGGACTGATGCGCAACTGGGGCTTCACCAACTTGAAATTCGGTTATTACAACCTCACCCCGAGCATTGTGGAAGGCGAACGCGACAAAGTGACGGGCGAATTGCTTTACGAAGAAGGTGACCTGCTGTCTTATTGTCATGGCTTGCCTTATCAGCAGGTGTGTCATTACAAGGCGGTTTCCGAAAGCTTTGTCAACCTGTCTTCTGGAAACCTGAAAGTGATTGCGGGCTATCAGCAGAACCGTCGCAAGGAGTTTGAGGAGTCGGCGGACGAATGTGGCCTTTATCTGCAACTGCACACGCTGAACTATGATGTCCGCTATGTCTCGGAAGAAAAAGCGGGCTGGAAGTTTTCGACGGGATTGAATGGCATGGGGCAGAAGTCCATCAATCTAGGTGAGGAATTCCTCATCCCCGACTATGCCTTGTTCGATGCAGGTGTTTATGCCACTGCTTCCAAAGTATTGGGTCGTTGGAATCTCAGTGGCGGACTCCGCTTCGACTACCGTTATTCGAACGCAAAGGGCTTAATCGAGGACGATGAGGTGCGTTTTGAGGACTTTACGCGACATTTTCAAGGCGTTACGGGTAGCTTGGGGGCGACGTGCGAAGTCACAGAAAGGCTGGATCTGAAATTCAATCTTGCCCGAGGTTACCGTGCCCCCAACATCAGTGAATTGGCCTCCAATGGCGAACACGAAGGTTCGTTGAGGTATGAGATTGGAAACCATAACTTTAAGCCTGAATACAGTTTACAGGCAGACTTGGGCCTGAATTATGCCACACGCTTTTTTGAGTTGAATGCTGCAGTGTTTGCCAACCACATCACCAACTACATCTTCCTGCATTGTATCGACAGCATCATTGAGCCCGACTTGATGACTTTCGCCTATGCGCAGGGTGAGGCGATGCTGATGGGCTTTGAAGCGGGTGTGGATATCCATCCGTTCCATGCCCTTCATATTGGGGCGGCGTTTTCGTACGTCAACGCCCAGTTGCTGCACCAGCCCGAAGAGATGCGTTGGCTCCCGATGACGCCCGCACCGCACCTTTCGGCAGACGTGAAATACGAACTCACACACGATGGCAAGGTGTTCAACAACGCCTATCTTGCTGCCCGCATGGACTTGTGCTTAAGGCAAGATCATTATTATGCAGCCTGCGACACCGAGACGGCCACTCCATCTTATCTTTTGTTAGGCCTATCGGCAGGAACCGAAATATTGATCAAAGGCAAGAAAGTCGCTGACCTGACCTTGATTGTCGACAATCTTACGGATGTGTGCTATCAAGACCATTTGAGCCGCTTGAAATATGCGGATTGGAATGTCGTGACCGGACGGCAAGGCGTGTTCAACATGGGACGCAATGTCGTTTTCAAGCTGACGGTGCCCATTGGGTGATTTCAGGCACGAAATGCGGTTCATTTTTGCAACGCGCCCCGAAAGGTATGGTGCAAGGCATCGACTATTCGTCTGTTTCGGTGGCAAAAACTTCCAAAGTGAACGCCAAAGCCATCGTGGAAGGGCGTTGCAAGGTGCAGGAGGCCAGTGTGGTCAAACTGCCTTTTGGAGAGAGCACTTTCGACCTTGTCACCGCCTTTGAAACTATCTATTTCTGGCCCGACATCGAGCATTGCTTTGGCGAG
>Ga0247610_10003432_pt1 | contig 17435 bp, 11 predicted proteins | sample 174DNAGHGhighgp2_FD_193483 | JGI IMG/M metagenome (GOLD analysis project Ga0247610, IMG submission 193483) | Sheep rumen microbial communities from Palmerston North, Manawatu-Wanganui, New Zealand - 1742 DNA GHGhigh gp2 | ecosystem: Host-associated > Mammals > Digestive system > Stomach > Rumen... | reverse complement strand
GGCCCGAATTTCTGGCATAAACTCGTCCCCATACCTTATTTAATTAGGGGCTTTGGGTTTTTTTACGTATATTTGTCTGCTATCAAAGAAACTAGCAATAAGAACTAATTACATAAACCACTAACTTATTATGGCTAAAGAAAAGAAATTCATCACCTGTGATGGTAACTATGCCGCCTCGAACATCGCTTACCTGTTCAGCGAGCACGCCGCCATCTATCCGATCACTCCCTCGTCCACGATGGCTGAAAACATCGACGAGTGGGCTGCTCACGGCAAAAAGAACCTCTGGGGCGAAACCGTAAAAGTGACGGAGATGCAGAGCGAGGCCGGTGCCGCCGGCGCCGTACACGGTTCCCTCCAGGCTGGTGCACTTACTTCCACATTTACCGCTTCCCAGGGCCTTCTCCTGATGATCCCCAACATGTACAAGATCGCCGGTGAAATGCTGCCCACCGTGTTCCACGTGAGCGCCCGCGCCCTGGCCAGCCACGCCCTCTCCATCTTCGGTGACCACCAGGACGTCATGGCCTGCCGCCAGACCGGTTTCTGCATGCTGGCCTCCGGTTCCGTCCAGGAAGCCCAGGACCTGGCCGCCGTCGCTCACCTGAGCGCCATCAAGGCCAGCCTGCCGTTCCTGCACTTCTTCGACGGTTTCCGTACCAGCCACGAGATCCAGAAGATCGAAGCCCTTCCCGAAGAGGAACTCAAGGCCATGGTATCGGAAAAGGCCCTTGCCAAGTTCCGTGAGCGCGCCCTGAACCCGGACGCCCCCGTCACCCGCGGCACCGCCCAGAACGGTGACGTTTACTTCCAGGCCGTGGAAACCCGCAACCAGTGCTATGACGCCGTTCCGGACATCGTGGCCCGCTATATGGGAGAAATCACCGAACTCACCGGCCGCAGTTACCGTCCCTTCGAGTACTACGGTGACCCCACCGCCGAAAACATCATCGTAGCCATGGGTTCCGTCACCGAAACCATCAAGGAAACCATCGACTACCTCGCAAGCCGCGGCCGCAAGTACGGTCTCATCACCTGCCACCTGTATCGTCCTTTCTCCGAGAAGTACTTCTTCTCCGTTCTCCCGAAGAGCGTCCGCCGCATCGCCGTCCTGGACCGCACCAAGGAGCCCGGTGCCGTGGGAGAGCCCCTGTTCACCGACGTGAAAGCCCTCTTCCAGGGCCGCGACAACGTCCTCATTATCGGCGGCCGCTACGGCCTGTCCTCCAAGGACACCACGCCCGCCCAGATCGTTGCCGTCTATGACAACCTGGAGATGAAGGAGCCCAAGGCCGACTTCACCATCGGCATTGTGGACGATGTCACCTTCAAGAGCCTGCCCATCAAGAGCGAGGTGTCCATCGTGAAGCCCGGCACCACCGAGTGCAAGTTCTACGGTCTCGGTTCCGACGGTACCGTGGGCGCCAACAAGAACACCATCAAGATCATCGGCTCCCATACCGACCTCTACAGCCAGGCCTACTTCGACTACGACTCCAAGAAATCCGGCGGTTACACCTGCTCCCACCTGCGCTTCGGCCAGCAGCCCATCAAGGCTCCCTATCTGGTGAACACCCCCGACTTCGTAGCCTGCCACGTTCCTTCCTACCTGCGCAAATACGATGTCCTGAAGGGCATCAAGGAAGGCGGCACCCTCCTGCTGAACAGCCTCTGGGACGAGGAAGAGACCATCCAGAACATCCCGGACAACGTGAAAGCCATCATCGGCCGCAAGCACATCAAGGTGTATATCATCAACGCCACCAAGATCGCTGCCGAAATCGGCCTCGGTAACCGCACCAACACCATCCTTCAGAGCGCCTTCTTCAAGATCACGGGCATCATCCCCTACGAGGACGCCGTCAAGTACATGAAGGACGCCATCGTGAAGTCCTATGGCAAGAAGGGCGAGAACGTCGTGAACATGAACTACGCCGCCGTGGACCGCGGCGGTGAATACACCGAGCTCCATGTTCCCGCCGAGTGGGCAAACCTCACCGCCAAGTTCGAGAACCCGAACAAGGACCGTCTGGCTCCCGCTTTCGTGAAAGACATCGCCGACATCGTGAACGCCCAGGCCGGTGACACCCTGCCCGTGAGCGCTTTCATGCCGTATGCCGACGGCACCATGCCCGCCGGTACCGCCGCCTTCGAAAAACGAGGCGTTGCCGTGAATGTTCCCACCTGGGACGCCGAGAAGTGTATCCAGTGCAACACCTGCGCCTTCGTGTGCCCGCACGCCGCCATCCGTCCGTTCCTCCTCACCGAGGAAGAGGCCGCCAAGGTTCCCGCCAACGTGAAACTAGCACAGGGCAAGGCCAACCTCAAGGAATACAAGTATGCCATCGCCATCTCCGTGGACGACTGCACCGGTTGCGGCAACTGCGTGGATGTGTGTCTCGCCAAGCCTGAAAAGGCCCTCAAGATGATTCCTTACATCAACGACAAGGAAGACCAGGCTGCCTTCGACTACCTCAACAAGAAGGTGGGCTACAAGGAGCATGTGGACAAGAAGGCCAACATGAAGAACAGCCAGTTCGCACAGCCTCTGTTCGAGTTCTCCGGCGCCTGCGCAGGCTGCGGTGAAACCCCCAACATCAAGACCATCACCCAACTCTTCGGCGACCACATGATGATTGCCAACGCTACCGGTTGCTCCTCCATCTACGGTGCTTCCTTCCCGGCAAGCCCGTACTGCACCAACGCAGCAGGCCACGGTCCCGCATGGGCCAACTCCCTGTTCGAGGACTTCTGCGAATTCGGCCTGGGTATGAAACTCGGTTCCGACCGCGCCCGTGAGACCGTCGCCGCTGCCATGAAGAAAGCCCTGGAATGCGAATGCTGCAGCCAGGATATCAAGGCCCTGGCCGCCCAGTGGCTGGAGGCCCCTAAGGATGCCGCCATCACCCGCGAAGTAGCGGACAAGATTGTTCCGCTCGCCAAGGACTGCGACTGCGAAGCCTGCAAGAAACTGGTTGAATACCAGCACTTCATCCCGGCCCGCAGCCAGTGGATCTTCGGTGGAGACGGTGCCTCCTACGATATCGGTTACGGCGGTCTGGACCATGTCCTGGCCAGCGGTGAGAACGTGAATGTCCTGGTGCTGGACACCGAGGTGTACTCCAACACCGGCGGTCAGAGTTCCAAGGCCACTCCGGTGGGCGCTATCGCCAAGTTTGCCGCCTCCGGCAAGAAGATCCGCAAGAAGGATCTGGGCATGATGGCCATCAGTTACGGCTACGTCTATGTGGCCCAGGTGGCCATGGGTGCAAGCCCCGTGCAGTTCTTCAACGCCATCAAGGAAGCCGAAGCCTACGACGGTCCTTCCCTCATCATCGCTTACAGCCCCTGTATCAACCACGGCCTCAAAGCCGGCATGGGCCTGAGCCAGAAGGAAGAGAAACTCGCCGTCGAGTGCGGTTACTGGCACCTCTACCGTTACAACCCGGCTCTCGAAGGTACGGACAAGAATCCGTTCACCCTGGACAGCAAGGAGCCCGACTGGACCAAGTTCCAGGACTTCCTCAAGGGTGAGGTCCGCTTTGCTTCGCTGTACAAGATGTTCCCGGAAAGCGCCGACGAACTGCTCTCCAAGACGGAAGAATTCGCCAAGGTGCGCCTGAACACCTACAAGCGCCTGGCCGGTAAATAATCGTCGGTAAGGGCAAATCAAAAATCGGTGGCCGGAAGGTCACCGATTTTTTTATTGGACAAAGGCTTGATTGGCCAGGTCGTAGGCTTTCTGGATACGCTGGGCATAGCCCAGGAAGGTTTCTCCGGCAGGGGTGAGCGTCAGTTGAGGCCCTCGGACGAAGAGCGGCTGGCCGATGCTTTTTTCCAACGAAGCGATCTGGGTGCTCACCGCCGGCTGGGTTATGCCCAGTTTCCGGGCGGCCCGGGTGAAACTGCCCTCCTGGACAAGGGTGAGAAATGCACGAATTTTGCAGTCTTCTAACATATTATCGCAAATTTAATTAAATTTGTGTTTTGGAAAACCTTATTTATCACAAAAATATGAAGAAATCCATTCTTACCCTTGCCGCCCTGGCCCTGACCGCCGTCATGGCCCTGGCGCAACAGCCCACCCGTGAGCAGATGGAAGCCTACCTCTCCCAGATGCCCCAACTTCCCAATTCCGACCAAGTCCGAATCGGGAAACTGGAGAACGGACTCACCTATTACATCCGCCACAACGAACTGCCCAAGGGCCGTGCGGAATTCTACCTGGCCACCAATGTAGGCGCCATCCAGGAAATCCAGCCCGAACAGGACGGTCTGGCCCACTTCCTGGAACACATGTGCTTCAACGGAACCCAGAACTTCCCGGAGAAAAGCATCCTGAACTACCTCCGTTCCATCGGAGCAGAGTTCGGCCGCAACATCAATGCCTCCACCGGTTTTGAAGAGACGCAGTACATGCTTAACAATATTCCCGTCGAGCGTGAGAGCGTCGTGGACAGCTGCCTGATGATTCTCAGGGATTATTCCCACTTCGTGCTCAACGAGCCCAAGGAAATCGATGCCGAGCGCGGTGTCATCATCGAAGAGCGCCGTCAGCGCCGCAACGCCGCCTGGCGTACCATGGAGCGCAGCCTCCCCTATTATTTCGGAGCGGAATCCAACCTGGCCCAATGCACCCTTATCGGCCTACAGGAGCACCTGGAAACCTTCGAATACCAGAGCCTCAACGATTTCTACCACACCTGGTATCACCCCGGCAACCAGGCCGTCGTCGTGGTCGGTGACGTGGATGTGGACCGCACCGAGGCCAAGATCAAGGAATTCTTCGGCATCATTCCCCTCAAGGAGAATGCCCTTCCGAAGCCCATCCAGCACATTGCAGACCACAAAGAGCCCCGCGTCGGTATCCTGACGGACCCGGAGACCACTTCCCCGTCCATCGAACTCGTCTGGCACAGCGAAGCCATGCCGGAGATTGCCAACGCCACCGCCATCGGCCAGGTGCAGGATCTGGTGGAAGGCATCCTTTCCATGGTCATGCGTGAGCGCTTCGAGGACATCACCTCCAAGCCCACTTCCCCGTATCTGAGCGGCAGTTTCGGCATCAGCGACTTCATCTACGAGGACATCGAAGCCACCATGGGCGACGTCTCCCTCCGCGAAGAGAACATCCTCGGCGGTTTCCGCGACTTCTACACCGAACTCATCCGCCTCAAGAAATACGGCATCACCGACGCCGAATTCAAACGCGCCAAGGACAACTACATGTCCATGATGGAGACCCGCGTCAACCGCGCCGCAACCCGTCAGAATCCTGAATTTGTCCGTCCCATCCTCTCCAACTTCTTTGACAAGGAGCCCATCATGGAGCCCGAGACGGAAAAACAGATCGTAGAAGCCCTCTTCGGCCAGGTCAACGCCTCCGTCATCAACCAGACCACCGCCCAACTCTTCGGTGACGAGAACCTCGTCATCATCTACAGCGGTCCCGAGAAGGCCGGTATCGCCACTCCTACCGCCGAGCAGTTGCTGGCCGTCATCGCCGAGGTGAATGCCGCCGACATCGCCGCCCCCGAAGGTGAGGACATTCCGGAAGCCTTCCTGGATCCCGCCAAACTCAAGGGCGGCAAGATTGCCAAGACCGGCACCACCCTTTACGGTGCCACGGAATGGACGCTCAAGAACGGCGTCAAGGTGATTGTCTATCCTACCGACCTCCAGAAAGACCAGATTCTCTTCACCCTCACCAAGCAGGGCGGCCTGAGCCTCATCCCGACCGAAGACCTGGCCAGTTTTGACGACAACCTGGTCATGCTCTTCGAAAGAAACTCCGGCGTATCCTCCTTCTCCGGCACCACCGTGAGCAAGATGCTCACCGGCAAGAACCTGAGCGTAGCCCCGTTCATCGGCTCCCTGGACCACGGTATCTCCGGCCGCAGCACCGTGAAAGACCTGGAAACCGCCTTCCAGTTGCTGTATCTGCAGTTCGTCGATCCGCGCTTCGATCCCGAAGAGTGGCAGAACGGCGTAGATCAGATTACCGCCATCCTTCCCAACCTGGTGAACCAGCCCAATTACAAACTCCAGACCGAACTCTACAAGACCCTTTACGGCAACAACCCCCGCAAGGAAATGATTTCGGCCGAGAAGATTGCCAAGGCCAATCTCGCCACCCTGGAGAAGAACTACCGCAAACTCTTTGCAGATGCCGCCGGCGCCTCCCTCGTGATTGTGGGTGACGTGAACTCCGAGGCCCTGAAGCCGCTGGTCGAAAAGTATATCGGTTCCCTGCCCAAGGGCAAGAAGGCCCAGAACTGGGTCGATACCCATGAGGATGTGGTGAAAGGCAACATCCAGAACATCTTCGAAGTGGACATGCAGACCCCGAAGAGCACCGTCCTGCAGGTGTACAGCGCCGACATTCCTTTCTCCTATGAGAAATCGGCCGCCATGGAGGCCATTTCCTATATCCTGGACATGCGCTATGTCGAAAGCCTGCGTGAAGAAGAAGGCGGCACCTATGGCGCCAGCACCAATGCCCTTCTGGATCGCCGTCCCAAGGAAAGCGCCCTTATCCAGGTGTACTTCGACTGCAAGCCCGCCCTCTGCGACAAGCTCCGTGAACTGGCCGTCAAGGGCATGAAGGACCTCGCCGCCAACGGCCCCACCGAAGAGGAAGTGAACATGGCCAAACTCAACCTCCAGAAGAACATCCCCGAGAGCCGCCAGCGCAACACCTGGTGGAAGAACGGCATTGAGATGTACCTCCTGTACGGAACCGACCGCGACGCCCTCTATGAGGCCGCTGTCAACTCCCTGAGCAAGGAACTCATCCAGAACACCCTGAACGAGGTGATCGGCCAGAACAACTTCATCGAAATGGTGATGAAACCCGCCAACACGGCCGAGGCCGAATAATCCGCAATAATCCTCATAATACGCAATAATCCTCGTTCGGTTTTCGAACGAGGATTATTTTATCTGAAGCCCCTCTCCCGGGGAGAGGAGGTTGGGGTGAGGCGCTAAGCCTCGCTGATGGCTTCGTTGGGGCAAGTTCCTTCGCAGGCGCCGCAATCGATGCACTCGTCGGCGTTGATGACATAGGAAGCGTCACCGGCGGTGATGGCACCTACCGGGCAAACATCTGCGCAAGATCCGCAGGAGACACAAAGGTCGGGATTGATGATTCTAGGCATAGTAAATAAAAGCTTTTATTGTTGTTGTGTTATTTTCCAAAGTGCGAATATAGGCATTATATTTGATTTTGAAAAGAAGTGTAACTAACTTTGTGTTCATGAAAATGACTTTTATAACCTTCATAGCCGCACTTGCGCTGACTACTTGTGGAAGCCGTTCAGCAAATAACGGGCCAGTCCTGGAATACGTCGCTCCGGTCCAGGAAATGGCCGCATCCCTGGATGCAGAGCCCGTAGAAGAGCCCGCCGCCGCCATCACCTGGGACAAGACCGTACACGATTTCGGTGACGTCTCCGTAACGGACGGCCCCCTCAGTTGTACTTTCACCCTTACCAATACCGGCAAAGAGCCCATCGCCATTTTCGAGGTGGTTTCCTCCTGCGGCTGCACGGACGTCAAATGGACCAGGGAGCCCATCCTCCCCGGGAAAACCGGGACCATATCGGCCACCTATAAAAACGAAGACGGGGCCATGCCCTTTGACAAAACCCTGACGGTGTACGTCTCCGGGGTCAAGCGTCCGGTCATCTTACGGCTCCGCGGAGTCGTGCACGAAAAGAAAAAGTCCCTGAGCGAGCTCTATGGAGCACAAAAGCTCGGGGCTTTTGGCCTCAAGGCCCGCCAGTTGAAAACCGGCACCCTCAAACAGGGCCAGAGCACCAGTGAAACCGTCACCGTGGCCAACCTCGGGAAAAAGCCCCTCAGCGTTACTTTTGCCGGCGTATCACCGCAACTCAGCCTCAGCGTGGAACCCAATCCCATCCCCTCCGGCAGCACCGCCACGCTGCATTACACGGTAGAGGCCGATCCCTCCCTCTACGGCAAAAACCTTTACACCGCCACCCCGGTTCTCAACGGGAAAAAAGCCGATGCCTCCCTGGAAATCACCACCTGGACGCAGGAGAACTTCGGCGCCATCACGGCCGGCCAGCGGGACAACGGCCCCATCCCCTACTTCGAGACCAGCACCTTCAACTACGGCATCGTCCAGAAGGGGGAAAAAGTGGATATTCTCTTTCGATACACCAACAAAGGCGTCGAATCCTTCCATATCTTCAAGGCCGATGCCGAGTCCCCCGCCCTCTCCCCGGCCGGACAGCCGGAGGACGTCGGCGGAGGCGGTAAAAAAGGAAGTGTCCGCTTTACGCTGGACACTTCCCTGCTCGAAAAAGGGGAAAACGTAATCATGGTGAGTCTCACCACCAATTCCCCGCTGCGGCCGCTGGTGAATCTGTTCGTGGCCGGCGAAATCCGTTAATGCTTCAGAATCACGGTTTCCTGCACCGCCTTCCCCAATGCATCCTGCACGAAGATGGTTATGACGGTCTCGATGTCTTTGTCGCAGGCCTGCAGGCTTAAGGCAAACAGAAGATCGGAACAATCGATCGTAAGTTGCGTCTGGTCCTTCACCTGTGAACCATAGGGAAGGTCCAGGCCCCTGGCTGCGGCTGCATTCTCGATCAAATCCACTTCAAAACCGTTTTTTGTAAACGACTTGATATAGGCCAGGATACCCTCGGTATCGGCATTGGGAGCACCGGCCAGGTTGGCGAATTTCATGCTGGCTTTCGCAATCTTGCCGGGAGCGCTGATGTTCATGACAAGGGCGGGAGAATCGGCATTCAAATCCACGATCCTTCCCACAGGGTCAAAAACAATCGACGGGGCCGAGGTCCAGTTGAAGCGGACGGTCTTCGAGAGATTCTGATCGGCCTTGTCCTTCAGCGAGATGGCAAAGACAAACTTGCTGGCATTGTCCAGGATGGAACCGGAGTACAGTTCCGAGACAAGATACGCAAAGTTCAGGATAAATTCCGTCCCGACGGCGGGGTTGCCGTGCAAAAAGCCCAATTTGGTAAGGGCGCTGACCGCCGTGGCGTCATTCACAAGGTCAAAGACGGGGCTCTTGCTTGCCGTTCCCTTGTTGGTGGAAATCCCGATCATTTTGTTGGCGATTCCCACAAGGGTGCTGGGAATGGAAAGGGAAATCTGAAAGGAGGAAACACCCTCCGGAACAGAGAGCGACACGATGGAATGCATTTCTGTCGTGATTTCCATCTCGGAGAAGTCTTCGTTGTCTTTCCATGAGATGGACGGTTTCTGGGCGTTGTTCTGGGAATTCTTCTGGCATCCCGCAAACAGGAGTACCGCTAAGGCAATAAGGAAATATTTTCTCATAATCGTAGAATTATCTTATCTAACTGAACAAGATACAAAGTTAATCATTCTTCGTCAAATGGGCAAGAATTGCAAATGTGTCCTTTTTTCACTAATTTTGTAAAATCGAGTAAAAGGCAAAACATGGCAGAAAACAGCAATCATACATACAACGACGACGCCATCCAGACCCTGGAATGGAACGAGCACATCCGCCGCAGGGCGGGCATGTACATCGGCCGGCTGGGAAACGGAGACCGCCAGGGAGACGGCATCTACGTGCTCCTGAAGGAGATTATCGACAATTCCATCGATGAATTCTCCATGGGGTTCGGCAAGAAGATAGACATCGTCATCGAAGACAAAACCGTGACGGTGAGAGACTTCGGCCGGGGCATCCCGCTGAACAAGGTGGTGGACGCCACCTCCAAACTCAACACCGGCGGCAAGTTTGACGACACCAACTTCAAAAAGAGCGTGGGTATGAACGGCGTGGGTACCAAGGCCGTCAACGCCATGTCGGTGGATTTCTATGTAGCCTCCTACCGGGACGGCCAGTGCTCCTATGCCCATTTTACGCGCGGCAACCTGCTGGAAAGCGCCATCGTTCCGTCCAACGAGAAAAACGGCACCTTCATCCGCTTCACCCCGGACGAGGAAATGTTCAACGACTTCTCCTTCCACATGGAATTCGTGGAAAGCATGGTCAAGAACTATTCCTACCTCAAGAAAGGGCTCACCCTCAACCTGAACGGCACTGCGTACAAGAGCGAGAACGGCCTGCTGGACCTGGTGACCGAAAACATGAGTGAAACGCCCCTGTACCCGCTGATCCACCTGGAAGGGGAAGACATCGAGATCGTCCTTACCCACGGCAACAGTTACGGGGAGAACATCGCCACCTTCGTCAACGGACAGAACACCCGGGACGGCGGCACCCACCTGGCCGCCTACCGCGAGGCCATCGCCAAGACATTCAAGGATTTTTACAAGAAAGACTATAAACCCGAAGACATCCGCCAGGGCATCGTGGGCGCCATCTCCATCCAGATCCAGGAGCCCATCTTCGAGGGCCAGACCAAGACCAAACTGGGCAGCACCTACATGTGGGAGAAGCAGGTGAAGGCCAAGGACGGCTCCACCTCCGTGGACCGCGGCCCCACCATCCGCACCTTCGTGAACGATTTTGTCACCAAGAACCTCAACGACTACCTCCACATGCACATGGACATCGTTCCGGTGATTGAAGACAAGATCAAGGCCTCCCAGGCCGAACGGGAAGAGATTGCCGGCGTGCAGAAGAAATCGCGCGAAAGGGCCAAGAAAACGGCCGTTTACAACCGGAAACTCAGAGACTGCCGCTATCATTTCTCGGACACCAAGTTCCCCAAGGGCATGGAAGAGCAGAAGGAACTCACCTCCATCTTCATCACGGAGGGAGACTCGGCCAGCGGTACCATCACCAAGGTGCGCAATGCCAACAACCAGGCCGTGTTCAGCCTCCGCGGAAAGCCCATCAACTGTTTTAAGGAAAGCCGCAAGCGGGTGGCTGAAAACGAGGAACTGAACCTCCTGATAGCCGCCCTGGGCGTAGAAGAGGACCTGGACAACCTCCGTTACAACAACATCATCGTGGCCACCGATGCCGATGATGACGGCATGCACATCCGCATGCTGGTACTCACCTTCATCATGAAGTATTATCCGGAACTGATCCGGCGCGGGCATGTCTATATCCTGCAGACGCCGCTGTTCCGCGTACACAACAAAAAGGAGCGCCGCTACTGTTACTCCATCGAAGAACGGGACAAGGCCGTGAAGGAACTCAAAAACGGCGTGGAAATCACCCGCTTCAAAGGCCTCGGAGAAATCTCGTCCGACGAGTTCGTGGACTTTATCGGAGAAAACATGCGCCTGGACACGGTGAAACTCTCGGACGAAGAATCCATCCAGACCATCATGGAGTTCTACATGGGCATCAACACCTATGAGCGGCAGCACTTTATCATGGACAACCTCAGAAGCGAAAAAGAACTGGAAGACGTAAACATCTGAACTATGGCAAAAATCAAATCGGAAGTGGGCCCCCGCTGGGCCAAGTTCTGCGGATGGCTCCTCAGAAAAATGGGCTGGGAAAGCGTAGGCGGCCCCATGAAAGAACCCAAAGCCATCGTGCTGGGGGTTCCCCACACCACCGTATGGGATTTTCTGGTATGTTACCTTTTCTATACCCAGTTTGGGAAAGTGGCCCATATCATGATCAAGAAAGAATTCTTCTTCTGGCCCCTGGGCCCCATCCTGAGGGCCTGCGGTGCCGTCCCGGTAGAGCGTTCCTCGGCCGCCTCCATGGTCAAGAGCCTGATCAACGTCATGGAGGAAGTGCCTGAGTTCCATCTGGCCATCGCCCCGGAAGGGACGCGCAAACCCACCCGCAACTGGAAAAGCGGCTATCACCTGATCGCCCGCGAAACCGGTGCCACCGTCTATCTGGGCTACTATGACTGGGGCCGCAAACGCATCAGCGTTGGAGAGCCCTTTGAACTCACCGACGACCCCAAGGCCGACATGAAACGCATCTACGAGCACTACCGCCCGCTCGGCCTGCAGGGACTTCACAAAGACAAATTCATCGTTCCCTAAACCCTCACCCTATGGCAAAAAAAATCAAGAGCCCCTACAAGGCCTGGCGCAAATACCGCAACCGGGAAAATACCTGCACCACCCTCCACAAGGTCTTTGACTACGCCACCACCAACTATGCCAAAAGGATCGCTTACCAATATGTGGACGGCGGTCAGAAATATACTTATTCCGAATTCAAGGCCAAAGTGGAGCATCTCTCCCAGCGCATGTCCCGCTACGGGATCAAGCACGGAGACCGCGTAGCCATCCTGTCACAGAATATGCCCAACTGGGTGGTGGCCTTCTTTGCCGCCACCGCCTACGGCCGCATCGCAGTGCCCATGCTCCCGGACAGTTCCGAGAACGAGGTCAGCAACATCCTCTCCCATTCGGAATCCAAAGTCCTGTTCATCTCGCAGCGTCTGATGGGCAAACTGAGCGAGGCCTGCAAGGAAAAACTCACCCTGGTCATCGATATCGAGACGTTCGAATTCCTCAAGAAGGACAAGAATGATTTCCGCTGCAACGGCTGGGTGAAAGACCCGCAGCCGGACGACCTTGCCACCATCATCTACACCTCAGGGACCACCGGCAAGGCCAAGGGCGTGATGCTGAGCCACCGCAATATCTGCGCAAACCTGGCCGCCTCCTTCAAAGCCCAGCCGGCCTTCAAGAAAGACCGTTTCCTGAGCATCCTGCCGGCGGCACACGCCTATGAGATGAACGTTTCCACCCTGTACTCGTTCTACGTGGGCGCCACCTGCTACACGCTCCAGAAGCCGGCGGCTCCGGCCATCCTGATTCCGGCCATGAAGAAAGTGAAGCCCACCATTATCTGCTCGGTTCCCCTGATCATCGAGAAAGTGGTGAAAAACAGCGTGCTGCCCACCATCCAGAAGAGCCGCGTCCTGTCCTGGGCCGACAGAAAAATACCCAAGATCCTGCACTGGTTCATCGGCCGGCGGATGGTCTCCACCTTTGGCGGAAAACTCACTTTCTTCGGTGTGGGCGGTGCCAAACTGGATCCCGCCGTGGAACAGTTCCTCATCGAATGCCATTTCCCCTATGCGGTGGGATACGGCCTTACGGAAACCGCTCCGCTGGTATGCAATTTCATGGTGAACAAGCGTAAGCGCCTGGGCTCCATCGGCGTGGCCGCCTACAATGTGGATGTCCGCCTGGACAATGTCAATCCCGCCAACGGCGAGGGCGAAATCGTATGCCGCGGCAACAACGTGATGCTGGGCTATTACAAAGATCCGGAACGCACCATCCAGGTTCTGGACGACGAAGGCTGGTTCCACACCAACGATATCGCAACCGTTGACAAAGACGGCTATTACTACATCAAAGGCCGCTTGAACAACACCATCCTGGGACCTTCGGGAGAAAACATCTATCCCGAAGAGATCGAGCAGGTCATCAACAATATCGAAGGCGTGGAAGAATCGCTGGTCATGGAGCGCGACGGCAAACTGGTGGCCCTCGTGAAGTTCCAGGACAACGCCATCAACTGGGACCAGGCCTATGAGGACAAATTCTTCGAGGAACTGGAAGCCCGCAAGAAATCCGTTCTGGATTGGGTGAACAAGACCGTGGGCAAGAATTCCAAGATTGGAGAAGTGGATGCCATGAAGGAGCCGTTCGAGAAAACGGCCACCCAGAAAATCCGCCGCTTCAAGTACAAGGATTCCCACGGAGACGAGCCAGAGAAACCCACGGAAGAAGAACACGAGAAAGATGAATAAACATTTCCTGACAGGGCTGCTGGTACTTGCCGCAGCCCTTTCTTGCAAGCCTCTCACCTACGATGTCGTCGTGGTGGGCGGCGGAGCGGGCGGTACCACGGCCGCCATCGAGGCCGCCCGGGGCGGCGCCCGCGTCCTTGTCCTGGAAGAAACGCCCTGGCTGGGCGGGATGCTCACCAGCGCAGGGGTCAGTGCCATCGACGGCAATTACAGGCTCCGGGGCGGTCTGTTCGGCGAATTCACCGATTCGCTGGCCGCCCGCTACGGCGGATACGAAGCCCTCAAGTCCGGTTGGGTATCCAACATCCTGTTCAATCCGGCCGTAGGAAACGAGGTGCTCCAGAATATGGCCCGGGAAGCCGGTGCAGAAGTGCGGCTGAACACATCGGTCCGGGAAATCAAGGGAAACTGGACCCTGTCGCTGTCTGACGGGCGGCAGGTGAAAACCCGCATCCTCATTGACGGAACCGAACTGGGAGATGTGGCGGAAGCCGTCGGCTGCGAGGAACTGAAAGACCGGGTATCGGCCCAGGACTTTACCTATGTGGCCATCGTGAAGTTTTACGACCACGAGGTTCCCATGGAAAAGCCGGAAGGCTACGACATCGACAACTACCGCAGTTGCTGCGACAATCCCCTGGCCGATAACCGGGGAGGCGTCAATCCCTATGGACAGCAACTCTGGAGCCCGGAGATGATGCTCTCCTACGGACGGCTGCCGGACGGGCACATCATGCTCAACTGGCCCGTCTTCGCCAACGACTATTTTGCCGAATACCTGGACATGACGGCCGGGCAGCGGCAGGAGGTGATCGAAAAAGCGAAACTCCGCACCCTGGGATACATCTATTTCCTCCGCAACGAACTGGGTTACAAGAATTTGGGAATCGCCGACGACGTCTATCCCACGCCGGACGGCCTCCCCTTCTTCCCCTATTGGCGGGAAGCCCGCCGCATCGCCGGCCGCGATACCATGACGGTGGACGCGGCCAAGCACCCCTACGACCATGACCTCTACACCCGCGCCATCGCCGTGGGAGACTATCCGGTGGACCATCATCACATCCAGAATCCCCGCCGGGAAGAACTGAGCCATCTGTGGTTCGGCAAAATACCCTCCTTCAGCGTTCCGCTGGGTGTTTTGATTCCCATCCGGACCGAGAACTTCCTGGTGGCCGACAAGGCCATCTCCACCTCGTGGGAAATGAACGGAAGCACGCGCCTGCAGCCCGTAGTGATGGGATTGGGGCAGGCTGCCGGGGCTCTGGCGGCCATCGCCGTGAAAACCGGCTGCCGACCGTCCGACGTTCCTGTCCCGCAGGTGCAGTCCGTCCTGCTGGACCACGGCTGCTACCTTCTCCCCTTCCTGGATCTCAAGCCTTCCGACCCCGGCTTCCGGGAACTGCAGGAAAAGGGTGTCCGCGGCGAAGTGAAAGGCATCGGCCGTACCGTAGGCTGGGCCAACGAAACCTGGGTAAATCTGCCTGACCATGAATAAACGCAACCTTGCCATCGACATGTTCCGGGGACTCACGATGACCCTGATGGTCTTTGTGAACGAATTCTGGAAAGTGTTCAATGTTCCCCACTGGATGGAGCATTTCGAAACCCTGGAAGACGGAATGGGCCTTTCCGACATCGTCTTTCCCATGTTCCTTTTCGCTATGGGAATGAGCATCCCCTACGCCCTTGAGAACCGCCTTTCCAAAGGACAAAGCCTGTGGGACTGCTTCCGGCACATCCTCCGCCGCGCCCTGGCCCTGGTGGTCATGGGAGCCTTTATCGTCAATCAGGAAAGCGGAAACATGCAGGGGAACCGGGCCCTCTGGGTCCTGGGAATGGTGGTGGGATTCTTCCTCATCTGGAACCAGTATCCCCTCGAATGGAAAAACGCCCGATGGCTCAAAGCAGCCGGCATCGTCCTGCTTGTCATCCTTGCCCTTTGTTTCCGTACCACCGAGGGCGCCTTGTTCCAGGGCTCCTGGTGGGGCATCCTGGGCCAGATCGGCTGGATGTACCTGTTCTGCGCTACGGCCTACCTCCTGTGCCGGGAGCGCAAATGGGTTCTCCCCGTCCTTTGGTCCGCCCTGTGCCTTGTCAACCTCTCCGTCATTCCCATGCGGGACGGCGGCCAATGGATCGGCCCCAATATCCTGGCCGACACGGCCCGTGCGCTCCAACTCGGAAAATGCTACGGCGCCATCATGGGGCTGGGCGGAGTCCTGCTCACCCTGGCCGATTGGAAATGGCAAGACCGCTCCCGGGGACAGCGCATGGGACTGGCCTTTGCCGCGGCTGTCCTCCTGGGCCTTCTGGGAATGGCCGCCCACAGCGGCTGGATTGTCTCCAAGAATCTGGGCACCCTGCCCTGGTGCCTGTTTGTCATGTCCCTCTCCGCAGCCCTTTATGCCCTGCTGCGGTATCTGGAAAAAAGGGGCTGGACCGGATGGTTCAAACCCCTCGCTCCGGCAGGAACCGCCACCCTTACGGTGTACATGATTCCCTACCTGTTTATTGTCCTGTGGCTGGTGGTCAACCCCACCCCGGCGCCCTGGCTCAGCGGTTGGGTGGGCGTCGGGAAGTGCGCCGTCATGGCCGCCGTGTACCTTGCATGCGCCTGGGGGCTCACCAAGGCAGGCATCAAACTGAAAATCTAACGCAGCGAATCCCAGTAATCGAATGCGCGGATATGGCAGAGGTCGAAGAGGAAGAACCCGTCGGCCTCTTTCAGCATGGTCTCCTTGATTTCGGGAAGGAGGTCTCCCCTGCCACCCTTTTCAAAACCCTTTTCGTTGCCGATATCCGGCCCGCAATAGAAAGGAACGTCTCCGCAGAGGCGCTTGCGGCCCAGTTTGGCGAACCCTTCCATGGTCTTCTCGGTGTCGCCGTGCACGTTGGCGGCCGGGCAATAAGCGCCCAGCAGCATAAAATCGACCAGATTGGCTAAACCGGTCGCCTGGTATTCGGGCGTGGCCCAGGAAAAGGTGGGCTCTTCCTGTGCCAGCCTGTAGGAAGGGCTGGTCCAGTTGACGCCGCTGCGATAGTATTCACTGAACCAGGCGCCGACATAGATGCCGAATTGCAGTTCGGGGGCCACGGAATGAACCCTGTCGGCCGCCCTGGCCACAAAATCATGAATGACCCGGCAGCGGAACGTAAGCCACTGATTCTCGAGGGTATCAGGGGTTTTGTCCAGAAAGATATGTCCGGGCTCCGTAAAAACGGGCCAACGCTCCGGCTCATGGCCGATATAGGAAGCAAATTGTTCCTTGGCCACATCGGTGTAACCGGCATCCATGGCATAATCGTCATAGCGGCAGCGGTCCATGACAATCCCGTCCAAGCCTTTGTAAGCCGCCAGTTCGGCAAGCATGGAAAGGAGAAAGTCCTGCACCTCCGGATGGGCCGGATCCAGAAAACAGCCACCCCGCACGGAGAAATTGTCGGCCTGATTCACCAGCGTTCCGTCCGGCAGAAGATCCACGGCGCACCAGGATTTGCGCTCCGGCCGGTCGTAAACCATGCCGGTTATGAAATCCGAGCCCATCCGCCAGCCGCCCACCATCATGTTCACGCCGGCATGGACCCGAAGCCCGGCTTTGTGACCGGACTCGATGAAAGCGGCCAGATAGTCGAAGGTGGCCGTGCGCTCCTTCAGGCCGATTTCCCCGTTAAACCAAGCCGGCACGTGCTTGAGTTCGGGGGCGACCGTGCTTCGGAACAGGACATCGCCGCAGGTGGGCCGCA
>Ga0247610_10003430_pt1 | contig 17437 bp, 14 predicted proteins | sample 174DNAGHGhighgp2_FD_193483 | JGI IMG/M metagenome (GOLD analysis project Ga0247610, IMG submission 193483) | Sheep rumen microbial communities from Palmerston North, Manawatu-Wanganui, New Zealand - 1742 DNA GHGhigh gp2 | ecosystem: Host-associated > Mammals > Digestive system > Stomach > Rumen... | reverse complement strand
CTGGTGGTCTGCTGGAATCGGCTTCTACCCAGCGCGTCGATGTGTCGCGCCGCCTCAAGGACCCCAAGAGCGAAGCCGAATCGGCACGCGTCAGCGAAACCTTCCGCTTTGCCATCAAGGACGGATTCATCATCGATGGTGACCCGACCTTCACGCTCAGTCCCTACGACGAAGTCTATATCCGCCAGTCTCCCGTCTATCGCAAGCAGACCAACGTAATGGTGACCGGCGAAGTGCTCTTCCCTGGCGAATATGCCCTGACCCACAAGTCGCAGCGTCTCTCCGAAATCATCGAGCAGGCTGGTGGTGTAACGAGTTTCGGCTTTGTCAAGGGAGCACGTCTCACACGTATGATGAATGAAGAAGAGAAGGAGCGCCAGAAGAGCGTCATCAAGATGTCGCAGAATTCCAAGGACTCCATCTCCGAAGCCATGCTCGACATCAGCAACACCTATTCGGTGGGCATCGATCTCGAAAAGGCCATCAAGAATCCTGGTTCACAAGCCGATGTGGTTCTGCGCGAAGGAGACATCATTGAAGTGCCTGAATATACCAATACGGTGAAGATCAGTGGCGCTGTCATGCACCCCAACACGGTCAGCTATGTTGACAACAAGCCCGTGAAATACTACATCGAGCAGGCTGGTGGATTCGGCAACCGCGCCAAGAAACGTCGTGCCTACGTGGTCTGCATGAACGGTCAGGTGAAACGAGCACGTCGCAATAGTACGCACGCCGTCGAACCGGGTTGTGAACTCATTATCCCAATGAAGGAACAAAGCAACTGGAACATCCAGCAGACCATGTCGGTGGCTACCGCATCAGCATCACTCGCCACCATGGTTGCTTCAATTGCCAACATCCTAAAATAATTGAAACGATGGCTACCAAAAGGAAATTCAATCTCAAGGCCATTGTCAAGCAACTTTGGCAAAATCGTAGGACACTCTACTGGTGGTGTGGCATCGCTATAGTCCTCGGCGTGATCTTTGCGCTCACGAATCCCAAGGAATATACGGTCACAACGGCTATCGTTCCCGAGCAATCCTCCTCCACAGGTCTGGCCAGCATCGCTTCGATGATGGGTGTAAGTCTTGGAAATGTGGAGGGCGGCAATGTCGATGCCATGGACCCCTCAATGTTCCCCGACATCGCCGAGTCCATCCCCTTCCTGCAGGCGATGATGGCTACCAAAGTCCATACGCTCGAAGACACGACTACGGTGACGCTTCACGATTATCTCAAGACAGAATATGTTCCTTGGACCGTCAAGACCGTCGAAGCACTCCACAAGTTCAAGGACTTTATTACAAGGCGGAAGAAACCATCTTTCGACAATCAATCAGATGATGGGAAAGAGCCACCGCGTTATATTCTGCTTGGTGAAAAGGAGTTTGGCAGGTTGAAAGGTCTGGCCCGCAACATCAAGTGCGGACAGAACATGAAGACGGGCATCATCACCATCTCGACCACCTGTCAGGACCCGATGGTTGCTACCATGATGGCCGACAACGCCATCGACTGCCTGCAGGCCAGTCTTTACGACTACAAGAGTGCTAAAGCCAAGGCCGAACTTGCCGACCTCAATGCACTTGAAGCCGAACGCCGACAGGAATACGAAAAGCGACAAAAGAACTATGCCGACTTCCTCAACCAGAATCGTTCGGCCAACAACTATGCAATCACTGCTGAAAAAGACCGTCTGGATGCCGAGATGACCCTCGCCTATCAGGCTCTTCAGCAGGTAACCCAGCAACGTTATCTTGCCGAACAGAGCCTCATCGAGAAGAAACCTTCCTACGCTTTGCTGACACCTCCCACCTTCCCACTCTCTGCCAATGGCTCGCGGAAGATGGTGGTCATCATCTGGTTGTTCCTCGGCTTTGTGTTTGGTTCTCTTTGGATTCTCTACGGGCGCAAATACTTGCGATGGACAAAAGACTTTGCGAATGAGCTTAGACGAAAAGAAGAATAACTCTGGGCAACTCGCCCATAACACGATAGCGCTGTACCTGCGTACGGCGCTTATGTTGGTTATCAACCTTTACACGTCCCGTGTCATCCTGCGAGTGCTCGGTGTCGATGATTTTGCCATCTATTCCATCATCGGCAATTTCGTGGCAATGTTCACTATCGCCACCAGCACTTTGACTGTAGCCACACAACGTTTTATCACAGTTGAGATCGGACGAGGCTCGGATGAAGACATCCGCAAGACCTTCAGCACGGCTTTGAGCCTTCATCTTGTGATTGCAGGTCTTCTAATCATCGTCTGCGAAATTGCTGGCCTATGGTACATCAACAACAAGATGATCCTACCCGAAACTCGAGTCGAAGCTGCTCAATTGGTCTTTCACTGCTCCCTCATTGCATTCATCTTCCAGTTCATCAGTATCCCCTACACTTCACTCATTATTGCATATGAGCACATGGATGCATGGGCATGGATCAGCATTGCCGAAGTGTTGCTCAAACTGGCGGGTGTAGTGATTCTTCCTACGCTTCCGAATGGTTTTGACTATCTTGTCTGGTATGCTGTCTTCATCGTCATTGCAGCCGTTGTGGTCCGCATCACTTACGGTGCTTATTGCCGTTGGCAGTTTCCCTTTTGCTCGTATAAGTGGAGCCTTGACATAGCACAGATACGAGAGATGTCAGCGTTCATGGGATGGAATATTTTCGGCATCGGTGCCGATATCGTCAGCAAGCAATTCGTCACACTCCTGCTAAACGCATTTTTCGTTCTTGCTGTCAATGCAGCACGAGGAATTGCCATTCAAGTCGAGAATGCTGTAGGTAACTTCACCCGTCAGATATCGATGGCTTTCAATCCTCAGATTACTAAATCATATAGCATTGGCAATTACGATCGGTTAATCTATCTGGTTCGACTGGGGGCAAAACTAGGATTCTTCCTCTATCTAATTGTTGCAATCCCACTCATCGCCGAAACACCTGCTATCCTGTCGGCATGGCTTGAAGAATATCCGAATTATTCCGTCACTTTCGTTCGCCTGTCCCTCGTCAATAATCTTATCTTGTCTTTAAGCTATACGCTCGACACAATGATCTTTGCCTCTGGAAAGATTCGAGGGATGCAAATTTGGACAGCGATTCTTCTGATGGCATGCTTCCCGATTTCCTACATCAGTTTCCATTGGGGACTCCCCCCTTATTACTGCTATTTTGCTACAATCACGATGACATCCATCCTGTTGATGGTCAAGATCAGGATAGCTACCAACCTCCTTGCTGAGAGCGCGTTGGGGTTTGTCAGAATGATTTTGACTAGCTGTTTCCCTGCTACGATAATGGCAATAGCTCTGCCAGCAATAATATTTTTCTCAGGCATTTGCCATACTTCAAGCTTGGCCAATACTCTAATCATTTGTTTCATTTATGTAATATGGAGTCTGATTGGCATCTCGATAGTTGGGCTAAATGCCCAAGAACGCAAAATGGCTTGGTCATTTATTAAGAAATATATTCCTGCATTATGAAAGTCCTTACTGTCATCACTGTTACATACAATGCGGAACTAACTATCGAGAAGACTTTGCTCTCAGTATTGCGTCAGACTGTCTTTGATGAGCAGATTAACTACATTGTGGTGGATGGTGACTCAAAAGATGGCACGATAAAATTCATCCAGGCAAATTCATCAAAGATTGACAAGATCATTCATGAACCCGACCATGGCATCTTTGACGCAATGAATAAAGGTGCAGCAATGGCTCAAACCCCTTGGATTATGTTCTTGAATGCTGGTGATGAGTTTTACAGCAATGATACTGTCGAATCACTCCATCTTGAACTACGAGAGCCAGACCATATACTCTATGGTGACTGTATCCGTGTTTATACAAATGGGCAGCAAGAATATCGAAAGGCTCAGCCTTTCTTCAAATTGAAGAATTGTATTCCAGGCATTGGAATCTGCCACCAAAGTATCTATATCCCTGCCGACTGGATGAATTCTCATCCGTATCAGTGGCAACGTTTTCCACATTGCGCTGACTTCGAACAGATTTACGCATTCTGGAATGAAAAAAGACGGTTCGAATACATCGACCGACCTTTATGCCTATATTCGTACGGTGACGGATTCTCTTCAAAACCGGAATATTTCAGCAAGGTGTTTGAAGAAAATGCACACATTACCCAACTGAATCATTCCTGGATTTTTTATCGACAAAAACTGCGTAACTGGTTATCGTCTTTGTAAATTGAATCGTAAGATAATATGATTATCAGTGCTTTTCTACCCTATATCATGGTGTATGGCATTGCTGTCCTGATGATGGCAATCAGTATGCTATGGTATGACAGGAAGAAACTGAATATGCTTTCCTTCTGGATATCTTGGATCTTATTGATAATCTTTGTAGGGTTGCGCGACCAGTCTGTTGGAACCGATACCATTCATTATCTCAGTTCTTTTCATCATCCAGAGGCAGGCTATGGCGCACATGGTGATACCGACCCAGGATTCTTGTTATATCTATATCTAACCCATTATTTGCTATTCGATAATGGAACATTGTTTCTTCTTCTTACTACGCTTATTGGGTTAGGTGGTATTGGATATGTTGCTCGAAAAAATTCAGCAATACCCACCCTATCGCTTGTTCTTTTTGCCACTTTCGGCACGGCCACCATTTTCCTTTTCCACTATATGAGTGCCGTTCGTCAGTCGATTGCCGAAGGTCTTTTTCTTATGTCCGTCTTCTTCTATTTAGGCAAACAAAAGGACGAATACAAACTGCTTGACCTCACGGGAAAGAATGAGGAACTGACCGACCAAAAGAAAAACGAACTCTTACCAGACAGAAACATTGGTCTTGCAGTCATTCTGTTTTTCTTTGCCGCGCTCATTCACGGTAGTGTCCTTGCTATGCTACCTGTACTGTTTTTAGCACGATATATGACATTTAAACGCAGGATATGGGGCCTGATTATCATTGGCTCCTACGTTTTTGGCGTTCAAAACTTCATCTCCGTACAAGACATTGTTGCAGCTATTTTTCAAGTTTTTGGGCGTGGTTCTGAAAGTTATCTGTCTAAATATGGCGGCTATGCAGAATTTCAACATGGTGATGTTGAAGCTTCACTAATCAATTCCAATCTATGGCCATTTTCGATACTTGCGCTCTACTTGATCTTCCGCTCCAACGATATTTTCATCAGATCCCAATGGGTTGTTCTGTTCCTATTGTCTGTGGTGCTGAACAACCTGTTCAACGACAATATTATCTGGAGCCGTGTCTTCCTTTACATATCACTTCTAAGTCTTTTTGTGATTCCTAATGTCATCTCAATTCAAAAAAGACGCTGGTTAGACTATGGCTTCATTGTTATTTTTACAGCCTATTCTATAATGCGAGCTACCAAGATACTCATTGCTACATGGATAGAACCGGATGGCAATGTGGTTATCCCTTACGAGTTCACTGATTTCACCATATAATGACAATGAAGAAGACTTATTATACATTACGGAATATCATTTGGATGCTCTACTTCCTACCACTTTGGTCTATTTTAAGGATACATCCTCTACATGCTTTCTTTTTGGCAGAAGAGCGTCATTGGTTGCAGACTCTTTTCCCAAATAGAGCAGACACTCTCGACTCGCGGATAGAACTCTATCGCCTGCGCGAATATCACACAATGCTCTATTACCGTCTCGGTGAAATGCAGCGACTCGTATCATGGCTCATCCCGGCCCAGTACGCATGCACCATCAACTGTCCGGAAATTGGGGAAGGCTTTATCATTCATCACGGACACAGCACCCGCATCGGTGCTCGAAGCATCGGCCGAAACTTCGAAATCTGGCAGAATGTGACCATCGGCCATCAGCATCCTACCGACCTGCTTCCCAAGATTGGCGACAATGTCAAGGTCGGCTGCGGTGCCATCGTCATCGGCGGCATTACCATCGGCGATGGAGCCATCATCGGAGCAGGTGCCGTCGTAACCAAAGACGTTCCTGCCAACGCTGTTGTAGCAGGGAATCCTGCACGCATCATCAAATACACCAATTAAGCAGGACAATATTTATTTAACCATTGAACTTCGCCTCCATCAGATTCAAGAAATCATCATCGATACATATAATAATATATAATGTCTCGCCTGGCCATCATCATACCCGTCTATAAGCCGGACTTCCTGAAGGAAGCCCTCGAATGTCTTGCTGCCCAGACGTGCCAGGACTTCACGGTTTATGTCGGCGATGACTGTAGCCCCCATCCCCTGTCCGACATTGTGATGCCGTTCACAAAAAGGATGGATCTGCATTACACGCGCTTCGGCAGCAATTTGGGAGCCACCGACCTGATCGGGCAATGGGAACGCTGCGTTGCCTTGGCACAAGATGAGGAGTGGTTGTGGCTGTTCAGCGACGATGACCAGATGGACAACAACTGCGTAGAAAATTTCTATCGCATGTTGCAACTGCATCCCGATCAACGACTCTTCCATTTCAACGTCACCGTCATCGACAGCGAAGGCAAAACCACAACCGACAGGCGATTCGTCAAAAAGGACTTCGACCAATGGCTCTCGTCAAGTGACTTCCTGAAGCAACGACTCACCTACAAGGTCAACAGTTTCGTGGTGGAGTATATCGTCCATCGAAAGACCTTCGAGCAACTGGGCGGATTCGTCCGTTATCCTTTGGCTTGGTGCAGCGACGACGCAACGTGGTACACGATGGGCAAGCCGTCCGGTATCCTCTCTATTCCCGATGCCCGCGTCTATTGGCGAAAGAGCGAAGCCAACATCACCCCCAATCGCAGCAGCTCCGTCCAAAAGCAGAAACTCAAGGCCGTAACGCTGTTTCTCAAGTTCTGCTTACAAGAACTTGGCATTTCTACACTACCCGCCATCTTCAACTATTATCTACATGCCCTTTATCAGGCACGCTCAATATTCCGTTTATGATTTATTTGGTCGATACCATAGGCACCGAGACTGGCATGCATCTCTACGACCAGTCGTTCTGCAATACGCTCCAGGCCAAGGGCGTAGCCGTTCGCGTGCTCTCCAACTATTCCACAGCCGATGGCCGTCAGAAGGCGCTCTTCCCCAACTTCTACCATGGCGGCAAGGTCCTCATGATGGTGAAGTTAGCCTGGGCTCTTTTCGTCTTTGCACTCTTTCGTCTTTCTCACAGCGGCACCTACGTCTATCAGTCCTTTGGCCTGCGCTTGATCGACCAGTTCTTTATCCGCATCATTGGCCGAAAGAACCTCTTCGTCATTGTCCACGACATCTTCGAGATTACCGGAACAAATGGCGAAGATGCACGAAAGGCGCAAAAGATTGCCTTCTATCAGAGTCACATTCCTGCCATCATCTGCCATAGCGAAAATGCCCTTCATACGCTCCACGATTTTGGCTATCAGGGACGCACCATCTATTACCCGCACTTCAGTTACGAATTCTCCAAAGAGATCAATCCGCACGAAGTGGCTCCTGAAATAAAGGAAGCTGTGAAGACCGATAAGATTAATTTCCTCTTCTTCGGGCAACTGCGTCAGACCAAGGGAATCACCATCCTTCAGAAGGCCATCGACATTCTGAAGCAAAAGGATTTCGCCGGCAATATCATCATCGCAGGAATGGACAAGGAGCATTTCATCGACGAAACGCAGCAGCCTCCCTTCGTACAGACCATTCTTCGCTACATCACCGACAGCGAACTCAATCATCTGTTCAGCACCTGTCAGTTTGTTCTTTTGCCCTACACGGAGATCTATCAGAGCGGCGTGCTCGAAGTGGTCATCTACTTCCGCTGTCCCGCGCTGATGTCCGACATCCCCTATTTCAATCAAATCGAGGGCGATTACCCCAGTTTTGGACAAACCTACAGTCCGAATACACCCGAGGCACTTGCCCAAAAGATGCTTGAGATTTCAAAAGAGGATTATTCTGCCCACCAATACTTCACACGGGAAGATTTGGCCAAGTACGAAAGCCAGCACGATCCCACTCGTCTCATTGCTTTCCTGCAGGAAGGAGCATAATGCCAACAACTATGTTTGAACACTTACAACAACTGCTGCGGTCTAACGTCTTCTATCAGAAGTATCTTCAGTCCCGTGTCAACGACACCCGTTACGCGGTTCGCAACTGGCGTATGTTCCGAACCTTATATCACAACACGCCCAGCGAGAACCCATCCGTCCGTCATACGCTCTTTTTCATCATCGACCCCCATCAACGTCACCCCGGCTTTGCAGATCGCTTGAAAGTCTTCTGCTGCATCGATTACATTGCTGAGCAGAACGGTTATGACTTCAAATTGGTTCTTGATGACGATTTCCCACTCGAAAGATATCTTGAGCCCAATGAAACCGACTGGAGAGGACGTCATGAGATGCTTAGCCATTCTCGAAAAGACGTTCGACTCATCGCTTATAATGGCGGGAAAGCAGATATACCCGTATTGAAGAAGGACATCTGCCAATATCATATCTACAATTATATTGGGCTCGACGTGCTTCGGCGTACGCAGGGTGACCAATGGCGTCACGCTTGGAACAAACAGTTTCACCACCTCTTCCGCCCCACCGAATATCTGAATAGCCTTCTCTCCCAGTACGAGGATTATCCTCCGAAAAGTTACGTAGCCGTGCATATTCGCTTTGTCAATGCACTTGATCAGATTGAAGAAGGTTTCTACAACAAACTCGATGCCACTGGGCAGAAGCAACTGGTTGAAAACTGTCTTGATGCACTCAACTACCTTCAGCGAAACTATCAGCAGCCTTTGCTTGTCTTCTCCGACAGTGAACGGTTCCTAAAGATTGCCCATGAGCATGGGTATCAGCGCATCGAAGGCGGTAAGGTGGGACATATCTCATTCTGTAGCGAAGCTTTCGAGAAGACTGTTCTCGATTTCCACATGCTGAGTAGGGCATCCCGCATAGTTCGTATCAACAGTCCCCTCATCTATGGGTCAACGTTCCCCATCTATGCTTCGTTCATGGGCAATTGTCCGATTTTCGAATACAGCCTCGAAGAAAAGACATTGACACAACTGCCTTTTTGAATAAAATGACCAAAATATTCATATTTGTCCTTATCCTATTGCTTCCTCAATTGAGTAAAGCTGGAGGGGAGACGACTGCCAGACAAACACTCACATACGCCCTCACGACCGAGACGGCCGTGGGGTCGGGTGACTATACTGCCTATTATCTTACCACCAATCGGCATGGCATACTCAGCACCGATGCCAATACATTCTATCTGCGTGCTGCGATGAACTATAACTTCCGACGCGGACGATGGTCGGTCGATGCCTGCCTCGATGCACAGGTACAGACGAATGCCTACAGCAAATACTATATCCAGCAAGCCTACGCCGACCTCACCTACTCGTGGATTTCCCTTGGATTCGGTGCCAAGGAGTTTTCCCCTGTACTGCGCGACATTCGTCTGAGCAGCGGCAGCACCATCTGGAGCGGAAATAGCCGTCCTATCCCCAGCGTCTATCTCATAACTCCTGAATTCGTCACTATCCCGGGCACCAGGGGATGGCTTCAGTTCTATGCTGAAGGAAGCTTTGGCAAACTCTTCGACGATGACTATAAGCGCGACCGTTACGCCATCTATCGTGTCGGCAAAAGCGGACAAGCTGAGTCGTTCCTCACCACCGACGTGTGGTTTCATCAGAAGAAACTCCATTTGCGCACCAATCCCGACAAACCCATCGTCTTTTACGTAGGTTTCGACCATGCAGCCTATTTCGGCGGCAAATCCTACAATAGCAGTTTCACAGGGGAAACTCAATCCTTCAGCCCACATCTGAAGGACTTCTTCAAGGCTTTCTTCATATCAGGAGGCGACGGCAACTCCCCTTCAGGCGACCAGGTCTTCTTCTACGGCAGTCATCTGGGTGAAGAGTGTTTCCGACTCGATTACCAATGGGGAGGTTCTGACAGCAAACAGAAGCGTGTGGGACTCGTCTTCGAAAATCTCTTCGAGGATGGTTCCAGCATCGCCAAGTTCAATGGTATGGACGGACTCTGGGGCATCGAATACCACAACCAGCAGCACGATGCATGGATCCAGGGCTTCGTCTTCGAATATCTGCAGACCAGCAATCAAAGCGGCCCCATCCATTGGGACCGCGAAGATTGGGCCGAAAGTTTTGGCGAAGGCTTTGGCGAAGGTCGTGCACCAGGTTCCGACGACTACTACAATAATTACTATTATGCTGGCCATTGCTACTATGGCCTTGCCTTGGGCACGCCTATGGTCAAGTCGCCCGTCTATAATGCCGATGGCTATTTGCGCTTCACCGACAATCGCATCCGCGCCTGGCATCTCGGACTGGAGGGCTCGCTGCTCAGGGCAAACCTCTCTAGATTTCCTAGACTATCTAGATTATCTAGAGATTCTAGATTCTCTAGAAAACCGACCCTCGGCTACCGCATCCTCACCAGCTATCGCCAATCCTGGGGCACCTCCTTCGTCCCCTCATCGACCATTCGCGACGCATTCTGCACAATGGTCGAACTGAACACAAGCCTTGGCCCTTGGTCTGCCAAGGTGGCTTATGCCATGGATCACGGCGACCTCCTCGGCAACAATCAAAGTTTCAATTTCAGCATCTCCTATCATGGAAAGATTCTATAAGTTTATAAGGGATTCTAAGGGATTTGAAGGGATTCTAAGGGATTTGAAGGGACATTTGCTCTGCTTCTACAACGGGTCAAGGCATAAGTATCGTCCCTTTTACTACCTTTTTACTCCCCTTTTACTACTCTTTTACTCCTTTTCTCTGTCCTCCTGCGACGTCGGTGATTACATCGGCGACCGTTTCGGACGTTGGCAAATCACCTCTATCCAGACACCCGACAGCATCGCCACGCCTACCGACCTATTCTACGACTTTCAGTCGGACGTACATATTGCGCATGTGCTCTACGAAGACGAGCATCGCACCCTCGACCTGCACGGACTTGCACGTCAGGAGGGTGATAGCCTCTTCATCAAATATCTTCCAATGGATAGCACGGGCAACACGATGCGGGAATATCTTTCTAAGCGCTTCCTCATCGAAGACGACTATTCCGACGTGCGTTTCCACATCCTGCGTCTCGATGGCAGCAGGATGATACTTGAACGTGGAAATCGCAGATGGGAACTACGTGCGTATTAAGTTATTCTTCCAGCAAAATGATGCGTTCATTTTTAATGTCGCCCGAGAGATAGTAATTCCTGCGAATTGTGGGCCGTCGATAAACGGGTTGTTTCAATTTCAGACCTGTTATGGTATAAAATTCCGTTTTATATATAATGTTTTCAGAGAGTTGCTCCCAAATCAAGGTATCGTGACAAACGTCGTATGCCACTTGCTTGATATATTCGAAGTCCGATGCCGAATGAATTGTATCTCCGAGGGCTCCGCGGGCGTTCTCAGTGATCGGGATACCCAATCTCGGTGCCAACAGCATCTCATAGACAAGGTCGCTGACCGCCTCAGCTGCAAATGACGACAGATGATACCCGTCACTCGTCAAATCAAGGCTATCGTTAAGTGCCGTCTGACGCAAGCGTTTAATCAATTGCTGGCTGTGGATAATCATGTCAATCCTATCAGCGAAGTCATTTCTCACCGCCAATGTAGTTTGTTCAATTGCATAATCCATCTTTAGTTGAGAGAAATCATAGTTACTGAAATTCGGATGACTTGAATTTCTGCTATAACTCCACGTAGCATGCCAGGCAATTCGAGCCAGCGGCAGATAGTATTCTATCGAATCGAGCATCATCTGAAGATTGGGTTTCACCGTATCATATAGGCCAGAGGTTCCTGAAGCCTGCTGTAGTGTGATCACGTCCCATGGCTTCATCCTCAAAACGCTGTCAATCCGCACATGTTGTGTCTCTTGCCATGCTCCCGATTCAGGGTCAAATTCAAATAGCGAACACACGCGTTCGTCCTTTTTCATCATCTCGCAATATTGGTCAAGCGTTGCTCCCGGACGATACAGATAGGCCACGTCCAACTCCCCACTCCCATTTTGAGGCAGCAGGTAGGGCAGAAGCAGCAGCATATTCTCAGTAAAACTATTGCCGATGCCAAGCAAGTGCAGTGGTTCGGCATACATAAGGTTTGAGGCAAGCAACCACAGCGCCAAAACTAGCAGTTCACGTGTGCGTTTCATCCGTCGAATGACTTTTTCGGGGGCAAATATACAAAGTTTTTCGCATTGGACAAAATTTTTTGACGATTTTTTCGTTTATACGATATGAAACTGAAGATTCAATTCCTAATCATACTCATCGGCTGCCTTTTGTCTGCCCGACCCGTCATGGCATCGGTCGGCGATTGGCACAGTTATCGCAACGTCGGCACCTACGACCAGGTCGCCCTCCTCGGCGACGACCTGTATGTCCTTACCGACGGCAACCTTTTTGTCACCGATACGACGCTCACCGAATTCACCAGCCTCTCCCGCCTCTCTCTGCTCAGTGGCAACACCATCTCGAAGATAGCAGTAGCACCCGACCATCAGCATCTTGCCTTGCTCTACAACGATGGCCTCATCGACATCATCGATGCCGATGGCAACACCATTTCCATCATGGATCTGCAGACCAAGAGTCTGACTGCCAACAAGCAACCCCTTGGCGTGACTTTCAGTGGCGATGAGATGATTGTCGCTGCTGAATTCGGCTTCTATCGCGTCAGCCTGTCGTCCTATAGCATCGTCGATTCCTACACCACGCCATCGTCCTGCAATATCGCCTTCTATTGGAAGGAGGCCTGGTATCGTTCGGTGCGCGGACATGGCTTGCAGCGCTGTCCTGCTTCGAACAATGCCAAGCAGGAGTCCAACTGGACCACCCTGCAATCCGATACCATCCTTGCCGCCCTGACCTTCTTCACGCCCGACAGCACCGAGCATTGCTGGGTGATTGCCAACGACAAGAACGTCAATGTGCTCGATGCCGACGGAATGACGGTGCGACGTTCTGCACGCGGATGCTACCAGTCGCTCATCCAGGCAGGTCGCTATATCTTCATGCAAGGAAGTGGATTTTCGATGGCCGACCCGTTGACCTACGACATCAGTGTCTGCCATGACGATTACCTCCAGCGCAGCATTAGCATCTGTGCGCTCTCCGACGACACCTTCTTCACTTCGGCTGCCTCAGTCGGCCTCTTCTCTTTCCAACTCACAGCCTTCAACCATTGGGCACCCTTCGACTATGAACTGCTGGCCGATGGTGTGAAGATAGCTGAGGTGCTGGGTTCTTCAGCATTCTACTCTGGTCTGCTGCCGTTCGGCGGCAAGTTCGTGGCCACAAACTCCAAACGAATGTGTCTCTCCAACTATTCGGCTATGGCTCGTACCATGGGCGACATCTCCATCTACGATCCTGCCGACGACACGTGGACCACCCAGAGCTACCACGACATCATCGCTCAGGGCAAGGAACTTGGGCTAGACGTCTTTCAGGGCATCTCGGCTTTCGCTGCCCACCCAAATATGACCGACAGCTACTTCGTCAGCACCTTGCAGCGCGGCCTCTTCCTCTTCACTGGACACCATTTGATGGAATGGTATCCCCAAAGTGCGCCCGAGGAATATCCCGACCAGGCCACCAGTCGCATCACGGCTATCTATCCCGATGGCACCGGATATGTCTGGGTAGGCTGCCCCTTCACCGACTATCCACTGCGCAGCCTTTCGCTCGATGATGGGAAATGGAGGTGCTACCCCATCTCCAGCCTTCCTGCCGTCTCCAACATCCATCGCATCTTCGGGGCTCGTCACGACAGCTACGGGCTGAAATGGCTCCTTTGCGACTATCCATACCAGAGCAGCAAGGTGGCGATGTACTACGACCATGCGACACCTGCCGACCTCTCCGACGACCAGAGCGCCTATTTCAGCATCCTTGTCGATCAGGACAACAACCAATACTCCAGCATCAACTACTTCTTCGACATTGCCGAAGACCAGAACGGTGCCATCTGGTTGCTCACCAGCATCGGCCCGCTCGTCATCGACGATCCCTATACCACCTTCGACTACGCGCAGAAGAATCCCGGCTACGGCAAGATCCGCCGCGTCAAGGTGCCTCGCAACGACGGCACCAACCTGGCCGATTATCTGATGGAGTCGGCATCGTGCACCTGCATCGCTGTCGATAACCTCAACCGCAAGTGGATAGGCACGCTCGGCAGCGGACTCTTCCTGCTCAGCGACGATGGCATCACCGAAATCGAACATTTCGACATCAGCAACTCCCCGCTATTCTCCAACGATATTCTCGCCCTCTCGTTTGATCCGGAGACTTCGGTGCTCTACATCTCGTGCGAAAGCGGAATACTCACCTATCAGACCGATGCCTGGCAAGGCGAAGCCGATTTCAGCAACCTCTATTGCTATCCCAATCCCGTGCGTCCCGAATACAGCGGCGACCTGCGCATCATGGGCCTCATGGCCGATTCGTACGTCACCATCACCGACGTCTCGGGCAACCTCATCATGCGCACCCGCAGCATCGGTTCGTCCATCACCTGGGACCTCCGTGACAGCGACGGCCAGCGCATCGAACCAGGCATCTATATGATCCATGGAGTCGATTCTGAGGGTAAAAAGGGCAAAATATGCAAGTTTTTGGTGCTTTAAGCGAAAAATCTTTGCCTTTAGGCAATAATAATCGCAATAATACGTTATAGATTTATAAACACCACTGATTTGGGCTCTATGCAAGATAACACTATACAGCAGCCCACCGATGCCAGCATCATTCTGACCTATCGATGCCCGATGCGTTGTGTGATGTGCAACATCTGGAAGAACCCCACTCGCAAAGAGGAGGAAATCAAGGCTGCTGACCTAAAGACTTTACCGCAACTCAAGTTCATCAACTTGACGGGCGGCGAACCATTCATACGCGAGGACCTCCCCGACATTGTCGAGGAGTGTTATCGTCATACTAAGCGTATCGTCATCTCCACATCCGGATGGTTCGAGGACAAGGTGATTGATCTTGCCAAGCGCTTCCCCAACATCGGCATCCGCATCAGCATCGAGGGACTGAGCCAGAAGAACGACGAACTTCGCGGCCATCAGGGCGGTTTCGACCGTGGTCTTCGCACCCTGCTCACCCTCAAGGATATGGGACTGAAGGACATCGGCTTCGGCTGCACGGTCTCGAACAACAATTCGGCCGATATGCTGTCGCTCTACCAACTCTCGCTCAGCCTGGGCATGGAGTTCGCCACCGCCGCTTTCCACAACAGCTACTACTTCCACAAGGATGACAACCAGATCACCAACCGCGAGGAAGTCTGCAGCAACTTCGAGAAACTCGTCAACTTGCAACTCAAGGAGAACAGCCCGAAGTCGTGGTTCCGCGCCTGGTTCAACATGGGACTGATCAACTACATCGAAGGAGGCCGTCGCATGCTCCCTTGCGAAGCAGGCTCCGCCAACTTCTTCATCGATCCCTGGGGAGAAGTCTATCCTTGCAATGGTCTGGAAGAGAAATATTGGAAACAGTCGATGGGCAACATCCACAAGGCTGACTTCATGACCATCTGGCAAAGCGAAGAGGCTCAGGAGGTGCGCCGAAAGGTGCGCTGCTGCGCTAAGAACTGCTGGATGGTGGGCACTGCCAGTCCGGTGATGCACAAGTACATCAAATATCCGCTCCAATGGGCACTGCGCAACAAACTGCGTTCGCTCCAGGGCAAGCCTGCCTGTCTCGACAAGAAGTGGTGTGACGTCGGACAAGATCCCCGCCAGGGCGATCTAAACCCCAATCGCTCGTGAAGAAACAAAAGAATCGCATAGTAGTAACCGGTACGCGCGGCATCCCCAACATCATGGGTGGTGTCGAGACGCATTGCGAAGAACTCTTCCCCCGTCTGGTCGAAGAGGGTTATGACGTGACCGTCATACGACGTTCGAGCTACTGCCACGACCACCTTTCCCATTGGCAAGGTGTCAAGCTCATCGACATCGATGCACCACGCAAGAAGTCGTTCGAAGCCATCATCCACACCTTCAAGGCCATCATCCGCGCCAAGAAACTGAAAGCGCAAATCGTACATATCCACGCCTGCGGTCCTGCGCTGCTCACCCCGCTCGCCCGTTTGCTCCACATGAAGGTGGTCTTCACTCATCACGGTCAGGACTACGATCGCGTGAAGTGGGGATGGGGAGCCAAACTGATGCTTCGTCTGGGCGAAGCCATGGGCTGCATCTTTGCCAACCGTGTCATCGTCATCAGCCAAGGCATACGCGACATGGTGAACCGAAAGTACAGCATCTCGCGCAAGATGCACCTCATTCACAATGGCGTGGCCACTCCCGAAGACATCAACGAACCCGGCTACTTCCGTCACCTTGGCATCGAGCATGGCAAGTACATCCTGGGCATGTGCCGTTTTGCACCCGAGAAGAACCTGCACCAGCTCATCCAGGCCTTCTCGAAGATCGATTCCCACGGCTACAAACTCGTCATTGCCGGTGACTCCGACTTCGAGGATTCCTATTCCATCAAGCTTCGCAAACTGGCCAAGGAGAATGGTGTCATCCTCACGGGCTTCATCAAAGGTCGCCGTCTGCATGCGCTCCTCAATCATTGCCGCTGCTACGTCCTCCCGTCTTCGCACGAAGGCTTGCCTATCGCCTTGCTCGAAGCCATGTCCTACGGCGCTCCCATCATCGTGAGCGACATCCCTGCAAATCTCGAGGTCGGTCTGCCTCGCAACAACTACTTCCATTGCAACGACGTGCTCGAACTCACTGCCAAACTGCAGGAGACCGTCGATATGCCGTACGAGAAATGCTCCTACGACATGGACAAATACGACTGGGATGTCATCGCCAAGCAGGTCAGCCAGGTGTATCGAAGCCTATAGGCTTCTCTAGACTTTCTAGAATATCTAGATTTTCTAGAGCATCTAGATTATCTAGAGCACCTAGACGATATAGCCCCTTATAATTCCCCATCAATGAGGCACATCACCCTTTTAGCGCTCCTTATTTTCCTCCTTCCCTTTGCCGCCCTGGCTGGCGAATGGCAGGCGTTTACCTATACAGAGAGCTACAGCCGAGCTTGTCGCCTGGGGGACAATCTTTACATCCTCAAGGGTAATAGCCTTGTGCGCGCCAGTGTCTCAGGATGGGCTATCGAAAAGGAGTTGACACGCGAAGACGGTCTCTCTAGCACCAGGATTGTGGACATCTGCTACAGTGAGGAGGCCAATCGGATGGCCGTGGTCTATGCCGACGGCCTCATTGACGTCTTCCATCCCGACGGTTCCATCTGGACCATCCCCGATTTCTACAATGCGCCCATGCAGGGCACCGACAAGACCATCAATGGTATTCGACAGCAGGAAGGGCATCTGTTTATCTCTACTGCTTTCGGGTTCCTCGTCGTGAGC
>Ga0247610_10003429_pt1 | contig 17437 bp, 19 predicted proteins | sample 174DNAGHGhighgp2_FD_193483 | JGI IMG/M metagenome (GOLD analysis project Ga0247610, IMG submission 193483) | Sheep rumen microbial communities from Palmerston North, Manawatu-Wanganui, New Zealand - 1742 DNA GHGhigh gp2 | ecosystem: Host-associated > Mammals > Digestive system > Stomach > Rumen... | reverse complement strand
CCCATACCCTCCGTGAGCTACGCCGCCGCACCTTCACGCCCGCTGAGGTACAGCTCATCTATGCAGAGCTCGGCGAGCCGTAGCCGAGCACTGGGGACTGACACAAATGCAGATGTCTATGACTCTGCAAAGGCTACGGGTAGGCGAGCGAAGCTCGGGAATGAGGGGGCTGTCTCCCAGTGTCCGGCGTGCATCTCTCAGCCGTACGCCCTTTGTCAAATTAAGTGCCTCTAAATTTTCAAATAGAGCATAGACCCTGAAGAGGGTGTCGACTATCCCAAGGATGCCGACGGAATCACCGTCATCTACCACTTTGCTGATGACGGCTCTGGCTGGAAGGAGATGAACATCATGAAGGGGAAAGAGGTGGTGTTCGTGCCCTTCAGCCGTTATGAGGCACTGTTCAAGTACACCGTCGAGCCTAACGGCAGCGTGACGGTGATGTTCCTCGATGAGGACGGCAATGCGAACGACGTGGAGGATGGGCTGCTCTACGAAGACGGCAAGCTCGTCACGCTCAACGGCGACGTAAGCTTTATCCTCAGCCGTGCCACGGAGCAGCAGCAGAAGGCCTATCAGGAGATGGCCGACGCCTGGTATGGCGGCAGCGACCGACGGCGCAGCACCAAGGGCGTGAGCAACGGCGACTTCAAGTGGACCGACTCTCACCCCGTAACAGAAAAGGACAGATAGCCACCAGCCATGGGCACCAGCCATGGGGGCACCTGGGTATGGGTGCCTGTTTTCATGGCAATTTTTTTGCTATATTCCTGATGGTCTCGTAATTCATGCCAGTAACTCTTGAGAGTTGTCTTGGCCTGACATCGAGCGATCGCATAACCTCTTGAATAACACTTTTTCTTCTCTCTAATGTCAGAAATTGGAAATCAGAGATGCTGCGCAGACCACATGCTTTGATGACAGCGTCTCGATGAACTTCCTGTAGTCCTCCGGGGCTTCAAAGATGTCCTGACGATTGATGCCGCGTATCATAACGTGGTAGATTCCTGTGGCACTTTGGTCTCTTGCTGTGCGTGGCATAGTAAATAGCGTTTAAGTTCAACATCATGCCCCAGGTGCCCATGGCTTCCCCATGGCTAGTCCTTCTTTTATTTCATCATTTGTATAGATTCTTGCAAGATTTTTCGTATATTTGCCGACGTTTTGCCATAAATGGCAATATACTTACTAATTTAAAATAAATTCATTATTACTAAAAAAATTTAGAACAGCAGTGCGCTATGCTGCTGAGTGAGAATGCGGCCCTGAAGGCTGCAGTGGCTGATTTTGCCAGGTGTTTACAGGAGCAGGGATTCCTTGATCTCAAGAATGCGAGTATCAAGGAATGCCCGAAAATCAAATTTGATATCAGTTATGGCAGGCGACACGACATCATGATGCACTTCGTGGAAATGATGTCGAAAGGGTTGATTGATTGTACGGAAAAACGATTGACGGAATTTCTCTCCGAAACCACAAACTTGGGGTCGGTGGAAACTGTCAGGAAATTGTATTACCGATGTCAAAGCGAGTACGTTTGGAAGTGACATTGTAGTGGCATTGTTTCCTTGGCCGGTCGGAATAATCCCCGTATCTTTGTGCCGACCTTGCAAGGACAACGAATGTCTAACGAAAATTTTGTATCAAAATGAAGTTGAAATGAACAGAAAAAAGGACCCTGTAAGAGAGGAACTCGCCCGGGCTGGTGAGGCCTCCCTGATAACACCGTCGCTCAGGAAACTCGACGGTTGCCGGATTATGACCGATACCGACGTGCCCGAAGAGGACTTCCTGATGCGTTTTAATGGCAAAGCCTGTTTCCCGCGCCGCGACCTCACGGCCATCACCGGTCAGGAGAAGTGCGGAATACGGCAAGGTGTTCGACCTGGCCGTGGAGAAACGTGTGGTCTGCACGACGTTGAACAAAGGCGGTCGGGTCGTGGTCATCTCCCCTCCTTCGTAACCCCCTCCTTATATAGACCCACCCCTCTCTAAAGAGGGTGGGTGCTATAGTAAGAGGGGTGTAGAAGGGGTAAGATGACCCGAAAAAGAAAGAATGACAATGAAAATGGCAATGCTCGAAGACATACTCTCGCCGTCGTTCGGCAGCATGAGACGACAGATCAGGACCGCCCGACGTCATCCGACGGAAATACTCTGGCGGCGTTGCCTGTCGATTGGCAGCACGTTCTGTGAGTCGGTGGTTGACGCCGGCCTGCTCTCATGGGAGCAGATGGTCAGTTCGGCATGCCGCTATTGCCTGGGAGCCACTAAAAAACGCGGTGTCATCTACTGGCAGATAGACCGGGAAGGACGGGTGAATGACGGGAAGGTGATGTACTACGGGCCTGACTGTCACCGGCTGAAAGACTGCAATCCCACCTGGATCAGCGCACTCCTTGCCATCCGTGAGCATCGCCCGAAGGACTCCTATACCACGTCGCACTGTTTCTTCGGACTACACTTGTTGATGGATGATGGCAGAAGGTTGATGGATGTTGTGGTGGCCGTGGTGGAGGCGGAGAAGTCGGCCGTCATTCTCAGTGAAATCTATCCTCAGTATATCTGGCTGGCTGCTGGCGGACTGGGCGAGGTACAAGCCGATAAGTTCCGTCCGTTGAGGGAACATAGGGTGGTGCTCTTTCCTGATACCGATCCCGATGGAAAGGCATTCGACCATTGGTTCAAGGCTGCCGACGAGGTGATGCAGTCACCTTTCTGGGAAGAGTCCCCGCCAATCCGTGTCTCGGCCTTTCTGGAGCAGAATGCGTCGGAAGTCCAGAAACGCCGCAAGATAGACCTCGTGGATTATCTTAAAGAATCCGGTAGAATCTGATATCCGATAACCCAGCCTTATTTGAAAATAACCCTGCCTTATCGCGCGATAAGGCAGGGTTATTGCGTCCCGTTGGTAGCAAGCGAGCATCGGGCGATTGGTTTTCAGGGGGCGCCGAGGGTGTCGAAGATAAGCGATACCTCAACGGGGAGAAAGGTGCGGCGCTTGCAGGCCAGCAGATTGTGTAGCTGGGGATAGTCAAGGAGATCGCGGGGACAGGTGATTGATCTTTTCACAAAGGAATCTGATAGACGCTGTCATCAGGCAGAATTAGACTGGCTATTGCCTGTCGGCGATACGGATCTGGTCTTTTGCGATGTAGTCTTTCGTGGCATCGATGGCGATGAGCACACCGTCCTCGATGCCGAAGCCGGTCTTATGGGGACGGAAGGTGAGTACCTTCGAATCGTATTCGCCCAGATAGCGGAGGATGCCTGTGCCGGCATTCATCCACCAGACACGTTTCCTGGAACCACTGATCTTCGTGAGATCGACCTTCATCTCACGGCTGGTGTAATTGTAGACCAGCAGGTAGTCATTGCCTCGTGTGGCGATGAGCCGGTCGTACTGCCTGCCATTCTCTACGATGATGCTCTGATCGGGCACTCGCTCGAAATAGGGGAACGAGAGTATCAGCTGGCAGACGAACTTCATCTGCTGGAAACCAGGATCGTTGAGGGCCTGATACCAGGTCTTTACGTCGCCGGCATCGCCATAGCTTGTGGGGTAGCCGGGTTTCAGCATCTGCATGATGGCATTATGGCCGTAGGTGTGGCCGCAGGAGCCGGCAAACACGCTCCAGTAGGCATATCGCCTCACGTCGCAGGCCTGCCAGTGGGGCTCGCTGTTACCGTGCAGTCCCATGGGGATGTCCTCATACGAGGGTTCAGCGTCGAGCACGGGCTTGATGGGTTTGTAGGCCCAGGTGGAGTCGACATACATCCAGTTGTCTTCTTCCGTATTGTCGGGGATGGGATAGTCGGCATTGCCCATGCGCTGGCCATATCTGCGGTGACCGCTCTGGAAGGTGTGGAAATCGATCCACGGAGCCTTGCTCCACCATTTGGCAGAGGTATAGCGGCCTCGGGGGTGATAGGTCATGAGGTGGTTGTGGTCGATGGCCTTGATGCTCGTGGCGAGGGTGTTCCACACTTCGGGCTTGATGTCGCCCTGGATGTCACCGCCCATAAACCAGATGATATTAGGCTTGTCCTTATATCGGTTGGCGAGGAAGGTGCCGTATTCCTTTGCTCCCTCCACGCTCAGATGGCCGGCTTTCACCAGTCCGCCCCAGATGCAGACCATTCCGATATAGATGCCGTTCTGCTGCGCCAGGTCGATGATGTAGTCGAGATGATCCCAGTAGCCGTAGGTGGCGTGTGATGGGTGACGGGTGGCGGGTGATGGCAGAGGGTGCGACATCTGTCCGTAGATGTTATAGGCCGGCACACCGTTGATGACCTGTATCTGCACCACGTTATAGCCTTCCTCGCGACAGCGCTGGAGATACCACTGCGCCTCTGAACGGTCGAGCCGCTCTGCGAGGAGCCAGCCCGTATCGCCCTGCCAGAAGAAGGGCGTACCGTTCTCGTGCATCAGGAAACGCTGGTTGTCGGAAACCTTGAGACGGCCATTGTCCCATGGTTTCATGCTGTCAGCCGCCCACACTCCAACTGTCCACATCGTGAGCAGGGCCATCAAAAAGCTCTTCTTCATTTAGTTCCTACGATCTTGGTTCGTGGCTGTTCCTTGTTGCGACGGTTGACGACGGTGACGACGGCCTGCGCCAGATTGATGAAGGCCAGGCCGGTGGCGGTGTCGCTACTGAGGGCGGCGGGAGTGCCGTTGTCGCCATTGTCGCAGATGCTCTGCACGAGCGGGATCTGCGCCAGCAAGGGCACATTCATCTCCTCGGCCAACTGCTTGCAGCCTTCCTTCCCAAAGATGTAATACTTGTTTTCGGGCAGTTCGGCAGGGGTGAACCACGCCATATTCTCGATGAGGCCTAGGATGGGCACGTTCACCTTGTCGTTGCGATACATGTCGATGCCTTTACGCGCATCGGCAAGGGCCACCTGTTGCGGGGTCGAGACGATGATGGCACCCGTGATGGGAAGTGTCTGCAAGAGGGTGAGGTGGATGTCGGAAGTACCTGGCGGGGTGTCGAGGATGAAATAGTCGAGCTCGCCCCAGTCGGCATCGGCGATGAGCTGCTTCAGCGCACTCGTGGCCATGCCGCCGCGCCAGAGGGTAGCGGTGGTGGGGGAGACGAAGAAACCGATGGACAGGAGCTTGACACCGTATTGCTCAATGGGACAGATGAGGTCGCGGCCGTCTTTCTTAATGGCGTAGGGACGCTCGTCCTCGACGTTGAACATCTTGGGCATCGACGGGCCGAAGATATCGGTATCGAGCAGGCCTACCTTATAGCCCAGGCGAGCGAGGGCGATGGCGAGATTGGCAGAGACGGTGCTCTTGCCGACACCACCCTTGCCGCTGCTGACGGCGATGATATTCTTCACGCCAGGCAGCATCTGACCGACCTCAGGGCGCGGGGCGCTCTTGAACTCTGTGACGATCTCAACCGAGATATCTTTACCGCAGTGGTACTTAATCGCGGCTTCAGCAGCCTTGACGGTGGATTTCAGAAAGGGGTCGGTATCGCGTGGGAATTCGAGTACAACTTTCACGCGCCATGGTTCTCCCGCTGCTGCGGGGGCGGCAACGGATGGCGTATCAGCCACCATGCCGCTCTCGACGAGGTTTTTCTTCGTGCCGGCATACGTGACCGTCGCCAGCGCGTCCATAATCAGTTTGGGATATAATGTCATATTTATTTCTCTACTTTACTGCTTTACTCCTTCTCCTTCAACACATAGACCTTCACCCAGTCCTTGTTGGCCATATAGAGCGTCTTGCTGTTCTTGGGGAGCCAGAAGGAGCAGCCGACCACATCCTTGAACGTGCTCTTGGAGATAGCGGGCGGTGTGGGACAATTGAGGATCACGTCACGCAGCGACGGACACTTGGCGAAGGCTTCGCCACCGATCTTCTTCAGGGCGACGGGCAGTTCCACCTTGTTGAGCATGGTACACTCGTAGAAAGCGTCGCTGCCGATGCTGGTGACGGCGATAGGGATCTTGATGCTCTCCAGAGAACTGCATTTTTCGAAGGCATCGTCGCCAATGCTGGTGAGCGCTACGGGGAATTCGATGCTCCTAAGGGCGGTACATTCCTGGAAGGCTTTCGTGCCAATCTTTTTCACTGTGTTGGGCAGGGAAATGCTGCGCAGGGCATTGCATTTATAGAATGTCTTGCTCTCGATTTCGGGAATGAAGCCGTTGATGACCACGCTGTCGAGGACGGAACAGCCTTCGAAGGCACTGTCGCCAATCGATTTTACGAGATTGGGGATGATGGCCTGGCGGAGGCTGGAGCACTCGGCAAAGGCTTCGTCGCCGATCTTCGTCAGCGAAGAGGGGAAGTCGATCTCAGGTAAGCTCCGGCATTGCTCGAAAGCACTGCTGCCGATGGATTTGACGCCAGAGGGGATGCTGATACTGTTGAGGCTGGTGCAGCCGAGGAAGGTGTTGGAATTGATTTCATTGAGATTTCCTTCCATACTGACGTTGGTGAGTGCCGTGCAGTTCTTGAACACACCGCTGCCGAGTTTCGAGATCTTTTCGAGGGAGATTTCTTCGAGGCTCTTGCAGTCCTCGAAGGCATTACTGCCGATCTTGCTGACCTTTGCCATCTCAATGGCCTTGAGGTTGTCGCAGTCTTCAAAAGCAGAATTGCCGATTTCTTCGACATTCTCGGGCAGGTCGACCTTCTCCAGACTCTTGCAGTCGCGGAAGGCATCGTTGCCGATTTCTTTCACGCTTTCAGGGAACGTGATGCTGTTGAGTGCCTCGCAATCTTTGAAAGTGGCATTGCCGATTTTCTTGACCTTGCCGATGATCGTCACATTGGCGAGGGCCTTGCAGCCGTTGAAGACCTGCGAGCCCAGTTCGCTGACGTCCTCGGGGATTTCCACGCTGGTGAGAGCTTTGCAATTCTCGAAAGCCTCGTTGCCGATGACAGTGACGTGTTTGGGAATTGAGATGGTAGCCAGACTCTCACAACCCTGGAATGCCTGATCTTCGATGGTGATCACACTTTCTGGGATATTGATATCCGGCAGGGCGGAACAACCGTCGAAGCAGCTCTTGCTGATACTGGTAATACCTTGTGGCAGAGCGACCTTCAGCAGTTGTTTGGCACCGGAGAAAAGACCGTTGGGCAGCTTGTTGGTAGCCTTGGCGTCCTTGCCTTCCGTGAAAACGGCTTCGGAGATATCGACTTCGGTCACTACACACTCGCCCTTCTTCTCATTGGCTTTTGTGCGGTTGACAATCTGCTGGAGCAGTTTGATGTCGGCACTGTTGAGCGGGCCGCTGACCTTCAACTCAGAGATTTTGAACTTCTCATCACTCTGAATCTGTTTCGAGAGCTGTCCGACGGCGTCAACCGTCACATTCTTTGAAATTTGTGCGGAGGCCAGCAAAGGCAATGCTGCCAACGCGATGGAAATCAGTCTTTTCATAATCAATAGGTCTTTATTTTGCTTTATCGAGGCTGCTGCGCTTCGAACGGTGGTAGGAGCGGTAGTCGTCGAGTTCGATCTCAACATCCGGCTCTGACAGCTCACCGTTGCGAGGCAGTTGCCATTTAAGATATTTGATATTCAGACCACGGGCGATCCACATGGATTCGTAGTAGGTCTGTATGGAGGCGGCTTCGGAGAACTCGGAATCTTCTAGGTTCTCTGCGTATAAATCAGTTGTCCTCAGGAGGATGGGCAGGTTATTATGCCCTACCATATAGGTCGTGTAGGTGAAAAGGAAGTTGGAGTCGGTCTTCAGATGAATGATGCCACCGTCGATGAGGAATTTGCGATAGCGCGCCATAAACCAGGTTGATGTAAGACGCTTGCGGGGATTCTTCATCTGTGGGTCGGAGAACGTGAGCCAGATTTCCTGCACCTCGTCTTCGGCGAAGAAACGCTCGATGATCTCGATGTTGGTGCGGAGGAAGGCTACATTCTTCAGACCTTCGTTGAGAGCCTGGGTGGCTCCCGTCCACATACGGGCTCCTTTGATGTCGACGCCGATGAAGTTCTTGTCTGGGTGGCGCTTGGCCAGCTCCACCGTATATTCGCCCTTGCCACAGCCCAACTCCAGCACAATGGGGTTCTGATTGTGGAAATATTGCTCATGCCAGTGGCCCTGCATCTCAAAGGGAACATGTTCCACTACCGAATAAGGGTACTGGAACACGTTCTCATAAGTCTCCATATCGGCGAATTTCGCCAACTTGCCTTTTCCCATGCGCTATTTATTCGTCAACGTATTTGGGAGAATCACCGTGCTCGGTGGTTTGCGGTTCACTGTCCTTCAGACACATGATGAAGACAATGAGCGCAAAGATAGCAAACAGGATGGAGACACCTGAGAGAAAGAGCAACTCGCCAGCATTATGCCCCCAGACCTTTATAACGGTATCCGGGTCGAATGAACCGTTTGTGGCATCTTCCATCAAATTTTTGATGGCGGGCGAAGTGGCTGAGTAGATATTGCTTATGATGCCTAAGGCGTAGCTGATGTACACCCACCAGGCGCTCTTGTCCGCGTCCTGCAGACGGCGCGCGGTGGCGGCCAGACCGAAGAACATGACGATAGTGGCGATAATGCTGCTAATCAGCAAATCGCTGACGAATGAGGTCAACGTCCAGTTGGCTATCATCACGATCAGTATCCACCACCAGAACTCTGAACGGCGGCTGCGACCCTTGAAATCCAGGATGCGGCTGGAGGCCAGTTTGATAGCCTCTAAAAAACCAAGTTGCGGTAATGCTCTCATATCGTTACTCAATTACGACAGTTGTCCAACCGTGTTTGTCCTCAATTTCGCCATACTGGATACCACGAAGGGTATCGAAGAGTTTTTTCGACATCGGACCCGGCTTGTCACCGAAGGAATAACGCTTGCCAGTGTCGAGGTCGTCGATATAGGAAATCGGACTGATAACAGCTGCTGTGCCACAAGCACCAGCCTCTTCGAAGGTCTCGAGTTCCTCTTCAGGAATCGGACGGCGCTCCACCTTCATGCCTAAGTCTTCAGCCACCTGCATCAGCGACTTGTTGGTGATGGAGGGCAGGATAGAACTTGACTTCGGGGTGATATAGGTGTTGTTCTTGATGCCGAAGAAGTTGGCAGCACCACACTCGTCCATGTATTTCTTCTCCTTGGCGTCGAGGTAGAATTCGCAAGCATAGCCTTTCTCGTGAGCCAGGTTGTTGGCAAAGAGAGAAGCGGCGTAGTTACCACCCACCTTATACTTACCAGTGCCGAGAGGTGCCGAACGGTCGTAGTCGCGGATGATGACGTAAGGATTGGCAGCGAAGCCACCCTTGAAGTACGGACCTACGGGGGTGACGAATATCAGGAAGCAGTACTCCTTGGCGGGATGCACACCCACCTGGGCACTGGTTCCGATGAGCAGCGGACGGATATAGAGCGTGGCGCCGCTCTCGTAGGTGGGAATCCACTCCTGATTCAGGCGAACCACCTTCTTTACCATCTCTGTAAAAAGCTCGGTTGATACCTCAGGCATCATGATGCCGCGGCAGGTGCTCTGCAGACGGGCGGCATTCTCATCGACGCGGAAAATGCGCACCTTGCCGTCAGGACAACGATAGGCCTTCAGACCCTCGAATGCCTCCTGGCCATAGTGCAGACAGGTAGCTGCCATGTGCAGGTTCAGATACTCATCGGAGCAAACCTCGATTTCACCCCATTTTCCATCACGATAGTAACAACGTACGTTGTAGTCGGTCTTCATGTAGCCGAATGACAGACTACCCCAGTCTAAATTCTTCATTTGCTTATGTCTTTTTATTGTGATTTATGCATATTTGCTTGCAAAAGTAAACAAAATCTTGCGTTTGAGCAACAAAATCTCCTGAAAATTCGCTTTTTCTTTCTCTTTTCTTGTCTGTTTACAGGGAAACGGCTACCTTTGCAGCGTTTTTTAACACATTATCAATAAGCAAAAGATGAAAAAGTTACTTTTATTGGCATTTCTGGCAGTTGGAATGACGTCTAATGCTGAGACTGTCGTGAGCAACGATGATGAGGAGCAGATTGAGAACAAGGGTGGTATCGAACTTGGTAAAGGTAAAGATGATAATGACCGCTGGTCGATGCACTTTGCTTTTGGTGTTGACATCCCCACAGGTGCACCCAGTGACGTTGAGTTTGCGCCTTTCCGTTCATGGGAGTTTAACTGGACCGTCGTGCAGTATGACTATACCCCTGGTAAATCGAATACGACGCTTTCTGCAGGTTTGGGCCTTAATTGGCGCAGCTATACGTTGAGCGGACACAAACAAGCTTTTATCAAAGTGAATGATTTTGTCTATGTCGACGGGGGGATTGGTGCGGCGTATGATGAATTCTCATCGAACATCCATACGACAGCCTTGACAATGCCGCTGCTTGTCAAGCAGAAGTTCACCAAGAGCTTTGCCGCATCATTAGGTGCCCAGTTGAACTGGAACTTCTATGGCCGTATCAACAATTACTGGGAGCAGGGTGATCATGCGGCAGATGAGTTAACAAAGAAGATAGGCCAACGCCCCTTCACAGTTGATGTGCTGGGTATGTTGCACTTCGGAGACTTCGCCGTTTACTGCAAGTATTCGCCAATGAGCGTGCTTAAGAAGGATCGCGGTGAGGAATTCAAGTCACTCGCTGTGGGCATCTATTTCTAAGGCGATTATTCGCGCTCAGCCTGAATCTTTTGGATTTCCTGTTCTGTCTTGGTCAGTTTGTCCTTGCAGAACTTGATGAGTCGCTGTGCTTCCTTGAGTTGCACAGCGATTTCGTCTATACTGTATTCATCGCTTTCCATCTTTCGCACAATCTCCTGGAGTTGTGCGAAAGCAGCTTCGTATTTCTGTTCTTGATTCATTTTACTATTGATTTGATGGTTCCTTTTTCTAAGTGGGTCTCTATTTCGTCGCCGTGTCGCAGCGTCTTGGGGTCGCGGACAATCTTACCGTCTTTCATCGTCATGCTGTAACCACGACTGAGCAGCAGGGTGGGGTCAAGGCTTCTGGCTTTCTCTTCGACGAGTTGCAGGCGGTGCTTCTCAGCCATCAGACGACGGTCGAGGAGGATGGGGAGGTGCTCTGCGAGTGTTGAGAGTTGGGCGTTGAGTGTCGAGAGTCTGCTGCCGCTGCTGAGGATAAGACGGTTGTTGAGGGCTTCGAGACGGGCCTCCTGAAGTATTTTGACGTTGGAGAAGAGTCTGGGCAATACCTCGGCTACGGTGGCAAACTGAGTTTTATAATAAGTGAGTTTCTGCTGTGCCAATCGGAGGATCTGTTTCTGAGAGTCATTAAGGATATCCATGACGGTCTTCAGGTGGTCGATGAGGAAGGCAGCGGCAGCGGTAGGTGTCTTCACTCTCGTATGTGAGACCATGTCGAGGATGCTTTCGTCACGATCGTGGCCGATGCCTGTGATGATGGGCAGAGGGAAGTTGGCGACGTTTTCGGCCAGTGCCAGCGTGTCGAAACCGCTCATGTCGCTGGTAGCGCCACCGCCCCGGATGATGACGACGCAGTCGAACTGTTCATTATAAATGCACTCGAGCGCATTTATAACACTTTGTTCTACGCCCTCACCTTGCATGATGGCTGGAAAAAGCTGTGTATGGAATTTAAAACCATAGGGATTGTCGGCCAGTTGGTTGCAGAAGTCGCCATAGCCTGCTGCCGTCTCACTGCTGATGACGGCGATGCGCTGACAGAAGAGCGGCATTCGCAATTCTTTCTGCAAATCGAACACACCTTCCGTCTTGAGCTGGCGAATGATTTCCTGTCGCTTGCGGGCCATATCACCGAGGGTGTAGGTGGGGTCGATGTCTGTGACGATCCACGAGAAACCGTAGGCCTCATGGAACTGGGCATAGACCTTCAGTAAGACTTTCATACCTGCATGGAGCTGTTGACCTGTGGTGCGCTCGAAATAGGGCCGAATGAGTGTCCATTTCGAAGCCCAGCATCTGGCAGAGGCTTTGGCGATGGGGGTGGCACTACGCTCGTCTTTCTGGATGAGTTCCATATAGCAATGGCCTCTCGCCTCCCTGCATTCTGACAGTTCTGCCTCTACCCAATATTCATCGGGCATCTCGCACTCCAACACCTCACGGACGAGGCTGTTGAGTTCGTATAGTGTCAGTCTCTTCTCACTCTCCATATTTCTTACCTCTTACTTCTCACCTCTTACCTCTGTTTTCCCAATCATATACGCCCGCCAGAAGTTGGGGATACCATAGCCGTAGATGTTGTCAGGCTCCTGGTACTGGCTGCTGGTCTGGCGCACAAGGTTGATGATTTCCAAGGCGGTCTTATCGGGCAATGCCTGCCACAGACATGCCACAAGACCTGCGACGATGGGTGTTGAAAACGAGGTTCCCATGTCTCTGATAATCGTTCCTCTGCCGGATATCAGCGAGGCCGGACTGCCAAGCGCCATCACATCAGGTTTTACCCGTCCGTCCTGTGTCGGACCGACACCGCAGAAAGGGGCATTCTTTCGGTCGTAATTGACGGCTCCTACCGTCAGAATATCGTTGGCATCGGCAGGGAAGGTGATTTTCTTCCAGGGTCCCATGCCAAGGTTACCTGCGGAATTGATCAGGACAATGCCCTTGCTGGCCAGCATGGATGCAGTCTGGCTGATAAGGGCCGTCTTTCCGTCGAGGTCGCGCAGACGATAGTCGCCCCAATGATTGTCATACTCATTATATCCGAGGCTCGAACTGATGATGTCGACACCTGCAGAGTCGGCAAATTCTGCCGCCATCGTCCAATAGTCTTCCTCTACGGGCTGTTCCGTCTGCTGATCCTCGCAGCGAAGCAGCCAATAACGGGCCTCGGGAGCTGTTCCTACAAGGATTTGCGGTTCGTTGGCAGCCATCACAGAAAGTACCTTCGTGCCATGATCCGTCTCGCGATAGAAATGGGTGCTGTTGGGATAGACAAAATCTTTTACACCAAGGATATTGGTTTTTTGGAAGACCGGTATCAGGTCACAGTTCTGGAAACCGCCGTCGAGCACGGCGATGGTCATGCCCGAGCCTTTATGGCCGATATTGTGTAGACGGTGGCCATTCAGCATCTCAATCTGATCCCTGCCGTTGCCATAGTATTCGCCCTTGATACTGTCCCAGGGATTCCATTTCTCATGGACCTTCACTTTCAGCTGTCCGCGCTCGATGGAGTCGGGCGACTGCCACACCTGGCGTGAGCCCTTCACAAAGTCGAGTGTCGACAGATGATGTAATAATGTCGTATCGTTTGAGCGTACAAGAACTGTGTTCTGCCATCGGCTGGTGCCGATCAGGGTCCATTCTGCCGACGATCTCTTGTCCTGATGGACAAATCCGTTGGCAGTCTTCTCAATCGTTTTCAAATACTGATGACTGACGGGCAGGTCTGCGGAATCGAGTGGTAAGCCTTGTCGCCTGCGACGCTCTACAGACTTGTGGGAAAGCCATCGTCCAGGATGGTCGAGGGAATAGGGGGAGCCTTGTTTGTCCTTGAGGGTATAGCGCCAGATATAGTATTTCCCCCCAGGATATTCTTTCTTGGAGGAGGCTGCCGTGACTGATGTAGTCATGGTGAGAAACACGGCAATCATACATAGTATGGCCTTCAATGGCTTGATTGTTCTCATTCCGGCTGCAAAGTTACAAATATTTTCTGGAAATACTTGTTTGGCCCAATTATTTTTTGTACCTTTGCATCACGATTTGAAAACAGCATATGACAGATAATAAACAAGCCGCTCTCGAACTGGGACAGAAGCCTGTGGGACAACTGCTTTGGCAGTATGCCCTGCCGGCCATCGTGGCCATGACCGCGTCGAGTCTGTATAACATCATCGACCGCGCGATGATCGGACAGATCGTCGGTCCGGAAGCCATTGCGGGTCTGGGCATCACGTTCCCCTTCATGAATCTGAGTGCGGCTTTCGGCGCTGCTGTAGGTGTCGGTTCGTCGACGTGCATCTCGGTGAAGCTGGGCCAGCGCGACTATGATACGGCACAGCATCTACTGGGCAACACGGTGACACTGAACCTGATAATAGGATTCGCATTTATGGTCATCTGTCTGTTGTTCCTTGACCCGATTCTGTTGTTCTTCGGTGCTTCGGAGATGACGCTGCCCTATGCGCGTGAGTTCATGACGGTAATCCTGCTTGGCAACATGGTGACGCACATGTACTTTGGTATGAATGCCGTGTTGCGAGCAGCAGGAAAGCCCCGTCATGCGATGTATGCGACATTGTTTACGGTGGCTTGTAATATCGTGCTTGTCGTCGCCTTCGTCTGGTGGTTCCGCTGGGGCATCCGCGGTGCCGCCCTCGCCACGATCACCTCACAGTCGCTGGCGTTGTGCTGGCAGATGTGGCTTTTCTCTGATAAGAAGGAACTGCTGCATCTGAAGAGAGGTATCTATCGTTTGAAGTCGCAACTGGTGAAAAACATCGTCGCAATTGGTATATCCCCCTTCCTGATGCAGACCACAAGCTGTGTCATCGTGATTTTCATGAATAACCAGTTTGTACGCTATGGCGGCGATATGGCTGTGGGTGCCTATTCAATAGCCAACTCGATGGTCATGGTGTTCTTCATGTTCGTCATGGGCATGATTCAGGGCATGCAGCCTATTGTGGGATATAACTACGGTGCCGAGAAGTTCGACCGCATGTTCCGTTGCCTGTGGATCACCATCGCCTGCGCTACTGCAATTCTATTGGTTGGGTGGGGACTGTCGATGGCTTTTCCGCGGCAGATCGCCCGCATCTTCACCACCGACGAGACGCTGCTTGAACTCTCGGCAAGGGGCCTTGTGATCGATATGCTGGTGTTCTTCGTGGTGGGCTCGCAGGCTGTTATCACCAATTTCTTCCAGTGTATAGGTAAGGTAAAGATATCTATCTTTCTCTCGCTGTCGCGACAACTCTTCCTGCTGCTGCCGATGGCGTATATTTTCCCGCTGTTCTGGGATCTCGACGGCGTGTGGTATTCGATGCCGGCTTCTGACTTCGGCTCGTTTGCCATGACGATTCCAATCCTTGTGTGGTATATGAAAAAACTCAAGAAGACATGAATCACATTATTATTAACGTAGGACGACAATTAGGCAGTGGCGGTCACGACATCGGAAGGATGCTCGCCCTTGATTTCCAAGCCAAGTATTACGACCGTGAGTTGCTGAATCTGGCAGCAAAGGAGAGTGGCCTTTCTGAGAAGATCTTTGAGCAGAACGACGAGAAGAAGGGCTTTTTCCGTGGACTGCTCAATATAGGAACACCACACCTCAGTGGAGGAGGCGAGAAACCTGATATGTCGCAGGAGAGTCTGTTCCAGTTTCAGAGCGATGCCATCCAGAAGGCTGCCAAAGAGGGGCCGTGTGTGTTCGTGGGCCGTTGCGCTGACTATGTCCTGCGCGACTTCCCCAATACGGTGAATATCTTTATTACGGCCTCAATGAAATATCGCATTGCTCAGGTTATGAACAAGCAGCATATGAATGCCGAAGAGGCACGGAAGTTTATCGAGTCGAAAGAATCGAAGCGTGCCGCTTATTACAATTACTATACAGGCAAGAAATGGGGCGCGGCTGAGAGTTATGACCTCTGCATCGACTCCAGTATCCTTGGACTGACGGATACGGAGAAGATAATTGCTGCATATATTCGCAAACGGTTTGAATTATGAAGAGAATAGGCATCCTGAGTGATACACACAGTTATTGGGACGAGAAATACCTGCATTATTTCGAACCCTGCGATGAAATCTGGCATGCAGGAGACATCGGCAGTGTCGAGGTGGCTGAGAAACTGGCGGCTTTCCGACCTTTCAGGGCTGTGTGTGGCAATTGCGATGGCGGCGATCTCAGGCTGATGTATCGTGAACTGAACCGTTTCAAGTGCGAGAATGTCGATGTGCTCATCAAGCATATCGGGGGCTATCCCGGCAACTACGATTTCTCCGTACGCTCCACGCTCTTTGCCAATCCGCCGCAGCTATTTATCGCTGGGCACTCACATATTCTCAAAGTGAAATACGACAAGACGTTGGGGCTGTTGCATATCAATCCTGGCGCTGCTGGTCTGCAAGGCTGGCATAAGGAGCGTACCCTCGTCCGGCTCGTCATCGACGGTCGCGAGTTCAAGGACCTCGAAGTGATAACATTAAGCGATAGGAAATAATGGATCAGATATGGAACTTTATCGGAAAATTTAATAAAAAATAGTCATATATGAAACGTACAATTGTAATTACTGGTGGCGCAGGCTTTATTGGAAGCCATGTAGTGCGCCTGTTCGTGAACAAATATCCTGATTATCACATCATTAACCTCGACAAATTGACCTATGCTGGCAACCTCGCCAATCTGAAGGATATCGAGGACAAACCCAATTACGAGTTTGTAAAAATGGATATCTGCGACTTCGATGCCTTCTACAAGCTGATGCAGGACAAGAAGGTCGACGGTATCATCCACTTGGCAGCCGAGTCGCATGTGGACCGCTCGATTAAAGATCCCTTCACCTTTGCCAAGACAAACGTGATGGGAACGCTGTCGTTGTTGCAGGCTGCGAAGTTGTATTGGGAGAGCCTGCCGGAGAAATATGAGGGCAAGCGCTTCTATCATATCTCTACGGATGAGGTGTATGGTGCTTTGGAACTGACACATCCCGAGGGTATCGAGCCGCCGTTTACCACGACCGCTTCTTCATCGGAGCATCATCTGGCCTACGGCGATAAGTTCTTCTTGGAGACCACGAAGTATAATCCTCATTCACCCTATTCAGCCGCCAAGGCTTCTTCAGACCACTTCGTTCGTGCTTATCATGATACCTATGGTATGCCTGTAGTCGTGACAAATTGTTCGAATAACTACGGCCCCTATCAGTTCCCTGAAAAATTGATTCCACTCTTTATCAATAACATCCGTCATCGTAAGCCGCTTCCCGTTTACGGTAAGGGTGAGAACGTGCGCGACTGGCTTTATGTCGAGGATCACGCCCGTGCTATCGACGTGATTTTCCATGAGGGCAAGATTGCCGATACCTATAACATCGGCGGTTTCAATGAGTGGAAGAATATCGATATCATCAAGGTGGTGATTAAGACCGTGGATCGTCTGCTGGGGCGCAAGGAAGGCGAGGATATGGACCTCATCACCTTCGTTACCGACCGTGCTGGTCACGACCTCCGCTATGCCATCGATAGCACCAAACTCCAGAAGGAACTCGGCTGGGAACCCTCGCTCCAGTTCGAGGAGGGTATTGAGAAGACCGTCCGCTGGTATCTTGACAACCAGGAGTGGCTGGATAATGTGACTAGCGGCGACTACCAGAAGTATTACGATAATATGTACGCCAACCGATAAATGGATTCTCTGACCCGCTCTCTCCACTCTTTCCTGGTTCGTGTCGGCCTCAATCCCACGAGCCTTTCCCCTCAGATGGAGC
>Ga0247610_10003428_pt1 | contig 17440 bp, 11 predicted proteins | sample 174DNAGHGhighgp2_FD_193483 | JGI IMG/M metagenome (GOLD analysis project Ga0247610, IMG submission 193483) | Sheep rumen microbial communities from Palmerston North, Manawatu-Wanganui, New Zealand - 1742 DNA GHGhigh gp2 | ecosystem: Host-associated > Mammals > Digestive system > Stomach > Rumen... | reverse complement strand
TGAGACCCGGGGCAAGCGCAAAGGCAAGCTTCTTCCAAAGATTCAAAAAGATGTTCGAATGACCTATAATCAAGCAGTTCAATATCTGTTCGACTCTGCCCCTATGTTTCAGAATGTAGGGGCAGCGGCGTACAAGGAAGGCCTTGAGGGGACGCTTGTCCTCGACGAGCACTTCGGCCATCCGCATCGCAAATACAGAACCATCCATGTAGGCGGCACGAATGGCAAAGGCTCTGTCAGCCACACACTTGCCGCCATTCTTCAGGCACAGGGCTATCGCGTGGGGCTCTACACCTCTCCGCACCTCGTTGATTTCCGCGAGCGGATTAAAGTGGACGGCAAGATGATAGGCAAGCAAAGAGTTATCGAGTTCGTAGAAGAGACCCTCTCTAACTCTCCCTTAAAGGGGGAGAACAAGAAGTCTCCCTTTAAGGGAGATTTAGAGGGTCTGTCTTTCTCCTTCTTCGAACTTGCCACCGCCCTGGCGTTCCGGCACTTTGCAGAGCAGAAGGTGGACTTTGCCGTCATCGAGGTCGGCTTGGGAGGCAGGCTCGACTGCACCAACATCATCACGCCGGTGCTCAGCGTCATCACAAACATCAGCTTCGACCATGTGCAGTTCCTCGGCGACACGCTGCCCAGGATTGCCGCGGAGAAGGCGGGCATCATCAAGGCAGGCGTCCCCGTATGCATCGGCGAGGATTGTGGCGAAGATGTCAACGACGTTTTCCTGAACAGGGCAAAAGAAGTGGGAGCGCCCATCACCTTCGCAGAGGAAAGCCATTGCCGGCTGCCGGACATCAATTATCAGTTGAGAGGCCTTTGCCAGGAGAAGAACCGCCGAACCATCCATACGTCCGTCCGTCTGCTTCGCGAGCAGGGCATTGACATCAGCGACGAAGCCGTAAGAAAAGGGTTCGGGGAAGTGGCTGCGATGACAGGCCTTATGGGACGCTGGCAGACAATACGGGAGAGGCCGCTTGCCATTTGCGATACCGCCCACAACAAAGGCGGGCTTGAATACGTCTTCCGCCACCTGACAACCCTGTCATACCGACGGCTGCACATCGTCTTCGGGATGGTGAGCGACAAAGATGCCGGTGCCGTGCTTGCCATGATGCCCGAGAATGCGACATATTACTTTACGCAAGCCTCCGTGCGGCGGGCCATGCCTGCGGAAGACCTTGCGGGGAAGGCGCGCGATTACGGCATACACGGCGCGACGTACAAGGATGTGGCAACAGCCTACGGGGCCGCCCTGGCCAATGCCTCCAAAGAGGACGTTATCTATATAGGGGGCAGTACCTTTGTCGTTGCAGACTTGCTCGCCAACCTTCCCAAAAGCATCTCAAAACATAAGGTGTAAGTCTCATCGGCTGGCGCAACGTGCCGCAACGGCTGGCGCAACGTGCCGCAACGGACAATAATGGGTTGACCGGCGACACGCGTTGCGTCTCGTCTCCTCCCCGATGCCGGTTAACTTTGCCGACGACAAAAGCATCAAGCTTTTGAGCTTTCGCCGGCGGCTTGGAGGATGTCGCGGATGAGCAGAAGGTCGGACGATTTGCCGTTCAGCAGTTTTGCGTCCGACCATCGGGCGTCGAGCACGCCCAGGGCGGCTTTTATGTCTTTCCCCTTTTCTCCGCAATAGATGTTGACGAACTGCCCGTAGTAGTCGAGGCAGCCTTTCATGTCGCCCTGCAACAACCTGATATGCCCCATTCGGAGCGGGTCTTCCCATTTGGCGCTTGCGAAGGATTCCCCGTTCTTCGCCCTTTGCTCTTCGCCCTTCTCCGTGTAGCGTTCCGCTACGTCGAGCTTGCCGAGGCGGAGTGCGGTGTCGGCAATGAGAGAGGCGACGGTGCCGCGTTCCCTGTCGTTCTCCTCAAGCTCGTAGTCGAGTTTGAAGAGGAGCTGCAGGGCTTCTTCGTCCCTGCCGAGCCTGGTCAGCGTGATGGGGATAAGGCGGCGGAGCGACCTGTCGTCGGGAAGGAGCCCGGCGAGCCGCCGCAGGTATTCCAGCTCTTCCTCGAAGCGGCCCTGCCGGGCATAGCTCTCCACGAGGAAGCGCAGGATGTCGGTATTGTCGGGTTCCAGCATTTCGGCACTCCTGGCACAGCCGACGGCTTCGGCAGGACGCTTCTGCCGCCGGAGGGCTTTCCCCTTGAGAAGCAGCGCGGCAGCCGACGCGCCCTCGGTCCCCATGATGCCGTCGATGGCGGCAAGCACTTGTCCGTCGCGTCCAAGCTCAAAGAGCAGACTGCAGCAAGCCATGATGTCCTCGCCGGAGAACAGTGCGGCGATGTCGGGGAAGTCAAGGAGTGCCGGTTCCTCCCGGAAGGGGTTGACGAGCTGGGCGTGCAGGGGAGAATGTCCGAAGAAGCGGTAGAGGTCCTGCATGATGAAGCGGAAGGTATATTCGGGAATCGCCGCGTCCTCCGTTTCCGGAAGCCCCTGGTCGTCCAGCTGCCGCACCGCCCTGGAGAAGTCCTTGTCGTTGCTGGCGAGATATAGCATGGCCAGCTTGTCGACGTCGCAATCGAGGATGAGGTCGACAAGCGCGGACAGGTTCCGCTTCTCGTTGCCCTGCTCGTCGATCATCACCGATTGGAAGAGCGGATGTGTCTTGTCGAAGGGCAGGAACCAATGGCTGATGCGCCGCATGTATTGGCAGCTGTGGAGCAGGGGAATCTTGGAGAGGTTGATGTCGAGCCCTCGTTGGAGGCGGTTCCGAAAGTAGCGGCCCTTCAATGTTATGATGTTCTTGAAGGTCTCTGCCATATCTCCCTGGGGCGGGACTTTCAGCCCTTCTTCCTTTCCCAAATGGGAGAGGAGGAGGGGAGCCACGCTTTTCGTCAGCTCCTCTGCCTCTTTCAGCTCCTTCTCCAGGTCTTTCTCGGAGACGAGCATGAGGAGCATCTCGTACTGCACCTGTGCGACGAGGCGTTTCCCCTTCTTCGAGCGGAGGCTGTCGGGCAAAGGCGGCATCAGCGGAACGAGTGCTTTGTGCCGAAGCCTGAGCAAAAGGAGATAGGCAACGGCGGAGAGGTGTGTGCGACGGCACTCGCTGTCGGCAAGAAGTCCCAGCAGCTGCATCTTCTCGGCATCGTAGTATTCCCAGAGGGAAAGGAAGACGGCACCCGCGAAGTGCTGCTGCACCATGTCCCTCTGCCCGAGCAGGAAGTCGTACCAAAAGGCTGTGTCCTGTGGTGTCCAGAGGGGCGAAGTCCAAAGCAGGTCGAAGACGTCGTCCTGTCGTCCGCCTTCTAATACCTCATTGAACGGGGATGTCTTGAATGCCTCCAGGGCGTTCTCCCGGACGTCCTGCCCAAAATTCTCTTGCAGGGATTGAAGGGCCTTGGCGTAGAAGTCGCTGTTGAGGTTGAGGCGGACAGCACGGCTTGCCTGTTCCATCAGGGTGACGCCTTGCCTCTGTATCTTTGCCTGAACCTCGCTCCGCTTCTCGTCGTCACCCCCTTTCCTCAAGAAGGACAGCATGTAATGATAGTTCTTCTCAAGGCTTTCCGCCTCGGCATGGAGAATCGTCTCCCTCTGACAATAGGGAAGGAGCGTGCGCAGAGCGGCGATGCCGTCAAGGATGCGTCCAAGCGCAAAAGCCTGAAGGCCGTCCTGGGTGATGAGGCGAAGCGTCTTGAGGTCTGTCATAGCAGATAAGGGATGTGGAAATGCAGAGAATAAGAAAAAGATGCAGGGACTTTCTTATTTTCTTCTTTTCTTATTGTCATATTTCCTTTTGAGCCATTTCTGCGCCTCCACGGTGTCCGCTTCGGTAATGTCCGAGGTGGGTGCGGGAGGTTGCAAGGCAAAAGTATCGACCAGGGCAGGTGGCAACTGGTACTCCTGCTTGAGGATGTCACGGACGAGGGCAGCCTGGCTCTCGTCTTTCATTAGCTCGGAGGCTGCATCCAGAAGCCTGAGGAATGCCCTTTGCTGTTCCGTGGTCGCTGTCGTCGCGGCCCATGCATAGAGTCGCGGCTGCTTGCCCTTCGACTGGAAGAGGCGTTTGTGTCCAAGCATCGTCATCCAAGTGGCGAAGGGCTCTCCCATCATGGCGGCATCGATGAGGCCTTGCCGAAGCATCTCGGCACGCAGCCGCACATCGTTTACCTGCGGACGGTAAATCTCGTCGTAGCTTGTGTGGGTGCTGTCGAGCAGGCGGTCGCACCAATAATCCGTTGCGGAAAGGCGGCTCACTGCAATCATCTGTTCCTTCATCTGGTTGACTTGCTTCACGCGCTTCGTCTTGAGCGAGATGAGGGAAAGCGGCTCGTCGCAACTTGCGATGGGAGTAAGCTTGACTTGCTTAGAGAGCCTTGCCTGTCGAATCAGGTCGGTGAAGGCCATGTCCACGTGTCCGCCGGTAATCGCCGTGTCGATGTCCATCTGTGCCTGAAAGCGAAGCAGCACCATCTCCAAGCCGAGGCTGTCGGCCAGCCCGCTCCTTTCGGCATAATAGACAGGCAGACAACTCATGGCAGGCATGACGGCAACACGCAGGACGGTAGTGTCGATGCCCGTACTGTCCGCTACATACGGCACGGCCTCCTGTCGCTCGGAGCAGGAGGCCAGCACGAATGCTATGAGAAGTGAAGAATGAAGAATGAAGAATGAAGAATTTGCTACCGCTCGAAATACTGCCTGAAAAACATTATTCACAGGAGTTGAGTGGAGTGTCAGTGCGGTAGCAAATTCTTCATTCTTCATTCTTCATTCTTCATTTAACTATCCTTTGATGGCTGCAACGCCGGGGAGAACCTTGCCCTCGATAGCTTCGAGCAAAGCGCCGCCGCCAGTGGAGATATAGCTTACCTTATCCTCAAGGCCGAACTTGTGAACGCAAGCCACGCTGTCGCCACCGCCGATGAGGGAGAAAGCGCCTTCTGCAGTTGCCTTTGCAACAGCCTCGCCAACGGCACGGCTGCCAGCGCAGAAGTCGTCACACTCAAAGCATCCTGCAGGGCCGTTCCAGAGGATTGTCTTTGCCCCTTCGATGGCCTTTGCGAACTTTGCCTGACTCTTTGGACCTACATCGAGGCCATCCCAACCTGCCTCAATGGCATTGCTGGGGAAAGTCTTTACATCAGCACCGGGCTTCACGCTGAACGTGCCAAAGTCATAGCCAGTGCAGCATACGCTGTCCTCTGCCAAAACGAGTTCCACACCATTCTTCTTGGCCACCTCTTCCACGCCGAGGGCCACGTCGAGCTTGTCCAGCTCGACGATAGAATTGCCGATCTCGCCGCCATGAGCCTTCATAAATGTGTAGGTCATGCCGCCACAAAGGATAAGCTTATCGACCTTGCCGAGCAGATTGTTGATGATGTCTATCTTTGTGCTCACCTTGCTGCCGCCCATAATGGCCACGAAGGGACGCTTGATGTTCGAGAGGACATTATCGACGGCCTGCACTTCCTTCTCCATGAGGAAGCCGAGCATCTTGTTGTCTGCATCGAAGTAGTCGGCAATGACTGCTGTCGAGGCGTGCTTGCGATGAGCCGTTCCGAAGGCATCCATCACATAGCAATCGGCATAGCTGGCAAGTGTCTTGGCAAACTCCTTCTGGCGAGCCTTCATCTCCTCCTTGGCCGCTTTGTATGCGGGGTCTTCCTTGTCGATGCCCACAGGCTTGCCTTCCTCTTCAGGATAGTAGCGGAGATTCTCGAGGAGGAGTGCCTCGCCCATCTTCAAGGCCTTGGCAGCGTCCTGAGCCTTTGCACAGTCGGGAGCAAAAGCAACGGGACAACCGAGTGCCTTCTCAACGGCAGCGCGAATCTGGTTGAGGGAGAGTTTGGGGTTCACCTTGCCTTTGGGCTTGCCCATGTGGCTCATAATGATGGCTGCACCGCCGTCGGCGATAATCTTCTTCAGGGTGGGAAGGGCACCGCGAATGCGGGTGTCGTCCGTAATCTCACCGTTCTCATTCAGGGGTACGTTGAAGTCAACGCGCACGATTGCCTTCTTACCGGCAAAGTTAAATTCACTGATTGTCATAGATGTTAATGTTATTGGTTTGTAGATTATGTTCTTTTCGGGCGCAAAGATACAACAATTTATTCATAATACATTATATATATTATATATTTTTTCATTTTTTAAGGAAGAGGACTCCTTTGTTGGGGTGTTGCCCGTTGAAAGGAGTCCTTTCGCTTCCCGTTCAGGCACAGAAGCCGATGGCTGTGCGGCGCTTCATTTCGATGGTCTTGGCGCAGAACCTTTCTGCGGCGGCAAGGACATCAGAGGCTTCGATGCGTTGATAGACTGTCTTGTTGAAGACGTGGGGCGAACTGATGATTCTGTCGGCAAAGGCAGGGATGATGCCATTCCTGACGAACTGCTCCATCCATCGGGCATTGGCGAATGTCTCGGAATTGCTCTTGACGGCTTCGCTTATCGAATGCAAGAGGAGCGTCTGTGCTTCGGAGGACAGCTCATATTGATCCTTCGAAAGCATCTTCCCGGCTATCTGCATCAGTTCTTCTGCCGAGTAGTCCGGGAAGTGGAACTTGTAGGGGAAGCGTCCCACAAGTCCCTGGTTCATGGACAGCAGAGCGTTCATCTCCTTCTCGTAGCCGGCAAAGATGACGAGCATATCGGGGTCTTTCCTGCCGAGGACATCGAGGAGGCATTCCACGGCATGGCGTCCGAAGTCCCTTTCATCGTCTTTGGCATAGAGGGTATATGCTTCGTCGATGAAGAGGACGTTGCCCTTGGCCTCCTTTAGAATCTGCTTCATGTTCTCTTCCGTCTCGCCGATGTACCGGCCTATTATCCTGGTTCTGTCCACACAGACAACGTCTCCCTTCGACAGGATGCCAAGGCTGTGGTAAATCTTGCCGAGGAGCCTTGCCACGGTTGTCTTGCCTGTGCCCGGGTTGCCGGTAAGGATGGTGTGGAAGGTGGCGTCGTCCGCAGAATGCAAACCCATGAGGCGGCGTTCCTGGAAGAACTTCGTCCTGTTGGATAGCGTAGTGATGTCCCTCTTTATTTCCTTCAGGCCGACCATTGCATGAAGCTCCCGCATGGCATCGTTGTACGCATTGCTTTGGTTGAGGAAGTAGTCTTCGTCGATGTCCGAAGGCTGCACTTCGAGCACGGTCTCGTCTTGGCTCTCTTTGCCGAGGCTTGCGATGACATTATGGCAGTACTTCGGCACAAGGTGCTTCTCCACGTATTCACGGATGTCCTTCATGAGCCAATGGACTATCAAACCCTGCCTGTAGGCTTCGGAGAGCACGCGGCAAGCCTTGTCCGTCGCTTCGGGAGTGAGGCGGAGGTTGGCATCCTTGAGACTTTGGAAGAAGGTGTGAATCATCTCCTCGCGGGTGTAAGGCACTATCGAGAGGCGGTTCTCGACGGGGATGTACTCGCCGGCTGTAGGGTATTGCTCAAGCAGGGCGTCGATTTCCTGCTGTGTGCCGCGAAAGACAGCCGAGACATTGATGCCGGGCCAGTTGGCGAGAATCCTCTTCATAATCTGCCTGCCGCCGTTTTCCGTGAGGGCATCGATTTCGGAGAACACATACGTCTTTCCCGTCCGCCCATGTAAGAGGTTAAACAAAGGGTTCTGATCGGAATCGCTGGAAGAGTCTTCCCCGAAGAAATCATTCAGTTCCTCGTAGGGATTGTTGTGGGTTGTGTCGTAGAACTTGTGGCAGTGGCCGAAGCATCGTTTCGTCTCTATGCCTGCCGCGTGGAGCAGCATGATGGTTTCCGGTCCGAAGTGATGGCCGTTCCTGTGACAGAGGATAAGATTGTTGTTGAGCGCCAGCTCGTCCATATTTGAGGCGAGACGGAGCGCGTTCAGCTTGACTCTCTTGGCCCTCTCGATGACCCATCGCTTCAGCTGCATTGCGCCCGGTCTCAAGGAGAGGTTCTTCCATGTGGAGCCATTATCGCGGAGTGGGCCGGAGAGAATGTCCTCGTCGCTCATCCGGAGGCAGACGCGAGGGTTCTCGCAGTGGAACGTCGCCTTGTCGTCAAGGCAGATGTCGAAGCGAAGCACTTTGTCGGAACTGTCGCGCAAGAGGAAGAAATAGTTGCCGGGCAGCCAGATGTGCCAGGGATAGGTCGATATGACGAAGTTCCTGCCGCGCCGCGTCACAGTGGAGTCGCTGCTCCTGGCAGCGGCAAGTTGCATCAACTGCTCGTTATAGAGCATGAAGGTATAGTCGTCCTTGCATCTTTGGGACTTGTCGAGCGTGACGTTTATGGTCACGCTGCCGTAGTTGTACGCATAAATGTCATTGCCCTCGTAAACGGGCTGAAGGGTAAGATTGAGTTTTGTCATAATAATCTGAAATAACATCATAATATAATAAGGTATATACATTTCTCTTGTAGCAGTTTATGGGAAGTTAAAGAAGTTAAGGGAGTTAGCTCGCTATGCTCGCTTTGGGAAGTTAAAGGACAATAGTTATTGCCGCAGATTTTGGGGGCTGAAAGCACACTGCATCCAAAAGGTATCGTCCTTTAACTTCTTTAACTCCTTTAACTTCTTTAACTTCCGAAACTTGAATAAGGTATACACACAGAATCAGCCCCGTCCTGACTGGAGGATGGGGCAAAAAGGTTTACAACTCCTTGATTAAAGCCAATGATAACAATAAGTCAAAGAACAGCGATCCATCGACCGCGCCTTGGTTCTAAAAGAATCCAAGAACAGCAGTCAGACGACCCAAACTGAAGTACATAGGAGGCAGCCACACCTAAGTGCATAGCCTTGATGTGCTCTTTCTGTTTGGATACTGATACGTTGTTATCATTGATGTTATTTCAGAAAATCGAGTGCAAAAATACGGAGAAAACCGAAAATAGGAAAGAGAAAAGTGAAAAATGTTTTGCCTTTTAAGGATTTTTTACTGTTCAGCCTTGCTCCTGAAGACTTTGCATAGATGCTTGAGGCCACAGTTCTGGCACTTCGGGCGAAGGGCTGTGCAGGTGTAGCGGCCGTGAAGGATGAGCCAGTGGTGCGCGTCGGGAATCTCTTCCTCTGTGAAGTGTTTGGTGAGCATCTGCTCTACGCTGAACGGCGTTGTGCAGGAATCAGGCACAAGGCCTATGCGATGGCTGACACGGAAGACGTGCGTATCGACCGCCATCCTTGCCTCGCCCCATACGACACTCAGCACCACATTGGCCGTCTTGCGCCCAACGCCCGGAAGCTCGGTCAGCTGCTTCATGTCCTGCGGCACTTCGCCCCCATGCTTTTCCCAAAGCATCCGGGCCATTTCCACCAAGTGCCTGGCCTTGCTGTTCGGGTAGGAGACGGAGCGGATGTACTCGTAGATAGTTTCCTCGGTTGCCAAAGCCATCGCCTCGGCAGTGGGATAGTCCTCGAAAAGCTTGGGCGTGACCTGGTTGATGCGCTTGTCGGTGCATTGCGCACTCAAGATGACGGCCACAAGCAGCTGGAAAGGGCTGTCGAAGTGAAGCTCCGTCTTTGCCTCGGGCATAGCCTCCCTGAAGTATGCCGCCACTTCGCGATAGAGTTGTTTCCGTGTCATATTGCCATTCGTATTTTTCGCAAAGATACGACAATTAAGCGAAAAGAGAAAGGCGAAAAGTGAAAAATAATCCTGTCGGTGTGTGTTTTTAACATAGTTAAAATACCAGCCCGTCAAACATACCGTGCCGCGTTGGCAAACTTGGCGTGCTGCGTTGACCAACTTAACGTGCTGCGATGGCAAACACACCGTGCCGTGTTTTTTACCCCTCCCCGGCGAGTCCTTATTCTCCCACTCCGCGAATACTTCGCTGATTTTACTCTTTGTTGTTCTCCAGGAGAGCTTTGACGGCTTTGTCGAAGTCGCTTTCAAGGAGGCGCATTTCGCGCTCGCGGTAGATTTCGAACTCGCGTTCTGCCTTTTCGATAGCTTCTTGATGTGAGACTGTGCCTGTGCCTTCGAGGATGTTCTTGCGGAGGCGCAATATCTGGTCATCGAGGGCTGCAACCCAATCTGCCATCGTCATCGGGTTTTGTTCCAAGGCTTGGAACTCGGCATAGTCGAGGAACTGTGAGGTGAGCAGGTTCAATCGCTGCAACTCTAACTCCGTCAGGTAGTTCTTGGCAATCTTCACGTCGTCGCGCGTCACATAATTGCCTTTGAAGTTGGTCATGCCAACAAACGGCTTCTCATTATCCACGCGCTCGTAAATCAGCTCTGCTGCCGTGTGCTCATGTACGGCATAGTGCATCTTGTTCTGGACGGTGGCAAAGAAAAGCTGGGTCGTCTTGGAGCGAGGGTCATAGTCAATGGAAGTGGCGTAGATGTCCGTCACTTGTTGGTAGAAGTTGCGCTCGCTGCTTCGGATGTCGCGAATGCGTTGCAGCAATTCCTTGAAGTAGCGGTTGCCGCCCTGCTTCAAACGCTCATCGTCCATCGTGAAGCCCTTCTGGATGTATTCGTGCAGGCGTTGAGTCGCCCAGCGGCGGAAACGAACTGCCACAGGCGACTGCACACGATAACCAAGGGCAATAATGACATCGAGGTTATAATGGTCAATCTCCCTTTGTACCTGACGTTTTCCTTCCTGACGAACTAACAAGTATTTCTTGTGAGTTCTCTCGTTGTCTTCTAATTCGCTGTCGCCATAGATGCCTTTAAGGTGCAAACTAATGTTTTGCTGGGTTGTAGCATAAATCGCAGCCAGCTGTGCTTGTGTCAGCCACACATCTTCATCGGCGAAGCGCACGTTTACGCTCACGCGGCCTTCGTCGTCCTTATAGAGAAGCAGTTTGTTTTCTTTTTGTGACATATTCTTCTGTTTGTTCTGCAAAGTTACGAAAAAAAATTGTAACTTTGCACTGAAATTCACGATAAATAAGAATAAAATGTCTATGAAACAATTGCTGTTTCTTGCCTGCCTCCTTACGGCTGGCTTGGCAAATGCCAAAACAGAGAGAGTGATTATTCAGGGCGACCACGGGAAGCTGGTGGCTGATTTGCAGACGCCTGATGTGATGCCGAAAAAGTGTCCGATTGTGATTCTGTGTCACGGGTTTACGGGGAACAGGAATGGTGGCTTGGAAGTCGGTATTGCCCGTGAACTTGAGGCACGAGGCATTGCAAGTATCCGCTTTGACTTCAATGGGCACGGCGAGAGCGAAGGCGACTTCGTGCAGATGACGGTTCCCAACGAGATTGAGGACGCACATCATGTCTATGATTGGGTGAAGGCGGATGGAAGGTTTGGCAAGGTCGGTATTGCCGGACACTCACAAGGCGGTGTTGTGACGGCCATGTTGGCTGGTCAGCTAGGCAAGAAGGCCTTGAAGGGCGGCGTTGTGCTGTTGGCTCCAGCAGCTGTGTTGCGTGATGATGCTATCCGAGGACATCCCTCTGGACAGTCTGGTGATCTTGGCGATCCACAAGACCCGCCTGAATATGTCGAAGTGTGGGGACACCATCTTGGACGTGACTATATCAAGACCGCCTTCTGGCTGCCTGTCTATGAGACCGCAGCGGGTTACAAAGGCCCTGCCTGCATCATTCACGGCACGTCCGACCGCACCGTGCCTTACACCTATGGCCTTCGTTTCCATCAGCAATGGAAGGGAAGCGAGTGGCACTTGCTCGACCGCTACGACCACGGCTTCGGCCCTCATCCCGAGGAAGCCGTGAAACTTTCTGTAGCATTCTTTATAAACCAATTGAAATAGTAAAGCATGAAAAAGATTCTTTTAGGCATGACAGTAGCATTGTCACTCCTGGCCTGTACCGACAGCCGCCAGAACCCTTTCCTCACTGAATGGGACACGCCATACGGCATCCCTCCCTTTGCAGACATTCAGGTGGAGGATTACATCCCTGCTATCGAGGCAGGCATTGAACAGCAGAACAAAGAGATTGAGGCGATTGTGAACAACACGGATGAGCCGACTTTCGACAACACGATTCTGCCCTTGGAGCTTTCGGGCGAAATCCTTAGCAAAGTCTCGGGCGTGTTTTTTAACGTCTGCGAGACTGACCGCACAGATGAACTCGACTCCGTCATGGAGCAGGCGCTTCCTATGCTCACCGAACATGAGGACAACATTTCCTTCAACAAGGGACTTTACGAGCGTGTCGCCAAACTCTACAAGGCCGACCAAAGCCAGCTCACCCGTGAACAGCAAATGGTGCTGAAGAAACGCTTCGAGGCCTTCGAGCGCAACGGCATCGGTCTGCCCGAAGAGAAACAGGCTCGCCTTCGTGAAATCAATACGGAGATGGCAACCAAGACGCAAAAGCTGGGCAATAACATCCTGTCAGAAAGCAATGCCTTCAAGGAGAAGTTCGGCATCAGCGTGTCTGACTATCCCAATGCCATGACGACGACCGAAGACCGTTCCCTGCGTCAGCAGATGCTTGAGGCATACACGATGAGAGGCCACAACGGCAATGAGTTCGACAACCGCCAGCTCGTCCTCGACATCATGCGCCTCCGCATCGAGAAGGCAAACATCATGGGCTACAAGAATCCCGCCGCCTACATCCTCGAGCCCAAGATGGCTCACGACACAGAGACGGTGGATGCTTTCCTTGCTGACATCATGAAAGCAGCCGTGAACAAGGCGAAAGAGGAGGTCTATGACATGCAGAAGCTGATGAACGAGGACATAGCCGCTGGCAAACTTCCTGCCGGCAGCAAGATAGAGCCTTGGGACTGGTGGTACTATGCCGAGAAGGTCCGCAAGCAGAAGTACGACCTCGACGAAGAGCTGACCAAGCCTTACTTCAAGCTCGAGAACGTGGTGAAGGGCATCTTCATTGCCGCCAACACCCTCTATGGCGTGAACATGGAAGAGCTGAAGGACGTGCCGTCGTACAATCCCGATGTCGTTACAACCTATAAGGTTACAGACGCCGAGGGCAACCTGCTGGGCATCTTCACGACAGACTACCTGCCTCGCAGCAGCAAGCGTGGCGGTGCTTGGATGAACAACATCCGCGAGCAATATGCAGACGCTCAGGGAAACATGGTTCGTCCCATCATCGTTAACGTCGGCAATCTTGAAGAGTACCTTACCATTGACGAAGTGCAGACTGTCTTCCACGAGTTTGGCCATGCCTTGCACGGCTTGCTTACGCAATGCCATTATCCTTCAGTCAGCGGTACAAACGTGACGCGCGACTTCGTGGAGACCTTCTCGCAGTTCAACGAGAACTGGGCCTTCCAGCCTGAACTTCTGGCACAATACGCCACAAACGACAAGGGAGAAGTCATCCCTGCCGAACTGGTTGAGAAGGTGAACAACTCCCTGAAGTTCAATCAAGGCTTTATGACGACCGAGCTTTGTGCCGCCTCCATCCTCGACATGAAGTGGCACGAGCTGGAGAGCGTCGAGGGCTTGGACATTGATGCCTTCGAGCAAAAGGTTTGTCAGGAGATGGGCTTGATACCCGAGATAGGCCCCCGTTACCGCACGACGTACTTCAACCATATCTTCTCCAGCGGCTACAGTGCCGGCTATTATGGTTATCTGTGGGCAGAGGTGCTCGACAAGGATGCTTTCTCTGTCTTCGAAGCTTCGGGCAATGTCTGGAACAAGGAACTTGCCGCCAAGTTCAAGCAGACCTTCCTTGAGAAGGGAGGCTCGGAAGAACCAATGACGCTGTATCAGCAGTTCGTCGGCCGTGAGCCTGACAACACGGCTTTCCTTAAAGGTCGTGGATTGAAGTAGGGCTATTTCCTTATCTTCAGGACAGGGGCAATTTTATTGCAGGGCTGGGGGAGCTGAACTTCCAGCCCTTCCTTTGTCTGCTTTGCCTTGAGCTTGCCATGACCTAAAAGCATGACGGAGGTAATGGACTTCTTGAAGTCGGGGTTGCCTTTGGCAAGGGATTTGACGAGGAGCTTGCCGTCTTGAGGCCAACCCATCGCCGTCACATAGAGGTGCTTGGGTGTTTGGTTGAAGCGGATGTCGCGATAATCCATCCCGTTGTACTGCCCTTCGTTGAAGCCCTGCGAGTTAATCTTGATGTCCTTCTCTGCCACAGGACCTTCGCCGAACTTCACCCAGGGCCGTGTGCCGAAGATGCTCTCGCCGTTCTGTGTCATCCATGCCTCCAGCTCGTCGAGGAACTGCGCGGCCTTCTCGTCGTATGTGCCGTCTGCACGAAGAGGGATGTTGAGGAGAAGGTTGCCGTTCTTCGAGACGATATCGACGAGCTGCTTCACAAGGTTTGTTGCCGTGCGGTAGCCTCTCTCGTAAGTCCCCGTGTTGTAGTGCCAGTCGCCGATGCAATTGCATGTTTGCCATGGTTCCTCCAGCATCTGATTGGGCGCACCGCGCTCCACGTCCCAAGTCAGCGCTTTCTTCTGCTCCTCATTGAGAATCTTTCCGAACACCACGCCTCGCGGATTCTTATTATATAAATGTGTCGCAATCTTGAGGCCGCAGTCGCTCAAAGGATAGAAGGGCAGCACGGTGACGTCGAAATAGATGAGGTCGGGGTTGTAACGATTGATGGCATCGAGCGTGCGATTGTAGAAGTTGTTGACGAACTCCTGCGACGGCGGGCAGGCACCGTGGCTCCAATCCCATTGCCCGTGAATGGCTCCGTTGTCCCACGAACCTTTGCTCATCGGATGGTCCTGCTGATAGAGCATCTGCGGGTCGAGGCCTTCCCACCACTTGCCTTTGCCGTCCTCCTTCCGAAGGTTGCCGTCATAATAGACGCCCGCCTTCTCGCCTTCAAGGTCATAGCGCTGCGAAGGCTCGAACCACGTCCAGGCATGGTCGGCATGGAAAGAGATGCCAAGCGGCAAGCCGTACTTTTTGGCGGCAGCAGCCCATTCCCCCAAGATGTCCCGCTTGGGACCGATGTTCATGCTGTTCCACGGCTGGTATTGGGAGTCCCAGAGGTCATAGTTGTCATGGTGGTTGCCGAGGACGAAGAAGTACTGTGCGCCGCATCGCTTGTAGCGAGCCACGAGGCTGTCGGGCTGCCAACGCTCGGCCTTGAAGAGCGGCAGGATGTCCTTATAGCCGAACTCCGAAGGGTGTCCGTAGTGCTCTTTGTGGAAGTTGTATTTGTAGTTTCCCTCCATGTACATCTCGCGAGCCATCCAGTCGCCGCTGCCTTCCACGCATTGTGCTCCCCAATGTGCCCAGATGCCGAATTTGGCGTTGCGGAACCATTCGGGTGTCTCGTGCTGCATGAGCGACTGCCAAGTGGGTTCAAACCGTCCTGTCTGCATTGTTTCGTCTGCCTCGCTGACAGGGATTCTATATGTCTCCTGCGCCGCAACCAATGCCCCGGCACAGAAGAAGGCGAATGATAATAATCCTTTTTTCATTGTTCTTTTCGTTATTACGTTATCATGTTATATTGTCATTCTGTTCTTCCTTTTTTTCGTTATGACGTTGTTTCGCTATGACGTTATAACGAATTCGCTCCGCAAAGTTACCAAATCTTTTCAACGCAGCAAAGCCTTTTCCATTTCAATTTGCCCTTGCCCGCGCTGCGCAAAGCCTTTTTTGAACTATTTCATCACTTTTTAGGCCTTCAAGCATCCTTTTTCATGTAAATACAAAATCTGCACCGACAACATCACGCTTCAAGTTGTCTTCGGGACCTTCCCGAATCTGCAAGAAGAACACAACCGTTCCTACCATTCTTATTTACACTTAAGACAAAAATCCGTCCTAACATTTGGCAGTATCGGGAAAATGTTGTACCTTTGCCGCGCTTTTGAGCCGTGTGATGGCGAATTAAGCACAATAAACTTAATTTATAGTAACACAAAAACACAAAAAACAATGAAAAGTATTGACGTAAAAGGTACTGCCCGTACCACGACGGGTAAGAAGGCTTCCCGCGACATCCGCAAGGCTGGTGCTGTTCCCTGCAACCTCTACGGTGAGGCTAAGGGCGAGAACGGTCTGCCAAAAGCATTGAGCTTCAGCGCTACACAGGAAGAGCTTCGCAAGCTCGTCTATTCTCCTGACATCTACAGCGTGAACCTCAACATCGACGGCAAGGAGTGCAAGGCTGTTATGAAAGAGCTTCAGTTCCATCCCGTTACAGACAGGCTGCTGCACGTTGACTTCTATGAAATCACCGAGACGAAGCCCATCGTGATGGAAGTTCCCATCAAGCTCAACGGTTTGGCAGAAGGTGTGAAGGCCGGTGGTAAGCTCGCTGCAAGTGTGCGCAAGCTCAAGGTTCGTGCTCCCTACACATCCATTCCCGAACACCTCAACATCGACGTTACAAGCCTCGGCCTCGGCAAGACCATCAAGGTGGCTGACCTCAGCTTCGAGGGTCTCGAAATGGTGACAAGCCCCAGCGTCGTTGTCTGCCAGGTTAAGATGACAAGAAGCGCCATGAGTGCTGCATCCAAGACTGAAGGCGAAGCATAAATGAGATGAAGTACCTCATTGTAGGTTTGGGTAACATCGGCCTTGAGTACGATGGCACCCGCCACAATATCGGATTCAGAGTATTGGACGTCCTCGCTAAGGCGTCCAATACTGCTTTTGAAGACCGCCGATACGGCTTCGTTGCCCACATGCGAGTGAAGAACGCAGAGCTGGTGCTGCTCAAGCCATCGACTTACATGAACCTCTCGGGCAATGCTGTCCGCTATTGGCTTTTGCAGGAGAACATACCTGTGGAGAACATGTTAGTGGTTGTGGATGACCTGAGCCTGCCTCTCGGCACAATACGCATCAGGCAAGGCGGCAGCGATGGCGGACATAATGGCTTGAAGCACATTGCCCAGATACTCGGAGGACAGGGATATAATCGCCTGCGCTTCGGCATTGGCAACGACTTCCCAAGAGGTTCGCAAGTTGATTTCGTGCTCAGCGGCTTCTGTCCTGAAGAGGAGCAAATCGTCAACGAGAAAGCACTTGTGGCTTGCGATGCCATCAAAGCCTTTGCCTTGAGCGGCATACAGTTCGCTATGTGCAACTATAATAATAAGTGATTAAGGATTAAGGATTAAGGATTAAAGTTTAGGTGAAGACGTATCTGAACGTCGGAAAATAAAGACAAGAATTATGGAATTAGTAGAACGATTTCTGAAATATGTCAGCTTCGACACACAGAGCAGTGAGGAAAACGAAGCGCAATGCCCGAGCACGGAGAAGCAGTTTGCATTGGCTGAATACCTGCGCGACGAACTGAAAGCACTTGGCCTGACCGAGGTCGAGATGGACGAGCACGGCTACGTCTATGCCACTTTGCCTGCCAACACCGACAAGCAGGTTCCCACCATCGGCTTCATCGCCCACATGGACACAAGTCCCGATTGCAGCGGCAAAGACATCAAGCCTCGCATCATTGAGAACTACGACGGCTCGGACATCGTACTCTGTAAGGAAGAGAACATCGTCACGACCGTCAGCCAGTTCCCTGAGCTCAAGGAACACATCGGCCAGGACCTCATCGTTACCGACGGACACACATTGCTCGGTGCTGACGACAAG
>Ga0247610_10003426_pt1 | contig 17441 bp, 14 predicted proteins | sample 174DNAGHGhighgp2_FD_193483 | JGI IMG/M metagenome (GOLD analysis project Ga0247610, IMG submission 193483) | Sheep rumen microbial communities from Palmerston North, Manawatu-Wanganui, New Zealand - 1742 DNA GHGhigh gp2 | ecosystem: Host-associated > Mammals > Digestive system > Stomach > Rumen... | reverse complement strand
TCACATAATGCAAGTAAACCGTCAATAATAGTTGTAGCCTTTGATTTCTTTACAGCTACACCCGTGATGTTGATGCTTCTTCTTTCTTCTCTTTCTCGTCTTTTTTCTTGTCACCGCCCCAGTTCTTGATCTTCTCTGCGATGTCCAGTAATGCAGATACACCGAACAGGGCCATGACTAACTTTGTTAAAATGTTCATTGTATTCTCTCTGTTTTGTCTGTTTGTTGTTAAATGTTAGTAAATAAATGTTGTCTAATTCTCTCATATATAAGGGTTTTTCTGGAGAATTGTATGGGGTGGAAAAGATGCAGTTGGTGAGCTATAAGTCCCCAAAAAATCGAGTTATAGCTCACTTTCTACATTCAAACGTGCCGCATTATGATAGTTGATTGTTCCATGGTAGATGATGGCTTTATACATCATCTTTAAGGGTGTTCAAAATCTGTGTGTTTCTGCCATTCTGCTATAATATATAGGGGTTGGGAATTGGTCAAAAAGTGTGCGTTTTTGCCATTCTACTATAATATATAGGGTCTTGATTTCCCTCAAAAAGTGTTCAAAATCTGTGTATTTTTGCCATTCTACTATAATAGTAGTAGTTATATCAAATAACTACTCATGCATTTTGAGGAAAAGAAAAAGACTCGGCAGGATATCTTTGAGGAATATCCTGCCGGTCTGTATCATAAGTTCGTGCCATTATACGAATACCAGTCTTTCCATTGGTCATCATATACTCCAAAACCTGTATTTCCTGTCTGGCCAGAATTAAAGGTCGGTTCATATGTATTCTGAGATCCCCAACTGAAAGCATTATCCATCGTTGCTTGAGGTTCGGGTTGCAACAGTTGGTCATGGCTAACATATCCCTTACTCCATTCGCGGATAGTGTTTTTAGACAGTTTCAACCCCTCCTTCATCATCTTTTCCCTGTTTTTCCCGAGAGATAGTGTTGGATCATAAAGCAACATGAACCTGGCCTTCTTGTCATTTCTGGCTTCTCTGTTGGCTTCTCTCTGCTGGGCATAAGTCATTCCTTTGCCTGGATTAGTGTCGATGCCCCTTTCTTGACAGTAACGATAAAGGCTTCTCACAGGGATTTCAAGAGTCTCAGCATTTTCCCTCACTGACCTTGTTCGATCATACTTCCCATCGATTTCACTGTATCTGATGGACGTTATGATCTTGCCTGTCATCCATTGCGTTTTGTAACATACTGACGGATGATAGATGAACTTTGGCCTGTGTTCTTTCCAGTAGCCTATCTCATAATCACAGTATTTCATCAACTCGTCCTGGCTCATCTTCACAACACTCTTGACCCTTCTCTTCAACGTCTCAATCGTTATAATCCCGTCGCTGTTGTCTATGAAACGATGAAGGTCCACAAACATATTGAACAGCAGGGTGTCTTGGTCGATATCGGGTTCCATCAATCTTCTCAGGCAAGCGAATTTGGATAATGTTCGTCTTCTGTGGTGTCCGTCCTTTATCCTTTCCCTTACCCACCAGAGCTGAATGTAACTGTCATCCGTCAACTGGTAAAGCCCGTCAATCCACTCATCCTTTTGCGTCTTGTAGATGTAACGGTATTTCCAGGAGTAGTAATGCATGAAGGTTTCGTAATCCATCGTCCCCATATCGTGTAACAGCTGAGAGTCAAATTCCACTTCAGGTTTCTTTTCTTTGGTTGGTTTTTCCGGCATTACAACTTCAACCTCAGGCAAACTATCGGGGAAATCAAGCCTGGAGTAGATACAATCAGAGACATAACACTCCTCATTGCCATAAACCCCATTGAAATACTGACTTACTCTCGTCCCACAGTCATCCTTCATTGGCTCTCCCGTATCCCTGATGATGCTGTCCGTGATGGTTTGGGAGATAACGTTCAGATCATCCTTGCCCATTATCCTGTCGAACACATACACCATCCTGAAACGCCTTGATGTCACCTTGTCCTTTTCAAGTTTGTCGGAGTAGGACATATAGACACAGGTGGGCTTATACGTCAGGCATGCAAGGTATTCAGGAATCAACTCAAACCTCGTCAAATCAATGTCCACAAATACCGTCTGAGCCCCAATGAAGAAACGGTCGCTCTTAAACTCAATCCTCATGCATCCTTTGTTTTTCCCGTTCTTATAGAGGGGAGTGGTCTGGTATCTCTGCCCGTTTCCCGTCTCAAACCAATATGACTGGTTCGTATCAAAATGGAAAAGGTTACAGAAGGCATATCCGTTGAGAGCATACTGTAGAAACTCGTCAACCGTTACAACCTGCTCTCTGAACGCCATCTTCACTTTCCCGATAGACTTTGCCCCATCTTTGCTCAGACAGGCCGATGCGTCAGTTTTCTTTACATAGTAGTCATTGCTTACATTTACTCTAAATTTGAAATTGTTTTTTACTTCCATAGTCGGCATATGAAATTTTTATTGGTTATCGGTCGCTGCCCTTGATAAACAGCATCAGACCGTCTTTCAAGGCCTTGTTGAAGCGGGAGTGACCCATCTTCAGTTTGGCCTCTTTTCTGTTGTTGTATTCTGCTCCACTCGGCAGATACATGATTTTACTTTGCATGTGTGGTATGGTATTTAGTTTTATGTGGTAGTTCAGAGAAAGATGGTTTTAGTGCCACCTCTCCCTGAATGACCACGATTCTTGTCAAGCAGCTGCACCTAAGGCTTGCAGTTTGCGTTGCTCTCGTTCCCTTTTCCTTCTGGCTTTTCTCATGCCATCAGAAATGGCCTTTCGTGCAGCTTCGCTCCTCTTAACGCCAAGTTTTGCCAATGACATCTTGCGTCTGGCCTCCTCGGTGTGATGAATCCCTTTCATTCCTCGCCCGTATGACGTATTGAACCCTTCTTCCACTGAATTGAAGTGTTTAATCCATTTTGTCTCGAAATCGTCAAGTTTCTTATCCCGTGTTGACTCATTTACATATTCTCTCTCCTCGAGTATCACAAGTTTCCAGTTCTGCCAGCCATATTTCTCACGAGCACGATTGATCTTTTCTCCTGCATAAGGGGTGTAGAGGTCTCGCCAGTCCGCCTGCCGCTTTTTGATATCATCGGTTTGTCCAATATACACCTTTTTGTCATCACCGTTAGCCCTTGCCTCATCGCAATTCGGTATCAGCATGTAAACATACGCTTTAAACTTTTTTCCCTTCTTTTCCATAAGATAGCTTCTGATTTAAGTAGTTATAAACAGAGTTGCTGTCATTGATGAACAGCAATTCTCCTCTTCTCATTGACGCGTTAAAGGCACCAAGCCCCCCAAGTCGCATCTTTGCCTCTTTTCGGTTACTATATAAGTCACCGTTTCTCAAATTCTGAATCATTGTGTTTAGATTTTTGAGAGTTAATCGTGAGTGTCACGCCCATCTTGTTGAGCCTACCCACTAAACCCCGATAAGCGTCAATACGTCTGCGCTTCTTCGGGATGATCTGTAATAGGTCCTGCAATGTGATATCGATGCAGCGACCATTATCAAGAGGATGGCCATCGTTAAGTGCATCCTCGAGCCTGTGTATGTCGTCAGCGTAGGGATCATCACCCTTCACCGACGGTGCGCTAATAACACTCTTTCCCTTTTGAGCCTCAGGTATGGCAGCGCGCACATTCATCGTCGGCCCATGCCATGTCTCGGCCATTGACGAGAACATAGCCTGTAACAACTGTATCATTACTGTTATTCAACTTAGAAATTAATTATCAAGCATTTACGCTTTATTCAGGGATAAGGTTTGGAATGGAAATGGCGCGCGTTTTTCACGTTTCAGGCTGTTTTTCCAGCGATTTTGAAATTTTTGGTAATAGATATTGATATTTTTAGTAAATTTGCGGTTGCCTATTCATTCTCATGGTGTGGGGATGATGCCCGCAAACGACCGAAATATAACGACATCACAGACTCCTTTGCAGTTGGTATATGGGCTTTGGTCGGCCTGCAGGGAACTGCATTGGGGTCTTTTTATATAGTATAGGAATGACGGATATTGAACTGAAAACACTCAAGGATAACCTGTGGCACTCGGCTGACATGCTGCGTGCCGGTGCCCACCTGGCAGCCAACAAGTATGGACAACCCATCCTGGGACTGATCTTCCTTCGCTACGCCGATGTGCTGTTCAAGCAGCATAAGGACGAGATTGATGAGGAATACAACCGCTACAAGGGCTCTCGCATGGAGCGTGAGTACAAGGACGTGGCCGTGGAGAAGTGTGGCTTCTATCTGCCAGAGTGCGCCTACTTTGATTACATCAACGACGCGCCCGACGATGCCAACAAGGCCCTGCTGGTGAAACGCGCCATGGAGGCTATCGAGCGCGAGAATCCCCGCATGGAGGGCGTGCTGCCCAAGGAGGTCTATGGCCAGCTTGTGCCAGAGGAAGAGCCGGAGCTGTTGAGCCGCATCGTGCGCGTGTTCAAGGACATCCCTGAGGATATCAGCATCGACCTGTTTGGACAGATCTACGAGTATTTCCTGGGCAACTTCGCCTTGGCCGAGGGTCAGGGTGGTGGCGCATTCTATACGCCAGCCAGTGTGATTCAGTATATGGTCGAGGTGCTGCAGCCTGCTACGGGAGACAAGAAGTTTCTTGACCCGGCATGTGGGTCGGGTGGTATGTTCGTCCAGGCTGCACGCTACGTGCACCGTCACAATGCCAGCAGCCAAGACATGATGCGTTTCCGCTGCTATGGCATCGAGAAAGAGCCCGATACCGTTAAACTGGGCAAGATGAACCTGCTGTTGAACAATATCCGTGGCGAGATCACCGAAGCCAACTCGTTCTACAGTGACCCCTATGACGCCTTCGGCCGCTTCGACTATGTGATGGCCAATCCGCCGTTCAATGTCGACGAGGTGGTGCTGGAGAAGGTGCTCGAGGACCGTCGCTTTTCCACCTATGGCGTTCCTCGCAACAAGACCAAGTCGGCCAAGAAGCAGTCAGACAAGAAAGAGACGGTCCCTAACGCCAACTACCTGTGGATCGGTCTTTTTGCAACGGCACTCAACGACAACGGTAAAGCAGCCCTCGTCATGGCCAACTCTGCCAGCGATGCCGGTGGCTCGGAACTTGAGATCCGCAAGCGCATGGTCGAGGACGGCATCATCAGCCAGATGGTGACGCTGCCCAGCAACATGTTCTCAACGGTGACGCTACCAGCCACACTGTGGTTCTTCAACAAGCAGCGCCCTAACCGGGACGAGATACTCTTTATCGATGCCCGCAACATCTTCACCCAGGTCGATCGCGCCCATCGCAAGTTTAGCGACGAGCAAATCAAGAACCTGGGCATCATCAGCCGCCTCTATGAGGGCGACAGCGACAGTTTCTGGGCGCTGCTAGAGGAATACAAGGCCGAGGGCAAGCAGGATCAGGTAGACTGGTTGTTGGAGCGTTGGCCCGACGGCAAGTACCAGGATGTAATCGGCCTGTGTAAGGTGGCTAAGCTCGACGGCGAGGACGGCATCCGTGACCAGGACTATTCCCTTAACGCCGGTCGCTATGTGGGCGTGGTCATTGAGGACGACGGCATGACTGAGCAGGAGTTTGCCGATACCATGCTTGGGTTGCAGAGTGACTTCACTCAACTCAACAGCGAGGCGCTTGCTTTACAGGCTGAGATAGAGCAGAATTTGAAGGATCTGTTTGGGGAGGGGTAACGGTTATGAAACAGGATATCCTTACTATTGGCGATATATGCTCTCGTTTCAGCAGTGGCAAAAATATCACATCTGAAAGCATTCACTCAGAAGGTGAGTTCCCCGTGTATGGCGGGAATGGCTTACGTGGCTACACAGATAGTTTTAATTTTGAGGGCGAGTGTTCGATAATTGGTCGACAAGGAGCTTATTGTGGAAATGTTCGCTATTTCAAAGGAAAAGGGTACATGAGCGATCATGCTGTTGTCGCTGTTACGAAACCAGAACACAACAACAGATACTTCGCTTATAAACTCGGCTTAATGAACCTGGGTCGTTTCTCAGGCCAAGCAGCGCAGCCAGGACTTTCTGTAATAAAGGTTTCTAAGTTGCGTGTGGAAATGCCGCCACTTTCTGTTCAGCGTCGCATTGCCTCGATTTTGTCTGCCTATGACAACCTGATCGAGAACAACACTCGCAGGATTCGTCTGTTAGAGCAGATGGCCGAGAATATCTATAAGGAGTGGTTCGTCCGCTTCCGCTTCCCCGGCCACGAAAACGCCGAATTTGAAAATGGCTTGCCCAAAGGATGGCAATTGAGACACATTGGTGATGTGTGTGATACGATAGGCGGAGGCACTCCTTCAACATCAAAGCCTGAGTATTGGGGTGGTGATATCAAGTGGGTTACACCAACAGACATTACATCGAAAGACAGTCTGCCGTTGTTGACGATAGCGGGACGCATCACGCTGGAGGGGTTGAACAAGAGTTCTGCAAAATTGCTACCCCCTTACACGATTTTAATGACCAGCCGTGCAAGCATCGGCTTCTTCGGCATGGCACCGTTCGAACTGTGCACGAACCAAGGTTTTATTTCAATCATCCCGCATAGTGAGAACCTGCGCATGTATATGCTGTACATGCTCAAGTCAAGAAAAGAAGAGATTGTGATGAACGCCAATGGCTCAACATTTCTCGAGATAAGCAAGGGACGCTTCCGCAAAATGAGGATGTTAATCCCTGACGACTCAACATTAAATGAATTTGAAAAGAGAGCACGTGCTATTTTTGACACAGTAATGAAACTTGAACAGCAGTCAATGATTCTCGCTCGTCAGCGTGACCTTCTCCTTCCGCGCTTGATGAGTGGCAAGTTAGAAGTAATGTAGAACCCAATTAAGAATAAAGATATGGCAGCAGCAAATATCAATGTAAATAAACAGACTGTACTACAATTATTAACCAGCGGACAAGAGGTTCCATTCGTTGTGCCTGAATATCAACGTCCATATTCTTGGAGCGATGATGAGATTTGCACACTTTTTGATGATATCTGGGGATTCTCTATAGATCGCACTCAACCTAATGGTGCGAACAGCTATTTTCTTGGCTGTGTAGTGTCATATACTGAGAATGGCGAAAAGCAGATTATCGACGGTCAACAACGTATCACGTCACTGTTCTTGTTACTAAGAGCAGTTTTCGCGATGCTGGAAAAAGAAGAGACACAGACTGATGAGGTTACAAATTTCATAAGTGAGATTCAACCAGCACTTTGGAAGAAAAATGAAATGACCGGCAAGGTTAATAGAAGCCAGATGTTGCTGAGGTCTGAAGTCGTATCTGATTCAGGCAATGAACTGTTGCGCAAAATATTGGAAACTGGTGAGGCCGACCCAGATGCTACTGATAATTACTCGAAAAACTACAATAAATTCATTGAGTTGTATGCCGATAAAGCCCAGAATAGCCCTCACCAGATATTCCAATTTATCTTGGCATTATTGAAATACACAATCTTGTTACCTATTGACGCTGACGACCAAGAAACGGCGTTGACAATTTTCAACACACTTAACAACAGGGGTTTACCTCTCTCGGATGCTGATATTTTCAAGTCCCACATGTATAAAAGTCTTGACAATGCAGGGAAAAAGACTTTTATAGAGAAATGGAAGAAGCTGGAGAAAGAAACATCAGATTGTAACGAGAGCATACAGTCGCTTTTCTATTATCACATGTTCTACCTCCGCGCTCAAGAAAAAGACGTGAAGTCGACAACACCAGGCGTGAGAAAGTATTATTTAGAAAAGGGCAAAAACCGCCTGACCGTTGATGTCATAGATGAATTGGCCAAGAACCTGCACCTATGGGAAGTCGTTAATAACCGAGAGGCGATTGAGAGTGAAGCGTGGAGCCAAAACATGGATATTCGTAAAATACTTGACTGCCTAACGTCATATACCAATGAGTTTTGGAAGTATCCTGTTTCCATCTTCTACATGCAGCATAAGGATAAAGATGACTTTGAGGCTCTTTTCCTTAAATTTCTCCGCAAGTTCTTTGTTTTATTGCTTACAAGGTACCTTGAACAGCCCACTATAAGTGCAGTTAAGAGCGACATCCTTAAGATTAACGCCGAAATCATTGGCACTCCTCATCCTGCTTTTAAGGCTGGCTTCGATGAAAAGAATCCAGAAGATGAAACAGCACAAAAAGTTGAAAAGAGGAGAACCGACAACCTGATTATCATGCCGAACAAGCGAGTGGAGAGAATGTTGTTGAAGTTATTGGCCTATCAGGAGGAAAGCCAAACCGATCTTCTGCCTTCGTATTGGGAGATAGAGCACATCTTCCCACAAAAATGGGATTCAAAATATTATGACATTGATGAGGCTGAGGCTAATGTTAAGTTGGAACACCTCGGCAATAAATTGCCGTTGGAGAAAAAGCTGAATATCTCGGCAAGTAATGGCTATTTTGACAAGAAGAAAGAAAAGTATCTTGAATCAAAGATCGCAATAGCTAAGAAACTTGGTAGCACATCAGTAAATGAATGGAATCTTGATAGTATCACAGATAAAGACGCAAGTGTATGTGAACAAATTAAGGGAATCTTTGATAAATGGATTGCTGATTATGAGCCAGCAACTTCTTCAGATACTATTGCCCCCACAGCAACCCCTGAAGAGTTGGCAATGATTAAAATGCTCAAGGATAAGGGACTAATTCCATAATTTTTGATAACAATGAAATCATTCATCAGTGAAGACGACATAGAACAGGCGATATGTAACCGATTATCGCAGCCGGAATACGGTTGGACGCGCATCGGGTGCGATCCCAGTGTGGATGCCCAGGACGATGTGAGCCTGACGGGGCGTGCCAACGCGTCGGAGTGCATCCTGCCCGAGGTGTTTCGTAATGCCCTGCGCCGTATCAACCCCCAGATTGACCCGGAGACGCTTGACGGCATCGTGCGTGAGTACCGCAAGGACTACACCGGCACCGATATGGTGGACACCAACTACAAGTTCTATAACCAGCTGCGGAACGGCATCAAGGTCAAGACGCGCAACCAGCACCGTGAGGACTTCGACATCGTGAAGCTCATCGACTTTGACAACCCAGGCAACAACGACTACCACTGCGTGAACCAGATGTGGATCAAGGGTCACTTCCGCTACCGTCGCCCCGATGTGCTGCTGTTTGTGAACGGTCTGCCCGTCGTCTTCATTGAGCTGAAAAACTCAACGGTGAAGGTCGAGGAATCCTACAACAAGAACCTGGTGTCCTATCGCAAGGACATCCCCAACGTGTTCGCCCTGAACCAGATCTGCGTGCTGTCCAATGGCCTGCAGACCAAACTCGGCGCATGGAACGCTGGATACGAGTTTTTCTTTGAGTGGCTGCGCGTGAATGACGAGAAGGAGAAGCTGGACCGCGAGCAGATTGCCGAACACGGCCTGTCGATTCAGACCCTTATCGATGGTCTATTCCGCAAGGAGCGACTGCTGGACTACCTTGAGAACTTCATTTTCTTTGACAACAAGCGCACCAAGATCATCGCCAAAAACCACCAGTACCTGGGCGTGAACAACCTGATGGAAAGTGCTAAACGTCGTAAGGAACTGAACGGCAAGCTGGGCGTGTTCTGGCACACGCAGGGCTCAGGCAAGAGCTACTCGATGGTGATGTTCGTGAGGAAGGTGAGGCGCAAACTGCACGGCAACTTCACGTTCCTGGTGATTACCGACCGTGAAGACCTGGATACACAGATACACAAGACCTTTGTCCGCACCGAGGTCATCGGCGACAAGGAGGAATGCCAGCCCAAGAACGCTGCCCAACTGCGCGATTTCCTGAGAGGCAACAAGCCGATGGTGTTCACGCTGATCCACAAGTTCCAGTACGACAAGACCAAGAAATACCCGCTGCTGTCTGATAGGGACGATATTTTCGTGCTCGTGGATGAGGCCCACCGCACCCAGTATAAGCAACTGGCCGAGAACATGCACACGGGACTGCCCAATGCCAACTACATCGCCTTCACGGGCACACCGCTGCTCGGCAGCAAGCGACTGACCAATCAGTGGTTCGGTGACTATGTGTCGGAATACAACTTTGCACAGGCCATCGAGGACGGCTCCACGGTGCCCTTGTTCTACAGCCGCCGCGTGCCCGAGGTGGGACTGACCAACAACTGGCTGGACACCGATGTCGCTGAGATCGTGGAGGACGAAGGGCTGAATGATCGCGAGACGGAGCTGCTGGAGAACGCATCATCACGCATCCTTGAGGTGATCAAGCGTGACGAGCGCCTGGACAAGATCGCCCAGGATATCGCCCATCATTTCCCGCGTCGCGGCTTCCTGGGCAAAGGCATGGTGGTGAGCGTCGATAAGTACACCGCCGTGAAGATGTACGACAAGGTGATGCATTACTGGAACGAGGAGATAAAAGCCATCGTCAAGGAGCGTAACGAAGCCACCACCAAGGAGGAGCGCGACAAACTCACCGCTATGCTCAACTACATGAACCGCGTAGAGATGGCCGTCGTCATCAGCGAGGAGGCCGATGAGACCGAGAAGTTCATGAAACACGGACTGGACATCACCAAGCACCGCAAGAAGATGAACGAGATCACACCCGACGGCAAGGATATCGAGGACCGCTTCAAGGACAAGGACGACCCGCTGAGCCTGGTGTTCGTCTGCGCCATGTGGTTGACGGGATTTGATGTGCCGTCGCTCTCCACATTGTATCTCGACAAGCCGATGAAGAGCCACACGCTGATGCAGGCTATCGCACGCGCCAACCGTGTATTCCCAGGCAAGACTTGTGGTATCCTGGTGGACTATGTGAACGTGTTCAAGTATATGCAGCAGGCACTGAGCGACTATGCCTCTACAGGCGGCAGCGATTTCCCTGCAAAGGATATAGAGCAGCTTATCGCCTCGCTGGATGAATGCATCATGGAGTGTGACGCATTCCTGATGAGCCTGGGCATCAATCTTGACGAGATTATTGCCGAGAGCAACACGCTGGACCAACTGGATAAACTGCGTCTGGCATACGTGCGCATCTTGGAGAAAGACGAGTGGAAGGACCGCTTCAAGGTGTTGAGTAATCTGATCATGAATTTGTATGACGCCAGCAAGCCCGAGATATTTGAGCGTGGATGGTACAATCCCAAGTTCGCGCCGATCCAGTACATTCATGGCCTGTTCTGTAACCTGGTGGACGATGAGAAACTCAACCGCGCCAAAGCCAGGATGGCACAGACCCTTGACCAAAGTGTGTCGGCCCAGGGAAGTGACGGTGAGGACAAGCCCGACTATGTTATCCACCAGGGCAAGGTGATTGACCTGAGCAAGGTGGACATTGATTCGATACGCAAGGTGATCAACTCATCGCCCTACAAGGCGTTGGAGATCGATGACCTGCGCGCCTTTATCGAGAAGACGCTGGAGCAACTCATCAACAAGAACTGCACACGCGTGGCCTTCTCGCAGCGCTACAGAAGCATCATCGACCGATACAATGCCGGTGGCAGCGAGAACGAGGACTACTATGAGAAGCTGCTGCAACTCGTCGACGAGCTGAAGAAAGAGCAAGGCCGCTCGACCGACATGGGCCTGGCCGAGGAAGAGCTTGAGATCTACGACCTGCTGATTCAAGACCGCAAGTTGACCCAGGCCGAGAAGCAGAAGGTCATCCTGGCAGCCAAGAACCTGTACAAAAAACTGATGGAGGAGAAGGACCGGGTGATGGTCGTCGACTGGTATAAAGACGAGCAGCCCAAGAAAAAAGTCCTTGCCTTGATCCAGATCTCGCTTGACAAAGACCTGCCCGAGAGCTATGACCGCGCCGCCTTCACCGACAAGACCAACCTGCTGATGAACCACTTCATCGACATGGCCGTCCAAGGCTACGGCTGGACCGCCGCGTAACCCACTATCAGAGCCACCGCCAAGCCGTCTATTGACCGCCGCACATAACAGCCGTAAGGGCACAAAAAAGGAGCGACCCCCATGCCGCTCCGCTACCTTTTTGCCTCAAAATCAATAAATTCTCTCTCGATTTCGTCTTCTCTTATAGATGTCCTTTCTTTAAATTGTTAATAATGCCGTTGGAAATATAACACTAACATCCTTTCCGTTGATATATGAAACCAAAAGTTGTTATCTAGGCTGCCATCACGGCAGGTTCTCCTTGACCCTGGTTGCGAACAGTGCGCCAGGTGGCGTCATCTGTGTGAGCAGCACAGGCCAATAGAAGGGCACATCCCTCCAGCCGTTGGCTTGCTTGCCCTCCTGACGAATCATCAACACCACAGGCTTGTCGATGGCCTTGGCACGTGCCGGTCCCAGATCACTCGTACCATTGTCGGGCGCATTGGTGAAGACGCCGTTTTGCTTGGTACGGCTGGTGTTACGACCAGTGCGTCTGGCCACCCAGACCTTGCCATTGGACGATTTGCTGCAGTGCTCTAATATGGCCTTCTGCGCTTCAGGCTCAAGCCGGTATCCTGAGTTCCCATATTGGGTGCCATATACATAGGTGGACTTGATCTTCTCCAGAAGAACCAGGACATCATCAACCGCCATCTCGATGAAGCCGTTGGCATCGGGCGTGCCAGCCTGAAATGCAGCGTCAAGTTGTGCATCGATGTCCCTGATGATGTTCCCTATCGTGCGCTGGGAGCCCGTTTGGATGCCCCTGGCAAAGTAGCGCATCTGGGGCTTGACGGCGACGAGGTCCGAGATCATGATCTTGTTACCGGCGCATGGACGAATATTGCCGCTGACTCCGAGCATCTGCACCTTGAAGGGCTTACCCGTCCCCGTGCTCCCCAGCTGATCCCTCAAGTACTCGTCCAAATAATAGACGTTCTTGAGTTGATTATAGATATCGGGTGATGTGTAGAATCGCGTGACTGCCATGTCCTCCAAGGGGCGCGCACCGAACATGCGTTGATGCTGCGTTACCGTGTCCTGCTGGAATGTCAAGGGACACCGCCCATAAACGAAACTCAAGAGATTCCTTATGGTTACGCCTCTATCGAGGATGTTGCCGCCGATGAAAATGTTAACGGCAGCATCGAGCTTGAGTTCACCAGTGGTTTGGTCAAGCAATGCGTTCACGTCGTTATCACTGTTGACGATCCTGACGCAATGGTTCTTTTCGAAAAAGATGTCCTGTATCTCATCAAGTACATCGTCAAATGCCGGGAACGGTACGGTGATGATATTTTGATCGCGGGCTTTCTGGCTCGACGCCGCAAAGTCATCATAACCCTGCTTCAGCATGTCCTCAACATCCTGTGACAGTGAACCGGTTGCAAAGGGCTTCGTGAGGAAGCCCATAATGGTGCTCACAAGATTGGCTTGCCCATTGTGGTAGACCTTCTTTATCTGGGTATGGACGATCATGCTCGACTTGAAGTCCAGGCCTTTGGCGCGCTGCTGGATGCGTCGGATAGCAGTACCGGCCAGATACTGCCCGATAGCGAAGATGAGTTCTTCGTCGTTGCCTTGACCGCCAGCCAGCAGGTTGATGGAGTCTTGGCCGAGAGGACGATACAAGTGACTAAACATAGAGTTGGGGTCACTCGACTCATCAAAATATTGCTTGCCGCCAATATAAGCATTGTGCACAGGAACGAGGCTCACAAATCGGGGGCGAATGCTCTTGATGTGCTTGTTGTCCAGGACGAGTTCCCCATCAGGCTGCAGGAACAGGTTGTATGGTGTGGCTGTTACCAACAGCACCCTGTGGTACTTGAGCAACTTGCGGAAATCGTTGATCTGCTTGCCGATTGTTGCCACCTGTGTCACGCATTTGGGCACCTTGCCTTTAGGAGTGGTCTTGCTCTTGCCAACCTTGTAGCTGCGTGAGGCGTAATCCGCCTCATCGTCAATGATAAGCACTTTTTTGTCCTTCATGAATGGACAATCCGTCTTGAACAACTTGATGAGAGCCTTCAGATTTTTGACCTCTTTTTTGCAAACGATAATCAACTTGCTCTTGTTGACGTTCGCTTGAACGAGCCCGGTTTTGCGCAATGCCATGATATCGTGGATTTCCACGGTAGCTGCTTGATTGAGGTTGCTCGACGGCTTGAGAGGAGCGAAGTCCTGCTGAAGCCTGCTGAGCGTCTGCTTGGCGAGGGCGTTGGTGCCCTTGGTGAACAGCACCGCAACATCAATGCCACGGTCACAGCACAAACCTATGATGTGCTCAAACGTGTCGGTTTTGCCGCCTTGGACATATCCCAGCAGCAGGCCAGGGTCCTCGGCGTGAGGTCCATTATCGAGTAACTGCTTCACAGTGTCCTCGATGCACTTGCGTTTGTCGGCTGTTAACGGGTACTTGGCATTCGCCTGCAACTCATCGTAGATAGGGGTTGCAGACTTTTTTACGCCAGCCGTCTTGGCCGACGGGGACGAGGCCCCAAGACTATTTCTACTATAACTTTTAGTCATATAAACTACTGTTATTTAAACTACTGTTATTAAAAAAATAATTCTTTCCATTTTCACTTAATAATTGTTGGGCTTGTCGGAGGATGCGCGACTCGCCCGTGAATAAAGAACTCCGCATCGAGCTTGACTAGCTGCTGCCTTTAAGTTGGGCAGTAGCCCCGTTGTTGACGGCACCAGGCCGTGAGATCATTCAAACCTACTAAATCAAGTCGCTGGGGTTGTGTGCCCCCTTGAAACTGTCGATTAGTAGTTCGCGCGCGGCGTCGGATAGTTGTGGTATACCACACCATCCAACAAGTGACCGTTAGCTTTCTTGTTACCACGCTGGCCCTTCGCATTGAAAGCACCCCACTGTTTGAAAAAGAACTCAGTGCCACTTACACGAGCGAGATCGCGCAAGTTCAGAGCCCAGTCTTTTTGCATTGGGCGAGCCTGAGGACCACTTTCACCACCCACTACGATCCAATCGATGTTTCGGAGGTCAAGACCCAAAGTAGCCAGGTCGTCGAGGCATGGCTCAATGCTCAACCAGCGAACAGGAGCAGCGATGTTGCGCAAGTCATCCACTCTGGTGAGCGACCTCTTGCAGCCACACGTAACACCAAGCCATGCGTTGGCCGGGCAACGGTGCGAGGTGAAGTAGCTGGCCATACGTGCACTGCGCTTGGTCAGGATCTGGTAAGTGATCCAGGGTGTACGTTCAACGACGTCAAGAACTTGGTCGATAAACGACTCAGGAACGTCGGCGTGGAACAGATCACCCATCGAGGGCAGGAAGCACAGGAGCTCCTTGTTAGGGTCCGTAGCCAACGGCTCATTCAAAGCATCGGGGTGACACGTCACCTTGAAGCCGTTGCTGTAGCGCGGATTACCCATAGCTTGCAGGCGCTTAGCAAATGCCTTGGCATAGCAGTGGTCACACTCCTCAGTACCAGCATGTTGGCACCCAGTTACGGGGTTGAAGCTAAACTCAGTCCAAGAAATAGAAGTTCTATTCATATATCTATTTCAATTTCACGGGTTTAGGTTAATAGATAACGTGTATAGGCCTTATCGTCATAGAGGAACCACCCTATACCATGGTTCCAGGTGCCAATACGTCAAGGATCGTAGTGCTGCCGTTTTGGTTGGGTGGCAGCCACCCTTGGTTGAGAACGGCGCGAAGGCCGCGAGGTCGTTGCAATGGTTGCCCATTGCCAGTTAGCTGGTGCTCTTACGCTTGTTCCACCTAAGTTCTTCGCAGTCTTTCAACTGTTCAAGTACCAGGTCGTAATCAAAGAGTAGCACCTTACCGGCTCTAATCACAGCGGGTGGCGTCAGTGTTGCCGAAGGACCTGCCAGCCATCTGCTCACGGTCGAGACAGATACACTCAACGCGCGGGCGAGTTCCTTCTTCCCGTGGAGCAACTTCTTGTCTTTCGCCTGCACGGGTGAAGACTTCTCGGCTACAGCAACGTCGACGGCGTCGCGGATAAGGCTGACGATTTCTTCGCCAGTCATGTCAACCACTCGTTTGCCGAGCAACTGATCGTTTATGATATTTTTCTTCGTTTTCATCGGTTTCCATATCGGCAACAATTTTACCGTCGTGCCAAGGGGAGAAAGGGGATAAAACGCACACAGATAAATATCTGAAAATCAGAAGAATGAGTTGTTTTGGGGGCTAAGGGGACGAGAAAATAAATTTATGATCTGCTGACATCTGCCCTTTTGGCTTGTCAGGGTAGTGACAAAAAGTCCATTTTGTGGTGAATATGTATAGGTAAAGGGCTGTGTGACGTTTGTACGGTGATCTGTGACTTGGCCATTGCATTAGGGCTAACATCATTATTGCGTAATGGTGCCATTGATTTGTGTTTATGATGAAAAAGCATTATCTTTGCATCACGAAAACACAGTTATAACTATGAGTAAAAGAAATGTTGAATCCGCAGCAATGGAGAAACAAGACACGTTGTTGGAAGCCCTTCAGGGTATACTTGATGAGCGGCACGATGATATGTGCATGTTTAAGTTGGAGTCTATGTGCTATCGACTGAAGTGTGCGATTATCGACCACAGCTTGAAATTGCCTTCATTGTCTGCGTTCCGGTACTATGTCAATGGAATCACATCTGCAGACCAACTTGCTGTTGTCGCGGAAATGTTGCACGATTGCTGGATCTACTCTACATTGGAGTTCTATGATAGGCCGATAAAAAAGACTTTCAGATTCGATGATACTAATTTAGGGGAACACGGCAACGACTTGAATGAGAATAAATACTTGAATATACTTCACGAAAAGTATAAAAAGGTGTATTTTTTTCAAAGCAGGGCACCTAAAGACTATGAGACTTACCTTGTTGAGTTACACTCTATCGTCACAGAATTGGGCCGTAAATTTAACCTGAAGATTGACGAGAGATTTGTGCTGACTCCATTTTTGGACACCAAATTGAATTTGCGCACGCTGAGGGAAGTGTATGATTATTTGGTAAATCAAGGATGTCTAGAAGCTGGTAAGCAGAATGATTTTGTTAGCATATTTAATGTGTCAGTATTAGCTTTACCGGCCAAGTTGAGATGGTTAAAAAAGGCGAAGAGAACAAATAAAACAAGTTTCTTCTGTCTGTTAAGTCTGATGAGGATGTTGTCAAGTGATGCTGTTGAGGATACCCAAGTGAAAACAGTTATTGCTAGCGTTTTCTCTGAAGAAGATGGTACGCCGATTAACGTGGAGCAATTGAAGGAACGCAACGTGAGCCCTGAGCAGAGGCTATTCGACAATGATATCCAGAATATCATATCGAAGCAAGTACCGGAAGGTCAAAAGGGGGGTACATTGGGGGGAAGCACCGAGTAGAAACAAAAATAAGTGGCTGAAATTCAGCCACTTATAAAATCGGTTGTGGAGCATAGCGGACTCGAACCGCTTACCTCAACACTGCCAGTGTTGCGCTCTACCAGATGAGCTAATGCCCCGATTTGCGGATGCAAAGGTAATGCCATTTTTTGAACTGACAAATTTTTA
>Ga0247610_10003424_pt1 | contig 17444 bp, 19 predicted proteins | sample 174DNAGHGhighgp2_FD_193483 | JGI IMG/M metagenome (GOLD analysis project Ga0247610, IMG submission 193483) | Sheep rumen microbial communities from Palmerston North, Manawatu-Wanganui, New Zealand - 1742 DNA GHGhigh gp2 | ecosystem: Host-associated > Mammals > Digestive system > Stomach > Rumen... | reverse complement strand
AAATTAAGAAAAAAAAAAAAACACCGCACTGACAGTCGGTGTTTTAAAAATTTCTAGAAAATTTTCTTTAATTAAAGGTTGAGGTTTCCTTTAACGTAAGTAAATTATTTTATCTTTGCAGTATCTCAAGCTGCAATAGTGTTCTATAAACTTACTATTAATATTATACATAAAAATTAAAAAAAATGCAGTTTGAACTGCATTTTTTATTTATAGATTTAAGTTTATAGAACAGATATAGATTTTTATAGGAGATTAATATTGAGAATATATTAAGAACAAAAATGTGACAATAAAGAATTGCCTAATGTATTATTACTCCATTTTCTGTAACACATTTTCATTTTTTCTTATTTATATTATAGTTAAAAATTTTAATGAAAAATAAAAAATTTTAAAATTTTTGCTAAAAATTGCCTCTAGTTTTATTATATCCTTTAGAAAAGGCATTATATGTCATAATAGTATGTCTTTCTAATTCATTTAATGAACTATATTCACTTTTTTCAAGAGATATCATTTTAATTGTAAATTCATCTCCATATTTGTAATCAGCATAAACATCACCGTTTCCTTTGCCGGTAAAATGTGCATTAACTCTATCGAATATATATTGTGCTTGACCAACATAATACATATTTTTACTTTTGTTAAAAAGTATATAAACTCCAGGAAATTGCTTGTCTTTAACGTATTGTGGTGATCCTTGACCACCAAATGTTTGATTTCTCATTCTTAAAAAATCTGAAACAGATAATTCAATTTCATTGTTTGATAATTTAGTTATTTTTTGATTTATTTCTCTTATGTATTTGTTTTTGTAGTGAAATAGCAAAGGAACAAAAACAAATAATGGGAGAATAAGTATAGATGCTAAGGGCAATGCAATTTGCAATCATAATGGGAGTCATTTTAATTGTTCTTTTCTTTTTAGTCCTATTTCTTTAGCATGTTGTCTTAATTCTTTGAAAGTTGGTTTTGAACTATCACAATCTATTGATTTCATTATGTAATCATTACTAATGTTTAAGATTATTTAATTTAATTACTCTATTTAAATCTTCACGAATAGATTCATTAAATTTAGATTGTTCATCAAATCTTTGCATAACTGACTTATTAAATTTAGCTTGTTCAGCAAATCCATCAGTAACAATCTTAGCTAATTTATCTAAAGTCATTTTATTCTTGGTTCCTGATTTTCTTCCACCACCAGGACCACCTTTAGACTTAATCCTGCTTAGCTTAATCTCATCATTGATTAAGTTCTTATTCTTTTTAGCATCGTCAATTTTATATTTGATACTCATACATAAATTATATATTAGTATTTGTCTAAAAAATAAGTCATTTATAAATATGAATAAGAAATTATTTCTTATATCAAACGAATGTAAAACCTGCTGTTGCGGAATTTGAGGAATGGCTGATAAGTGTTCAACCTTCTTTTTCCATAGCATCACAGTGTTTTTGTAAATCTTTTACTCATGGTTTACATTTTGTTACTTTATACATAAGAAAACTCCTTATACTTATTTAGCTTTGGTTTTCTTTGGTTTAGGGATTTCGGATTTACGGGCTACTTTGTTGATGGCTTTAGCTTTAAATTTAGTCCCTAATACATCTTGCCTTATTTTAATAAGCTGTTTAGTCTTTTTATTTTCTAATGTCCAATAAGGATGATTAGATTTATCTAACTTACCACATTTTTCTATAACTACCCAGTCGTCATATTTTTTACCCAAATAGTCAATTGGTTTTCTTCCTGTTTTTTTAAAGTATCTGTAGGGTTTGTGATCTTTAGATTTAGGCATAAATAAAGTATTAGTGGGGAAAACTTTATAGAAAAGCGCCCAATAATAAACATTAATATATAATGTTTAGAGCGTTTTTAAAATAGTGTTGTTGGCAAAACTTTTGAATTTATTGTCTTCAAATTTAAAATTTAGTTGGCAAAACTTTACACATTTATTTAATAAATAAATAAAAATATAGTAAAATAGTGTTATCAGAGAGTAAAATTTCTGGAGCTGCGATATTATTAATCACACCAACTCATAAACCTTAATTCATTGTTGGTGTGACTAATAACTAAGTAAGCAAACACTTACAATGAATTTTTTTAAATTCTTGTTAGTAAAAGAAAAAAAAGAGTCACTTTTTCAAGCAACTCTTTTTAGGTCACACCAACCCATAAACCTTAATTAGTTATATTATAGCACAAAAATTTATTTTGTTGCAAGAAAATAATGAAATATAAAAAAAGAAGCAAATTAGAAATTCAAGAGTATTTTAATAACTTTCCTAAAATCGTTAAAGATAAGAGGGGGTTTATTGAATTTTTAAAGCACTCTGCTCATAATAAATCTTTATTGGAGTTGAAAGCTGAAGCAATATATGATAAGCTTTCAAAGAGTTATTTGGTTGTTAGATATATAAATTATTGGTTAAATGAAGTTAATAACCATCAGCATATGCATTATGAGGTTATTGCTTTTTGTTGTAACTGTAGTGTTAAGCTTGTTGAGGACGTGGTTTATAAGCTTTCAAAGTTAGGTTATTTAACTCATACTATTAATGATGGTAATAGAAGACTTAAAAAAACAACTAGAGAGAAATTGGGTTGTAATCCTTTTAAGTGAGTGTTTAAATTACTGAAGAGGATTATTTGGAAGGAATTGAGAGATAATATATTTAAAAGATCAAATGGATGATTATCACTTATTCCTAAAGCTAATTTAAATTTAGCTGTACAAAAGAAATTAAATGAGCCTGATCCACCAGATGATGAAATTTGTGTGTGACTTGAATAACAAAATAATTTACTAACTTTAAATTTTTAAGACAGATTGATAGGAATATTCCTAAAAGTTTTAATATTTAATAAATTAAGAAATTTAGCTAATTTAGATGAATCTTACTGCTTTGTGTGGTAAGATTTTTTGTTTTTATAAATATCACTAGGACTAAAAATAATTTAATTAGGATTAAAAATAAATTGTTTAGGATTAAAGTTTATTAGATTGGGACTAATAAAAGTGGATAAATATAAAATAGTTAATAAATAAGATTATTAATTAGTTAATAAATAAAGATACAGTTTAATATATGTAAATTGATTTTATGTATTTTGAATCTTTTATGTTTTAATTTTATTTACAAGTTCAAGTAAATATATAAAACTTATTTCAAACTTATAATAATCTGTATCTGATATATCAGTTTTACCATGTAAAATTTTTGAAGCAACACAAACCCCTTCTTTAATCCACTTAGCTTCTGCTCGGTTTAAATGTTTTTTTCTTTTTAAATAATTAATAAGTTCTTCATAATTGTTATAGTAATCATTTTTAATTTTATTTTTTATTGAATTTTCCCCAAATAGCTTTATACAAATATTAACTATAAGAAATCTTAATATAGCAGCTGGCGACAAAATCAGTTTATCATCATATGTTGTTAAAAATTCTTTTAATTCAGGAAATTCTACATTAATTTTTTGATTTAATTTAATATGTTTTACATCTTTGTTTGTTATTTCTTTAATTGATCTATAACCTAGAAGCATATCTTTACCATTTTTAAAATTTAAAAAATCTCATTCATTTATACCTATACCACCAATAAATGAATATATACCATAACTTGTTCCAAATAAATTGTTGTAAGGATCGCCATTACCGCTTTTTAGTTTTACTTTTACTTTGTCAAAATTAATTTTGTTATTAAGAGGATAATTTCATGAATTAAATCCAAATAACCCATAAGAACTATTGATATGTGTTAGATAATTCATTTTCAAAGTATTATTTCAAATAATATCAAAATCAGATTTTGTCTCTTCTAAAGAAAGTTTAAATTCTTGTTTTTTAACGTTAAATTGTAAATTTTCTAATTTATTACTATAAATTAATTCCAATAAGTCATTATTTTGATAAGCAATAACTCTGAACTTTTTAAAGTCATAATATATAAAAGGATCTTCAAAGTCTTTCTCAATTGGAAGTTTAATTCAACTAAGTAAGTCACTGTTTTTTAACATATCCTATTAATTTTAATAAAAATAGGGTAAATTTTAACGAGAAGGCATAAAGTAGGGCAAATATTAGGGTAGATGGTAGTTTGTGGCTTAGAAGCGAAATTTGAGCGTCTATTAACAAAATCTTATTAATATTATTATTTACTAGCTTATTATATAGGCGGTTATTCTTTTGTGTAGCGGACGCGACAGTCGTGAGTTAAGCCTGTGTAGTGGCTGGGTAATACTTGTGTTAGTATGGGTAGCAAATGAGTATATAGGTGCAGAGTGAGTGTATAGGTTGAGTGTATATAAGCGTATGTATTGTGTCTAACTGCGTAAGCAACCGTGTGTTTGAGTAGATATGTGTATATACTGAGTGAAGTGCATGTTGTGCAAGTGTAGGAATGTGTTCGTGCTGTGTTTAAGCGAGTATTAATATGTATATACGCGTGCGTATAATTTACTAAAGTAAATGAGAAATATCAATTTTTAATGTAAAATCTAATGTAAAGTTTAATGTAATGGTTATTTGTTGATATAGTTTTATTTATAGTTTTTGATTTAGTTTAGAGTGTGATGTTGAGAAAATTTGAGTTAAAAATTTAGAATATATTTTTTCTTAAAATTTAATATATAATATGTTAAATGATACTTTAGAAAATCGAAAGGTAAATTTCAAATGGGCAGAAAAATTAATGCTATTCCAACAGACACATTAGAGTTAGATGTTAATGAAAAATCTAATGGAGAATTAGTTAAAGAAAATAGTCCAGTAGTTAACAAAATTGAGGAAGAAGTAGAAGTTGAGCCGGTAAAATCAGCCGAAAATATACACACTATATCTATTAAAAGGGCACAAAAGCAAGAAGAAGCAGATATTCAAAGGGCAAAGAAAAACCCAGGGTTTAAAATGTTTATACCGCCAAAAAGAAATATAGAAGAGAGGCATACGCATTCAATCTATATAAAAGATGCTGTTTTTTACAAATTGAGAAGAATTGCAAGAAATAAAAACTATTCTATTGGCGAAGTTCTTGAATTTCTTGTCCGTGGTATAGAGGATAATAACTAGGAGTATTCGACTATGACAAAAATATTATTATTTACTTTGAGAAAAGGTGGTATTGGTAAAACCACTTTAAGTACTAACCAAGCAATCTTGTTTGCACAAAAGGGTAAAACCCTTTTAATTGATTTAGACCCACAAGCTAATGTTATTACTCAATTTGGTTATGATCCATACAAGGGTAGTTTTAAAACAATTGAGAATTTAGCTAAAGGCGATTGTAAGTTGGAAAACTGCATTGTCACTAGTAAAAAGCATGGAGTAGAAAATTTGGATATAATTCCAGCAAACTTTATGCTTAAAGATTACTATGAAGATAAGCCTAAGCAACCATATAAGTCAATTTTACGACAAATTTCATTATTAAAGAAATCTAATAAGTATGATTACATCATAATTGATACTAACCCAGATTGAAATGAGTTGATTTCGTTTATTATTCAAATTTCAGACGCAGTATGTATACCATTTATCCCAGAACCTAACGCTAACTGGGCAACATTGGAATTTATTAACGAAATTTTGCCAAGTATTAGAGATTTAGGACATGAAACTAAAGCTTTTATTATTCCTAACCGTTTTAAAATAAAGAAACGTAAAGGTGAAATTATTGAAGATAGGGCTTATCAATTTGTTATGGAATTACAAAAACAAATTAATAAAACTAAAGATAATAATATCTTTGTTGCGCCTGCGATTAATAATTCAGAGCAGTATGCTAACTCTGTTGCTTTTGATAAAAAGCCTTTGGTATTTGTAAAAGGTATAAAAGCTTATAATAATCCAAGAAAGCAACAAAAAGAATTAAATAATTTCATTTCAGAAAGGATTTAGATATGAATAGTTTTTGAGATTTAGTTACTCCATATTTAGGAGAAGAATTAACGAAGATGGCTCACTCTATTACAATTACATTGTATGTGTTAGCTGTTGTAGGTATGACATTTGTAATGCTTTTTAATTTCTTTACAAAAGCATTCAAAGACCATAGAGAAAATGATACACCAATGAAAGAAGCTTTTAAAGTTTCTTTTAAAGATAACATTTGGATTTTAATCGGAATGTTCTTAGGTATCATTGTTGTATTGCTAATGGGAGAGATATTTATCCCAATGATTATTAAAGCGGTAGGAGCAGCAGGATAGAATGGGAATAATTGGTTCGATAATATCAGCAATTTTAATGCCTTTTTTATATCCATTATTAATAATGGCACCATTATGAATATTGGATAGTGTTTATCGTGTATTTCGATTATGCTGTGGGCAAAATTTAGCTGAGTTATTTTTTCATTCAACTGGAATAGGGGATATAAATTGAAGTTTTCAAAACAACCAAATAATTCGAGTAATGTTAATTGCTTTAGTTATTGGTGTTGTTGTTTCGGCATTGATGTTTGCTATTGCTGGAGGCATACAATATGCTAGACATAGACCAATGAGTGAAATTAAAAGCAAAATTAAATGGCCTATTATTGGCGTTATTAGTTTTTTTGCATTACCAATAGGATTTACATTAATTTCAACATTATCATCTGTTTTAATGCAAGTTCTTGGTGGAGCTGAAATTAACAATTATATCGATGCAAATTTGGCAAATTCATTATTAACAAATTTACAGAGTAAAATAGATGCTTTAGCTAGCTGTACTGGTATCACTATTAATTGGAATGTTGGTTCTGGAGCTCCAGTTGCAATTGAATCAATGGACAAAAATATTGACATCATTTTACAAATGTTAGGACAGATTTCCGCAGATGCTCAAGCTAAAGGATTTTCTAATATTGTGGAAAATTGTCAAAATTTAATAAAGGAAGCAACAGAAATAAAAGGAATATTAGCTAATTTATCAACAGACATCACTAATTTACAAGATGCATTGCAAAAAGGATTAACAAATATAGGAAAAGATGGAACGGTTATCCCAAATCAAGATTATGCTAATACGATAACTGCTATTAAAAATAAATTTGATTTATTAGGAATTTATTGAAGCGATATAACTTCTAATCTTGTAGCTATTCACAAACAATATGCCAATATTATTGCTAATGAAAGTTTAATTACTATTGGCGACAATGATTACAAAATTTGAGATATTGTTAGATACAATCTTGAAAACGATAATGTTTTTAAAGATTTCGATAATTATTGAGTTGGCGATAAATCACAATGAAACATAATATTAACTAATGTTTGTCAATATAAAGATGTAAATTATGGTTTAAACCGAGCAATGAGTGGAATAGACCCACAAGCGGTTACTTCATTCAGTTTAACAGTATTAATTTATCAAATGGTTACTGGTAATAATGACAGTAACTGAGCAAGCTTTAATTGATCAATGCACGGCTCAATTAGTTTAATCAATGTTGGTATTGGTTTTGTATGTATAGTTTGTACAGTTATTGTTGTAGCGCTATTTTCAATATGAGCAGCACGTAGAATTATTGAATTAGTTATTTGTATGGTATTCACTGTATTTAATGCTTTTGTTGGGGTAACAGATGATGGTATTAAATATAACATGGGACTAAAAACATTCATTGGTAAAATGTTTGCGATTGTTATTGCATGGTGATGTTTTAGCATCGGAATAACAGTAATTAAACTGGTAGTTGATGGTTTTGCAAAACTTCCATCTAATCCGCTTGCTGGCATAGGCGGTATGTTGGTTCAAGTGTTCTTATATGTTGGTGGAATGCTAGGAGCTTATCATTTTGCTAACTGATTAACTAACCAATACGGAGATAATAATAGTTTATCTAGTACAATGGCAGATTTAGGTATTGTTAAAACTGGTGTTATGTTAGGCATTGGTGCAGGTGCTGTTTTAGGCAAGCACACAGTGCAACCATCAGCACAAAAAGTTTCAGCTTTACATAATAAAAAATTGCAAGCTAAATTTGGTACACACGAAAGTAATGTTGCAAATTATGCTGAGAAATTGGGTTTAGGAAGAAAAACTACAACATTTGTTAATGGCAAAGAGCAAACGGTATTTAATCTTGATCCTGAATTAAAAGGAGCAGCAGATATTTATAACAAAATGATGCAAGATTCTAAAACATTCAGCACTAAATCGAGAGCGCGAGCTTCGTTAATGGACAAAATGGGTATGACTACTTTATCAGGCGAGACACACCAATCTAAAATAGACAAACAATTAGGAAAATATGCATCAGAAGTTGAAAAACTAAAATCGAAAGGAAAATAGTAATGAAGTTAAATAAAACATTAAAAAATATTTTTTGTTTAGGTGCAATACCTTTATGTATAGTACCAATTGTTTCATGTAGTTGTAATAGCTCAAAACCAACCCCTCCAGATCCATGACCAGATCCGGCTCATTATTCTTTTAATGCTACAAGTACAGCTAAAGATGTTTATGATTATCAAATTTCTCCTAAAAAAACATATTATTTTGATATTAGTTATGAAATCATGATTGATCATGAAGATTTTACTAAAAAAACAGGTGCTGACTTAGAACTTACTATAGAACCAGAACACCAAGGGGCGTATGAATTGTACATCTACAACTATTATTTGCTAGAAGAAGTTATTTCATTAGCTTATGATATTACATGTTTATCAAAAACTGAGACAGTAGACACATATAAATTACACATTCATGACACAGAAAATAATATTGAAAAGAAATGAAGCGAATATTATGTATATAAATATGACAGTTGATACATAAATTACTATTTGTATTTTAGTGGAGTTTCGGAAAGATTATTGCCATGAACATATAGTGTTAAAGTGGATAATAGAGGCAGTGTAAATATTTATAAATAATATGAAAACAGATGCAAAAGTGCCACAAACTAATTTTGGAAGAGAAAGCAAAAAGAAATTCTTTCTATGAATGAATTTACTTGATGCTTTAATTTGTCTTGTATTAATATTAGTTGCGGTAATAATTATTTCTTTAATTAAGCTTAATATTTTTGCGATATTGGGAATAATTTTATCAACTCTTGTTTTATGTTTTGTTTTAACATTTCCTTTTGGTGGCTTAAAAAGCTATCAATTGCTTTGAGATTATTTTATTCATTGATTATTGGCAACAAAAAAGAAATATTCTAAAGAAGAGGCGAAAAGAACATTTAACGGTTTTGTAGAAAATTCTAAAAAACATGTTGAACAAAATATGCGTGTAATAAACACAGCATATAAGAAAAAGAATAAATGATATTCTTCAGAGACAGTTGATGCTTTTTATGAGTTAATTACAAATGATATTAGTTTATATGATGTTGACCAAAAAAGTTTGGTCTTAGATAATTTTAAAGCTTTGTTCCAATTAAGTAATGACGTAGACATTAGCTTAATTAAAATTGATTGAAAATATGATTTGAATGTCAACTCTAAGTATTTACAAGATAATGCTAAAGTTTGGAAAAATCAATATAAGTGCAAAGATGACGACGTTAAAATTCAGTTGGCAATTGAAAAGATTGGTTATTTAAATCGTATTGCGCAAAGTAAAGATATTCAACAAAAAAGATATTTTTTGGTTGTTAACGCTAAAAACGTTGATAAAATTAATAAATTTTATGATGATGTAAAAGAACCGCTGTTTGAAGCTGGTCTAATATTAAAACCTTGTGATGATAAAGACATTGATATTGTTATTAAAGAGTTTACACCACTTGATGGTAAACAATCAATAGCATTTAAAAGAACACACTATATTATTACTGACGAAAATGGAAATAAAGAATTTCGTCGTACATGTTTAATAAAACAAGCTCCAAAAAACATTGGTTGGTTTTGGAATGCTGATTTATTTAACATAGACCAAGCGAGTGTTAATATTAGATTAGCTAGTTTGGAAAAACATAAAACACTTTTTAATAGTGATCCTATTGCTAATTATGTTAATACATTAAATTATTTAGCTGTTGGTTCTAAAGCTAAAAACATTATTGAACAAGCACAGAAAGAGCATGAGTTAGAATCTATTCAGGATTTAGCAGAAGATGTTGCTAATGGAGATGAAAAGATTAAAATTGTTAAGTATTTGGTAACAATTAAAGCTAAATCTGCTAATGAATTGGAGACTAAATATCGTAAGTTAATGAATTTTGTTAAAAAGAATGGTATGCGACTAGATGGATGTGGCAATAAACAATGAGATAGTTGTTTAGCTAATAATTTATCATTCGCTAAAATTCTTAATAAGAATTCTAACATGTTGTTAGCTAGTGAATTTTTAGCAATGGGGTACCCATATATTTATTCTGATTTCATGAACGAAAAAGGTGATTTATATGGCTATAAAACAAATGGTAGCAATCCTATATTAATTGACTATTGTAATACTGACAAAAGTCATAACTCATGGAATGTTGCATGTTTTGGTAAAAAGGGCGGTGGCAAAACTACTTTTATTCAAAAAATAGCTTTAAATTTTTTCTGCAATCCAAGATTTAGAAAAATCTTTTTCATAGATTATGAAAATGAATACACACAGATGACAAAGAATTTCAATGGTGATGTTATTGATTTAAGTGGTTTGAAGAAAAACGGTGGAAGGATTAATCCTTTTGAAATTTTTGCAACTAGCAATGATGAAGATGATAATAAGACACATGACTTATGAACTAGCCATATGATGTTTTTAGAAAATTTCTTTTCAAGTATTTTTAAAAACCAATTACCACAAGATGAAATTTCTTTGTTGCTAAGCATTGTTAAAGACACTTATTTAACAAAAAAGATTAATCAATATTCAGATTTCAGCAAATTGAAGCATAAAGATTTTCCAATCTTTAGTGATTTGTTAAAAGAACTAAATAAGAAAATTGTTTCTATTGAAAAGAAAAAAGTTAATGTAAGAGATAATAATGCATTAGCTGTATTTCAAAAATTGCGAAATTTAGTAATAGCATTTACAAAAGAAGGTAGTTTATATGGTGGAATATGAGATGCACCAACAAATATTGAACTAAAAAATAGAATAATTTGTTTTGATGTGCAAGAATTAAATAAAACGTCAGTGCCATTACAAATTAAAACAGCACAAATGCTTTTGATTTATCGAATGGTAGAAGATGCTTTTATTGAAAATAAAAACCATAATGAAAGTTTAGGTTATAGTTTTGATGATCCAAACGCTTTTCATGTGGCACTTATTAACGATGAATTCCATGTATCAATTAACCCTAATGCTCCTGAAACTGTAGCTTGGGTTTATAATTGAGCTAAACGTTTACGTAAATATTCTGGTAGAGTAATTATTATTACGCAATCTATTCAAGATTTAACAGGGCACAGTAGTATTTTAACTTATACTACTGGAATTCTAAATGCTTGTCAATATGTATTTGTATTCCATTTATTACCAAATGATATTGATGCATTAGATAAGTTATTAGCATCAATTGGTGGGCTAAAGAAAAGCGAAAGGAATTTTATTCAAGGACATACCACTGGAGAATGTTTATTCATGATGGGAAATGAAAGCAGAATCCAAATGCGTGTACTATATGATAAAAATAGTTTTGAAAACAAACTACTACATTAATAATGCTGGTAATTTATAATATTTAGGAGTTATCTATGGAAACAAAATATAAGCTAATTGATACTGATATATCTAAAGATATAGCCAAAAAAATAGTTGGTAAACAATTCACAGTAGAGAGAGTTAAGGCTAAGAGTGGTCCAACAAAGAAATCAAGAGCTAAAGCACCAGCTTGATTTGTTGATTTCAGAAATGAAGTTATGCAAAGATTTCAAAATATTGATAACAGATTTGAAAATATTGAAAATAGATTAGATAGGCAAGACGAACGCATTAAAAACATCGAACATGAATTGTCTATATAGGTTGAATTAATTATGGCTAAAAGTGTGTTTAAATTTCCAAATAGAGATAATTATAAAGCTGTTTATCTAGAAAAAGATGTATTTGAAAAATTAGATAAAACAGCAACAAGATTAAAAATGACAAAGTCCAAGCTACTTCGCCATTGTTTTGAGAAGTATATAGCTGATGAGGATTTAGCTTCGCAACAAAATGAATTGTTAAAATTGTTTACTGAAACAGTTAGCAATTTAATTAAGCACAATGAAAAAGGTTTCGATGAACTTAAAAAACTAATTAAAGAAAAGAAATAAAAACTATGGATGATAAAAATTTAATATATAGTGACGATGAAATAGAACAAATTGAAGAATTGGAAAAATTATCTGACCATCAATTAAAAGCTAGATTAGTTTATGAATTAAACAAATTAAATTCAAACTATGCTGATGCTAATGCTTCGAATATTGAGAAATTTTATGAGTATCTTAACTGGTTTCATAATCTTAAAGATGAAAAAGAACAAATGTCATTTACAGACTATCAAGATCTAAACCTCAAAGCAAGAAGGAATTTTTTTGAAGATGAACGTAAAAATATTATAGAAACATTAAAAAAACGTCAAGAGATCCAAGAACAAATTCGAGAACTTAATGAAAAAAACAAAGAAGATATGGAAGAACAAATTAAAGAATATTGCAAAAATAATGATGATTGAATGCTAAAACATGTAACTGAGCGTATTGAATTTTTTAGAAAGAAAAATTTTTGCTATAAATTTTATAATTGAACGAATTATGGTGTAGATAACATTAAGGATGCACGTTTTAGATTGCTTCCATTGACAAAAGATGAAATTAGATTTATCATTGAACCAATTTATGAAGATAAAAATCAAAATTAGCATAATATTTCCTAATTTAATGATATAATAATATAAAATTAAGGGAACGGATGACGCCCTTCCAAAACAGTCCAGTTGTAAAATTATAGGAGCGGGCGACGCCTAAACCAACAACCCAGTTGTAAAATAAAAAGCACAGCAGAAATGTTGTGCTTTTTTCTTTATATAATTATCTATTATGGAGATTTGCTCAGTAAAAGAAGAATATATTAAGTATCTTCAGAAATTTGATAATAGAGTTTGCATCAGTAAACTTGACAAGGCTTTTGGAAGAAAATACATTGGTGTAATCTTTGAAATTAAAGATTTTACATATTTTGCTCCATTAAGTAGCTCTGTATATAAAATTATTAATGGTGAAAAAGTTTTTAAACAACATTTTACTGACGTTTATTTATTTAATAAAAAAACTCCTATTGCCTCTGTTAAATTGAATAACATGATACCTATTCCAAGAGAAAAAGAATCTGAACTAATTCAACAAGTGATCATTAGCAAATTTCTTAATTCTAACATTGAAGCTAATGTTAAATATGGTAACTTATTAAAAGTTCAAAGAGAAGAAATTAACTCTGAAACTAAAAAGAAAGAGATATTAGACAAAGCAACATCTTTCTATAAAACATATAGATTTAATCCAAAATTGCAACATTTATGTTGTGACTTCCAATTACTAGAACAAAAAGCTTTGGAATTTAGCTTAGATATTTTTAAAGATTTGAATAAAGAGTTTAAATTAGTAAAGAAAAACAAAAAAGCTAAAGAGCTAGAGGAAGAGTTAGTGAGATAGATTTACGGCAAATCTAAATTCAGATAATAACGTTAACAATAGCTACTGCTATAGCTATGCTGATGCTTACAACAATTCAATAAGCTTTTGTCTTTTGTATTGGCTTAGCGAATTTGGAAGAGTTTTGATGATTGATTAAAGCTCGAGCTTCATTTATAGAAAGGACTTGTCCTTTTTTTCTTTTAGAAATAATTATTACTTTTATTACTCCAGCTACAGCTGAAGAGATAAGTAATAAAAAAGCCATTTTATATAGGCGATATCAACTCCATGGGATGGTGGTGATTTCTTTTTTTATTATTGAATCTACATAAGCATGGTTAATGCCTATGTTAATTAAAACTACGATTATACCTAATAGTCATCCAAAACTAATAAAGTAGTTGCAAACTAATTCTTTTAGACTATAACGATCTTTATCATAATATCAACCAAATCTTTTTTTATTAAAATTATTTACATTTATTGTTTCCATTTTCAACCTTGTTTAATGATAAATTTAATTGCTTTTTATATTTAAAAGTTAAGCAAAATCAAGCTATTGCCATAGCAAAAAATCCAATGCTTAATGTTGAAAAACACATAATACATTCTATGCTTTTTCAACTAACTGCTAATGGCAATAAAATACTGCCAAAAAGCGCTGATAAACTAAAACATATTATTTCGAATATTAAATATGCATTAACTAATCATATTAATGATTTAGGTTTTAAATATCTGTTCTTTTTCATTATTTTCTTCTCCTTTTAATAATTCATACTGTCAATGGTACTATAAGCCCAATTCCTAAAAGTATTCCAACTATAATCATTGCAATTTTAAATACATCAGCACCATTGTTTGGCTTTACACCAACATATAAAGTTATGTTATCAGATGTTGTGGTAATTGACTGATCAACTATTGAAGAAACTTTGACTTTAAATGAATATGTTCCTTTTTTAGCTTCTTTTCATGAAATATACCCATCGTAATCGATATTTAATCAATCTGGTGCATTAATAAGCTCATATATGGCTTGCTGAGAAGCTTCGGCTGGTTTTAATGTGGCAGTAAAGTTCTGTGAAGCTTTATCAGTGCTGTCAATGCCAGTAGTTATTTGATTAAATGGTGTATTTAGTTCAATGCCGGTAGGAGATTGGACAACATTTACATTAAATTGATTGGATGTAATAATGTATTTATGTTCACTGTCTCATAAATTTGATGTAATGGTTACTGTTCCTCTGTTTAATCCATTGACAGTGATTTTTCTGCCATCACTAGTTTGCTTGTCAACTGTAGCAATGGTTTCATCACCAGAAATGTAATCAATAACACTGCCTTGAATTTCATTAACTAGGCTAACATTAAGTACAGGACTTGTCTTGTTTGTTCCAACATCTAAAGGAGTTTGGAAATTATAAATAATTTGACTGCCACTTTCATTTTGTTTAAAGCCGACTAAATTGGTTGAATAAACTATTTCGTTAGTGTCAGGATTAATAAGTCTGACCTCGATTTTGCCGGTATCATTATGACATATTACTTTGAAGTGGTTGTCTGGTAAATCATAATTATAGTTGCCGTCTATTGTTTTAAATCCATAGACACTTGCTGGATTATTATTTTGATCAGCAATAAGTGTCTTTAATTTAGCAGCTATATTTGATGTGGTATTATTTCATACTTCACTTGGTAATTTACTTTTTTTATCTTCAACAGTTATGTGAAGTGAAATGTTTGGTTCGTTTTCAATAACACATAATTTCTTTAGGTTTTTGTCAAATTTTCAATAAGTATCCTTATCACTAAATTCTGTTTTGGGGTCTTTATTAATAGAAACAGTGTTATCATAGATAAAGTTTAAATCTTGAGTATTTTTAACAAGATTACTATCAATTATTTCACCTTTATTATTAATGTTGCTTGCTCATGAATCAATATTGAAAGGTTTATTGGTATTTTCTTCTGATTTAATATCACAATTTGTTTTAAAAGCAATTGAATTAGCGTCAGGACCAATAATTTGTTTTACATTGTTTTTCACTTCGTCTCAACTGAAGCTTGGTTTTTGAAATCTTCAACCTTCCCATATTCCAGATTCGACATGTTCAGGTTGTGAATTTCTATCCATTTTAATGGAGTAATTTAATTCAGGTAATATCAATAACAAATAATCTCAAGCTTCTGTTAATCCAGTTAAACCATAAGTTTCAGATAATTTTACTCAACCATTATTTTGTAAACCAATATCCGAATCAATCTGAGTGGTTAATCAACCATCAAATGGAACGGAATGATTGTTAATACAGTAAGTATTAGTTAAATCTCTGATGGTTGTATAGTTATCGTAAGTAACTTTTCTCTCATTAATCAATTTTTGAACTTCACTAAAGAATATATTTCTTTGTTGTTCTCAAGCTGGTTCAGTGCTTACGTAATCTGGATTGATTCATAATATACGATTACCGTCAACTAATTCATTTTCTCATCATATTTGAGTTTGAGGATTATTCTTTTCTCCTTCAGCAGCTTTAAGGTAATCTTTATTAATACCTAAAACTAAATAATAACCGTTATTAGCATCATAACCTAAGTCATTAACCCCAAATACATTGTCTAACCCATATTGTAAGATTTTGATATTTAAATAGTTTTGTTGTAGTTGATAAAATCAACAAGCTTCTCCAAAAGATTGAAAATATTGAGTAGATTTGCAGTGAAATACGTTACCGATATAATCTTTTACACCTTCTTGTGTAGCGTAATTGTATAAACAATTATTAACATCACGAACAACTTGGTCGCTTTTGTGTCAAAAGCCATTACCTTCGTGAAGATATCTGTTTTGAAAATATTGATCAACAGTTTTAAACTTTAAATTAACAAAATGAAAATTTATATTTTCATTATTATTTATCACTTGGAATATGTTATCTAGTCCTGCATTTTCAAAAGAAGGTAAATGACCATCTTGAGCTCAAGCATCTGCGGCTTTTTGATGGTGGTCAACATCCATACCGCTGTCGTCATTAGAACTATCTCAAAAATTGCCAACTGAATTAATACTTTTGATAAAAGTTGAAGGTATTAAATTTGGTAATTGGTTTGATAGTAGTCTCGGTTTTGAATCAACACTATCAAATTTAATACCTAAATTGTCTGTTGTTTCAAAATTCATTGAAGGTAAATTGTATTTGCTTCGTCAGTTATCAATTCCTTCCCATCTTTCACTTGCTTTATGGTTGTTAGCTAAACCAGCACTAGTGTCATTTGCTCAGAATGCTGCTGCTCATGGTTGAATGGTTGAGCTTCTATTTGAAGTTTTATATTTATTAATAAAATCATTTAATATTGTTTCGTGTTTTGTTTCAACATCGTCACAAAACCTACTTCATACATCGCCTACATCTTCATGAATGTCATTAGTTAATTTTGTATTAAATACCATGGGCTTATTTGTATTTAATACCATTGGTAAAAATGCAGATGTTCCTACTGCTACAATGGTAATTATTTTAATGGTTTTATATTTCATAAATACCTCATTTAATTATTTTATATTTTAAAAAATCGTTAGATTTTATTCGCTGTTTTACACCTTTATTATATTAAATTTATAAAAATATAATAAAGTAATTGTATAGCATTGTAAAACAATGCTATTTACAATTACATTAGGTGGTAAAACTTTTTAACCTGTTGAGTTTTTTGTTTCCATTTTTTCGAAATTTTATTTATAATGAAACCGTATGGGTTTAATTGATAATTTAGTAGATAAAATGGGCGGTGGTGTAGCCGGCAAAAAAGGAATAAAAGGCACAGCACTGAGAATAGTAGCGTTTATATTAACACTGCT
>Ga0247610_10003422_pt1 | contig 17450 bp, 4 predicted proteins | sample 174DNAGHGhighgp2_FD_193483 | JGI IMG/M metagenome (GOLD analysis project Ga0247610, IMG submission 193483) | Sheep rumen microbial communities from Palmerston North, Manawatu-Wanganui, New Zealand - 1742 DNA GHGhigh gp2 | ecosystem: Host-associated > Mammals > Digestive system > Stomach > Rumen ... | reverse complement strand
CAGCGACAGGCTCGTGGGAGCCTTTACCTACCGCACGGAGATTAAAACCGTCCACGCCTAAGCCCTCGAGTGCCTTGACGATAGCCTCGGCACGCTGTTGTGACAAGGGGTCGTTGATCTTGTCAGAGCCTTGATTGTCCGTATGTCCCTGCACCTCAAAACGGGCACTCGGGTTCTTCTTCATATAGTCGGCAACCTTCATAATCTCAATCATCGACTCCTGCTTGAGCGTCGCCTTACCAGTATCAAACAAAATGTTGTTAGTTACAAACTTACCTGTCTCCTGAATGGCCTTCTCCACGGCAGACACATCCTGTGCATCACGGTCGTAGAGCGCAACGGCACCTTTGGCAATCACCACATTGCGGATAAAGGTGAGGTTATGATAGTCGAAAGGAACCTGGAAGCACATCCATGTGGGTTGGTTGACACGAGGGAGGTTCACCACACGCTTGTCGTTGAAGTAGACCTTCAGGGCTCGTTTGTTAAACGACAATGCCACATGGTTCCAGCCCTTCTTGAACGAGTAGTCAAAATCGCCCTTCTTGTCTCCATTAAAGTAATAAGTATGCTCTGAAGAAGAACAAACGCCATGAGTGAGGACAAATGCCGTCAGATCACCGCCGTCACCTCCTGTTTGAGGAAATTCAGAACGGTCCTTAGTAACGGCAAGAATCAGCTTCATGTCGTTCAGACCAATATAGTCGTCATTGCCCGGAACCTTATCGGTGGGCCAGTAGTAGAAGTCATACTCGATGGTGAACTCCTCTGGCAGATAAGCACCCTGCTCCTTGATGAGCGGCTGTATCTGGGCATTGTCAGTAGGATTGATGGCTTTTACACCAGCAACAGTCTTGACCTCTGTCGTACCTGAGAACATATCCCACTTAGAGGGGAACTCGCCTACTTGTTCTGCTGTTACATCATCTTGGAACATGATGACAGACCCGCGCTTGAAGTCGGATGAGGTGGCAACCTGCGGATTCTCGTCAGCAGCTTCAACTTCCTCGTCATTGTTCTTGCCCTTCTTACCTTTCTTGCCTTTTACGGCATCGGTAGCCTCGTCCTCCGCTTTGTCGATACCCTTGTCCATCGCATTGTCCACGGCATCGTCAATTTTGTTCTCAATCTTACTCTTCGCTTTGTCCTTCAGACGGTTCAGCCACCCTTGTGCATCTGTATTCACGACTATGGCAAAAGCCACAACCAGCAATAAAATCAGTCTTTTCATACCTTCAACTTTTAATGTTTTAAGTTACAGTTACATTTTGTTGGCAAAGTTATACAATAGTTATTACTTGTACAATTCCCCAAATGGGGGTATTTTTGTTGTTTTATTTGGCTGTTATCCAACAAATATGTATCTTTGTATCATGAAGAGAATGATTATCCTATTACTTGGGGTGATGGCAATGTCTCTGACGCATGCCTACATAGACCACCGAAAAACGAAAGAGGACTCGGTGGAGGCACTGATCCATAGCAAGAACCCGCCCAAGGGCGAAGCACTGATACGCTGTTACATGGAACTCATCAGAGGCTATCTGAAGAAAGACATGCAGAAGCACGACCTCTACGCCAGGAAGACCCTCGCCCTGAGTTATGAGTTGAATGCACTGGCGGCAAGACAGAACGCACTCTACCACCTGGGGATGCAATACTACGCACAGGACGAGTTCGAGAAAGCCGTCTACTACTACCAGTGGGGAGTTGCTGTCACCGACTCGATGGCTGGTGACAAGCGGTATTCGGAAAGCAATGTGGACGACATGCGCTCACAACTCTACGGAGCCATCGGCAATGTCTATAACATGCAGGACAAACTACAACTCGCCATTGCCTACTACCAGAAGGCACTGCCTATCTTCGAGAAACACGGATGGCTGCAGAGCCAGACCATCCTCTATCATAACGTCGGCGAACTCTTCCTGACGATAGGCAATACAGAGGAGGCAAAGCGCAACTACCTGAAAGCCATCGAGAAGGGAGAGGAGTCGAAGGACTCGCTGATGCCTGCCCTCGCCCGCAAGGGACTGGTGAAGATATACATTGGCGAGAACGACTACGGACGGGCACGGCAGACGGCAGAGAAAAGTTATGCCTACTATCACGCACACCGTCAGGAGGAGCGTGACGACTATGCAGAAATCCTTGCCGCCCTGTGCCGCATCAACATGATGGAGGGACACCGGGACATCGTCAAGGCAAAGGCATACGCCTCAGAAGCCTTAGCACTCGTCTATGACGACATGCTGTTCGAAAACAAAGCCAATGTCTATTCCGCCGCCTGTGAACTCGCCATGGCGGAGAAACAATGGCACACGGCACTCGAGTACGGACTGAAGAGCATCCATGACGACTCGCTTGCCACCTACTCCGACAAGGAATGCTACATGCTGCTGGCAGAGATCTACACGGAACTGGGCGACAAGCAAAGGGCGAAGGAATATATTAATAAGGTATATGGCGTGATGAACCGCTACGCCACCGAGCACTACCAGTCCGGACTCTCACAGATGGAGGTCATCTACGAGACAGAGAAGAAACAAGCCGCCATCGCCCAACTGACGAAGGAGAAACAGTACTACCTCTATGGCGGGATTCTTGTCGCCATCCTGCTGGTGCTCCTTGTCCTCCTCTTCTTCCTCTACTGGAGAAGCATCCAGTTGCGCAAGCGACAGGCACTGCTGCAGGCAAAACTGGAGGGTGAGACCACGGAGCGTGTCCGTATAGCCCGTGACCTCCACGACCGACTGGGTGGTATACTCACCGCTTTACGCCTGAAGATGTCTGAAGATGATGGAAACACAGATGCTATCCACCTCACCGACGATGCCATCCGTGAGATGCGCAACGTCGCCCACCACCTGCTGCCAGAGACACTCAGTCGCCATGGCCTCCGCACCGCACTGCGTGACTACTGCCAGACCATGCGGAACGTGACGTTCTCCTTTATCGGTGACGAGCAGTATCTCGACAAGCGACAGGAGGAGCATCTCTACTGCATCGTCTACGAACTGGTCAACAATGCCGTGAAGAGTGCCCATGCGGAGCATATCCGGGTTCAGCTCATGGCGCATGAGGACATGACAAGCGTCAATGTGAGTGATGACGGGAAAGGGATGACACTGGATAAGCATAACGGCAACGGACTGAGGAATACCAAGGAAAGGGTGGAGCTGATGGGCGGAATGATGGACATCTACACACCCAACAGCGGAGGAACAGAGATCAATATCACCATCGACAACCATAAAAACCCACATTTGGGGGATTGACTATGTCAGACAATATGCGTACCTTTGCAGCCAATAAACCACAAAGAGGTAACGAGTACAAGATGCTTAGTGTCATCATTGCGGACGATCACCACCTGGTGGCTGAGGGAATTGCCAAACTGCTTCATGAGAGCCGGGTGGCAAAAGTCGTGGCTATTGCCCACGATATCACAGAGACCAAGGAGAAAATCAGGAGCACACAGCCGCAGATGCTGTTGCTGGATGTCGCCATGCCCGACGGTGACGGCATTGACGCTATCAGGCAGTTCCGGGAGTCGTGTCCCGACATGCGGATCCTCATCCTGACCGCCTATGCAGAGTCATCTGTCATCCAGCGTGCCCTCCATAACGGTGCCGAGGGTTATATCCTGAAGAACACCGATACCGATGAGCTCATCAATGGCATCTGTATCGTGGCTGACGGAGAACAGTATATCTGCAAGGAGGCACAGGCTATCCTGTCGAACACCAAGGAGGCGTTGCCTGAGCTGACCACCCGCGAGCGGGAGATCCTGCAACTCATCGTCAAAGGATATACCATGAAGGAAATCGCCAAAAGACTCTTCCTCGGGTTTGAGACCGTACACAGTTACACCAAGTCATTACGGCAGAAATTAGGATGCAGCAATACCGCCTCGCTGGTGCGTATTGCCATCGAGCGACACCTTGTTTGATTTTATTAAGTAAAAATATTTAAAAATCCTCTATCTTTTGATACAAGTGTGGGGAAAAGCGTGAGGGAATATTTCCATCTTCTTAGGACTTGGATGAATCTCGTAGGGTATACCTTGACTTCTTGGCATAGTTGTGTTAGTTATATTGGTTTTATGCCTGCAAAGATACGGAAAACATGAATGCAGTTAATGCCTGAACTTCTTGCCATTCAAGATGTAAATACCTGGGCGCAGCAATCGCCATGACCCATCCTCCACCTGTTGACGAGTAGCGACCTTACGCCCCATCATGTCGTAGATACATCCATCTCCTTGGAAGGAGGTTCCCTCAGAAGGATTCTGCTCCTCCTCACCAGGCTGTTCCCCACCCTCCTCGTCATTGTCGAAGATGATAGGTACGAACTCAATGCCACGCATGGACAGCTCACGGGAACCACTACCTGTTGCTCGGTAGTAAATCTTATTATGCAGGACGTAACGGTTATTACGCTGCCAAAGTGACTGTAGAGCATCTGCCTCTTTATAAGGCGTAGCATTGATATAGAATCCCACACCAGTATTATCCTGTTCAGGAGTTGGCGCATGGATGTTACCTGTTGTATTATAATTACCTTCTTTCGTTACGTCACTGACGAACGGCAGTCCTAGAGTATAGACATCATGAGTCGCATCTAGGTCCAACAATTGCTCCAGGTATTCACCAGAGAATACACATCCAAGCTTTTCTGTTTCTGGTTCTGTTCGTGCACTACTTGGCAGGCTCAGTTTTACGCTTCCACTTTCGTCGTTGGTCCTGATGACAACAGGGGTGCCAGCAGGAACGAACTTACCCGCATTATATTTACCTGAGACTTCAGGCACTTTATCCATATTCAGACCCACAGTATTCCATGTTGAGCTGATATATGCATTATATGTCTTGGGATCAGCGTCAGCAGGCAGCAGTACATCGAATGGAGCATAGAAAGTGGTATAGTAATACCCGTCACCACCATTGTTCGTCGCAACCTGTAATCCCATATTGCTAGCTGGTTCCATACACCATTTCACATCATCAATACGGAAACTGCTCTTATAATGCAAATCATATTTATTTGTCTCATTCTGGTCGAAGGTAAGATAATTATCTCCTGATAAGAGAAGCACCACGCCACCACCGATATCTATCAACCTATATGTGGTTGCATCACCTGTTCCCATCTTGTTTTGAATGACGTTCAATCCTTGGGTACCTAAGGTTACATTACTCAAAGTATTATTTGTCAAATTAGAACCAGCAACATAGAAAATTGTTGAAGCGTCATTCTCAGTAGGAGCAATAGGAATATCGCCCCTGGTTGCAGGAGTCTCTGTGAATCCTGCACCTTGACCGTCTTCTCCTGCAAACGTTGTACTAACACCTTGCTTGCTATAGAAATGAATAGGAATACCTCCATCATTTTTTTCTATGTCATGCAGATAACCGCTAGCATAGCGCACCGGGCTAATGCCAGTTATACCAGGCTGAGAGTGCAGACGATAGTAACCTGTACTAAAGTGAACGATATTATCATCGTTATATACTATATTCTGCAAATCAGTAATCTTATAATTACCTTCTCCCTTATCAATTTCAGTCTTGTATAAAGCCTTACCAGTATCGTTTAATCCACCCACATTGCCAGCACCAAGATAGTATGGTTGCAACATGGCAATATCCAGTCCAAATGTCCAGTCTTGTGGAGTGGTGCTGAGTTTTAATGCATTAACATCTTTCTTGATATAAACCTGTGTCTGTTCTTTTGTATTTGCCACAGGGTGAACACGGAAATAACCAGCAACGTCACCAGAAATCAGCTCATAGATTTCATTACCAGAAGTGTAACCTCCTGTTCCTGGTTCGGCAATAGTGATAGGAGTAGTATTTGTTAATGAATTAGAGGTCATCATCATAGTTTGGTCATCATCATTTGACACATTACTATTCTTCACTGTGTACCGGTTATACATCTTAAATCCATAGACATCGCCTACAGGGGTAAAGAGATAGTCATTAGTATAGTGTGTTTCACGTCCTGCTATAGCCGTCAGGCCTTGCGTCTTGGTATATCGAGCCGACTGAGGCACTGAAGCTTCTTGCGTTTCCATGGTGTACCACAGATTCTGGTCTGTGCTTCTCACAAAGTCAAGACCACTGTTTGTCGCCAAAGACTTATCGAATGAATAAACAATATTGATTCTTACGACCTTGTTAATAAGATCTGCATCCGACATCAAGCGTGGTGATTCGTCGTTTAGTTTAATACCCTTATATTTATCATTAAGTGTAGTATTTGCAACACTAATTGTCTTGCTTGACGAATCATAACTATCCCAGACGCCATCAATATAGAACTCATAGGTACAGTTAGGACGATTGAATTCATTAGGCACTTGCAGCAGGTCACCAATACTTACGGCTCCCGCATCAACACTATAGTTATAAGGTGTAGTTGTACTTCCATCATTGACATAGATGGTCTCACCCAACTGATAGGTAGCTCCTGCTGGTGTGCCTGTAGTCAAGTCACGCTGGGTAGTACCATAGATTCTCTTGGTGTCCGGTGTTCCACTTATTGACTCCATATATGGAATATCCACATACTTACTTGGGTCAGCTGCTTCTGTTCCTTCCTTATCTTTCTTTTCTTCTTCTTTCGTACATGTTTTAGAAATGATCAGACGATAGATCAAGTCATGTACGGACAGACCGAAAATGATGAAACTTTCAGGGTCAGTGTCATCGCCTCCTGAAGTCAAACAATTACCCCAGCCTGTAAGTCTTTTTGTAGCATCACCAGTCGTTCCTGTTACCTGAAGAATGCCATAATCGTGACCTGACCTCTTCAGCAGCATAAAAGGAGTAGAATTAGAAGCATCCAAAGAATTGTTAAGAGTTCCAGAATTGTATATGTATTTTCCAGAATTCTTATGCTTAATCTTAAGGTTATAGGGGTCATCATTGCCTTCAAACAGCCATACATTCTTTACATCACCAGAAAGGGGCTTGCTTCCTCCGTCGTCAATGCCCATGCCATCCTCAGATGCCATCATATTGTCATCATACCAAATGATATTGTAGGGCAATCCACCTTCAATGTTCATAGAAGCATCAACTGATGACGGGTCTCGAGCGACGTGACCTGTTCCAGTCGCATTACGCTTGTTAGGAATCCTAAATGGTGTCTTGTCCATGCTGTAGTCTCCGTAGCGTACCCAAACTATGTCATCATAGAGACCATTGAGGGTAATCAGTTTTGTTTGCGGAATCACTTCATAAGTGTCAGTTGCATCAATGTGATTAGCAAAACCATAATACTGATAGTCCTCCATATTCAGTAAAGGAGTCTGTGCTGCATCTGGCAGGTAAGGAAGGAAGTTGTGACCTTCTGACTCTGTGGAAGTCTGCATTGCGCTGACAGCAAACTTCTTAGCGTTATTGACAACCTTATAGGTAAAGTTATGTACTACATCATTGTTCACGAGGAGCTGAGACCCAACTCCATCAAAGATGCCCGCCTTCTGTGTAAAGCTCGACTCCGTTGCTGTCGTTGCGGCTACGCTGGTTGTCATATCAGCACCATTGAGGAAAGTATAAGTATAGGAATTCGTACCTGCCACAGCCAGCGCATAGCCCCCGCTAGTGTGAGAAAGTAAAGCAAAGCGGTCAGCACCGTTGTTTTCATTAGGCACCTTGATACCTACAGCCATCGGACTGGGTTCTGTTGTTGGGTTGTCCGTATAATTGGCATTGCGATTGAAAATCTGCACGTCATACGGATCTGGAGCTTCGTAATAGTCGGAAGAAGGATCTGTAGGCGCTGCCAAGAACTTCCACTGCCACTTCTTGTCGTCTTCATCAACTGTAGCAGGTTTAGTAGGAGTTACATCATCTGAATAGAGATAAACACCAGTACCTTGCGAAGCACCTTCAGTCTCGTAGACAACGGTACCACTACTTTGCAAATCCTTACTCGCTAACTTAACAGTAAACCACTTACCCTCCAATATCTTGTCGGCATCGTGGTCGGCATCTGCATCGTAGTCGTAACGTACATATACATTACCATCGGTCAAGGTTTCTGCCGCTAACGCGCCTTCGATTCTCTTTTCCAAAAGACCCTTGGTCACAGTGACTTTCTTGTATGTAAAGCTGCTTTTGCCTATTCTATAATAATAAGTACCGACTATGGGCAGCAGGTTCACCTGACTGTTCATTATATCTACGGTTGTAGCTGTTTTCTTGAACTCTGCTGATGCAGCCTTCCACTCTTCCTCGCTACTTGCCTCTGCTACTCCTGACTCTGCAAATCCTGTATAGAACGTAAAGTCCTTAGCCAGCGGGCTCTTGAAATGCTCAGTAACGGCAGGATACTCGTCTCCGGCTCTCTTGTATCTCAGTGATTCTTTGCCCTCATTGTCGATGATATGATATTCAAGACGCTTCGCGTGCACAAAAAAGGTGGTCTGCGAACCCATTGACTCGTTGTCGTCTGCCGATGCCTTGGGATGGTCAACAGGGTCTTCGAGAGTGGTATACCAAGGACTGTTACCATCAAGGTCCACACGCTTGGTATGATCAAAGCGCGGCATCAGCTGCATGTTGCCGTTCGCATCAGAGACAGCCATAAACGTCTGATTGGATATCGTCAGGTTAGTGTGGTCATAGCCCTCGCTGCCAGTATTGGTCATAGGATCCCATCCCGTATAATTGTATCCTGCTACCAAGGTGACATCCGTAGTACCACCAGCATAACCGCCTATCAGGACACCGTTGTCCAAACGGGTGGAAGTCTGGTGACTGGACAGATATCTACCATCGGCAGTTCCGTCGTTTTTGTTCTTCAACTGTATCTGAAGGTTATAGGGGTCAAAGCCATCTTTCCCTTTATCGTGGTAATACTTCTTAGTTTCGGCTTCCGTCCAAGGTTCACCAGTACCGCCTGCTACTGAAGCATACTTGATACCCATCTCCTTGTCGATATTCTGATTGGGTTTAACATACCATAAACAATTGCCTATCCAATGATTGTCTTCACCAGTAACAATATCATCATTACCCGATTTATTTTTCGGATTCAGAATCAAATCATACACATTACCGCCCTCGGGGTTGGTATGCTCAATGATAGGTTTTGTAATATAGCTGCTGCCTTCTGCTGATTTATTTTCGGCCTTGTAGAAACGACCGTGTTGCACCATCAAGAACTCTGAGGCAGTTTCCGTTCCCGTGCTGTAATCGTATGAATAACTCTTAGCATACTCTTCCTTTACGGTGTAGATAACATACTGGTCATTGAAGGTGCTACCGCTCTTTACACCTGTAGCGGTAATTGGAGGCAGGTTACCCAAAGAGGTGGAACTATAGCGTTCTCCGTTCACCTTAATCTGATCTCGCTCCGCTCCATTCTGCATTCTGAGTGAGTACTTATGGCAACCAGAGGCCTTGGTGGCATTGCTATAGAAATAGTATTTGTCTACCATCGGACTGTCGTATGCTCTCAGGGCGGCCAGTTCGGTATCGCCATAAGGATAGTTTGTTGTAGGCAACGGCAGACGCATAATCTCCCATCCATGGAGGTCGAGCAAGACGAGCACAGGGGGAATGTCGGCACTCTCTATATCGAAGGTACCATTACCCATTTCGAAGGTCTGATACCAGTGTTCCAACAGCTCTGCCACTTTTTTCTCATGTCCGTTCGATTTGTCGTTGTACCCGTTCCATCGGGTAGCATTGGCATAAGCACTGTAGCTGTGCCAGCCCCTATCCTCAAGCGTTGTTCTGTATGAAGCAGGTTCATTAGGCACCAGCCAAGTGCTTTTATCCTCGCTATAGGCATCAGTACTCTTATCTAATCTAAGCACATGCAACTTTACCATGTTGTAGGTTTTCCAGTACTGTTCCAACGATGTTACTCTGCGACGTTCATTCTCGCCAGTTCCTGTCGTGTTACCATCACCGTCTAAATCGGCTACTACTGGATTGGTAGTCATCAGTTTGTATGCTCCCTGGCTTCCCAAAATCATATATTCCGTAGGATCAGTAGAAGCGATACCTGGCAGGGCTCCACCTGTGACGATACGTTCCTGCTTGGGTTTTTCTGTGTCCTGATTGAAATGCACAGCGTAAGTCTGCAGATAGGTGGGATGATCGACGCTAGTATTACCTTTATTATAAGTTATGGTACTTCTGGAGTGTATCTTCACGTGATATGGGTCGTTGTTGGAACTGTTGAAGTACCACACCCAGCGGGGACGTGTGTTGGCGCCACCAGCCATCTGCTCATCTTTCATGGTCTGGCTGTAGATATTCAGGTTACCGTCACCATTGGTATAAGGATATACTGCCTGTAACTTACCAGATGTTAACTTATCATTACCATCCTCCAAGAAATAGCCTTCAGCGAAGGGTTCGAGAAATTTCAGCGTATATTGATTAGTATTACCAAACTTCACAATATCATTTACGTCGTAAGTGACGTAGATATCGGTATAGAATGGCTTGCTGACTGTGACTAAATAGTATGTATCACTTATCTTGTAATAGTGACTACCTGTTGTTCCCAGCTTCTTTGCCTTGGTTATAATATCCTCTGTTGTAGTTGCATCATCATGTCTATGATTCTCATCCGCAGCAGCATAAGCTTCTGCGGTGCTAGATGTTGGTCCGGTGATTGTGGCGTCAAGGCCATAGATAGAGGTTAGTTCTGTAGCAGAAGGATTCACCGTCCATTCATCACCACTCTTAGTAATATTCTCTTTGTCGTAGAAATGGTACTTTGCCACCAAAGGGCTCTGATAGTCACCAGGCAATGCAAGGTCAGGGCTCTGGCTAGTCAGTGTCAGCAATTCGTGTTTGGACTTATCTATCAGGTGATAAGTATAACCAATAGTCTGTTCCAGTCGGAACTTCAGCACATCGCTGACGACGGTATAGTGTGCATTATCGTATATCTTAACAGTATTTTCCACAGGGCGACCGATGTTGTAATAGGTTGTGCTTGCATCTATATCATCATTGCCAGTAGCCACCATTACCTGATAGACACCACTTTGTAGGGCACTCTTGGCGATAAAGCGTTGCGCAGCGGCTCTATCCGTTCCGAAAGTGAGTGCTACATCATTACCTAAAGCAGTTGCTAGCATCACCCAAGCACCATTCTCTCTTGACTCAGAAGATGTATTACCATTGTCGTCATAAACTGTAATGGATGTTGAGCCTGAGATGCCTTTAGCTATTCTTGCCCCTAAGTTGTCAATGAGCATAGCGTAGGGGTCACGGTTCCTCAGCTTCCACAGGTAGTTTTTATCTTGCAGTTCTGCAGGGGTAGGAGCTGTCTTACTCTTTATGGAGCCACCATCACTACTATCATAATAGATATACTCACCATTCAGTACAACGTTGAACTCCTGATCCTGATTCAGCATAATAGGTTTAGTCACAAGACCAGCGGTGGTATAGGTGACGTAGATGTCATGCGCTACCGGAGGTGTTTCAGTGACTTCGTGACCTACCAAAGTTGCACGTCCTGCGCCATCCGTATATGTGTCGTAGAACGTCACCGTCTCTCCCAGTAGGAACGGGCTGACGATTATGCTTGGAATGCTTGCCAGCGACAGTTTCGAGAAGATGGTCTGCTCGGCAGAAGCTTTCACAGCAATACGACCAGACTTATCTACGATGTTATAGGTATAAGTGAATTGGGGCAAATCCAGCACCTTCACTCGGGTAGAGTTGGACGTACTGTATGTGACTTCACTTGGTGTAAAGGACAAAGACGTCGTACCCTGAGTAATGGTTATGACAGAAGGTGAACCTGATGATTTAGTTTTACCTTCATTATCTGTATATTCCTGAATGGTCACCGTCATCGTTTTGTTGGCACCGCTTGTGTTCTCTGCCAAGAACACAGCAACAGTTGCAGTAGTGCCCGTTTCAGGATATACATAACCAGTACGTGGATTAACCGAAACAATCTGACTGGCATCCGTTCCACCGACAGTAATCTTGTAGTATTTACCGCCGTCTAATCCATTGATATTGAACATGATGGTTTGGGCATCTTTTCCCGCACTTTGGTCCAGATTAAAGTGGTATGTAACATCTGCGCTCACATGTCCAGCATCCCAGTACCAATGACCTGTGCCTTTATACTCATGCAGCAAAAAACTGCCAGTCGTCGCATCGTCCGGCATATCCCATGATTCATGAGTACTCAGAGCGACATATCTATTTGCTGAAGCATCTTCTGTACCTTTACGGTAAAGCACCTTCAGCTCGTAGGGGTCACCGACAAAGGCAAACTCACTCTCTTTCACATACTCTCCATTAGCACCGTTGTTCTTATAGACACCGGAGTTATTCTTTATCTTTCTACCATATTCCTGGGTACTTCCTTCATCGGTCAACTCATACCAAGTTGCTGTGGTATAGCTGGCTGATGGCGACAGGAACTTCGGGGCGGAAGCAGACACTTTATAGCCCACATAGACCTGATAGCCCTCCGTCGGGTCCTCTACAGCCTGAGAGAAATGGGTAATCTCCTGAGTGCAAGCTGCATCCTTGTAGAACTTACCGTTGAATTCAATATACTTACGCTTCAGCGCATCGGGCAGATATTGGGTCTCGATGGGGTCATTTTCTACTGTATATTGGCTGACCTGGTCTGTTACCGAGATGATATGAGCATCCGTTGCTTCAGTTTTATAGAACGGTGTTGTGACCTTAAAGGTGACTTTCTTGATAGGATAGATTCCTTCAATAGAAAGGTTATTAGTCGCTTCGCCCGATGTAATCACCAGATTGTTACAGTTGTTCGCCTCCTTTAGATAATTCGGCGCGTCCGGAGTGTTGCCTGAGCCGTCAATCGTTCTGGTTCCCATAAACACATAGCCTGTGGACTTAGAGTTGTTAAGCAGAGCAAAAGAATTCCATAGCGTACCATTTTGACCATGATAGTATCCGTTCCTGGCGTCCCAACCATTGTGTTCACCGGGATCGCATTCTACCAAATTCGTCGGATTGTCGGGCAGACTGGAGTTGTGGGTGTAGTTATAATGCCTGTGCTCATCACTTGCGAAGTAAGTATTGGCAGTACCATTGGAAAACAGGCTGCCTTCTTTGTAGAACTTATATACAAACTCGTTGCTGTTATCGTTCTTTTCTATGTAAGTCGTATCTTTGGCATAGGCTGTTCGAATGATGATGTTGTAGGGGTCATTACCAATAAACTCAAACATGAAGTGGAACTTAGAACCCGTTATTGCCTGTTTGTTTTTGTTATCACCACTGCTCCAATAAGGACTGACACTGGTACCCGTCACATCCACCTTCATGAAATCCTCGCTGGACAACATTTCCGGGTCGACCTTGGTCTTAGGCAGAACTGCAGGACGGTTGTTACGGCCTCGGTTGTAAGCCATAAAGCCTTTTTCCTTCACAGTACTTTTGTCATAGCCTATTGTATTGATGTTATATTTGACAGAACCGTCGAGCTTGGCAATAGTGTTGGAAGTGTTGTATGTGTAAACGACATAGTATTCAGCTGTACCAGCGGGAAGCGTCGTGCCTTCGGTAACAGCACTCGCACCTCCATTAATGGTGTAGTAGTACGCCTTGTTTTGGTTATTCGTAGCATCGAAGAGTTTTACAGCATTATCACTCTTAGTGACATCCGATTCTGCGTAATACGTGAACCCTGTAGCCAGCGGACTCTTATATTGTGCCGGCAACTCCAATTGAGACTTACCCTTCACAGTAACCTTGAATGCCTCCAGACGTTTTCCGGAGATTTCCGCCTTCATGTGGTAGATGCTGTTGTCAATTGGCAACGTCAGGATGTGGTAGGTCACATCTGTGGCCCACGCCTCATTCACCACGCCGCTCAAAAGCAGGAGGGTCAGCAGGAATGTGAACACTCTATAATGTAGTCTCTTTATCGTTAGCATATGTAGTCGTTTTCTATTTTCTATTTTTACATCTTACTTCTTACATCAGACATCTTACCTCTTCTCACCATTGCTCGGTGAATCTGGCGATATCCACCTTGAGGTCGAACTCAGTGATAGTGAAGGTGTAGGTATAGCTGTAGCCCGGCTGCCAGTTGGTAGGAACTGTGGCAGTGAGCGTTTGATTATCCTTTGCTTCACCCCACTCTGTCCAAGAGGCATTAACCTCGATTCCACCTGTCCAATCTTGGGGAATGACGAGGAAGGGACCACCGATGAGCTGGGCTTCGGGGTCTGTAGTAAACGAAGCACCTGGGCTATAGCTTGCCACCAGATCAGTAGCAGAGCCTGTTAACGTCCAAGTTGTGGTGGTACCGTTAAATGTGCACGAGCCATTGTTTTTCAGCGTCTTGAAGGTGATGCTGTTGATGGTGATATTGGGGTGCAACGCTGCCAAATTGAAATAGATACGGGCAAAGGGGTGCTTGAAGGTCATCGTGACACCCGTCGTTCCCTGTCCAGCCTTGTTCTGAGCAGGTGTATAGGCATATATCAGTTCTTTCGTATTATCCGTATTATTGGTGAAAGCTACAGGCAGAGCAGAGCACACGATACGGGGGCAATCCTCGGAATAGCCGTCAAGGTTTTCCGGATCAGCATACGGCGTAGAGTCGAATGTGCAACAGGTGTTCGTCAATTCCTTTGGCGAATGAGCAAAGAAATTGAGTGAGCCGCTGGCAGGCCAATAGTGCTTGCCGTCATCAAACGACCACTGACTGTCGGCATAGCTAACAGTAGAGCCATCGATATATTTTGTGGTCTCACCATCGACATACACATAGGTCTTAAAACCTGCGTCCTGTAAAGCTTCAACATTGTCATACGTGGTAGCACGCATCCCCTCCATCATGTTCCACACATTGGCATTGAGTTTGATCTCCTGGTTTTCGGGGGTGGGGTTTGGGGTGGGATTAGGTGCGGGGGGGGCGAGCTCCTCGCTACTGCTACCACCACCGGAGCATGCCGTCAACAGGCATGTTAATGCCAGCAGGACATACGAAATATATCTAGTTTGAAAAGTTTTTTGACTCATAACATGCAAAGATAAGGCTTTTTGGTGAATTCTCCAAACATTTTCATGATTTTTATATAAAATAGGTACGCACGGGTGTGCGCATATAGGATGCCTCCTATCTCAGTAAATTCACTGAATTTGCTATCGTAGGATATTCCACAGATACATTGACGCTCCCTTTTTAAGAGTCGCCTACGGCGAGAAATTTTACAAAATTAACGATGGTATGGGATGTACCTGCCTTCGGCAGTATCCATGTTGTTTCATAAGTCCCGTTGCTCAAGCAAGCCTTGGCACTGTTCCTCCTAAAACACCATGCATCATCTCTTCGATGATGTTACATCCCAAACCATCTCAAAAAATTTATCAAGGCTACGCCACTCCAAAAGATGTCGGAGGGAAAAGAGGCTTCATACAGTAAGAAAAGAGGCTTTATTCGGTAAGAAAAGAGGCTTCAATTGGTAACTGATTTCATAGAAATTTTTAAGGAATTTCAAAAAAGCTACTCCCCTACTCCCTTTTTCTTCTGAAATGCCGATGTACAGGGTGTTTCACGACGGGAGTAGTTTGCCAACTAGTCCCGTACTACTCCTTTTTCCGCTTGAACTGCACCCCCTTGTTTTTTTAAAGCAAAGACAGAGGCTGAGGTGAGTAGATGACGAAAAAAGGGAGTAGTATGGGAGATGTTTAGCCAACTGATCCCGTGCCTTGCGCCCTTTATTCATCGGGCTTTGAGCCATATGAGGGGAGAAGGGGAGTAGTTCTTGGGACTGTTCCTCTGTGAGCCGCACCTCACATGGGGACAGTCCCCGTGTGAGACGAGCAAGTGACAGAAGGTATTCCTTTGTTTACCCTGTGTTGCGAAATAAAAAACCTCGTTAGGAATCATCCCAACGAGGTTATATTTGTAATCTTTGATCTTAAAGGGGAAGTCCCTTTGTAAGATTTGAAAGATTGGGCTTAATTTGCAGCTGCCTGATTAATATTAATGACAGTAGTCGAGGTTGCTGTTCCAGATTCACTGAAGGTGATAGTAGCAGGAACAGAACTTTGAGTTGAATTTGCAGCCAAGGTCACCTTAATCCTTGCAACACCAGAAGCAGGCGTTGTAGCGAGGGCAGAACCAGCATTATCTACGATTGACAAACTTGACAGATTACCAGGTGTTGTTAGGGTTGCACCAAGTGTACTTCCAGATGTCAGTCCGCTTACGTAAATGTAATATGTACCAGCAGCGTCTGCAGCCTCGTTGAATGTATAAGTGCCACCCTTCACGACATTGCCCAATATATTTGTACCACCGTCATCCCAACCGTCAACAGTAACGTCAACGAACTTAATCTCAGCACCCTCGAGAATTGGGTCAAGGTCGGTGTCGGTGTCTTGGTTATCAGGATAGTAGCCACCACCTGCGAGGTCCACGGTAAAGGTGTACTTAAAGCCTGGAGCCAAATTCATTTTAGGCAAAGGCCACATAGCTGTTACATACTTGTCTTCAGCACCTACAATATAAGCATCATTAGTTGGATTCTGAATCTTAATTTGAGCAGAAATAAAGGAACCATTAAAAGGAGAGCCAGGTGTATCACCATCATGTGCTGTAGTTCCACTATAAACATCTAGTGCTAAGAACGACTGCGGAATAAGAATCATCTCATTGTCAGTAGTTACAATAGCCTTAGCTGCTGTTGTGCCATTCAGTACGTTATACGAGGCTTCAGATTTCATCGTCAAAGAATATGACACATTCTGAGAACCTGTTCGTGACCAATCAGCAAACAAAAGATTTCCAGCATCTTGTGTATCAGTGTTAGTTCCTGTATTTCCACCTGAATATGTGAATGTACCACTGCCATATAGATTACCAATAGCAACATCACCAACAGTGAACTTCAAATTAGGGTTGGTATTCTTAACCATAAGAATAACCTTAGACTCTGCGTGGCGGAAGTTGATGGACACACCAGTAGCACCTTTATCAGCCTTCGTCTTATTGTTCGTATTAGCAAACACCAAATCGCCCTGTCCCGCAGCAGATGTAGCAGATGATAATGCGGTTGGTATTACTTCAAATACCTTTGTCGTAGCAGAATGTGTCACCTCTGATGGAATGCTGGCTGACCATGCATAAAAGTTCAGAGCACCTGCAGAGGGCCAATAGTACTTGTTTTCTGAGGTGTATGAAGAAGTGGCAGCATTCCATGAGAATTGGGTCTCAGGGAAATAATTTGCTCCTTCTGCACCTTCACCATTGTATACATTGGAAAAAACCTTGAAGCCAAGGGTCTTTAAACCATAGGTTCCATTATTAGCATCAACATCTGCTGCACGCATCTGACCTCCTACTAAGGTACGGAAGCTAATCGCATTAGACTCAGCGAGTTTCTCATTAACCGCTGTTGTCTCATCATTTGCACAAGCAGCGAAGCCTAAGGCTGCCACTGCAAGGATTAATAG
>Ga0247610_10003420_pt1 | contig 17460 bp, 15 predicted proteins | sample 174DNAGHGhighgp2_FD_193483 | JGI IMG/M metagenome (GOLD analysis project Ga0247610, IMG submission 193483) | Sheep rumen microbial communities from Palmerston North, Manawatu-Wanganui, New Zealand - 1742 DNA GHGhigh gp2 | ecosystem: Host-associated > Mammals > Digestive system > Stomach > Rumen... | reverse complement strand
GCGCAATACCGTTTGGGCACGCAGCAAATCTGTGACGCCTATCTCTATTCCGCCACCAAGACGGCCTTCCGGCAATTTGTCGAGTACTATTCCCAGCTTTACGGTTTCAAATACGTGCAGTTAGTGCCCTACACCATCTACGGTGGCAAGGACACGGCCAAGAAGCTGATCGACTACATCATCGAGGCCACCACCTCCGACACGCCCGTGGACATGACCTTGGGCGAACAGGTTTTGGACTTCACCCATGTGGAGGACGTAGCGGGATTCTTCTTGCATCTGATCCGAAATCTGAACCTTTTCGCGGGCATCCGCAACGGCGAGGAGTTCCACGTCGGCACAGGTCGGGGCACCACCCCGCGCGAGCTGGCCGCCATCGTGGAACGCGAGTTCGGCAAAAAGTGCAACATCAACTGGGGCGGCCGTCCCTACCGTCCAATGGACACCATGTACGCCGTCGCCCCCATCGCCAAGAATCTAGAACTGCTGAAGTGGAAGGCGAAAGTGAGCGTTGAAGAGGGGGTAAAAAGGATGAAGGAGCGGATTTAATTGAGGCGGTTCAATCGTTCCACTATCATTGTCTTATATCCCATTTTCATCTCCTGAGGGAGAAAAGAACGCTCAATCCAATCATACCAAGATTTTTCCGCTGCATGGAATTTTTTCAGCATGTTTTGGATTACTTTTTCATCCAAACCACTGTTAATCATGGCATTCCTAAAATCTTGAAACTTGATTTTCTTCTTTCGGGCATTGAGTGTTAATGCCAGCTCTTCCGTGTCGGAGGGCATTACCAAAAGCGTGTTTAACAAATCATACGCAGGGGCAAGTTGATAATTATCCGGAATTGGGCTGTACATCGAAAAATTCTTCAGATGCATGTCGCTGTTTCCTGTAATCCATGAAAACAGAACGATTTCCCAAAATCGTTCAAGGTCGAGTTTGGGAGCGGAAGAATAGTGCAGAATCAGTTTGGCAATCTGTTCGTACGACCCTCTATATTTGTTCTCTGTCAGCTTTTCCGAGAGTTGACACATATCCTCCATCGGAAGTTTTGCCCCTTTCGCCGTTCTGTCCGCCCTTCGTGTCAAATAACATAACTGACCGTCCGCAAATCGTACAAGGATATGCGGAACAACTTGGATTTTAACCACTTCGGCCAGATGCATCGTCAAATCCTCCAATTCAGGTAAATAAGGATAAAGCTCCGTTTGAGGTTTGAGAATGAAACGTCCCCACAATCCGACAATGGTAAATCGGGACTCGGGTTGCAGCTTTTCGATGTCCATGGACAGTTTCGCCTGCACACCCGTCACGGCCGTCTGACTGCGCACCACTTCTTTGGCTAGCTCCTTGATTTCCGTATGACGATACGGGAATCCCGGAACGGTGGTCGTGCCGAAGAAGCGTTTCGCGCACTTGGGATGATAATCCACCATCCTTTCATCCAATTCTTGATAACAACACAAACACTTTGCCATAAACTACTGATTTTCAGGGTTAGTAATATCTACAATGCTCACTGCGCCGATACAGTCTTTACAGCAAGCAAGCAATAGCGACATTCGATCACGAGGATTGATTTTCCAGTTGGCTTGGGCGATGTCTAACAGCCACCCTTCGGGAATAAGCCCATCAAAAAATGGAAACAAGACGTTGCTTGTGTAGGGTTCTGTCTGCACTGGCATCGTCAAACTGATGGGAGTTCCGTTCTCTGTAACATACGATTCGGTATAGGCGAACGTATAACCGTTTTCGTCCTCCGTTAGAATCCCCGCCAATGTATCCAGAAAATAGACTTCTGCCTGCTTCATAGATCACCCCTTTCCTTTCTGACTGGCCCTAATTCCGCGCCAAACATATCCAGTACTATGTTCACCTTGTCCATCCGCAGTGTGGGTTTCCCTTGTTCCAAATCGCGCACAAACCGAAGTCCAACCCCGGATTTCTCCGACAAATCCACCTGGGTCAGATGATACATTTTGCGCTGTTCTTTCACAAACTTCGACAGTTTTGTTTCGTTCATAATTATATACTTTCGGGTATAAAACTATTTAAAATCCAAATATTATATGCTATCGGGTATAAATTTACTATAATCAGTGAATTTATACCTTTTCGGGTGCAAAGATATGAAAAAATATGATGCGCCAATAACTGTGCACTGAAAAATATCTCTATCGAAATTTACTGTAATATTGCAGTATATTTCGAATGAACAATCCAGTTCGGATTTTTTATCTCAACGACCGTTATTTTTCGTACTTTTGCAGCCTTGAATTTCGAGAATAAAAAACGTACAATATGAAACCTATCCTCAAGAAAACCTTAATCCATGGCGGCATCATCCTGTTCTTCTTCCTCGTGGCCGCCATCTACATGGCCCCCGCATTTGACGGAAAAGTCATCCGGCAGGATGATATCCAGAAATGGCAAGCTATGGTTAAAGAACAAGTTGACTTCACCGAACAAACAGGTCAAGGTACTCATTGGTGCAGTTCAATGTTTAGTGGTATGCCTATGCTAAGAGTCAAAAGCCATATGCTTTTTTATGACATAGGCAATATCTTAAAAATGAATTTTTGGGGGTTAGCTGGAGATGTCGGTGTCATTTTTTTATATTTAATTGGATTTTATGTCTGTTTATTATCCTTTGGGTTAAGTCCATTACTTAGTCTATTAGGCGCATTGGCCTTTGGATTAGGTAGTTATAATATTATCATTATTGAAGCTGGACATCTCAACAAAGCATATGCAATGGCCATGATGGCACCTATAATAGGAGGTGTGCTATTGCTTTTCAAACGGAATTATCTTTTTGGGGGGATAGTATTCACTTTAGCATTAGGGATGCAAATTTCCTTTAACCATATTCAAATCACGTATTATACAATGATTATTTGTATAATACTGGGGTTAGTATATGCTATTTATGCTATTAAAAACAAAAGTGTCAAACCATTTCTGGCAGGAATAGGTGTCATTCTTGTTGGTTGTTTATTTGCTGTTGGATGTAACACCAGTCATTTATTTTCATTACGAGAGTATGCAAAATACACTATGCGCGGCGGATCTGAAATCACCGTCACACCCGAAGACTTATATAAAGATGGTGAACCGAAATCCATTGTTTCATCCAACGGCTTGGACAAGGATTACGCTTTCGCATGGAGCTACGGTAAGGGTGAGACCTACACACTTCTCGTACCTGGCGCATACGGCGGTGGCTCTGGCGAAACCGTTGGCACGGATTCCGAATTCTATAAAAATTTCCGTCAGAAACAAGCACCTCTATACTGGGGCGACCAACCCTTCACCTCTGGACCTGTCTATTTTGGTGCCATCGTCATCTTTTTGTTCGTGTTGGGTATGTTTGTGGTGAAAGGTCCCGATCGTTGGTGGATTCTTCTCGCTACAATTCTTTCCATTATGATGGCTTGGGGTAAAAACCTGATGGGATTTAACAGTTTTATTTTTGACCATCTGCCACTCTACAACAAATTCCGTACTCCCTCTATGAGTCTCGTAATGGCTAATGTGACGATGGTCATCATGGCTGCACTCACTTTGAAAACCATCTTTGACAAAGAGAATCCGATTGACAAAAAGAAACTCAATCTCGGATTGTATATCTCCTCTGGGATTACCGCCGGATTTATTCTGCTGATGATGGCATTATCGGGTAATTTCTCCTTCTCAGGTGCCAGCGATGTGCAGATGGCCGCTCAATACGGCAACCAATGGGATATGATTCAGGATGTACTAATAAAAGACAGAAAAGCTTTATTCATATCCGATTCCTGGCGTTCATTAATTTTAATTCTGATTTCCGCTGTTTTGTTATGGCTTTATATCAATGAAAAAATCAAACAATCTGGTATCATCATCGGTATTTTAACCTGCTTGGTGCTGTTTGATTTATGGGGAGTCGACCGCCGCTATCTCAATGACTCAAACTTTATCTCTGAGAAAAAAATCAAACTTAGACCATCCCAAACCGACCAAATACTGGATCAGTATGCTACACAATTCAAGGATGAGGATTACCGTGTATTTGACTTGTCGGTGAACACTTTCAACGACTCCTACCCGTCTGCCTTCCATCATCAGATTGGCGGCTACAATGCAGCCAAGCTGCGCCGTTACCAAGACATTATCGATTTCTATCTCTCTCGCCATATAAACACAGATGTACTCAATATGCTAAACACTCGTTATGTGGTGATGCCCGATCAAGGCGGACAACCTTTGGTGCAGCGCAATCCGGAAGCTCTGGGCAATGCTTGGTTTGTGGATGCATACCAAATAGTAGAGGATCCCAATGCGGAGATTTTGGCGTTGAACGATTTCAATCCAGCTGACACAGCTATTATTGACAAGCACTTTGAATCAATGGTACAGGGCAAGAATCTGGAGCGTGACAGTAATTCTGTCATTGTGATGGAACATCAGAGACCATATAATCCTGATTATGTGGTCTATAAAACCAAAACCGCTAAAGAGCAATTGGCTGTATTCTCTGAAGTTTATTATGCCCCAGATTGGCGTGCCTATATTGACGGGCAACCGGCAGAGTACTTCCGTGTCAATTACATTCTGAGAGCTATGGTAATTCCCGCTGGTGAGCATAAGATTGAGTTTAGAGACGAAGCACCAAAATTACACAAATTGATTAATGTAAACATCTTTTTTGGTATATTATTCGTATTGACTGTAACTGGCAGCCTTGTGTGGTATTACAGAAAACCGAAAAAGGAAAGCAAATAACAATCTATAAGCTATGTTATCCGTTATCATTTGCACCTATAACCGCGAAAAGTTCCTCTACGATGCCCTTCAGCATGTGGCGGTGAATAACTTCCCGACAGAGGATTATGAGATTGTATTGGTGAACAATAATAGTACCGATTCAACGGAAAGTGAGTGTCAGCGGTTCGCAACGAACTTTCCGCAAGTACAGTTTCGTTACTTTGTGGAGACCAAACAGGGACTTTCCCATGCTCGCAATCGCGGCATTGAGGAAAGCCGGGGTGACATTTTGATCTTTCTGGATGACGACTCTTTTGTGAAGCCCGACTATTTGCAGAACGTACAAAAGCAGATGGACAACCACCCAGAAGCAATGGCGTTCGGGGGCAAAATAACGCCGCTCTTTGAGTCGGACGAGACCCCAAAGTGGCTCTGCAAATGGACCTATTCTTGGGTTTCCGCCATCGATAAGGGCGACAGAGTGGTGCCTTTTGAAGGGAATTCCTATCCGATTGGAGCCAATATGGGTTTCCATAAGAAGTGTTTAGACCAATGCGGAAATTTCAATACAGAGTTGGGGCGCAGCAAAAAGAACTTGATGGCTGGGGAGGAGAAAGACCTGTTCAATCGCCTCAAAGAGAAAAATATGCTCATCCTCTACTTCCCTGATATACAAGTGGAACACGTTATCCCGCCGCAACGCACCACCAAGGACTATATTGTCAGGATGGGACAGGGCGTGGGTATGAGCGAACGTCTTCGTTGTTTGAATATCGGCAAATCAGCGCTATGGAAACGCTATTTCTCTGAATTTGTGAAATGGTGCGCATCCATCGTGCTTTGGCTGCGCTACACAATCTGTTTCCGTCCCGCAGTCGGCAACATGCTTCTGCTGTTCCGTTGGAATGTAACGAAGGGACTGTTGGGAAAATAATCACATAATCTCATCAGCCCAAAGTCATGTTATGTCAGACCTGAAAATTTCGTTTTAAGTCGCTTTCACCGGTCACTGGACACCAGTCACTTGCAAATGTTTTGCGTTTTCGAGACTTGCCTGCAATAAATATAGTGTATTGTCTCACAGAAATCACGATAATCACAGAAGGGTGTATGAACATATTGTTCACTAGAAAACAATATGTGTGAAGCCTTCAATCTAGTTGAGGAGAATGAGAAAACGTAAGTATCTTTGCATAATCATTTACCATTTTTTTTACAGTAAATTTGTCTTCAAATACTTTTCTAGCATTATTGCCCATCGTTTTCCAATCAGTGGAGTTAATCTTATTCAAAAAATCTTTTACTCCTTCAATACTGGGTTGAATAAGAAGACCATTATATCCGTCCTCTATCATTTCCGGGATTCCTCCTACGGGAGTTGATACTATAGGTAGTCCTGACCGCATTGCTTCTATTATAGCCATAGGTAATCCTTCATCTTCGCTCGGCAAAATATAAATATCGCTGTTCTCCAAATACTTAACAACTTCATTTGTTACACCTACGAATGAACAATATTTATCTAATTGCTTAGAAGACACCATATCTTCAAGCCTCTTTCTATCAGGACCGTCTCCCACAAAGGTGAAGTGTACTTTTAAATCATCTAAATTATCAATAGTAGACAATGCGTCAATTATATAATGCTGCCCTTTCCGTACAGTTATCGAGGCTACGCAAACAACTTCACAATATTCTCTCTCTTTTAGCTCTAGCATTGGAGAGGTAACTTCAATACCATTATAAACGCAGAAGACCTTATCTGGAGATATGTACGGATGAAGATTTAAAAAATTTGTTCGAGATGCTTCCGAAACAAACACTATTCTATCCACTATATTGAGAACCTTCTTCTCTTTTTTTAGTATACGCTTGTAATAGATGGATTTTTCAAGTGCTTTGTAATAGATTCTTGACATCTTGAAAGTATCTCCGTTCGAATGAAGCACGAGAACTATTGGCTCTTTCGTGCTTCTTTCCTTTAGATAGTGATAGCAAGTGAAAAAAGAATGAAAAAACAAAACATCGAAATTTGATTCTTTTTGAGAAAAAAACTTCCTTAGTGTTTTTTTCGCCAAATGATGCTCCCTAGTATACATAATTGCCATTGCTGCAAATCGTGAGTATTGTGCGCAACTTGTCAAAAAGTGGTTGACATTATCTACCAAAAGATTGTGAATTGTTTTAATACCTGTTGGAATTGATTTATTTTTAGGATCTCGGCATGCACCGTTAGGACGGAGATCGTAAATATCAATGCCTTTTTCTAAAAATAAAGACTTGGCATTAAGAAGAGTGTTGATTACGGTATTTGCTCCATTTTTATGAAACCCGTAGATATGGTGTATTAATGCTACTTTTACCATTTTTTTAAATACTATGTAATAATTACTATTATTGAAGACACTAGAATTGTTTTATTCTATAGGAATGCAGAATTTTTCAACGAAGGAAACATAGCTGTAAGCGTCTGTATAATCTCGTAAAATTGGTATGTAGGAATAGCATTCCACTCCCATTTCGTGCGCATAAATGGCAACAGATGAATTGTCCGTATAGAAATCGCACTTATAACTCATCAAAACATTTTCCAAACAAACACTAGAATCTAATTCCGTCATCATATCCCCATAATAACGTTTAATGAGCCTTTCGTATCTTTTTTTGATATCAGCATTGGATTTTGCAAAGAAATAGGGGTGAAATTTGTATGCAATTTGATTGTATTCTTTGCTTTTAATGTAAGAGGAAAGCCTTTTATAAACTTGTTCTTCTACATTTTCTCCCATCCATAAAAACAATGGGTCAATGGATATAAGGGCATCAGGTTTAAATCCTATATCAATGGTTTCGAATGGCAGACCTACACAGCGCAGATACTGTTGATGGAGAGGGAAACAATAAGGGGTAGTTGCTATGCATCCTCGAAATTTTGGGTGGTCAGTGGTGATAAAATGGTTTTTCACCTCAAAGCATCGTCTCCAAAAGGGCTTTAAGACACATTTGTATAAGGGATATTTCCAACCGACAAATGTTTGAGGATTAAAATCTCTATAAGATCCAAATCCATCTTCCAAAACATAATACCCTTTACAATTGGGCTTCGTGACGAACAAGCTGCAAAAATCGTTGTTGCAGATTTGCGAATACCATATAAAATCCTCACCATGAAGATACGAATCCACCAAGGAGTCAAAATCCTTGATGTTTTGCCTCGTTTTGAGAAAATGTATTCCTTCAAACACCCTGCCTTTTCTCTCATCAACATTATACCCGGTATCCATAATGTTTTTGTAGATTTTGTCATATTTTGGAGGACAATGGTAATTCCGGGTAAAGAAAAAAATACAGTCATCTGGATTTAATCCGTCCAGTTCCACAATTTTGTTACAAAGGTAAAATACCAAATGGCTTGATGCGCCAAAAACGTGTTTCATATAAATATTTGAGGATTAAAAATAGATAATTATCATGTAGTAGCTTATGGCAAACATTCTTTATTCCACCACATCCCAACACATTCTGTCTCCCATTTCCAAATCGCAATTCACTTTTTGACCAAGAATATCTTGGAGATATTTTGGGTGAAGTCCGTATCCTGGACGCACCGAACGCACATTCAGTTCCGTGATAATGTCCCCTTTCTTCATAGGTTGGGCAACATATAATGATCGGGAATACTCACGACCTTTAATTTTTGACGGATCTATTGGATACCTCACTTCGCCCAATGCCTTCTCCACTTGGCGTATGCTTTCAACCATAGACTTGAACTCGTGGGCTTCCATCGAAAAAGCACTATCTGGACCTCCTATATTACGGTTGATAATGAAGTGTTTCTCCACCACTTCGGCGCCCAACGCTACTGCCGCCATCGGCACCACGCTTCCTTTCGTGTGATCAGAAAGTCCGACTTTTACGCCAAAACGCTGCTTCATGTCGGGAATGGTTAATAGGTTGGCATCTTCGATGGGTGCTGGGTATGCGGAAGTGCATTTGAGCAACGTAATATCATTGCAACCTTCGCCTCGAATGGTATCCAATGCAAGCTGAATATCCTCTTCCATGGCAATGCCGGTGGACAGAATAATCGGTTTGTGTTTAGAGGCAATATACTTAATCAGCGGGATATCCGTAATCTCAAACGAAGCAATCTTGTATATGGGATTGTCTAAACTCTCCAACAAATCTACAGCAGTCTTGTCGAAAGGTGTCGAGAAGCATACAAGTCCCTCTTCTCGTGCCACACGGAATATTTCCTCGTGCCATTCCCAAGGGGTGTAGGCTTTTTGATAAAGAGTATAAAAGGTTTCACCTTCCCACAGCCCTTTCCCAAGACGGAAATCAGGGGCATCACAATTTAGTGTGAGAGTGTCGGCCGTATAAGTCTGAATTTTAATGGCATCAGCTCCTGCCTGTTTTGCGGCTTTAATGCTTTCTATAGCAGTTTGCTTGCTGCCGTTGTGATTGGCGGATAGTTCTGCTATAATAAACGTCTTCCTCATTGTAATCTCAATATATAATAAATGTACTCGTTGTCTCTGCTTTGTTCTTGATAGCCAAGTTTTTCATGATACTTGATAGATCTCAAGTTATCCTGTTTCACTTTGGCTGAAACGGCTTTAATCTCAGGGGGCAAACTGCTTAATAACTGTCGTTCCCAATTTTCAGTTTGTCCTGTTCCTTGAGTAGAAGGATCAGCAATGATGCCACGTTCCCATACTCCATCACCCTCGTTGGTAAGGTTATATGTTCCCACCAACACACCTTTCTTATAAATGGCATAGTAGATTCTATTAGGATTGCCTTTAAGACTCTCTACGAATTTGAAATGATCCTCTTCGGGTATAACTTCTGGATTCACCATCCACACTCGCACATCATCACGGTTTCTCAATGTAAGAATCTCACGATGTTGCTCAATTGTACAATCCAAATAGTTTATTACATCATAGTGGTCATTCCACAATGAGTGAATGACTACATCTTTGTATTCCTCATGAAACAAGCAATGTTCTTTAAGTGTAGCTTCGCGGGTGAATCCGTTTACCTCTAACATCGTATATAGATGCGGCCGCAGGTCAAAGGCGTATGTATAAATCTTGTGCAGTCTTAAGTCATCAAAAGCCACCGCTTTGAGCATTGTGAGGTAGTTGCTCCAATGTTCTGCAAAGTGTTCCTCCTCCAAACGTGTATTCATGATGAAAGAAATCTCCGCATTGCGGTCAATCCAATTTATATGAACCAAACCTCCATAGCCTATGCATTCACCCTTCTCCAAATAAGAGAAAAGTATCTGATCGGGATTAAGATTGTCATACAATTTGGACACCACATTGTCGAAATAGCGCTGCTGGTCATCTTCGGTTAAAGGACGAGACTGACGTAGGTGATAGATTTGCTCGTTTCTCCACTTCATAATGGAGAATCTGTCCTCATAGCGAAGGGGGACTATCGAATAATCGCCAAGGTGGTGTTCTTGTTGGTGTAAGCAAGTATATGAAGGCATTGTTTTATCTGTTATCTACACAATCCATTATTAGTTGCTGGCCTTTTTCTGTTAATCTATATTTCTGATCCGGATGATTAGGTTGCTCATACATTGAACTTATGATATCGTCATCTATCAAAGGGTCCATTATATTCTGTTTAAAACGAGATCGGTTACCTATATTCATGCGGAACTGTATCTCTTTCATTGACATTGGTCCAACTTTCAAAACATTGAGTAAAAGCAGTGCTTTGTCCTCCTGTTTTGCAGAGAATACAATATTCCATCTCCTTGAACTTGATACGCTCTTATCTGAACTTGGTACATTTTCATCCTGAACTTGGTACACTTTTTCAACTCGTTCAATAACACATTGGTGATTCTTAGTCCGTTTGTTGTAATTAATACCCACCAAAATCACCTCTCCCACGTATTCCACAAGAGAATCGGTATAATGTTTTTCTTTTATCTGATTGATAGCAGTTACGGCCTTATTATTGTATTTCAGCTCAAGCACAAGAGCGGGCATATCCACATTTCGCCGAGGTACAAGCACCATGTCGGCGAAACCTTTGCCAGTTGGCAATTCCCGAATCATCATGTATTTGTTCTTGGCTGCATAATAGGCTAAGGCAAGTACACAAGCTAGCGAATTTTCATCATTATATTGCAAGATACTGGTATTATCAGAATGGATGCGGTCTATTGCCTCTGCCACCCGTTCAGCCTCGCCATTGATGGTCCATCGCAGTAGTTGCTCGGATTGCTTCAAGGCATCCGAAACAACTCCCCATCCGGTATCTTCCACGGCATTCTCAAACTCCAGCCCTATCTCTTTGTTAGGAACGTAACACTCATACGTATCTCGATTATACGACAGATACCCCAAATGTATCAGTACAGTCAAGACATCATTCTTGCTGTTGATAACATTCACGTCGTTTTGGAAGTTCTTGGTATTTACAGCGCAACTTTCCCCCGCAAGCAGTTTTATCACATCGTCTTTTAGTCCCTCGTAGTTCATCTTAATGTAGTGTGATACCGTTTCGTAGGTACCTGTATTCGACCAGTAACTTTCGAAATAGCGACGCTTAATCGCCCTGATAACTGACAAAGGGTTGTAAATTGATTCTTGTTCGCCTATCCGATAACCATCGTACCAAGTTCTAACTTGTTCTTTGTCAATCTTATTGCGGACACATAATTCCGATACCTCTTCATCCGTAAAACCAAAACAGGCAGCCATCTCCCCCGGTGAAATCATGGTATATTCCTCAAAATTATTCAATGCCGACTGGGTTTTGTATTTCTTGATGGGCAGAATTCCCGTCATATACACCCCTGCAAAAACCGACAATGAATTGCCAGACTTGAAAAGCAAACGAAGAAAATCCACATATTTTTCACCCTCGTCGTGATTAGGATTGGTTTCGCGCAGAATGGCATCCCACTCATCCACAATCATAATGAATTTGACAGGTTCTACTTGCTGCACAATCGCGTATAAAACAGACAGCAAATCTTCATTTGCGCCATAATTTACATTAGGATAGGCATCTTCTAATTCTGCTATAATATCAGCCTGAATATGACGTACAATATCAACACTATTTCTATAGCGAGTAACGAAATTGGTCATATCCACATACAGCACTGGATACTTATTCAGATGCTGCTGAAAGGAAGGGCTACTTGCAATTTTAAGGTCTTGGAATAGTGCTTCGGATTGACACGAATGATCATAGTAGGCATTCAACATTTTCGCAGCCATCGACTTGCCAAAACGCCGCGCACGGCTGATGCACATAAACTGCCGTTCGGAATTCAACGAATTGTTGACAAGTTCAATCAAAGCACTTTTGTCAACATATTCGCCATTTCGTGCGGCACGAAAACCATCATTCCCTATGTTGATATACAAGCCCATCTTTTATTCCGAAAACATAATCTGTTGTTTTATCCTATTTGATGAAACAAAACTTTGCGTTTAATTGATATTTATTAACTTATACTTCATCTCTGCCAGCCTCCAGTCAGTTTCTGTATCAATGTCCTGAATGGTGGTTTCATCAACCTCAATACCACCAACTTTGATATTGCCAGCTAACCATTCTCTAGTCTTATACCAATAGAATGTACCCGTATCATGATACTCTTTGGGTAAATCCTGACTACGGCTGTTCTCATATTCAGGCCAGTGACGTGTCATTGTACCGTCATCGGCAAGATCAAGACAACGCCAGATAGGATATGAGAACTGAACTACAGGATACACACAGGTGAAATCAGATTGTTGTAATCGTTCAAAAGCAGAAACGACATCCTTGATTTGGACTAAAGGTGCTGTAGCATAGAAACAGCAGAAGTTATCGAATTCTAATCTCAACTTTTGGTACTTGGCAATCACTTCTTTCAGGACATCAGCGGTGGTTGCATAATCACTGGATGTCTCTGCAGAGCGCATAAAAGGAACGCTTGCACCAAATCTTTTAGCGACTTCTGCGATTTCCATATCATCGGTGGAAACCATGACCTCATCAAACAAACCCGTTTTCAACGCGGTTTCGATGGAATATGCAATAATGGGTTTGCCAAGAAACTCCTTGATGTTTTTTCTTGGGATGCGTTTGCTGCCACCTCTAGCCGGAATAATCGCTAAATTTTTCATTTGCCAATGAATTCTTCTACTTTCTCAATCACCCAATCCTGTTCTTCCTCCGTCAATGTCGGGTACATTGGCAAAGCCAAACAGTGCTGATAATACTCTTCCGCCACAGGCATGTCGCCCTTTTTCCAGCCAAACTGACGGTAGTAGGGCATAGTGTGAGCAGGAATATAGAGCACTTGGGCGAAAATCTTGTTGGCGCGCAAAAAATCATACAGTCCTTTGCGTTTGTCTGCATCTACCTGAATAATATACAGATGGAATGCATGGGTGATGTTCTCCGCCCTATAGGGCGTTTTTATCGGGCTTTCGTTGAAAGCCTCATCATACTTGCGAGCAATCTCGTTCCGGCGTTGGATGCTCCAATCCAGACGTTTGAGTTGGGAAATGCCCAACGCGGCTTGGAAATCGGTAATACGGTAGTTGTAGCCCAAATCTTGCATTTCGTAGTACCATCCACCATCGTTCTTTGTGAGCAGATCGGGGTTCTTGGTAATGCCATGCGTGCGGTACAGCATCACCTTCTCATACAGATCTTTCCTGTTGGTGGTGACAGCACCGCCTTCTCCTGTAGCGATATGTTTTACTGGATGGAAGGAGAAACAAGTCAGGTCGGCATAATGGCAATTTCCGACCATTTGTTTAATGCCCTTGCTGTCCATAGAACTTCCTCCAGGTGCGTGGCAGGCATCCACCACAATGGCGAATCCATATTCATCAGCCAAGTGTCTCAATCTTTCTTCGTCCACAGGATATCCGGCGAAATCCACAGGAACCACGGCCTTGTACGTGCCTTTAGGTGAGGATCTCAAGATTTGCTCCAGTTTGTCCAAATCCAGACAGTAGGTCTTTGCATCAATATCGCAGAAGACAATCTCGGCGCCCAAATAACGGAATCCATTCGCGGAGGCCACGAAAGTGATGGGCGTAGTAATTACTTTGTCACCAGGTTTGATACCCAATGCCATCGCACAAAGATGGAGAGCTGCAGTGCCATTGCTCACCATACAGGCGTACTTGCAACCCAGATATTCGGAAAAATTTTTCTCAAATTCACCGATTTTCGGTCCTTGAGTCAGATAGTCCGATTTCAGCGTTTCAACGACAGCTTGGATGTCCTCCTCGCTGATATACTGGTGTCCGTATGAAATGTTGTGGTCAATCATCTTATTTCACGATAAAGTTAGGGTCAACAAATTGGCAGATTTTCTCACGCATAGTATCCACCGTTTCCCATTCGGTGTTGTTATCAGAACTATAGTGGAAACCGTCAGGAACTAAAACGGCATTGTGGTGCTTTATGTATTCTTCTCGTGTATGATTAAACGATACCGAAGGCATAATCACATAGTATTTGCCTAAATCTATTGTGTCTAACGCGTCTGTTACCGTGATCATCTCTTCGTGAAGTTTTTCTCCCGGCCGAATGCCCACCTCCACTTGTGGGATGTTTGGGGCAATGGCGGTAGCCACATCCTTGATATGGTAGGAGGGGATTTTGGGAATAAAAATCTCTCCACCAAGATGATGTCCGATGGCATACATCACCATGGCAACCCCTTCTTCCAGGGAGATATTGAAACGGGTCATGCGCATGTCCGTAATCGGTATCTGTGAAGCCCCCTGGTCACGAAGACGGATAAAGAAAGGGATAACGCTTCCACGACTGCCCATCACATTTCCGTAACGGACCACCGAGAAACGAATGTCTTTGGAACCTTTGATATTATTCGCAGCCGTAAACAATTTGTCAGAAGTCAGTTTGGTTGCGCCATACAAGTTAATAGGTGCACAAGCTTTGTCGGTGGAAAGTGCAACAACATCGTGAACGCCACAAGCAAGGGCAGCTTTAATTACGTTTTGTGCCCCATGCACATTAGTCTTAATGCATTCTTCCGGATTATATTCCGCGGTGTCCACCTGTTTGATAGCGGCTGCATGAATAATCACATCCACGCCTTCGCATGCACGAGTTAAACGCTCCAAATCCCGAACATCACCAATGAAATAGCGCATCATTGGATACTGTCGTTCAGGATATTTGAGCTTTAATTCATACTGTTTAAGCTCATCACGTGAGTATATGATGATTTTTTTGACATTTGGATAATCTCTCAAAATTACTTCGACAAATTTCTTGCCGAAAGAACCGGTTCCTCCGGTAATTAGTACAGTTTTGTTATTCAACATAGATTCAGAACTAATAATCAATTCAATATTAATTGAACCTGCAAAAATACAAAATATGTCATTAGGAAATAATCATAAAATGACAAAAAACATTCACTCACCGCACCACCGTCACGCTCGTGTTCAACTGCTGTCGCTTCTTGCTGCTGGTGGCGCAGCGGAATTCAATGGCGCAGAAATAGACTCCGTCGGAAACATTAGCGGCATCCCAGCTTAAGGATTCTTTGCTCTCCTGTCGGTAAACCCGCTTCCCCAGCGGTCGAAGATTTCCATCTCCATGCTGAGGAAGTCGCCCTCCAGCTGCGGCTCAAACACGTCGTTGAACCCGTCGCCGTTGGGAGTGACTACGTTAGGGAGGTTCATCGTGCACGGCCGTCCATCGAAATGGGCGTAGTTGTCCGTAGTGTCACATTCGGGTTGCAGACCGCCGTACTGGGCAGCACCTTCCCCATTGTCGTTGACAACGATTTGCAATGGATAAGGGTTGTCAAACTGCTTCAGCTTAGTTTGGCTGATGAAGAGGATGATCGTAGCGCATTCGCCCGGCAGCAACCCTTGGGCGATTTCTTCAGCTTGTACCAGTTCGCCGGAAATCGTATATACGGAGACGTACATTGGCGGCGAGAATGCCATTTCCCCAGTGTTGCAAACCTCCATCTCCAAAGAAATCACATCACTTTCAAACTCCACAGACGGATCCCCTGTAATGGAGAGATTCGCGAGCAATGCAAACGGTCTTCCGTACTGGTCCAACTTGGTAGCCTGCTGCAGGAAGTTGTTGAAAGGCCGCCGCACCACGCCCTGTGGATCGGTAAAAGCAGTAGCGTTATCAAACAACGGTTTCGACACCGTCAAGTCCTTATTGATATTCGTTACATTATACATATACTGGTTCCAGACGGATCGTGCGGGCGCCCAAGGGTGGATACCGCCGATGACCCACAACTCTCCACCAACCCAACCCAAACCGCTGTTCACCTTCCCGCAGGTCACGATTTCTGCCGCTCCATCGCCATTCACATCCGCCACCACGGGATACTCTTTCCATGTGCCGGCAGACATACTTTTGGCATATAGGTTGTAGAAGGATATGGTATCGTTTCCAGTCAGGTGACTTTTCCCGCTACCGTTTATGATGCGCAATTTGTCTTGGTCACGATAGACGATTTCCATAATACCGTCCTGATTGAAGTCAAACAAGGTCATGGAGGTCTGTCCCGACTCGTCGGAATGCGTGGCCTGCCACTTGGTCTGCAAACCAATCTGCGGGTTATATTTCATTGCTGTAATTCGCGAACTGCTCACGGGAGTTTTATAATCAAGATAAACAAACTCCAGATATCCGTCCCCATCAATATCTCCCACCATGGGATATCCAATGGTTTTGGCATAGTGGCTGTGAATGAAAAGGATGTTCTCAGTTACGGGATCGTAGGCATAGATGTAGGCAGAGTCTGTGATTTCGGACTGTGTGCCATCAATAACAACCATCACATCCAGTTGCCCATCAAAGTTGAAATCGGCAACAGCCACATTGCCGTCTTGGGGAATGCGGTCTGGGATGGTGATGGTCTTTATTTCCGTCACACTATTGAGGTTGACATCGGTACGACTGACAATGTTCACGTTATAGATGGTATTACCACAAATGAGTTCGGGAAGGGAGTCTCCTAACACATTTGCAGCGAACGACATGGCGCAACGTCCTTTTTCATTGATAGAGCATCGCCAACTTCGCCCCATATTGCCACTTGCAGAGCCTGCACACAACCGCTTGAGCGTTGCCGCATCATAGATTGCGTTGCCTACATAAATCTCGGGCCAGCCGTCGTAGTTGAAGTCCGTTACAGAAATCACGCCTTCGCACGGCGTATTCACATCTGAGGTGGCCAGTTGGTTGCCGAAGACGTCGTAGGAACGCAGCTTGTTGTCGTAACAATGGAGAACTATAGCACCTTGCATCCCACCATTGCCATCAGGATAACGAACCAACGCTATAGGGCCACCAAAACCAGCATAAATTCTTTGCGGAAGATTGATGGAGCAAATCTGTTGCAGGTCAGTGCCCCGATAGATACCCACTTGTGTGGTGTAATGGTCGTTGGTAACGGTTTTCCCAGCTACAATCTCGGTGATACCGTCCCCATCAATATCTCCTACTAGAGGCACATAGTAGCAGTGGATATTACTAGCCGAATGCAATACTTGAGCATCCCAAGGTTGCTGCAACACGTCTGTCGAGCAGTTCGCCTCCACCATGTTGTCGGGCAGCACAGTCTGCGCCTCCATTTTAATACAGAGACATAATATGCAAATGATAATCCCCAGTTTGACAATAATTTTCATGTTGTGTGCGATTTAGAGC
>Ga0247610_10003419_pt1 | contig 17462 bp, 25 predicted proteins | sample 174DNAGHGhighgp2_FD_193483 | JGI IMG/M metagenome (GOLD analysis project Ga0247610, IMG submission 193483) | Sheep rumen microbial communities from Palmerston North, Manawatu-Wanganui, New Zealand - 1742 DNA GHGhigh gp2 | ecosystem: Host-associated > Mammals > Digestive system > Stomach > Rumen... | reverse complement strand
TTCCTTACTCCTCTTGGTGATAAGATGATTGAGGAAACTGAAGGTGGTCTTTCTTATGGTAAGTACTTCCGTCAGTATAAGACTGTTGATGGTCATACTATTACTCTGAAGACTCTGTCGTTCTTGACTAAGGGTTCTCTTGCTGATAGTGACCGAGCTAACGGTAACATCCATCCTCGTACTGGTCTTCCTATGTGTTCTCACCAGGCATTTATGCTTGATATGAGTACTTATGAAGGTGTTCGTAATATTCGTAAGGTTCGTCAGAAGGGACAGATTTATCATCAGGGTGTTCTGAAGGGTCTTACTCCTATTCCTGCTTCTTGGGGTGCTGTTCCTAACAATAGTATTTCTACTACTGTTGATAAGAGCTCTTACGAAATCAAGAACTCTTATGGTCTGCAAGTGAACAACGCTACTAAGATGATGCAGTTGAAGTGTGTTCTGTAAATGTAAATAATTAATAGATTTAAACAATGGATAATAATAAACCTACACCACAGGTAAATCCTGCTAATGTTTCTGGAGGTAAGACAGTAGCTGAAAATACTGCTGCTAAAGAAGCCGAACTTAACGAGCCATATCTTGATAAGCGTACTGTTATTATTGCTCCAGTACAACTTTTCTCAGCTTATCGTAACGCTAACAAAGCTAGCATTGGTCCTCGTAAGACTGTGATTGGAAGTTCTATTAACTCTAGTCGTATTCTTTCGTCTAATAAGGGTGAAGTTGAGGCTTATTTTCCTGAACTTATCGGTATATCTCCAAGTCATCAAGAATTTACATCTCACGTTAAGGCTTACCTTAATAATATTTCTTTCAATGTTAACGAGAAGGGTACTCCTTTGAATATCTCTTTCCGTTATAATCATAAGAAAGATTATTTTAAGATTAAAGAACAAGAAGATAAGATTAATGCCAAGCGAGATTCTGTTGCTAGAAACAACACATCTGCTATTAAGAAGGCTATTAAGGTTTGGGAGACTGAAATTAATGAACTTGAATCAACCAAGTATCTATATGGTCGTCCAGAAAATATTGAAGAATATCTTATTTATCGCCATTGTATTCTTTATCGTGACGTAGCTAAGGATATTTCTTTGATTAATTCAGATGCTTCTCTTAGATTCTATATTCGTGATGAAAATAAAGAAGCAGAGCGTGCTAAGAGACTTGTTGATGAACGTCGTAAAGCTATGCGTAACTTCCTTACACTTGAAGCTAGTGACAAGAAACGTAATGCTGTTTACATTCAAATGATTGTTAATAATAACGGCAATGTCGGTGAAGCTATGCTTAAGTCTGCAGACGAACAAGTTTCTGCTCTTATGTCTTTCCTTAATGAAAATCCTGATAAGTTCAACAACTTGTTTGAGGATAAGAATGTTGAAATGAAAGCATTTATTGAAAGTCTTATTTCTAGAGGTGAGCTTATACGTCCAGAATACAATCAACAGATTTCTACGGCTGATGGTACATTTATTGGTAGTAATATGAATGAGGCTGTTGCTTATTTCAATAATCCTAACAACAAAGCTGTGCTTGAGGCAATGCAGAACAAATATAAGTTATTTTAAATATTCTGAGTTATGACAATAGCGGAAATGCACGTATGGTTTAGACAATATGCTACTCAAATGGGTATGCAGAATGTTCGTGCAATCCTTCCCGAACAGATTGACACTCTCATCAATACGTCTATCAAGGATACTATTGATGAGGTGGTCAATCGTAATGTTGGAACAACTAACGATAGAATCATTACAGATAACGCTAAACTTGCTAACATTAATGCCCTTCGCACCTTATATAAAGTAAAAACGTATGCTGTTCCTGGTGGAGGTACTGTTAATTCTTATAAGAATTCCCCTCTAACTTTGCAATCAGATGCTATGCTTGGTGACGCTAAAGCATTATATTTTGTTGATTTTTCTATTAGATATAATAACGGAAATTCTCCTACAAGATGGTTTCCTATTCGTATTATAGATGACGCTTATCTTGCTGACGTTCTTAACGATTGGGTACTTTCTCCTCGTATGCGTACTCCAGTAATGGTTGTATATGCTAAAGAGGGTTCTGTAGAAGCTAGTACGTTGGAAATCTATTTAGGTGAGAATGATGCTACAGGTATGTCTACTTTAGCAAACTCTATTACTGTTAAAGATGTAAGAATGTCTTATATTAAGAAACCCAATGAAGTTAAGTATTTGACTGATATTGGTGGAACTAATGTAGATTCTGACCTTCCTGAGCAACTTCAAATTCCTATGCTTAAGCACGCAGTTGACCTTTATAGAGTTTCTATTCAAGGTTCTTTGTATGCTAATCAGCAGAATGCTCAACAAAATCAACAAGAGCTTGTTAGAAATAACGCTCGTCCTGATAATGATGGTTATCAATCTTAAATTAATTTTATAACAAATGAAACAGTTACTTATTGTAAATAGTGCTAAGGCTGTCAAGACTGGTATTGCAGACGACTTGACTGTTCTTGATGCAGGTCAGATTGGTTTCTTCCATCTGAGTCCTGATGCTTCAGGTGCTAACGAAGGTAAAGTTACATTCTTTAATACAAAGCCTACTGAGAACTTTGGTATTGCTTTGGGTAGAGGTGCTAATGTTCCTGCTTTTGTAATTCCTGAGGTAGATATTAATACCCTTAATGTTAACTTTGCTGCTCCTACTGCTGGCGTGAAGTTCAAGGGTGAGATTACTATTCCTGCTCCTGCAGAAGGTGACAATTTTACTCTGACTATTGTTAAGAAGGGTACTGTTCCTGGAGAACGTTATCAGTGGAATGTTACTGATACTCGTCGTGTTGGTAAATCTATGTCTGCTGCTGATATGGCTAAGTCCCTTGGTGACCAGCTTCAGGCTATTGCTAATGCAGGTTCTCTTAACATTGTAGTTACAGTAGCTTCTGCTAAAATTACAGTAGACGGTCTTAACTTTGGTGAGCAGTTTGGTCTTTTGGCTGGTGATGACCTGTTTGGTACAACCGTAACAATTACTGAGGCTAAGCCCAACATTGGTGATACAGCTTATATTCAAGATTTGGCTCAGCGTTGTGCTGCAGATAAAGGCTTTGTATATCTTGACCAAGCTTCTAAGGATATCTATCCTGGTTATCCTGAGGCTGTAGAGCAGATTGCTCAAGCTGATATTGCTACTAAGGGTTACACTGTATTTAATCTTCGTTTCGCTACTAAGCGTATGAGTGGTAAGACTAGTGACGAACAAGTTTGGCAGTATGTACACATTGCTGTTCCTACTGACAATGCTAGTTTGGATACTATTAAGACTATTCTCGAACAGCCTGTTCTGCCTAACGAAGAAGCTGAAGAACCTTAAGCTAATTAAGTAATCCATCATCTCTTCTAAGGGGGAGGTGATGGACTTAATACTTAAAAGTATTATGAACGATTTTCAAACAATTAATGAAATTGTTGATGAAAGTGTTCGTAACTCTTCTTATTACACAGTTGCTATTTCAAGTTGCGTTTTCATTCTTTACACACTAATAGTTAATCTTGTTAGTTATTTCAAATCTAAAAGTAAGAATAAACCTCTTTTAGAAATGAGTAAAGCAATGAAAGAAATGACTGAGAACATAGTTAAACTTAATGCTGTATTAGATAAAACTTTTAAAGAAGCCGAAAGAAAAGAAGTTCATAAATGTAAGAATGTAATTGATTTAGCATTTAGAAACTTTGCAAGTCGTATAAGTCAAGAATGTGAAGATATAATTACACATAATAACATTGAAAAGAACAAAGAGTTTATTACTGATAATATAACTAAGTTAGTTAGTACAGAATATTATAAACTTTATTCTATTCTTTCATCTTATGAAATAAATGAAGTAAATGTTGCTACTAGATTAAAAGAAGAGTGGATTAAGGAAGTTGCGGATAATATGATAGCTATTGTTTATGATGGACAAGATGCTATCGCTCGAATAAATCAACTTAATGGTAGACTACTTGTCTATATAGGTGAATATTCGACTTACATTAATAATAAGACATTTAACACATAAGGTTTATGTTATACGATGCCGAAAAGAAACAAGATATGCTAGATACTCTTAATAATAGAGTGTCTAGCATTGTTGATGTTTGTGTGTCACTTATTCAAGAGGGTTATATTCCTAATAAGAATAAATTTAATAAACTTTCTTGGACTACAATTATGATTGACGCATTTGATAACATCGATGTTCTTTCTGTCGAACAACATAATAAACTTGAAACTTTATACAATAAAGTGATGACATTATGAGTTACAGAAAAGAAGTTATTCCTGAGTATATCTATCTAACTATTCCTGCTGAATATGTTTGTGTCTATCATCGTATTATGGCTATGCTAGCCGATTACGGTGAAGAAATGCTTAAAGACTGTAAAGCTGCTTGCACAGATAGGAATAGTGGAGTTATTGAATGTTTTAATATGTTTAATGCTGCTTGTGCTGCAAGACTTATCGGTCAAGAAAAGAAAGCAACGTTAATTATTAATTATATTAAAGCTAAGATAAATCAGATATATAAAGGTAAAGATAACTCAACAAGCTATGTATTTCCTATTGATGAAAATGGAAAACTTAAAGCTTTTGTCAGTTGTAATGATAGACCTCGTTTTTGGATTAACGAAGAAGAAGATTTAATGAAACAAAATCAAGGTCTTGGCTTTGAAGAAGACTATTCACTTGACGATGAGAATGGAGAAGATAGTTATGTTTATCCTTTTGATTTTGATTGTGAAGCTTCTTACTCTGATGGAAAGATAACTACTAAACTTGTATTTTATATTGATGGCAAACCTATGCCTAATTATGAATATGCAAACGTTGAAGTAGATTATTATATTGATGAACATTATGTTCCTAACTTATCTGAATATACTGTGACTAATCCTAGTAGTATTAAACTCAGAGTTACAGCTTATTATAATGGCGGAACTATGACACATAATTATGTAATTGCAACTTATGAAACTACAGATTGATGATTTAGGATTTGTAAGTATTAATGTAGAGGATTGGAATATTAATCTTCCATTTCCTAGATTAACTCTTACTACTGATTATTCTACTTGGATTACTTACATTAGCCGTAGAGCTGTACCTGCAGGAACTCCAATTACTAATATTAAGTATTGGAAACCTATAGGTAGAATTAAAAATGATATAGTATTTGATTATGATAAGTTTAAACAAGATGTTATTAAACAACTTGGTATATTTGGTAATCTTATAAGTTCTATTGCTAAACGTATAGAGGCATTAGAAACTCAAATGCAATCATTTCTTGCTACTGCTAGTGGTGGAGAAGCTTTCAGCAATATGTATGGTGATAGCGAAGTTATGGGTGTTACTCAAAAAGCTCTTACTGAAACACTTGACGGACTTTACAAACTTATATTTGATGCACTAGGAATCGAAGTTGGTGATGTTCAAATTAGTATTACTCCTGATGGTTTCTTTAGCAACGAAGCTGCTGTTGTAAACATTGCTGCTACTGCTGACTATGGTCTATTTGACTTTGTTAGAGTTTACTTTGATGGAGAAAAAGTAATCGAAGAAACTTCAATTGCTACATTCTCAGAAGATAAAACTATTAGTAAAACAACTACTATTAAAGTTGAGGCTCAAGTTCTTGGTAAACTTTATACTTACGAAAAGACTGTTACTATATCTTCAGATTTCTTTATTGGTGCTGGTGCTACATACGAAGATATTTATAATCCTCAACATACTAGACCTTATGATGGTGATCCAACAGGAAGTTATACTATTGAAGTAGAAGAAGGTCAGAGAATTATTATCATTCTTCCTACTGCTGATGTATCTAAGATTGAACAAATTGAAATGAATGATTTCAATATTCCTATGGATACTACTACTTTCGGAATTTATACTGTTTATACCAGCTTAAATACTTATCAGGCTGGAACTTATCAAATTGATATTAATTATTAAAATTTAAAAGATATGAATAATTCAATAGCTCCAGGTAGTTCGGCTGATGTTAATATTAAAGTGACTGCTTTAACTACTAATCCGAATGTACCTGTTACATATAAAACGATTATTCTTAAAAAGAATCTTGTGAATGGAGTTAATACTCTTACACAAGAAATGATGTCTGCTACTAATACTAAGTATGTAGTTAAATACGATTATGTACTTGGTGAAAATATTACTGTGCCTGCAGGATGTATTTTAGAATTCGATGGTGGCAGTATTGCAAATTCTACTGGAAACAGTTATACTTTGACAGGTACTGCAACTAAAATAGTTAATTTATATAATTATACTATTTTTTCTGATGTTACTCCTACAGGAATTACAACTTTTACAGGATTGTATGAATAATAAAGAAGATAAAGTTACTAATTCTAATATGCCTTATAGAAATCTAACTTCTAAAGAGTATATTAATAAACTAAAGAATGGATTAATATGACATACGATGAAGAAAGTTATATTCTTGATACTCTCACAGAGATACAAGAAACTATTAGAAGTCCTGGATTTAAACAACTTATAAAGAAAACTCACGAGAATAATATCATGCTTAAACAGATTATTAAAGCTATTAATACTTGGTTGTCTCATCACAATCAAGAAAATATTAATGACTTTGATAGGAATGTTTTAGCTAATTTTATTAGTAATATGTTTGATTTTAATAAAATGTTTAAAAGATAATGGAGATACTAAGTAATACAATACAAACTACTCTTGAAAGTTTTGACTTTGCATTTTGTATCATAGTTAATGTTCTAACTTATCTTATAATTAGACTTATCAATGATAGAAATGGACATAAAGATTTAACAACTTGGAGTAAAAGACTTGTGTTGTTGTTGGTAATTCTTTCTATGGGGGTGCTATACTACCTATTAGATAATGATACTAAAACTATCTTAAATAGTGCTATTCTTGCACCTGTTTTTTGGTCTTGGATTATGAAACCTATTTGTAAGTATTTCAAAGTTGATTATAAAAATGTTAATCTCTTTGATTAGCACGCCCGTAGAAGAAATGTATAATTAGATTATTATGTTTAAACCAAGAAAGATTATAAGAGATTACACTCCTGATTACAAGGCTCTTAATACCCTTGATAAGCAGACTAAAATCATACAAGATTTGTATGACCAAGTTAGTGAATTTTATAGATTCTTATCTGACCCTACTTTTAGAGCTGAAATCAAAGGTGAGCGAGGTCCTCAAGGTGAACAAGGAGAACGTGGTCATGATGGAGCTAAGGGTGATAAGGGTGCTACTGGTAATCCTGGTCCCCAAGGCTCTACTGGTCCTAGAGGAGCTGATGGTCTTCCTGGTCTGCCTGGTCCTACAGGTCCACAAGGTCCTGAAGGTATTCCTGGTCCAGAAGGTCCAAGAGGTCCTAGAGGATATATTGGTTTGCAAGGTCCTAAAGGTTTAGACGGTGCTCCTGGCGAAAAAGGAGATATGGGTGAACCTTGGGGTGTTGTAGGAGTTTTTGATACTTATGATGAACTTCAAGCTGAAGCTGTTAGGTATGATGCTAGGCTTTATCTTGTAGCTTCTATGAATGATGAGAATGGTGACCTATATGTTTATAGAGAAAAGTATGATGACTTTATTTTTCTTAATAATGTTATTTACGATTTAGCCTTTCAAATTGTTCAAGGTCCTCCTGGAAGAAACTATCTTACTCTAAGTAAAGGTGAACATTGTGATGATTATGGAACTATAGCTATTAACAAAGAAGAAAGTATTGATTCTAAAGGCTATCTACATACTAATTTCATTTTGGATTATCTTAAAGGCAACGGAGTTAAGAAAACTGAATGGGTACAAGATGATAGAGATAGTCAATGGAGTAAATTAGTTATTACCTTTGATAATGACACAATTGCTACTATTAAAGTTAAGAATGGCAAAGGTATTAATAAGATTGAAAAGATTGGTACTAATGTTCTTGTAGATAGTTATAGAATTACTTACTCAGATGGTACTCATTTTGATTATAATATTGCTAATGGTAAAGGTATAGTTAAAATAGAAAAAACATCTACTGATAAATTAACTGATACTTATACTATTACATGGAATGATACTAATACTACTACTTATACAGTAGTTAATGGTAAAGGTATAAATCGTATAGAAAAAACAAAAACTGTAGGTCATGTAGATACATACACAATTTATTGGAATGATAACACTACTACTACTTATGATGTTAAGAACGGTAGAGGTATACGTAGTGTTACTAAAACTTCAACAAATGTGTTAGTTGATACTTATACTATAACATTTGACGATAATACCACTACTACCTATCAAGTAACTAATGGTAAAGGAATTGTAAGTATATCTTTATTAAGTAGTAATGTTTTAGTCGATACTTATAGAATTGCATTTAATGATGAAACTCATATAGATTATACTGTAACTAACGGTAGAAGTGTAGTAAGTATAACAAAAACTGGAGTTAATGGTCTTGTTGATACATATACTATAAGGTATAATGATGAAACTAGTAGCACTTATGAAGTAACCAATGGTAACGGTATAAAAAGTATTGTCAAAGTTGGAACACAAGGGTTGATTGATACTTATGAAATAACTTTTGATAATGGAAGTAAAACAACCTATACTGTTACCAATGGTGAAAAAGGTGATACTGGTGATGCGTTTCAAATATATAGAGAATATGCATCTATAGCATTAATGAATGCAGATAAAGACAATGTTCCTGTTGGAAAATTTGTACTTATTAATTCTAATGTTGAAGATATAGATAATTCTAAATTATTTGTACGTACTGACAATCTTGTTGATTATCCTACTGGGTTTAAATTTCTTACAGACTTAAGTGGAGCTCAAGGTATAAAGGGTGTTGGTATTAAAAGTATTGTTAAAACTAGTAGTGTAGGTTTAGTAGATATTTATACGATAACTTATACAGACGATACTACACAAGAATATACTGTAACAAACGCTAAAAGTATAACAGCTGTAGATTTGTTAAATAGTGTAGGTTTGATAGATACCTATCGTATTACATTTAACGATGGTAATCCTTTTGATTTTAATGTTAAAAATGGTAAAGGTATAGTTTCTATCGTTAATACTAGTAGAACAGGATTAATAGATACTTACACAATAACGTACAACGATAACAATACTTCTACTTTTGAAGTTAAGTCTTGTACTCCTTATGAAGAAGCAGTTGAGGCTGGATATGATAAATCTATTGAAACTTTCTATGGTATAATCGAAGGTGATATATGGATTGGTCCAGGTCAAAATTATTCTGATGTATATGACAATGATGATTACAAATATGAAAATATTAATGTAAATAATCCTCTTAACATTGAATGTATTCAAGATTACATTTATGTTATTTATCCTGCTGATTCTGAGTTTATGTTTAATCTTACTATGAGTGGTTTTCCTGTTCCTATGGAACCTGTTGATACTACTACAATTCAAGATTATTATATTCTTAAATCAGTTAATCAATACGATGGTAATTTTAATATAACAATTTAAATTTATAAAATTATGACAGAACATAGAAGTCCGATTCCTAGCAGACTATATAACGCTGCTGTTGGAGGTCATGTTTCAGGTGCTGACCAAATTATTGATGACAATCTTAATAAAACTCAAGATGTAATTAATAAAGAACTTTATGCTGGCGTTAAGTTGAAACAAGATGCCATTACTGACGGCGCCAAGATTGGTCTTGGTTTAGGTGTCAGTACTGAGGCTGCTACTGTCAGTGCTCGTACTGCTACTATCAGCAACTTCCTTCTGCTAAAGAATATGCCTGTTACCATTACCTTTGACAATGCTATTAATGTGATGGATGCTACTCTTAATATTTCATCAACTGGTGCTAAGCCTATATTCATTAAGGGCGCTGCATTGCAGGCTGGTGTTGTAAAGGCTGGTGATGTTGTTACTTTGGTCTATGACGGTACTAATTGGAATATTATTGATATATTGACTGTCAATGTCAGTGTGAGTGACTTGCTTGTTGATATGGGTCTGCCAAGTGGTACGTTGTGGGCAAAAGCCAACATTGATGTTACTACCCAAAGTGGTTTTGCAGAAGTTGATGGTAAGCCTTCTCCTTTCAAGTATGAATGTTCTTTCTTTAGTTGGGGTAATACAGAAGGTCATAATCCAATAAGTGATAGGGCTTTTGAGTATGATTGGGGTAATAGCAATGATGGGTCCTACGCACAAACTCCTGGTGCTGCATTAACTGCTGATGCTGGTCTTAGTTTTGATGCTGCAAGGGCTAATCTTGGTGCACCTTGGCGAGACCCATCGGCAGATGACTTTTCTGAACTCTTTAATAACATTGATTTTGTTCAGGCAGATGGTGAAACTGTAATTGATGCTTCTCAAACTGATAAACGTGTTACAGTTAATGGTATTGTCGGCATATATCTCAAGTCGAAGATTAACGGCAGGCTGATTTTCTTCCCCTGCTCAGGCAGGGGCTACGGTACGGGCTTGAACAACAGAGGCTCCATCGGCCTCTACTGGAGCGCGTCGCTCTTCTTGCAGAAGCTCGGCTACTATCTGCGCTTCTATAGTGAAGGGGTCTTTCCAGCCTACAACGACTATCGGTTCCTCGGGTTCCCTGTCAGGGCAGTGCAGTAACTAATCTAATTAATATTAAAGTTATGAATAAAGTAAATGGTAAAAAAGAAGACTTTGCATACCTTAGAGAGGATGGAAGTCGTATAGTTATAGGTTATGGTCTTAAAAAGATTAATGACAACCTCTATGAATGGTATGAGGTGTATTTCTACAAGAAGCAGACTTCATCACTGAACCTTCAAATGGTCAAGGATGCTATTATAGCAGACATTGATGCAAGGACTGAGGCAAGGATTCTTAATGGTTATAGTTTTACATTTGACAATGTAGAAGAGCCCACTGTTGTTTGGTTGTCCCGTGAGAATCAAACCAATTACTCAGAAGCTCATAGAATTGGTGTTGTTCCAGTTACATTCAAGATTAATGAAGATGAGAACAAGCAGGCTATCTACCATACCTTTAATGAGTTTGATGAACTTGATAGGTTCTATAAAGGTGGTGTTGCTTATATCAGACAGTGTCTTACAGATGGCTGGCAGGAGAAAGATAGTATAGATTGGAGTCCTTATGAAGAATTGTTCCCTAAGTCAGATAGTAATTATGAAGATAAATAATAAATTGATTGTAGTAATCTATAGTTCTTATTCTAACTTAATTTCTTTATAGAAGTTAAAATTCACTCTGAGCCTGTCTGATAGTCTTACTTAACAAACTATCAGCAGGCTATATTCAAACCATTGACGGGGCTAATAGTAAGCAAATAGAGGAAATTAATATCATTTAACGTCCAAAGTTTGCATAATTCAAAAATAATACTTATATTTGTAATCAAATGGATACTGTTATGGGTAATAAAAAGATTAAAGATAGAGGTGTCGCTGCGCCTAGTATTCCTAAAGCAGGTTTTACTAAAAAACGTAGAAGATTAGAAGATGGAGGCAAAGCTACGGAATAGTTTATATAAGATAGAATTACATTGGATTAAGATAATACCAATGGTGGTAGCAGTGTTAAGTTTTACTGATACACTGCTATCTTATTTTGATTATGAAGGTGCGACTATATCTTATATTATAGCTCTACTAATATGGTTATTTTTATATTTATCTTCATTCTGCTTTCAGTTTTGTAGATGGCATAGAATGTTTTTATATTACATATTAGTAGAAGGTATTATAAATTGGTATGATTACACTTATGGTATTCCTCTTGGTTTAAGACCTATGGTTGCCTTTCAATTAGGTCTTGCTATTGTATTTATTAGTATTGGTTTATATTTTCATCAACATGATAAGCACCCCTGTAGAAAAGATTGTAGCAAAACTAATGAGGCAATACGCTGATGCTATTGATGCAGGTAATTCTCATTTAAATGCAGAACAAGCTACAAATATACTTTCTGCTATTGCTCATATTGAAATGACTAAAGAAGAAGTTTGTGAATATCTTAATATGAGTCGAAGCAGATTTGATGATTATGTTCGTTTAGGCAAATTTCCTAGAGGTCGTAAACTTGCTCATAAAAATAATCTTATTTGGTATAAAGATGAAATTATGTGTGCAGTTGAAACTGAATAAAAGTTTTTACATAAATCGGTAACTCTTTAGCCGTCTAACTTGCTGATAGTTAGGCGGTTATTTTATTTATCGGCATCCTTCTGCTCGTGATAGTAATTTTGTTATTTTTGCAATATCTTTTAATGACGTCATAAAAGATATTAAACTTTATTATTAACAAAATTAAAATGAAAGTATTATGGGCGAAAATGGTGTTTTTGTTTTCCCTGATGCAGCTACAGGACATGCTGCTTCTAGTATTGACCCTAATCTTCTGTTGGCTCTTCAAAACAATGGTGGTTTTGGTGGTGGCAACGGAGCTTGGTGGTGGATTATGTTTATGTGGATGATGTGGGATAGAAATGGTCGTAATGGCAATTTTAATGATTATCTCGCTTCTCATAATGGTTCTGAAGGTCGTCAATATCTTGCTGAGATTATGAATGGTCGTTTTGACAATTTGAATACTCTTGCTCAACTTCTTAATACTTCTGTTGAAGGAATTAAGACTGGTGTATTTGGTTTGCAGAATTCTATTACTCAGGTTGCTGGTCAAATTGGTATGAGTGGTCTTCAGACTATTAATGCTATTCAGGCTGGTGATACTTCTATTCTTTCTAAACTTTGTGAGTGCTGCTGTGAAAATCGTCTTGCTATTTGTCAGCAAACTAATGCTCTTCAGAGTACACTTGCTGCTAACCACGCTGATGATATTCTGCAGGCTGAAAAGAATGCTGCTGGTCTTCAGCTTCAGCTTGCTCAGTTAGATGGTGCTGATAAGTTAGCTATTTGTCAGCAAACTAATACTTTGCAGAACCAGGCTGAACGTGATACTAACTCTATTCTTAACGCTATTGCTGGTCAGAATACTCTTATTACTAAAGAGTTCTGTGATTTGAAGGAACGTGAGTTGCAGAATAAGATTAATACTCAGGGTGATATTATTACTCAGCTGCGTAATCAGATTAGTAATGACCATCAGACTCTGCAGTTTAATGCTGCTTTCCATGCTCTTGATGATAAGATTGATGCTATTGCTGCAAAACAGCCTAACACTGTTCCTGTTCAGTGGCCTAATATTGTAGCAGCTAACGCTACTCCTTATATTGGTCAGGGTTATTATCCTGGATATGGATATAACGGTTGGGGAAACAACGGCGGTATTGTATTTTAATTAAGGATAGGAGGTAAAGCTATGAATTGCTGTTTTAATATTTTAGCAACTAATGCAGGTGGTATTCCTTATATTACAAGTACAAATACTACTATCGGTACTGAAACTGTTGATATCGCTCTTGGTTTTAGAGCTGTTAAACCTGTAGGATATTTAACTATAGTTATTAGTGATGTTATTCCTACTGGTACAACAGCAGAACTTCCTGTAACTCTTACTATGAGTTCTATTACAAATAGTACTACTAGAAATTTAGTGTTACCTAATGGTACTCCAGTAACTGCTGCAGACCTTATCAATGTTAATACTTTGCTTGTATTTAACGATAGGAAGAGAGGATTATTAGTTTTAATGTCACGTACAATAGATTAATTAAAAGTGTATAATTATGTTTTCTACTTTAAGTAAAGGTAATGTCCTCTATGGACTAGATAGAACAGATAAAATAAAGTGGTTTACCGCTTCTGTTGAAAGTATTACGCCAACTATTGGAGGTCACAATCCTAGTATGTTTGGTCAAATGCCTGAGTTAAGACTTGATATTGTTTGCAATATTAATGGCGAAAAGAAAACTTTCCAACAAGTGCCCAGTAATAGTGCTATTGCTGATTTTGGAGAAAAATCTTTTGTCATTGCAGATAATAAAGATTCTCTGTATAACTATATTAAAAGTTTGAAAGATAAAAGTAAAGCTGTTGTAGATAGTGCCCCTTATCATGAAGCTCTTATTCCCCAGTATGATAATGTTCTTAATGAGCTTATGCCTGGTAGTGCAAGTAATTCTGATGAAGTTAAAGCACTTAAAGATGAAGTTGGAAGTCTTAAATCTCAGCTAGCTGAGGCAATATCTTTACTTAAAGAGAAAGCTAAACAATCAAATTAAGATTATGGTAATAGTTAGATTTCGTAATAAAGAAGAGCATAAAGACCTTCTGAAGAAAGTAAAGAAGATGAAGGAGTATGCAGAGACGATAGAAGATTGTCTTGAAGAGTCTATCGAAGATGATGATGAAGATTATCGCTATCGTGACGATGACGAGTATGAAGAAACTCGTAGAGGTGGTAGCCGTTATAGTTATCGTCGTGGAGGTGGCTCTCGTGGTGGTCGTATGTAACTTATAAAATAAAATGATTAACTAGGCAGTGATGCTAATTCTTCTCTACGGGGGAGCTTTCAGCTCACTGCCCTTTTTAATAATATTACTATTATGTATCATACAAGAACTGGAAGTTATGATGAAATTCCTGAAGGAATGATGTATTATATTAATAACTATGGTCCTCATTTTAATAAGAAACTTTGTAAAGAAGCTTCTTCTAGAATGTATAAAGTTATTAACGGTAAGAAAGAATACATTACTCCTTATACCAAAGAACAGCTTGATGAAATGCTTGAAGCTTATGGCATTAAACTTAAAAGGAATAAGTTATATGACGCTGTTTATGTAGCTAATATGTGTCAAGCAGACTTTCTTGGTAAATCTGTTCCTACAGAAGAACATCTTTGCAAATATGTTAAGGATGTTATTGATGACGCAGATGCAGAAGAAGGTTATGTATTCAATCGTTTTTATGCTGATTGTATGTTTATGAATAATCCTATTGATTGGGATGATATGATATGATTAAACGATTAATCAATATTGACGGTTATTGGGAAGTTATAGTTTATTATAATGTAGACTATAACTTTTTTAGTGATATAGCTTTTGAACTGAAAGCTATTGGCTCCCCCGTAGAAAGAATTGATGATGTTTATTACAACCTAAGGTATGAAGCTAAAGCTGTAACTTGTAGCAATATTAAAGAACATATTAGTATAGTTCTTTTCAATTATCATAAAAGCAGATACGATTATATTAATTCTATTATTCACGAGGCTGAACATGTTAAACAGCATATGCTAAAGGCTTATAATGTTGTTGATGAAGGAGAACCTCCAGCATATACCATAGGTTATATAGCTATGAGAATGTTAACTATAAATCCAAAGTTGAAACTATTGTAGATAATATTGCTTATAGGATTTAAAAATCTATAATTATAACATTTTTTAACATAATAATTCTTGTTATTTTGCAAGAAATTTGCTAAATTTGCAGGCATCAGCGATGGTGTCTGTAATTATTATAATTATATAAATAATAATATTAATTATATTAATAATATTAAATATATAAATTAAAATAAATATAATATAAATATTAAATAAAATATTAATAATAATATAAATATAATTCCTCCTTATAGAGAAGTAGATAAAGCTTAGAACCACTCAGATTACATTCCGAGTTGTTATTCTACAACTCTTTATGGAGGAGTTTTACTATTTAAAAAGATAATAATTTTAACGTTAAACTTTATACTGTTTATTATGGCGTCAATAGCACAATTAGTATCAGAGATGTCTCATGCTGTTAGGCAACCGAACAACAAAGCGTTGAGGGAAAACCTAAAGCTATTGATTATTCAGACTCGTAATGAGATTATTCGGCGCAGTTATGAAAATCATGGTTATGTTGATAAAATTCTAACTCAAAGATTTAAAGTTAGTCTTACTACGGTAAATGATGGTGATATTCAATTGCCAGAGGAATATGATGATTATGACATTACAAAGATTAAGAGAACTCTTCAACGTGTTCCTCGTCCTGTTAGGCTTACTAATAATCTTCCTTTTGATAGGGTTAGTTCAGCTGGTTTTAAAACTAATAGAGAGTTTCCGTATATTAAAGAAACATCTGCTAGATTTAGAAGTGCTGTACCTGGTCTTTGTGGTATGCCTTGTTATGATTATATTAACGAATATATTTATATATTTCCAGTTGATAACAAGCCTTTTGAACTAGATAAGATTATTATCGAATCTGCTTTTGAACATCCTAATGAAATTTCTCTTATTAATGGAACAGAAACTCCTGACAGTATTTGGCTAGATGAAAATGAATATCTTCTTAGTGAAGATATGATTGGTCAACTTAAGGAGATTATTTATAAGAGAGACCTTATCAATACTGTTCGTGAAACAGATGAAATTCCTAATGCTATTAAATATTAATCTTAGATTATTATGGCTATAAAAGAAATTCCAACTAATTTCAGGGTCTATTATAAAAGTATGAAAGATGCTATTGGACCTAAATATGAAAAGGCAGTTGATGATTATGAGAAAGGACTTGTTGAAGAAAGAGCTCTTTATGATGATATTAAATTAAAAGCCGAAACATACAAAAATGTTTATAAACTTGACCTTATGCAGATTCCTGAGTTTGTAGAAAATAAATACATTAACGGAACTTTTTATGACAGTGCTAAGGAATTGTTTTTAAATAGAAAGAAAGCATATATTGCAACAAATCCTGCTTATAATATTTATAAACTAGCTCGTAAACAAAAAGAATTACATAAACTTAAACATCAAATAGATGTATACGAAAAGATGCTTGATGTAACTCTTGACCAATATCAAAAAATACTTCAAGCATTCTATAATGAAGTTCATAAGAAACTTATAATAGACGGTTATGGTTATGTTTTTGAAAGTCCTATAGGTTGGACTTGCATTAATAGATGTAAAATTGTTGAAGGCAAACGTAAGCATCTAGATTATAATGCTACAAAACTTAATAAACAAAAACTTATTGCCGAAGGTAAAAGACTTTGGAACAAAGAAGAAGCTGAATACGCAAAGAGTATTGGTGCAGATTATAATGGTGTAGATTATAGAGTTTATCTTAACGGTGAAGTTTGTTACGAAATGCCGCTTATAAATTGCAGACTTAATACTGGAGAAAAATATAGATTAACTCCTACTTTTGCTAGACGTCATGTTAAAGGAAAGACAAACGAACAACTTATTAACGAATGTGATAGAGATTTAAATAAGATTTGTGAACTTCCTGTTGATGTTAAACTTAAGCTTAAACTTTGTTTAGAAACTGATAATATTTTATATTTAAATTTTATAAGAAATGAAGCTCAACAATCAGCTCACACTCCAAAGGCTAATAGGAAAAATCGATAATGATTTTAATATTAGTGAAAGTGATTGGATTCCTAGAGTAGCTGCGTGGACTATAGATGCTCTTTCTCAAATGAAAGTTCTACC
>Ga0247610_10003418_pt1 | contig 17469 bp, 7 predicted proteins | sample 174DNAGHGhighgp2_FD_193483 | JGI IMG/M metagenome (GOLD analysis project Ga0247610, IMG submission 193483) | Sheep rumen microbial communities from Palmerston North, Manawatu-Wanganui, New Zealand - 1742 DNA GHGhigh gp2 | ecosystem: Host-associated > Mammals > Digestive system > Stomach > Rumen ... | reverse complement strand
ATTTATCATATCCTGCACAAATATTACAGGAGAATGAAACATTTAATAAAATCGATATTGAAACTAAATTTAATGTCTATGATAAAGACGGTAATGTTACTGATACTAAAACAATTTATCTATTAAAAGATATTGGCTTCCATAGTGAAGGTACAAAAAGATTATTAATGTATTTAGGTTGGATTTTAAAAGCACTAGATGAAGGAAAAGTAATATTAATTGATGAATTAGATTCTAAATTACATTTCTTAATAGCTGATTATATCCTAAAAATATTCAATTCTATTTCAAAGAATATAAATAATGCACAGCTTATATCAACTGCTCATAATTTATTATTAATGGATGGCGATATAAGAAGAGACGAAATATTATTTACAGCTAAGGATTATTATGGAGCTACAATCCTAAAAGCTTTATCTGATTATAAAGGTGTTTTGAAAAAATCATTATTCAGTAAAAATTATTTACTTGGATTTTATACAGAACTTCCAAACATGAAGGGAGATTTATAATGACAAAAAGAATCTCCAAAGAGGAAGAAAAGGATGAAGTATTAATACTAACAAATGGTAAAGATAGCGAACAAAATTATTTTAATTTGATGAAATCTAAATATATTTCACCATATAAGATTAAAGTTACATTTTTAAATGGTGCTCCTGATTATTTGGTAAGACATGCTATCGATATTGTTAATAAGTATAATAAAATATTTATTGTTACAGATGTAGACCAATTTCAAAAAAGCATAGAAGAATCATATAATTTAATACAAAGATATAAAAACAAGATTTTTTTAATATTATCAAATATATCATTTGAAGTATGGCTAATTAATCACTATAGAAGATTCAATAACTATGCAATACAAAAGACACTAGAACAAGATTTAACAACTTATCTAAATTCACTAGGTTATACCGGACAATATGATAAAACTGATAAAGAACAATTAGAAATATATTTTATTAATAATTTATTAACTGCAGCGTCTAATGCTAAGATAGCATACCAACTTCTAATTAAAGATTTTATAACAAACTATAGAAGGAAACCTAAAGAACTTGAATTGATATCATCAACTATGATATATAGACTGGTTGAAGAATTACATTTAGAAAAGAAAAAGTAACAAATGGGTCAAAATTATAAATTGACCCATTTATGAAATTTAGAAATATTATGGATATAATAAAAATATTAAAATCATATGTTAATAATGAAAAACTTAATATGGATATTAATGATTCTGATATTAAATTATTAAAAGAACAATCACTTAAAGCAAATAATTTGATTTACAATGCTGTTAAATAAAAATATGATGTTATGTTATACATAAAATTGGTTCATTTTTCAAATTTTTATTTGGGAAAAATAAAAATAAAGGTTTATACAAGAAATTAGGAATTTAATCAATTATTAAGCAAGTAATTTAAAAAGTTACTTGTTTTTTTATTTATGCATCCTTTTTTAATTTTTAGTCTAGCATTTATAATTATTTATATAGATAGAGTTAATATTTCACATATTTTCACAAAAACTTTGTTTTTTTGTGCATTTAGCATATTTAATATAATTGATTAAGATAATTGAATTATAATAATAGTATAAAAACTATTATCTTTTTTATCATGGGCAAAACTAAAGCAATTTAGTGACGCAAAGCTATAGGGTCTTATTAAGACAGCCAGTTGCATAAGACTGACTGTCTTTTTAACTTTAGGAGGTGAGGTAACAAATGAAAAAAAATTCAATATTGAATATTATTACTTTATTCTTTACCTCACTATTATTAGTAATGGTATTACTTGCTTGGTATGTATCTAACCAACAAGTTAGTGCATCAGGTATTACAGGTAAGACAGAAGATGATAATTTTACATTACAATTACAACGTGGTGTATATGATGAAAATGAGACCACAAAATGGACTTGGGTTAAAACCGAATCATTATCAATAACTAATATGCAACCAGGTGATGTATTCTTCTTTAGATTTGTAATCACCACAAATAACAGTGGTTCACTAAAAGTTAGATTAGCAGGTATTGAATCTAGTATCGTAGATACATTAGTTAAGACATCAGCCGATCATAAATCAGTACTAATTGGTAATGTTAAAGCATATGATATCGTATCTAATGCTGTAGATATTAAAAATGGTACTACAACAGTTGGTAGATTGTTTGACTATAACCAAACGACTGACGAACTATCATTAAAAGATTTTAAAGTACAAGATACATTTAAATATTATGATTATGGTGTAGGAACAGTAAATTTCTATAAACCAAATACAACAACTTATTACACAAACAAAATAAGTGATGCACCTGCTGGTTCAGGTCAAGTATTATCAAATATAACAGCAACGTATACAAATCTAGCAGCCAATTCAACTGCATATGGATATTTTGCTTTAGAGTTTAACGATGAATTATCTTTAAAAACTTATACGCATCTTGATGGTAGTGTTAAAACAGATAGTAACCTATATCAAGCACAATCACTTCAAATAGCAAATATAAGTGTAGAGACAGTTTTATAAGATATTAAATCTAATTAGGAGGTGCTACAAATGAAAAATAATAAATTACATATTATAGCGTTAATAGCTGCAGTTGTAGCACCGATTTTAATTGGTATTATAGCAATTGGTGTTATAAGGGCATGGTACACAAATGTAATTCAAACAGGTGAATTAAATGCTGAAACTAAAAATGTAGCTATTAAATATTATGTAAATGATTCAACTAAGACACAAGAAAATATAACAACATATTCAATATCTAATTTAGCATTCTTTGATGCTGATAGTGATTTTGAAGGTGAATATTTAGAGCCAATGGCATTTGAAATTAAATTAGATATTACTAATAATTCAACAGATGCTGTAAGCTATAAAATAGAATTTGAATCAATAAAAACTATTTTATTAGATGATGAAGAAGAAATATCTGTTGCTTATGCAGCATGTATATTTGATTCAGTAGAAGCATCAGATGCTAAATTATCTGTAAATTCATATATTAATTCACCAGGTAGTGGAGTTTCTTATAATAAAAATAAAACAAGTGATACGAATAGATTATATGTAGCATCTAAAGAAAGCAGTGTTAATTTAGCTGCAGGAGAAAATGCATCTATATATCTATATGTATTTGGTATACAAGAAATTGATTCAGCATTATCAACTGATTTCTTATATACAAATTTGACAAGAACTGATACAAGAAGCTATCAATTTAAATTATCTATTATTGCAGAACCTAAGGGTTCTACAAATGTGGCTGAAAGCCAAGCACCAGTAGATGATGGTGATTAATTAGTATTTGAAGTATAGGAGGTGTACTGCAAATGAAAAAAATAAAAATTTTATATATTATAGCAGTATGCTTATTGTTTATTTCAATTGGGGCAGTATTTGCTGCATTTAGATTTGATCAAGCAATAAATACTACAGCAGTAGTTGGAAATATAACAACATTGGATAAAAAATTAATATCATATGCACCAAGCGTTGATGCAAGCAACTATACATCAGGTAAATTAGACCCAGGATATATAGCAGCTATTAAACAAAGAAGTGAAACTAAAACAGAGATTAATTCATCAAGTGTTATTTGCTATGCATCAGAAAAGGAAGGCTTTGCTGAAGAGGAAGTGGCAACAGCTAATAATTATTTCTATTTAAATCAATTAGGATTTAATGTAACTTTAGCATCATCAGTTGATGTATATGTAAGAATCCATTTTGAGGATGCATGGATATTAATTAAAACAATAAATGGAAATACGCAAGAACCTCAATACATTAGAAAAGAAGCATTATCAGCATCTAACTATCCATTTAAACCAGCAGCAACTGATACAGCTTGGCATTACGATGCTGATACAAATTCAGTATATTTTAAAGCGATAGTTGATAGTGATGAAAAGACTTATAAAACAGTAGATGGAAATCAAGTAGAAAACAAAGATGCAAATGGAAATTATATCCATAATCTAGAATTTAATGTTAACCCAACATATTTCTATACTCTTACAGAACAAGAAAAACAAAAGATTATAGGAAGACAAGCTATATTAGTTGAGGTATCTTATACAATAGATGTCATTCAAGCTAATAGAGCTAAGGCAGTATGGCATGTAGATCCATCTAAGTTAGTTTAAGAAAAGGAGTGATAAGGTATGAGAAATGATAAAAAGAATAAGAATATCTTAATAAGAAAAATTACAGCCTTATCGGCTTCTTTTGTCTTTTTATTAGGTATTGTATTAACAATTATATTTATTTGCAATAGAGATACAACTCATTCAAAATTTATGGCTTATGAAGGCTATTATAATTCAGAACAAAATGTATATAATGGAAATGGTAAAAAAGCTGATAGATTTGTAAAAATGTCTACATTATATAATGATTCATGGGCACCTGTTTCAAATGCAGCAGCTTTAATAAATAATAAACCAATAGTTATTGAATCTAATAGAGATTTATATGCGTTTTCTATATTATGTAATAATAATGCTAGCATATTTAATACAAAATTTAGTAAATATGTTTTATTAAAAGATATAAATTGGTTTGATGGTAATTTCGGTCAAAATTTCGAACCTGTAAAAGATTTCAAAGGTGAATTTGATGGAAGTGGCTATACAATAGCTAATTTACGTTTCCCAACAATTTCTGATACAAGTAGCTATAGTGGATATTTTGCAATGTTTTTAAAGAATTCAGGTACTATTAAGAATTTAGGCTTAATAGATCCTAATATCCATATTAGTGCCACTGCATCATCTACACCAAGTGAGGCAGGTATTTACTATATAGCTAATCTATGTGGTGAAAATAATGGTACTATTCAGTATGTATTTGTAAGAGATAATTTAGAAATTGAATCTAAGACAGTTTATCTAGGTTCAAAAGAAGGTATTGACGCACTTGGTACAGGTTATACTATATCAGGTGTTGTATCAGTAAATAATAATATATTTAAAGATTCATATTATGCATCTTCTAGAGTATTTACTGGAAGTGTTAATCAAAATGCATTCCAAGAATTATTAACAAAGAATAATTCAACAGATGCAAATATTTCTAACTTATATTTCTATGATACATTAATTACTAATTATACAGATACTCAAGTAACATATGGTGGAGATTTAGGTAGAGCATATATTTATACTGATCCTAAGCACTATGGTACATATTGTACGTCTATATCTGAATTAAATACATTAGTTATGTCATCAGATAGTGGCTGGTATAATCCAGGTAAATATACTGCAAAAGTATCTGATACAGATACATTTGAATCTTTAGTTGAAAATATTATTTTAACTCCAATTAGAATTGGATTTAGTAATGTTACTTATGATTCAACTTTAAAGCAATATGTAATTACTATTACAAGTGAAGAAGAATATGGATATGCATATTCTTTAATGAAGAAAAATAGTAACTTTGCATCAGGATTAATGTGCTATAAACTAAATGTAGATATTAATTTAAATGATATTGCAGTACCAAGTTATACTGGTATTTTTGGTGCGACTGTAACATCTTCAAGTATAGATGCCCCTAAGACAATATATATAAGTAAATTTGATTATTCGATTAATGCCTTAGGTATTAAGACATATGGAGCTTTCCCTTATTTATCAGGAAATATATCTTATATTAATTTTGATTGTTCTGGTGCTGATAATAGTCAAATAACATTTAACCCAACAAGATTAACTGGAGAATCAGAAAACGCAATTGGCTTTGGTGTAATATCAGGCTTTGTTGAGGGTGGTTCAATTGATCACTGTAATGTCTATATAAATATGACATATGATAATGCTATTAGAAAACATTATATAGGTGGTATTGCAGGTGTTTTAGGTGGTACAGGTTCAATTACTAATTCAACTGCAAATGGTTCAATAGATGAAACAAATAATTCACATCCATCATTTGATGAACAAACAAACAAATTAGATGGTGTTGCAATTGCAGGATGTGTTGCAAATGTAACATCTGATACAGGTACTGTAAAAGATTTATTATCTAAAGTTGATATAACTGCAACAGGCTACAATTCAAAAGATGTAATTATTGGTGGCGTAATTGGCGCAGCCTATACTATAGAAGCTGAAAACCTACAAAATAGAGGAAATATTATTGTAGGTACAAGTGAAACTGCGGCAACATATAATAAAATATATGTATCTGGAGTTATAGCTAGATATTTAGGTATGAATAAGCAAGCTAAGATGTTTACTAATAATGGTGATATTACATTATATCAATCATCAAATGAAACATATCTTGCAGGTGTAGCAAATGTTGATTTACAAAGCACATCAAATTTAAAAGAAAGAAATAAAGTAGTATTCTTTGGCTCTGGGTTTACAAATGGCGCAAATATAAATATTTATAATTCTAATACTAATTACATGTATACAAATGTAATTAATCTAAAGAGCGACAATGGATTTGCATCTAGATTATCAAGTTTATATAACTTAAATTATAAATTTGATGATAAAAACACAAAAGAAATAGATGAGTCAACTAGCGCATTAAGTGCACAATCTATTACTATGGATTATGCTGATAAATTTGCACCTATATTATATACAAATGCATCAAGCGCAAGTTATCAAGTTGATTTAACAACTGTATATAATCTAAGAGATATGACATTTACTATGAATGGTGCCATAACAAAAGATTTAACATATGCAGGTGTAGCGTTGGGAAATTATATTAATTATACAGATGTTAGAAATGAAGGTAATTTCACTTTTGATATTACAAAGCAATTAGGTGAAAAAAATGCTACTAAAAATTTAACAATTAGTGGAGTATTTAACGAATTAACTTCAGGATATAAAGCTCAAAATGTTTATAATTCTGGTAATATAGATATAGATTATATCGCAAAAGTATATGGTAATATTTATGCATCTGGTATTTGTTATGCAAATAGAAATGGATTTAAAGATAGTGAAATAAAAAAATATAATCCATCAAGTGCAGATTATGATAAGTCATTAGTAGGATCTATTAATAATGCAATTAATCATGGAAATATTTTGGTTACATCAACTAATTTTAGTTCGATTTCATATTCTACATCAACAATATTATCTCCAAATGCGCAATCATATTTAGGTAATACAGTAGAAACTACATTAAATAATCCTGTTTATGTTGATGGAGATATATTTGTGGCAGGTATAACATCTATTAATGAATCAGTTATTACTAATACATTTAATATTGGTGATTTGACTGGTGTAAATTATGTTGTAAGTGAGGCAGCAGATAAAGTATATGAAATAAATGCAGCAGGTATATCAGTACTAAATATTGGTGAATTTGCGTATATTTTAAATAGTGCTAACGATGGCGATATCAAGGCATATAACATGTCTTCAGGAACAAAATATTATTCTGAAGCGAATGCAGCAGGTATTACATGCAGAAATGATGAATTAGAAAATGGTGATGCATATGCAGGTAATAGTTCACATCCAAATTCAAGCCAAGTTATATCATTTACAATTAACTATGGATCAGTTTATTCATATAACTATAAATATAATATTACATCAACAGCAATGGAACCATCTGCAAAATCAGCAGGTATTCTTGCCATGGGATTATGTAATGTAATCAATGTTGTAAACTATGGAAATATTTATGGCTCTGAAACTGCATCAGGAATATTTGGTATTGTATATTTTGGTAAATTCTCATTAGAAGTGGCAAATAATATCTTTATTGCAAATACATTGAATTATGGAAATGTATATATGCTAGAGCGTGGATATAATAATATTCATGGTGAAACATATGAAGATTATCATTGGATAGAATATGCTACTCTTCTTAAACTAACTATATCTACAGCTTCACCATATGCATTAACATCAGTTTCTAGAAATACAGATTACATATCTGTAATTGGCTCAGTCTTTTCAATTATTAATTTTGGTAATGCCAATAATACAGGGTATATAAAAATTAGATATTTGATTTCTTTTAATGAAGAGGTGGCAATTTCAGGTTCTATAACAGGATATCCATTGAATGCAGATCCTGATGTTTCATCATTCTATTCAGCACATAAGATAAATAATGCTAAAACTGGTGCAAATCAAACAGATAGATATATGGGAAAATTTGTACAATATTCTCCTTTAATAACAGATTCATACACAGGATTATTTGTTACAGATATAGATACAAATGATAATGTTACAAAAGCCAAGAAAACATATTATGGTGTATTCTCAAATGATTTTGCATTTATGCAAGCAATCAAAGGAAATACTACATATTTAAATTTAACAAATTATCCTACTGATATATTTATTTCAGACTATTTCCAATTTGTTGGTGCAATTTATGCAAATCCAGATTTATTAAATAAAATTGGCTGGGGTGATATTACATATAGAGCAGCAGCAGAAGCCTTTGCTACAAGTTTAGATGGCGTTGGAAAGTTTGTTACATATTTAAATACAAATGGTCAAGCAACAAACTTGATAGCAGAAGCTTTAAATGCTGATACATGGATTTCCAAATGTGATAATTCTATTTTAGTTCAATTAATAGAATCATTTATTGAAAATGAAGACTCAGCCTCTTTAACATTGATGACTAATTATATTTTTAATAGGGGCTCATCATCTTATTCAACAATTTCTAATCAAACTAGAGTTGCCCTTTTGAATAAAATTTTAGAAAATGATAATACTCTATCTTATTCATTAATTTTAGATAAAATTATTACATATTCTGGAGGATATTCGACTTTATTAGGTGATGCCGTATTAGACGAAAATACCGCTGGAACATATTTAAAGAATTATATAGATTCACTAGATAATAGCGATATAGCGACAATTTTAACTACATATTGTACATATTTAAGAGATACTAGTGACAATTCTAATTTCAATTATAAGAGTAGTGAACAAAAAAGATATGCTCTTTTAAATGCAATGTTTGCTAAAATTGATGATAAGTCATTCTATCAAACATTAGCTGAAATAATTGGTATTAGTGATTATATTAATTCTGCATCATTATCAGAAGTGGTTAGACTTTATGATGGATATTCATCATTAACTAATCTAGAAAGAATTCAATTATATAAAGATATTATTACAAATAATACGTCAAGTAGTGATTTTAGCAGTTTATATACTTATATTACTAATATGGCTAATGATATAGGTTATTATACAAGAATGATTGAAAATGGTTATTCAAAGACATCATTAGCTAATATAAACAATGATATTTCATATGATGCATATAGTACATCAGAAACAGTAATAGATGAACGAATTGCGTTATGGAATTATTTGAAGGATACTGATGTATTTAAGTCATATCTTCAAAGAAAAGTTAATGGAACGATATATGATAAGGCTACTGAGTATAATAATACATATCAATCTGTTACTGAACCTCATAACGATGGCGCATATAAAGGTGATACTGATGAAAATAGGTTATCATATTTATATACTACAGAAATTACACCGCAAGTTTATTTCTATGGTCCATATACTGGTACTGGCAATGCAGAGTTTAGTTTCCCTAATGCATTCTCTCAAGAAACAAATAGTGGATTGTTAACACCAAAAGTAAATATTAAGAGTTTGAATGGTACAGCAGGTAACAAAAATGCATATGATGAAAAATATTATTCATTGTTCCATTCAACAGATATTTCATTATGGTCAAGCGATGCTTATATGATATCAAGAGGAGGAGCCAATTCGACAACTAAATATGTTGATGCATTAACTCCGACAGAAGAAGGATATGTTGGTTATTCATTTCCTATGACAATTTATTATGATTTTAATAATGAGCAATTTGGTGGAGCTAATAAATCCGATTATAAAATTAATGCAAACTTTTATGTATCAGGATCTTATCAAAACGGATATGTATATAGCGGTTTTACTACTGGTGGAGATAACCAAATGGCAACAGATAAAAAATACAAAGATCCAATGACAGGAATTGAAAGAAATTGTTCCGACTGGTGTGGAGTTTTATTTACTGCCAATGATTTATATATGAGAGTATCTAATACTGGAGAAGTATTTTCATTAAATAAAGCTAGTATGGGTCCTAGGTTTTGTTCAGGAGAAAATGATGATATTAAATTAACTGATGGTCGTACTATTAAAGCATATAAAAATAGATGCTATATAAAAGATAGCAATGGAACAAATCATTTGGTTCAAGCAAATTCTAATGAAACAATAGAAATTGGAACAATGAATGGTAATACATTTACTGCTAGTCATACATTAAAAGATTTCTCTTCATATAGTAATAATATTTATTCATTCTTTGTATATGAATTAGGAATAAAGATGTATACTTCAACAGTTTCATATTCTATGCATTCGACTGGTAGAACAGGTATTTATAGAAGATCTGGCCAATGGGATAATTATTTCACGTGGAAGCAAACAAAGAGTATAAGAGTCTTCACTTCACAATATATTGATTATAATGTAAATGATCTATTGAATCTTGATGGATATTTAACTCAATATAGTGATGGAACTTATAAATCAGAAGATGAAAGAGCAATTATTAATAGAATATTCAATACATATTTAGTAACAGATAATTCATTTAATCAAATTATTGCAGCTGCATTATTTGAAAAGAATTTAAAGAATTCAAGTGGTGTAGAAGATGGTCAATATGTAACTGAATTCATAATGAATAACATATATAGCACTAAAACAATTGAGGGTCATGAACCATTAGCATATATATACAAAACTTTTAATACGTTAACAGTAAAGCAATATTTATTAAATAACGCTACTTCAGCTACTGATTATAAGAGTAAATTTATTGCATATTGTACTTCAAATCAAAGTGCTTATGCTAAATTACTATTAGAATTAATTAAACTTGATAGTGATGAATATAGTATAGCCAATATTATGGCTAGAGGTATTGGATCAAGTAATAGTCCAAATGCTCCTAATATAGATAATGTATCTTCATATATAGATGTTTCATTCAAAGAACAACAAACAACTATAGGAACTGAAACATTTACATATGGAATGAAATTTGAAGAAATTACGTTTGATTTATATAGCGATTGGACGGCAATATATTTATATTGTTTACCAGAAGATACTTCAGCTACGTTAAATGTGAAACTTGATGATGATCAAGTTGGCACTGATTACACTGTTGATTCTACACATAATTTAATACAAATACCTCTAAATGGTAATTCATCTATGACATTGTCTTCTAATGAAGATGTTATACTATATAAGGTATATCATATGGCTGAAATTGAAGTCACTCCAGGAAACACTGTATATACAGTAAGGGATGTTGCAGCACCATTTGGTACTCAAAATAGGCAAATTGCAATTCCTTCACAAAGTGAATTAGAATCATTATTAATAACACAATTAGGCTTAGATTCTAATTCTAATCTTCAAATAACAAATATTAATGGAATTACAATGACAGCTAGAATTGGTGTTAATTCAAGTTATACTAAATTAAGGATACTTGATGGTAGTACAACAGTTCTAGAAATAAATATTAATACTGGTGCGGGAACATATCAATTAAATCCATTAGATGGCTCATATTTAGGAAAGACATTAAGTGCACAAGGATATTATAATGGAAGCTGGCTAAGTGCGGATAATTGTGTTATTTCTAAATGTATCATTGACATTGATTATACATATGAAACTTCTAGTGGTTCAGGTTCAGCTGCTGAGGCAATATTAATTGATGGAACAACATATCAAACTTTAATACAAAATAGTGTTACTACCGAAGATTTGATTAATCAAGCAATTGATGCATCTGCTGGATATGCTGATAAATATGATGAATTTATTAGAAAAGCACTTTATGGATTATTACCATTTGATTATTCATCTACAATATCTAATCCTACTCATAGTGGTACAGCATCTAAGAATATTATTGAAATATTAGGATTAAGTGAAACACATACAGGTGCTAATGATTATTGCGTACCTGAGTTCATTCAATTATTTATAGTTTCATCTAATGAAGCATTTAAAACATTTATTGCAGAATCAGTAGCTACATCAGAAAATAGTAAGTCTGATTTTGAAGAAATATTTAATTATTTAGTTAATAATATTGGATATTATCCTATTGGTGATGCAATAAAAGGAGGAACTGATTTAACTAATACAAGTAAATATTTAGTTGCTGCTGCATATTTAGCATCAGATTATAAATATATATTGAATAATGATTTATCTGTATCAACAAGTAAATTAAAAACATATGTTGATAAACTTGAACAAAAATATCGATATATAACAGGCAATACATATGATAATGTTAAATTTAAAGCTTTCTGTGATTTGATCGGTTATAATCTATCTACAGCTGGTTATGGTATCTATGCGTTAGCTTCTAACCAAGGTAAATTAAATGGTGAATTTATACCAGATAATTTAGTCTTGTCACTAATGGATTCATATTATACGACAGATTCAAATGTTGGATATAAATTAGTATCTGCGAATAATGGTATTTATACATCATCTCCAACATGGAGAGGTGGTATACCATCTAATGCTGATAAGAAGGATGTAGATGGAACTGTTAATTATGCTTTCTATGTTGAAATGAAGCAATTAATTAAATCAATTTCTACTACAGTATTTGAATTAACATTAACTAAGGATAGCATTGAATACTATGGCGATATTGATTTAGATAAAAAAACTATTACTTTCTATACTAGTAGTTTCTCTTCTGGTTCATATACTGTAAATGAAATTAAATTAGCTAATAATGCAACAGCATATGATGGTCCACTTAGTTCATATCCAACAACTGAGAAACCAGCGATACCATTTGAAAAGAATAGCACTGTAACTGTTAATAACACTAATAGTACAGCTCATCAATTCACAGTATTTGCTGAAGATACTACAGTTCATGATGTTTATAATATTATATTTAAAGAATTAACTGTTACTTTAGATATGGAATATAATGATACACATCTAAAAACAAGAACAAGAGAATCTTCAGAAAAAGATGATGAAATTGTATTATCTATTACAAGTAATAAATTACCACAAGGATTTAATTTGAAACCTTATCTATCATTTATATTAATGGATGGGGAAACAGAAACTTCAACTATTTATAAGATGAATACTGAATATATTACAATATCATCTTCATCAATAGATCATGTTGTTGATTCAAATGGTAATGCATTAGCAACTATAGTAGTATCTCATAGCTTACCACAAGGTACATATAAAATTAAATTATCTATCTGTGGTGCTGAAGCAAGTGTTACATACACAAAAGAGGCTTCTCAGTATTGTGAAATAACTGAAATAAAATTCAATAATAATGATGTTGTTTTTGATGAACAATTAAAGGCTACATCTCAAATTTTACTTGGTAGAGCATATAATAATGTTGAATTAACAGATTATAGTGGTATTTATTCAGAATATTATGATTTCTATCTTGATGTTCTTAAGGTATCATCAAATGCTTCAGTTGCAATTAGTGCAACGCACACTCAAGATGCTGATAGTGGATTATGGAAATATGTAGTTACAATTAGAGTAACAGCTGAGAATGGTACAGACTATAAAGAATACGTACATACATTGGTTGAAAACAATCCATATTTAGATGGTAGTGATTATGCAACTGCATATAAGGATGGTTCAACACTTACTAATGGAACTATATTATCTGATTCAAATGTAGTATCTACTACATATAGTATGTCTGATAATATATATACACCTGAAAAGAATGCAGCAAATCATGCAAATGTTAGATTTGCCCGTGGTATTGAACCAACTTATCGTTTAAATTACGATTTATCAAGATTCTATAAGATTGGTGATATAACTTATAAAGAAGAGGATATTACTGAAGATGAAAGAATCTACAAGAAAGCCGGATTAGTTAAAACATTTAACAGCTTAAATGTTTCATTATCTGATGCTTGTGAAACTGGTATTTACAAATTCAAATATACATATGATAGTAAGGGTGTTTGGGCATCTGATTTATCTAATGTAACATTTAGTAATGGTAAATTAGTTGGTGAAGAATATCATTCAACATATGAATTCCCAATTTTAATTATCGAAAAGGTATTCTCAATTGATGCAACATTACATAATATTACATTTAACGATTCATATAGAGCATTCTCTAATGCATCTACAGGTATGGAAGTAGATCCAATGAGACCTGTAGGTGAAAATATACTAAACGATGAAATCTTCTATGAGACTAATCTAAAAGATGGTACTAACCAATATAAGAAGATTGCTATTACTGAATCAGGAATTAATTATAAAAATTTAAATCAAGATATGTCAGTAACAAGTATTTATGACTATTTTATTGTAGGTTCGGTTTCTAATGCACAATTAAGTAATTATGCTCCTACATTCGAAATTGAAAAGCATGCAATGATTTTCCAATATGTTACTACAAAGATATTAAATAATTACGGACATGGTAAGCAAAATGGTGCGTCAGATAGAAGCATTTTAAGTAATCATGACCCTGTAACATATTTATATATTCCATGTATTTCAGGAACTGATAGAGAGAACTTCTTAGTTGTATTAGATACAACATCAAAGAAGCTTACAACTGTCTATACTGTAGATCAAGCATTAAATATTTCATCTACAGGACAAACATTAAAAACAGAGGATAATAGAGATGTAACATTATCTAATATTCAAATTACTAAATCTCAATTTACATATGGTGGTAAAACATACGAAGTTATTAAAGATGAAGTAGGAAAACCTACTAATAACTCATCACTTTATATGGATTATATTGGTAATCCAGAAGAAAATCATTTCTGGTATGTATCATATGTTGTATTTAGTGAAAGCTATATTCGTTCAAGCAATAATGCTAATGTTAAGTATTATCATATTGCTTTAATCGATACAAGTAACAATGTTTACTTTGAAGTAAAAATAATCGTACCTAATAGTTTTGATGTAACAAATAAATTTAGTACAGTTTATCTATCAATTGTTGGATATCATTATCAAAAGGATAGTACTGATCCAACAAGAGTAGAGGTAGGATGCTATGGAATTAATCCAACTTTAAATACTACTACAAATAATTATGAATATACGTTAAGATATTCGGTACAGATATTACCATCTGCATATTATTATTTCTATATTGATTTACCTGGTGGATATAAAGCACAAGCTACAATTACAGATCCAGCTAAGGCAAGTGTTAGAAAATCTTCAGGAACTCCTGATTATCAAGGTCATGGAGCTGATTATGATGGTGCATATTTACCACCTTCATCAATCGTTGCTCAAAGAGTACCTGTAACAATAAATGTTACTGCAGATTCTAGTGAAGAAACTAACAACTGGGCTATAACATCAACAGATGTTTATACAAGAAAAGCATCATTAGATAATGATAGTATAGTTGGTAATTAAAAAAATGAACTAAGGCGTAAAAAACCTTAGTTCTTTTTTATATTTGATATTTTTATTGCAATTATATGTGTTATACTAAGATTAAAGGATTATTTTTAAAATTTAAGTAGCTAAGTATTTAATTAAATATATTTGTGGGGAGAACTGATAAAATGGGAATTAAAAAGAGAATAGTCATTAATTATCCAAAAGTATCTAAGATTCAAGTGATAAAGGTATTTGATAATTTAATTAATGATGTGATTGAACCAGAAAAACATGTAAACACAATTAATGAATTAAAAAAATTAAAAAGACAATTTGTAACAATACCAGATAGTGAAATATATAATTATAAATATATAGATTTATTAACATCGTTTGACTCTAATAAGGATGATGTATATGTATTAAAACAAAAAATTGAGAATATAACTGGTATAATTCAAAAACCAGTAAAGACAAATGCTGTTGCTGTAGCAATCGAATCAACCAAACCTAATTTTAGTGTCAAAGAAAAAGTGTTTATTAGAGCTGTTGGTAAAAAGCTTATAAATGAGTATATCCATAGACATAATAGCCTCATTGAAGAGATGAATAAAGTAAAAATGAAACGAATAAAATTAGAACCTAAAAAAATATTTGTCATTAAGAATGATTCTAATACATATAGTGATGGCCTTTCGGTTTCTAATACAACTATGATTATTTCTCCTATTAACTCTGAATTATTATCAAAAGATGATAAGAGGTCAAAAGATGATAGTGATGATAAAAAAGAAAACGAATATAGAAGTGATGTAAAATTTGGATGTTATTACAACAAAAAAGAGAGTGTTGGTTCAAATATTGTAATAGATTTTGCTGTATTTGAAAAAGCATTCAAAAGCGATGTCGAAGATATGCTTAAAAATGATAAGTATAAGTATACAGGTAATAGAAGAATTGAAAAAGGCAAGCATTATGATGTAGTATTAACATCATCTTTAATTGATACAGTTATTGAAAAAGGATTTGATTGGAATGGTGAATACGAAATTATCAATTTTGAAGTGAAAATTCCTGAATATTGTCCTCAAAAAATAAACTTCAAATTTACTGTGAGAATGGAAGAAATTGAAATAGCTTCTATATTATTTTGCGTAGATATTCTTGGAGGATATATTCCTGAAATAGAGATAAAAAAGAATAAAGCATTTTTCTCTTATTCTAGGAAAGATATTAATAAGGTTATTGTTATTAAAAAGATAATTGAATCAATTGAAATTTATGAATCAATCTTTTTAGATGTTGATAATTTGAAACATGGACAAAAATGGATTGAAGAGGTTGAAAAAGCAATTGATTATTGCAACTTCTATTATTTGTTTTGGTCTAACAATTCAAAAGAAAGTGTATATGTAAAACAAGAATTTGATATAATGAGAAGCAAAAATAATTTTAGAGAATTAAAATTAATTCCATTAATTCCTATTGAAAGTGCAAATGATTTGCCTCCTGAATTAAGAGAAAATCATTATGATAATAATCTAGCTAAGTTTTTAAAGAAACATATAAAATAATAAATAGGAGTTTAACATCTATTTTATTTCTATCATTTTGAATTAGTTTACAACTTGGTTTATGATATGGTTTACAACTAAGTTTACAATGAAGTGGTAATCTAGTTTACAAATAAATGATAATATTTTAAAGTATGAAATAAGATAAAGGTATAATTATGCAATATTTTTTAATATTAGATGTGATTTTTATTATATATCATTAAAAGAAAAAATAATTATTATTTATAAAGACTAAGGCGTAAAAACCTTAGTTTTTAAATGTATGTCGGGCATGTTATATGTCTAGGGTGAAAGTCCCAAGAGAGGTAGTTGTCGCCAACTCGATAGCGACTTGCAAAGCGTAAACCAGTAATGGAGCGTGAAAAGAAGCAATAGC
>Ga0247610_10003417_pt1 | contig 17471 bp, 11 predicted proteins | sample 174DNAGHGhighgp2_FD_193483 | JGI IMG/M metagenome (GOLD analysis project Ga0247610, IMG submission 193483) | Sheep rumen microbial communities from Palmerston North, Manawatu-Wanganui, New Zealand - 1742 DNA GHGhigh gp2 | ecosystem: Host-associated > Mammals > Digestive system > Stomach > Rumen... | reverse complement strand
CTTAAGTGATTTTTCCTCCGAAAAGTCCCCCCATACACAGAGAGGCTGACCACACGGTCAACCTCTTTGCATTTTATTAGAATTAGGGAATTTACTGGACACTGATCTAGCCCTTCTCGTTGTCCTTTGTCTGGCTGCTATGAGTGCAACTTGTCATCACGGCGAGCTCGGCGCATAATAATAATATAATGTATATGGGGTGTCGCATGTCATAGGTTTACTTAATCACGGACTTGGGGGATAGCCACTTGCGGAAGCGGTTGCGGACGGCTGTGGCGATGACGCTGAAGTTGCCGTAGCGGAGGTTGAGGAAAAGCTCCTGGAAGGAGCGGGCGACCTTGAGCCAGGGATGTCCCCAGCACATGATGCGGTAGATGCGCTCCTTGAATGCCACGTGGTCGATGACGTTGGAGGGGTGGCGGAGGGGGAACTGGAGCTCGTGGCGCCCCATGGTGAATATGCGGCGGTAACCGCGGGGCATCGTGTGTATGGATCCGGCGAAGTGGGTGCTGTCTGCCGAGGCTCCGAGGTTGTTGACCTGATTGTGGGCTGGAACGATGGCGAGGCCGTTGTTCAACAGCATGGAGGCGCGGAAGATGGTCTCGTAGAAGGCGCGTCCCAGTTCGCGGTGGCGGCGGCAGGTGAGGAGGAAGTCGTCGCGCAGGCGGCGCTGACGGATGAGGTTCTCGAGCTGGCGCACGGCAACGGGGTCGTCCAACCACGTGTAGTGCTCGTCCCAGGTGTCGATGACTCGGCGCCACGAGGCCCAGCCCCAGATGGAGAAGGTGGATGCGAAGAAATAGGAGGAATCGACATCGGTGGTGTGCTCTTCCTGGTTGAAGCCGGAGATCATCCAGATGCGCTCGTCGTTCTCATAGCGATCCAACATCTCCCAGCAGAAGCGGAAGAAGGACTGTGTAGGCACGTCGTCATCCTCGAGGACGATGCACTTGTCAGTCATGGAGAAGGCCCATTTCTGGGATATGTATTCCGAGGGGTCGCAGCCGTAGTTGCGCTCCTGGAAGAGGGTGTGCACCTGGCACGGCCAATCGACATGGCTGACCACTTCGCGGCAAGCCAGTATGCCGGGCATATCGCGCTCGCCTCGCGGCCCGTCCTGATAGAGGAAGAGGCGTGCGGGCTGTGCTATCCGCACCTGCTCGAACACTTTGGAGAGGTGATCGGGGCGGTTGAAGAAGAGGATGAGGACAGAGGACTCTCCCCCCGCCCTCCCTTGTAGGGAGGGAGCAGAAAGAGGTTGGCTGGATGTATTCTCTTTATTACTCATATTACATTAAACCTTAAACTTTAAACTTTAAACTATCTCCTCCAGAAAATGGTTGACGTGATATTTCTCTGTTATGATGTCGGGGACGGGAACGAGGGGCTGCTGCAGGAAGAGGGGCAGGCGCGTGATGTCGTCGTGGCCGAGGATGAAGATGTTTTCGGGGCGGTAGAAGTCGGCCTGAAGCAGGGCGAGGTGGTTGGTTATGAGTTTCTTGTGCCAGAAGAGGGCTTCGACGGGGCGGCGGGTGATGCCAGCCTGATTCTCCTGAACGAGATCCACCATGCAGAGGCAGCGGGCTACGTGCTGGAGGTATTCCTCGTATGTGATGCGGTCCTCCGGACTGTTCACTATGATGAAGTCGCTCTTGAAGTCATAGCGTTGCAGAATGTCTGCCAAGGCTTTCAGCTGAGGCTCCCGCCCCTTGTTCTCGCCGGCGAAGAAGCAAGGCCCCTCTCCACCGCCTTGTGAATCTTTACTCCCCTCCCTAACAGGGGAGGGGTTGGGGGAGAGGCTGCTGGGGGTGGGTCTTCTGTAAAACTGCTCTACAAACTGTAGGCCGTAGGCTTCTGCATCGGCGGGATCGAAGGTGAGCAGGGTGTAGCCCATGTCGCGCATCTTCTGCATGAGAGCGGCGATGTCCTGTCCCGGGAGGGCGAAGCTCAGGGTGTTGTTGAAGTAGTTGAAGAGGCGGGTGCCGCGCGGCAGTATCCACGCTATTGCCTGCAGGGTGCGTGGGTTGGTGACTCCGTCGGCAAGGAAACGGTCGGAGGCCGTAACCTGACGCAGGGTGAGCCACCCCCGATGGCCTGTGAGCCACGATGCCACGCGCGGGCCAACGGGAATACGTCCGATGACCAGAGCTTTCAGAAAGCGGTGGATGAGGCTCTTCGGCTGGCGCGTGAAGTCGGGGAGGAAGACGGGACGGAGGTCGTCACGTGCTCCCTCGAAGATGAATTTCGGTGCGCCGGAGAGGTCTTTGGGACAATAGAGGGTGGACATAGTGCGGGAAGTCTAAAATTCGAGGTATTCCGGACGATGGTTTATCTGCTCCTCCTTCGGAATATGGCGGCGCAGACGGGGGTAGTGGTGACGCAGATAGGTCTCCAGATTGGACGGCGCATAGACCTGCAGGGGGCCGAACGGCACGAGGTCGGGGTGCTCGATGCTCTCCACGGCTATGTGGTCGCGCGGCATCAGTACCATATTATAATATGTGGAGCGGAAGAGATGGGAGCCGTTGAACAGGCCCTGCGACCACGCCAGAAGGCGATAGATTGCGGACTTGGGCAGGATGAGCGTTACGATCCAGGTGATGAAGCAGGCCAGCCAACCGCGTTCGCGAGGCTCATCGACCTGACATTTCTTGATGTGTTTCCACTGCCATATATCTTTTGCCATGAAGCAGGCGTTGAGGGCGTTGCACCACGAGCGGTGCAGCTTCTGCAGCCACTGACGGTCCGGCACACGGTCGAAGGGGAATATATCCACGAAGATGCCGTGATTGATGGGCAGGCTGAAGAACTGGTGCTCGGCGAATGTGGTGCCGTTGCGACGCAGTTTGGCGAAGTAGAAGGGGGTGTGAGGCTCGGAGCCCGGGTGCTGCAGGAAGTAGTCGGGGCCCAGTACGGACGGGGCTTCGCGCAGGAACCGCTCGTAGTTCTCACGGGTCATACCGACATCTATGTCGTCGTCCCACGGAAGAATGGCCTGCTCGAAGAAAGCGCCGATGCCGGAACCGCCCTGAATGAAATAGGGGATGTCCAACACCTTGCATACGCGCACAATCTCACCCAGAATCTCATATAACACCGTGTGGAGGCGTGCCAGTTCGGTTTCAGTATAATTCATAGCTCGAAGAGGTATCTGTTATGATGTTCGTCCGAACAGCCACTTCTTATAGAACGGGCTGATGCGCAGCACGTTGGAGGCGAGTAGGGCGAACGCTGTGACCAGAATGGCCACGGCCATCGTCACGGTGGTCTCCAGCACGAAATTGCGCCCGGCCGTCTTAAACCACGCTCCGACCGCCGGCAACGTCGGCATAAAGAAGTAGTGAAGCAGATAGACGTCGAGGGTGCGGGTGCCGATGTACTGCAGGGATGCGCCTATCCACCGGTCGCGTGAGAACCAGTCGTGGTAATAGCGGAAGAACATCACGAGGATGAACATAAGCGAGTAGATGGCGATGGTGCGCGGCAGGTTTGCCCATTGCAGACGCAGGTTGTGCCAGTGGTAGTTCTCCACGCAGCAGATGAAAGCGATGAAGAGGACTGTGGGGAAGAACCACGATGTGTCCATCAGCTTCTGCACACGATCCCAATAGCGGTGGGCGAGGGTGCCGGCCAGGAAGAACTGGAAATACTCGGCTGTGCGCACCAGACTGCTGTACTGCCAGAACGGTGCCTTATGCCACGAGAACCACGCGGGCATATATAGGGTGGCGTAGATGGTCACCGAGATTATCCACACCACAATCCAGGGCCACACGCTGCGGATGCGCATACGCTCCAGAAGATATGCAATCACATAATAGATGATGAACATGTGAAGCAGCACCCAGCAGAACCAATAGCCGCTCTTGGTGGGAACGGACAGAGCATGCTCCAAGGCGGGCCAGAAATGCGGTTTCATCATCATCAGATAAGCTACCATGCCGACCACAGACGGCACCAGCTGTATCTTCACTTTCTTCCAAAGCATGGTTCCAAGATACTCTCCAGTCCAGACCGAAGACACCTTGTATGCCAGGAAGCCGCTGATGAAGAAAAAGGTGGGCATACGGAAGAGCATCATTACGGTGATGGCTGTGCCCTTTGGCACATCGCCGCTGAAACTCATCCCGAAGACGTGGTACATTACCACAAGCAGCATAGTGAAGCCGCGCAGGGCATCAAGCCACTCCAGGCGAAGCCCCCCGGCGGACTTCCCCCCCGGTGGGGGGAGAGTTGGATTGGATGATTTTGATAATTCAGTAGCCATAACGAAATTTTACGATTTAAAGATTTTACGATTTAAAGATTTTTCGGCCTGGCAGGGGGGAGTGTCCATAACCCTGACTCATAGTCTCTTGCATTGCTGCGTCTGACCACCTCGAAGGGCTTATTGCCGATGGCGGCGGCCATCTCGCTGAAGGTACTGCCTGCGGAGCCGTAGATGATGTCTGTGCGACTCAAGGCGTACATCTCCACTAGACCTTCCACTATGCCTTCGGTGCTCTCGCGGTCGGCTTTGGCGTGGGAGGTTATGATGCGCTGGCCGTAACGCTCGCTCATGTGTGCTTTGGTCGGCTCGTCGTCCGTTGCCAGATATATGCGGGTGTCGGCGTGTAAAGCTATCTGACTGTCAATCTTCTCCTCGAACAGTTCAAGCGGGCTTTCGTTGATACTCTCCTGATTGTCTGTGCGGCGGATGTGTACGCCGATGGTGTGCGGGGAGTAGTTGACACAACGGTCGTCAATGAGGTTCTGTATGCTGGGTTGTGGCACAAACAGGCGCGAGAGTAGGGCAGGATCCCATCTGTAGAAATCGCGATAAGCATGGATCACGCGGTTGCCACCCCCACGAGCCCAACCGAGGAAGTCAAAGCCATCGATGCGCATCGGCATCACCTTCTCACTGAAGATTACATCCTTGTATATCAGGCGCTGGATGAGCCGGGGCAGATGGAGATTGCGCGGCTGCGGCCGAGCCAGAAGGATGGACTCAAGACATGTGGTGTCGCGGAGTTGGAAGAGCCGTTTTCCATTGACCATTGAAGGCCCCTCTCCGACTCCCCCCGTGGGGGGGAGAGATTTGACAGTTGGGGGTTGGAATAGCGTGTCGAATCGGCATCGCATGCCCCACTGCTCCATCCAAAGGCAGCGGACGGGGCTGTTGAGATGTTCGGCCATGGCTGCTGCGGCAGCGGCCACTCTCATGCGGTTGCCCAAACCACCTTCAAGTACAACGGTTAACATACAGAAACCTCCTTTCCCTTCTTTTTATGAATAATGTATGCTACACTTTCTTTGAGAATCTTGGCATCGAACGCCCAGAGCAGACCGAGATAAAAGGCTACGGCAAGGAGAATCTTCACTCCCATGCGCAGCCAGCCTGCAGACATGGCACTCGTGAGCCACCACGATAGTATCATAACACCGGCGGCAAAGAGGAAGAAGGGCAGGATGTCACTGGCGGCGTCGCGGAAGCGCAAACCAATCAGGCGGCGAGCCCAATATTGCCACACCAGCACCCAGAGGGTGTTCACCCCGACATAGAACCACGTCATGAACAGAACTCCATACGAACGCATAGCTATCAGTCCGGCCCAGATCAGAACGCAGATGACCACGCTGTTCACGAGATTCACCATGCTGCGGCCACGGCTGATGACCAGATTCGAGTAGAGCGTCACCACTGGAGCGAACGCCCCATAGATGCAGAGCGTGGAGAGCAGAGGTGCACTCTCTTGCCACTTGGGTATCAGGCAGGCGATGAAGTCCTCAGATATCAGCGACAGACCGAGCAGACATGGGAAGGAGACGAAGCAGATGAAACGCAGCATCTTGCGGAACACCTCGCGCAGACGGCCCATGTCGCCGTTGTCGGCTTGGGTGAGTGTCGGCTGGGCCACGCCCATAACCATACTCCCGATGGTGGAAATAGCCATGTCGTCCCACTTGCGCGCGTTGCTGAAGATACCTGCCACACGGGTCGTGTAGAATCGGCCCAGAAGGACTCCGAAGACGTTGTTGTTGAGTTGCAGGAACAGGTTCTGCACCAGTAATTTCCATGAGAAGCCCCACATCTGCCAGGCCGGACGCAGATCGATATGCAGCGTCGGTCTCCACGGCGAATAGCACCAGCGCATAATCATCATTATGGTGACGTAGGCGATGTTCTGTACCGCCAAAGCCCAATACTCAAGGCCACAGAAGGCGAGGGTGATGCCAATGATGCCGGAGACTAAGAGGGCGACCATGTTGATGATGCTGTTCTGCCTCACCATCATGTGGCTGAACATATATGCGTAATGGGCCGCTCCGATGCTGACAATCCAGAAGTTGAGGAAGAAGAAGCGTGCCAGAATGGTCAGCGCAGGCTCATGATAGAACCGCGCTATGGCTGGAGCGGTAAAGAAGAGAATTACATACAGCACAGAGCCGACAATCACGTCGAACCAGAATACGGCGTTGTAGTCCTCGTGGCTCGCCTCCTTCTTGTTGGCAAGAGCTGCCGTGAAACCACTCTCCTGAATGCATCCGGCTACGTTGCTGAACACGTAGAGAACGGCAATCATCCCGTAGTCCTCCTGAGAGAGGCGGTTGAGCAGCACAAGACCGAACAGGGCGTTGAGCAACTGAACCACTCCACCCGAAAGGCCACCCCAGATGAGGCCTTTCGCCGTGCGCTGTTTGAGGGAGGAGGACTCGGACTCTCCCCCCGCCCTCCCTTGTAGGGAGGGAGCAGAATGAGGATGGTTGGATGAATGCTCGTTATTCACAATAATCAACTGTCAATTGTCAATTATTCCCTGTCTGGTCCTCTAATTACCCCCCTCCCTAACGAAGTGGCCAGGGAGGGGCACGGGGGTGGGTCTTCTACCTTTGTAACGGATAAGTCAGGGCGGGCGGAGCTTCGGGGCGCAGGCTCGGAGCCGGAACCTCGATTCCGTCGAAGAGGATAGCCTGAGGAGTTATGAGGGTGATGGCGTTCTCGTTGACCTGGCGGGTGTTGAGCACCTGCTCCTCGGAGGATATTCCTTCGAGACGACGCCATTTGTCTGCGGAGAATGAGATGTTAGGATTGAAATAGAGGGTCTCCTTGCCCGTCTTCACATCTACACGGTAGAGGTCAGCTTGTGTCATCCCAAGGTCGCGACGCACGATATAGGCGTAGTCGTAACCCTCGGACTTTGCTGCTTTGAGCAACTGCTTGCGCAGACGGGCCATAGACTGTGTCTTGGAGGCGGTGAGACGCAAGACGCCCGGACTGATGCTGTTATTCAGAGCTCTGTAGCCCCAGTCGTTGGAGTAGCGCATGTTGCCGGTGCTGCCGCTGGTCTTCAAGGCCGGTACAGGACCGCACATCTGCTTGCGCAGGATTCCGTCCTCTACAAGAGTGAAGGCCTGGGGACGCACTCCGAATGCATCCACCGCGTAGTAGCCAAAGAGAGGTTTGCCGTTGTAGGTAGAGTCGGTGAGCTGGCGCAGGGTGAGTCGTGAGTCCATGACTTTGCGCCCGATTTTGGCGGCGTTGAGCGCGGAGCTCTGCATGTAATTGCGCTCGGCTCTCAACAGAGGCTGTACAAATGTCTGCAGGAAGTTATAGGGGATATGGGTGCTCTCCAAAAGCACGGGGCCGGCGTAGTAATCGTCGTCGGTGGTGGGAGCGGCAGCTCTGGCTATGAGCAGGTCGGCCATCTTCACTATGCGGCGATACAGATCCATGGAATCTGCCAAAAGAGCCTCGAAGGAGATATACGGTGCATAGAAGGTGTCGCTCATAGGCACACCGCCACCAGTGCGGGTATTTGCGCTGACGCTCACTTCGAGCCAGTCGGAGGGAGTCTTCAGGCGCTGCCCCTCGGATGTGAGGCGATAGATATCCTGAAGCTGTCCGTAGATGCTCACCTGAGAATTGGTCAGAGTCGGATATTTCAAGAAGATGCGGCTGAGGCGAGCGGCCAGTTGTTCAAGCTTCTCTTTCGGCACAGTTGTTACCGTGCGAGGAGTCACATACGTGACGGCAGGGAGCTTCTGCATATCATCCAGAGCGGCCTCGGCTGGCGGCAGGGGATATTTTGCCAGTCGGTTCTTCTTGCTTGCCTGCGACTGGATAGAAGACTTATAAGTGGCGTCTGTCAATCCCCAGAGGGTGCGGCGGTGGGTGTCATAGTCCGAATGGCATGTATAGCCAGTGTGGTAATGCATTTGCTCGGGACGCTGATCGCTGGTGCTGTGGTAGTCTCCCAACTTAGCCTGCACCGACGCACCGTACTGCCAGAGCAACGGGCGCGAGTAGGTCACAGCCCCCAACTCAGCCACTGTCTGGAAGGGTAGGGCGTGAGAGATGGTATAATTATAGTAGAAGGGCTTTTCGTAAGCGCCCAGCTGTAGGCTGTCCTGATTGCGGCGCATCTCGTCTGCCATAGCGCGGAAGATTATTTCATCCTCTTCTGTCTGGGTAGAGGGAGCGGCCGTCGGCTCTTTAGCCATCTCGGGAGCTTTCAGGATGGGAGGCAGGTTGCGGGCTTTCTCGCGTCGCTGTGTCTCAATCTTGCTTACATAAATCATCGGTGAGGTGGCCGTCACGGGAACCCATCCGCTCTCGGCACCGCACTGCCCGACGAAGGTGCTTGGGGTGTCGCCTCCTGCAACGATGTTCGAGAACATGGAGAGGGGGGTGCCTATCATGTCAACGCCACGCACCAACTCGTCGGGACGCCCATCGACATAGACCCGCAGCACCTCAAGCGGGGTGACATTGAAGGAGTTGAGGCTGCCGCCCTCACCCGTAAGCGTATAACCGGAGGTGACGCTCTTGAAGTAATATCCGTAGTCCTTGCCCTGACGTTTGGCCTCGTCACAGAGCATCTTGCGCAGTTGCGCCTCGGTGTAGGTCTTTGTTGTCTCCACGATGAGATTGGACTGGCGGCTGACCGGGTCGCCGCCGTTGGCAGTACGTCCGTGGCCGTTGCTCTGTGGAAAACCGTCAATCGGTACGCGGCTGACAAGGAAGTTGCGCAGGATGCCGTTTACCACGTTATCAACCCGGCGGGAGCGTACGCCCTCATCGTCGTACTTGTAGTTGCCCCAGAGGTGAGAACCGCGGTAGTTTTCCAGCGTAGGGTCGCAGAACACCTGGAAAGTCTCCGGCAGGATGCGGTCTCCCACCATCTTCTTGAATGTCTGTCCGCCGCTCTTCATGCGGTGAGCTTCCAGACGGTGACCGAATATCTCGTGGAAGAAGACGCCGCTGGCCGGGCCGCTCATTATGGCCGGGCCGGTATAGGGATCAGCCACCGGAGCCTTGCTCAGAGCCACAAGTCGCTCTCCGATACGTTGTGCGGAGGCCACGAGGGTCTCCTCCGACGGGAGTGAGTCTATATCGAAGCACATGAAATCCTCATAGAGCGGCAGCTGCATACCGTCGTCTGCCTTCATCTCGGCTGAAAGCATCACGCGGACGGTCACGCGGTTCTGTACTACACTCGTTCCCTCGGTGTTTATCAGCCACGAGCGCTCGGCCTGATAAACGAGATTGACCGAAGCACTTGAGAAGTCCTTCCACTGACGGAACACGGCCGACACACGGCTGAGGCGCTCTTCCCACTGGCGTATCTTCGTTTTGGAAAGAGTGAAGTTCGTAAGCGGTTCCTCATAATATGTCTCTACAGGTGCCTGAGAGTAGCAACCGGCGGAATCCTCGTTATCGACCTGCGTCTGAGAGCGCGAAATTGCCTGCGTCAGGCGATCCTGGGCAATCTTGTAGCGGCGCAATGTTTCCGTCCAGATATTCTGACGGATTGCAGCAGGCGAAGAGCAATCCAATGGCAAGGTTGAAGCAGAACCGCCACGACCGGAACCGCTGCCCTGGGTCTCGAACTTGAAGTTATCCAGCTGAGGCGACCCAACACGCATCTGAGGCGTAAACGACCGCTGACGCATGTGTGTCGAGGCCTGCAGGACTCCGAATGACGTGCTTATCTGCACGCTGTAGATGTCTGCAGCGCGGAAACTCATGAAATAAGGTTTTATCTCCTGACGCTGAAGTTCGTTCATGTCAGCCTGCAATTCCTCACGCATAATGGTGAGCAGGGTGTCTTTGTCCGCTGTTGCGGAAGCCTTCGCAGATACCGTCAACAAGACGGCCAGGAAAAAGAATATGCGCTTCATAAATAGATTTTATGATTTAAAGATTTTACGATTTAAGGATTTGGGCGGCCCTGCATCCCCCGCCGGGGGATTATAGGGGGCCTACCGGATTATTGCGACGCGGGCGGTGGCGGCTTTCTTGCCGTCGCTGGTGTTGGCGATGATGATATAAACTCCGGAAGCCACACGACGACCGTTGCGCCCGCAACCGTTCCAAGTGAAGGTGCCGCCATTGCTTACGCCGCTCCAGATGAGCTGACCTGTGGGAGATACAATCTTCACCTCGCTCCCGTAGGTGAGGCCGCGCACAGTAATCGGACCTTCATAATCGGGGGCTACGGGGTTGGGATAAACAAGGAGACTATCGGACTTCAATTCCTCCAAGGCTGTTGTTGCGTCGGAGACGTAGCTGCACACGCCTTTGTCTGTGGCGAAGAACACCTTGCCGGAGTCGTCATCAATAGCAATGTCAAAGACGATGTCTGATGGCATCGGCGAGTTCTCTGTGGTGAAATGCGCAATCTGCTCCTGACAGTCGGCACTGACCAGATAAACACCGCTGGTTGTGGCGAACCACTTGCGGTTGGCTCCGTCTATTGCCATCCCGAGAATGGGGGTGCCGGAGAAGAGGTAGTCGGCAAGTCCGCTGCCATCGTTGCGGTTCACCTTAACCTGCTCGAAAATGAAGTCTGCATCGGCGAACTGCGACGGGTCGTTGATGACAAACGGCCCCTGATTTGTGCCAATCCAAATCTGACCTAAGGCATCCTCTGCGATGCAATAGAACTGCTCCGGCGTATATGAGGTGCCGTCCTGATTGGTTATGATGGAACGAAGGTAGCGCTGATCGTCCGAAGAGACAGATATAGTGCCGTTGTAGTCGAGCATCAGTACACCGCGCTGGGACATACGACGGCTGTTTATCCACGCACGTCCGTGGCTGTCGAAGAAGATGCCGTCCAACGTTGAAGCATCCTTCACTTCGGGACACGGGATTCCTGTCCATGTGCCGTCTGCAAGACGCACACGTATGCTAGTATCCTGCCTACCCTCTGTGCAGTTGAGCATCCACAGATTTCCTTCGGCGTCATAGCACAAGCCGTCGGCAGAGACATATTTCTGGGGATTAGAACTGTTTGGAAGGATGGATTTCAGCGGACTGTTTTCCAAGCCTATATGCCCTACGCACTGACCGTTGCGGAACTCGAATATGCCATTACGAGCCGTTCCAACGAAATGGTGAGTGTCATCTTCGGGATCTTGCGCTATGGCTGTGGCATCGCGGTATCGCTCTGTCGGGAAGGCTGTGGAAGCCGATTCATAATCAAAGTTTGTCCATGTGCCGTCGTCCAGATACATTGCAGTTCCGAGACGTTCCACCGTGCTGTAGTTCTGGTTACCGCCGGACACGAGAAGACGCTTGCCGGCGAAACGCAGGCGGTAGCTGTAGTCGTGTAGCGGGCTATTGTAGTGTATTCCGGGCGTAACGAGGGTGATGGTATGCTCTTCGGGGTCAAGCTCATATGCCTGCAGGCCGTTGGCGCCGTCGCTCGCCCATAAGGTGTTGCCCTGCTTGGACAACTGCTCCCAGGAATACGTCGATGAATAGGCCACACGCGTATTCCAGTTCATCCACATCACCGTATATGTGCCCGTTCCGTACATCAGACATCCGTCAGAGATATTCCAATACTTTGGAGAAAAAGACTGAATCTCGTTGAATGTGGTGCCGTCGGCTTCGCTGCGATAGATCTTGTTGCTGTTGCGGAAGAAGAGACGACCGTCGAAGGCTGACATCATTGTCGGTGAATAATCGGCGCTCACCTGTTCCCATTTGCTGCGGTCTTGAAGGTTTTCGGCAATGTCGCCGCGCCAGATGCCGTCAGATGTGCTGATGTACAGGTAGTTGTTGAGCAGTGTAGATACCTTGACGTTCTTGTTCAGCTGATAGGTGCTGGGGATAATGGCATCTTCCATATCCACGAGTACAATGCCGAATCCCGTAGAGATATAAGCCGTGGTGCCGCTGACAGACACGCTGTTTATCTCCTTGCCTTGCATGGAGCTGTGTTTCAGGTGGGCGATATTTATCACGTCATTGTCATCGGTAACAGACAGGAGGTCTATGTTTGAGTTGTCATATATGATAATGAGTCGCTGGGCCTCCTCGCTATATGCGATATCTCTCACGGTGACGTCATTCAGCCCGCTGGTGTTATCCCAAGTACGGATGCTGGAGTCCTCTGTGTCGTAGGCCATGAGCTTGCTCTCCATGAGGGCATAGATGCGGTTGCCGACAGGGATATTCTTTGTGCAGATGGTATATGACGAATATGTCTGCCAGGAGCCTATGGCTTGGGCGAAGGATGGGGTTGTAGCGATGCCGCAACTTAGTAAACAGAGGGCGCAGAAGCGGACGAGCCGGATGGCCAGAAGTCGGCTGTAGGTGTTCATTTGGCTTAGGTTGGAAATGATGTAACTTATAGGGATAAGTTGGCGTTATGCCTTTTTATTGAGGAACTCTGCGAGGAGCCGGATAGCACGGCCGCGATGGCTGATGGCGTTTTTTGCATCCGGACCCATTTCTGCGAACGTGCCGTCGCAGCCGTCGGGGTGGAAGACGGGGTCATAGCCAAAACCGTCAGTTCCCTGGCGGCTGTTGGTGATGGCTCCTTCCACTATACCTTCGAAGAGATGTTCCTCTCCGTTATATATTAACGCAATTACAGTGCGGAATCGTGCCTTGCGGTCGGATTTATTTTCAAGATTGTGCAAAAGACAATCGACATTTGCCGTCGTGTCGTGTCCCCGTCCCCATCCTTCAGTCTCTGCATATCGGGCAGTGAACACACCTGGGGCACCGTTCAGCGCGTCCACCTCGAGGCCCGTGTCATCGGCAAAACAATCCAGTCCGAAATGCTCCTTTACATATCGGGCTTTTTGCAATGCGTTGCCTTCAAGTGTGGGAGCTGTCTCGGGAATATCTGTTGTGCAGCCGATGTCTGCGAGGCTCACTACGTCGTAGGAATCGCCCAATATCTGCCTCACTTCGGACAGTTTGTGGGCATTGTTGGTTGCAAAGACCAATTTCATATATTATGAATTATGAATTACCAAAGCGCAGCCTAATTATGCATTATGCATTATGAATTAAGCATTAAGTCTTAATGTGGTCAAAGCCCTCGCCATAAACGCCTACAACCTTGGTCTGTGAGACGAAGGCCTGAGAGTCTATATGTTTGATAAGGCGGAAAATCAGCGGGCTCTCACGGCGACGGGCCATGACGATAAGCACGCGCCGCTCCTGTTTCGAATACCACCCTTCGCCGTGCAGCACGGTAACGCCGCGATGCGCTTCGTCACAGATAGCCGCTGCAATCTCGTCGGGCTTTGATGAGATTATGGTGAACTGCACACTCTGCGATGCAGAAGTCATCGTGTAGTCGATAACCAGCATGGAAAGGATCAGGATTACATAACCGCTCACCAGCTTGTACCAGTCGTGAAACACGATGAAACTGGATGAAACGATGATGAGATCAAGATACATGAGCATTCGCCCCATCGTGACATTGCGGTACTTGTTCACAATAGCAGCAATGATATCTGTGCCGCCTGTGGAGCCGTTATTTATGAAAACCAGTCCAAGCGCAGCTCCCTCGATGCAGGCACCGAGCACGGCTGCCATGAAGGTCTCGTCTCCAGCCACACGCATCAGAGTTCCGTCAGGCTGACGCAGCAGCTCTTGGAAGATGCCCAGGAAAAGTGTAATGGTCAAGGTCGCATAGATGGTTTTGGTGAAGAACTTGAATCCAAGAATCTTCAATCCGGCGGCCAGAAGGATGGCGTTGATGATGAAATAGGTGTATTGAGCTGGGAAGCCAGTGGCATAGTAGATGATAGCGGAGACACCCGTCATGCCCCCCGGAGTGAACTCGTAAGGCAACATGAAGAGGCAGAACCCCAGGCAGTAAATCACACATCCGAGCGTGATGAAGAAATAATCCTTCACCTCGTCCATGATGAAAACTTTGTTGATTTTCGTGTTCATAGTTTCATCTGGTTTATTTCAACACCATGTTTATCATTCTGCCGGGAACGATGATGACCTTCACGATCTGCTTGCCTTCGACATACTTGGGAGTCTGTTCGTGGGCTCGTGCTGCAGCTTCAATAGTGGCGTTGTCTGCTCCGGCTGGGAATTCGATGCCGAAACGTGTCTTGCCGTTGAACGCAACCATCATTTTCACGGTGTCTTCCACAAGATATTTCTCGTTGAAGGCTGGCCACTGGGCGTCGCAGACGCTGGTCTTGTGGCCAAGTGCCTCCCACAGCTCCTCGGCGATATGCGGGGCAAAGGGTGCGATGAGCACGACCATCGGCTCAAGTATGGCACGCTTTGTACACTTCATGGACGTGAGCTCGTTGGTAGCAATCATGAAAGCGGGAATAGAGGTGTTATATGAGAAGTTCTCGATGTCCTCTGTCACTTTCTTGATCAGTTTGTGGAGCGACTTCAGTTCGGCGGGCGCGGGTTCTTCATCGGTTACTGCAAATGCGTCCTTGCCCCAGAACAGATTCCAGAACTTCTTCAGGAAACGATGAGAACCGTCAATGCCGTTTGTATCCCAGGGCTTTGCCTGTTCTACAGGACCGAGGAACATCTCATAGAGGCGCAGGGTGTCAGCACCGAACTTCTCTACAATCATGTCGGGGTTCACCACGTTGAACATAGACTTGGACATCTTCTCCACGGCCCATCCGCAGACGTACTTGCCGTCTTCCAGTATGAATTCGGCTGTTTCGTATTCCGGACGCCAGGCGCGGAACGCATCCGTGTCAAGGACATCGCCGCTGACGATATTCACATCAACGTGCAACGGCGTCACGTCATACTTGTCTTTCAGACCGAGGCTGACGAATGTGTTTGTGTCCTTGATTCTATAGACGAAGTTGGAGCGGCCCTGAATCATGCCTTGATTTACGAGTTTCTGGAAAGGCTCTTCCTTGCAGCTCACGCCGAGGTCGAAGAGGAATTTGTTCCAGAAGCGTGAGTAGATAAGGTGGCCGGTGGCGTGTTCGGAGCCGCCGACATATAGGTCAACGTTCTGCCAGTAGTTGTCTGCCTGCTCACTGACCAGAGCCCCGTTGTTGTGCGGGTCCATGTAGCGGAGGTAATAAGCCGATGAACCGGCGAAACCGGGCATAGTGTTCAGTTCCAGCGGGAAGACGGTGATGTTGTCGATTGCGGAACAATCGACCACCTTGTTTGTCTTTGTGTCCCAGGCCCAGATCTTTGCGTTGCCAAGAGGCGGCTCGCCGGTTTCGGTCGGCAGGAACTTATCGACCTCAGGCAATTCAAGCGGCAGACACTCCTCTGGAATCATCTGCGGCATACCGTCCTTGTAATATACGGGGAACGGTTCGCCCCAGTAGCGCTGACGTGAGAAGATGGCATCGCGGAGGCGGTAATTCACCTTCACACGACCGAGATTGTGCTCACGCACATATTTCTTGGTGGCTTCGATGGCCTCTTTGATTGTCAGACCGTTGAGAGAGAAATCAATATATGGTTTTACGTCTGCACGTGGTGAGTTGCACACGATACCCTCTTTGGCATCAAAGCTCTCCTCACTCACATCGCAACCCTCCACGAGCGGCACAATGGGCAGACCGAAATGCTTTGCAAAAGCGTAGTCGCGGCTGTCGTGAGCAGGCACCGCCATGATTGCTCCGGTGCCGTAGCCGGCAAGGACGTATTCGGAAATCCAGATGGGATTGGCCTCACCCGTGAAGGGGTTGATGGCGTACGAGCCAGAGAAGACGCCCGTCACCTTGCGGTCGCTTATGCGGTCGCGCTCCGTGCGTTTCTTGACGTATGCGAGATACTCGTCAACTGCGGCTTTCTGATCTGCTGTGGTCAGTTCCTTCACAAGCTCGCTCTCGGGAGCCAGAACCATGAAGGTGACACCAAACATAGTGTCGGCGCGGGTGGTGAAGATGGTGAAACTCTTGTCGGAGTCTTTCACTTTGAACTCTATCTCAGCACCTTCGGAACGGCCGATCCAGTTGCGCTGGGTCTCTTTCAGCGACTCGGTCCATTGGATAGTATCAAGGCCGTCGAGCAGACGTTGGGCGTAAGCGGACACACGCAGACACCATTGTTTCATTCGCTTCTGAACCACTGGGAAGCCGCCGCGGGCGGACACGCCGTCGATGACTTCGTCGTTGGCAAGCACCGTTCCCAACTCGGGACACCAATTTACCATCGTCTCGCCAAGATATGCTATGCGGTAGTTCATCAGCACCTGCTGCTTCTCAACGTCGCTCATGGCTTTCCACTCGTCGGCGGTGAAGGTCAGTTCCTCGCTTTGTGCCACGTCCTCAAGCCCTTCCGTGCCATTCTTTTCGAAGTAAGCCACCAACTCCTCAATCGGGTGGGCAGAGCCCTTACTGTAGAAACTGCCGAACATCTTCTGGAAAGCCCACTGTGTCCAGTGGTAATAACCCGGCTCGCAAGTGCGCACCTCGCGGCTCCAGTCGAACGAAAAACCGATTTTGTCCAGCTGCTCGCGATAGCGGTTGATGTTAGCCTCAGTGGTGATAGCCGGATGCTGGCCTGTCTGAATGGCATACTGCTCGGCAGGCAGACCGTATGCGTCATATCCCATCGGGTTCAGCACGTTGAAGCCGTTCAGACGCTTGTAGCGTGCATAGATGTCACTGGCTATATATCCCAACGGATGGCCTACATGAAGGCCCGCTCCGCTTGGGTACGGAAACATGTTAAGTACGTAGAATTTCTCACGGTCGGCGCGTTCTGTCACCTTGTAAGTCTCATCGGCGACCCAACGCTTTTGCCACTTCTTTTCAATCTCCCTGAAATTGTATTCCATTTCTTATCTCGTTTTTTATTAAATTTTGCGCGCAAAGGTCGCATTTTTTTTTGAGATATGAAAGGAAAACGGTTACTTTTGGCTTAATTTTTACACATTAATATACCAAGGGAGTAATTTATCGCACAAAAATCGCCCTGACCACTATCCATAAGTGAGATGCCAAAGCAGCAAACCACCCGTAATGTCGGGCCATAATGCGCAAGCGTTCGAACAGCGAGGCACGCTGGTGGCGGGTTGTCATCCCTTCTGCAAGATAATCAGTGAGGATCTCGCCTACATTCGCCATCGGCAGGCCGCGTTTCTCGGCGTGGCGCATTATACGAATACACCAGTCGTAGTCGGCTGAATAGCGGTAACGGAGGTCGTAAAGGAAGCGGCGGGCGGTGTCCGAACGCACATAAAACGACTGATGACAAACCAACATCCCAA
>Ga0247610_10003413_pt1 | contig 17492 bp, 26 predicted proteins | sample 174DNAGHGhighgp2_FD_193483 | JGI IMG/M metagenome (GOLD analysis project Ga0247610, IMG submission 193483) | Sheep rumen microbial communities from Palmerston North, Manawatu-Wanganui, New Zealand - 1742 DNA GHGhigh gp2 | ecosystem: Host-associated > Mammals > Digestive system > Stomach > Rumen... | reverse complement strand
TCAGATATAGCAGTGTCATCTTGATCAGGTGTTATTGCATCAGCCAGTTTTCTGCACTTTTTACATACATCTTCCATTCCTTTTATAAGCTTTAAGCATTCATCTTTATCTTTACGAAAAAATGCTTTTGGATAATCTTTGAAATAAAATTTTATATAGTTTTTATTTAATTCTTTGATAATAGCACGATATTCTTTATTTGCACCTGTATATTCTACCAGATATTCTTCTGGAAGAAATTTATTTCCATATATCATTTTCAATACCTCCTTAGAGTATTATTTAAATGTAAAAACAAACTATTTCAGTTATATAAGATATAAGTGTAACAAGTAAACCTTATACCTTTATGAAAGGAGGTGAGTACATGAGCAAGCGCTATAAGATCATGCTGATCGATGTTGCTTTTGGTTTCGCCCTCGGGCTGATAATCAAAGCAGCTGCTGAAAAGTGATAAACTTGTTCTAGCGGGGTGAGTCCTACCTGGCAACAGAATTGGATAATGTCGTAGCTGGGCATCTGTGCCTTAAACAGAACGTAACCTGTTAACGATCAAATGGAAAAAATAAAGGAGGTGATAAACATGATCGGTAAAAAATCTGGTCACATCTGTAGATAATCTACGGACGGGTGTGGTGAGCCTAGGAACAGAAATCACCATTTTGACGTTGTTGTAAATTTAAAATAGCAAGCCAACTGGGCAGAAGGAGGTACAGTATGAGTACAATTTTGTGTAATGCGTTTAGCCTGCAGATGCTTGACCTTTCCAAGGCAAGCAAAGTTAGCATCGAGCCGATCGATGCACCGGCACTCGTAAATGGAGAATTTGTATCTGCAGTTGGCCACGCAGATACTGCAGCAGTTCTGGCTACTACTCTGGGAGTTGAAGTTCCTTGCAACAGAGTAAGTGTTAAGTTAGAAGAAGGGACGGAGCTCATTGTTGCACAGATCGTGGGAGGCAGATTACCGGAAGGCAGCACTACTTTACCCGAAGGTTTCAAATTCCAATTCGTGCGAGTAACCCTGCAGTAAAAATAGCAGGCTAAGGCGAGGAGGTGATGCCAACAGGAGCTGGGATAAAACCCAGTTCTTTTTTGTAATTTTTTGTTTAATTATATATTATAGCATTGCAATGGAAAGGAGGTTAATTTAAAAATACTAAAGAAAGGAGGAGCTCACAATGAATAAACTCTATATATTTAATGGTCCAAGATTGACCAAAGATCAAGTAAACGATATTAAATTAGAAGCATTTGGTGTAATTAATGATGATGATATGATTATATCAGGCGTATGTCCTGAAGATGATGATTGGTTATTAAAAGAACTTAATGATGATAAATTAAATGATGTCAATGTAAAATTCGCGGGATACGATCCGGAAGATCATGAGATAGTATATAACAATCTCGATTTAGATGGAGTGATTTACGATCTTAATAATTAATCTGAAAGGATTGGTAATATGGCTAACAAGATTTATGTATTTAGTCCCAAGTACTATATCAAGAGATTAACCAAAGAAAGGTTAGATAAATTTGCACATGATGCATTTACTAATTATTCTAATTATAAAGATTACGTAAATGAGTATGAATACGATATCATACCTAAATATTCTGTCAATGAATCTGAGCTTTTAACTAAGTTAGAAGCTGACAAAGCAAAAGGTAATAAAGTAGTATTTATCAAAGTTGAGATAATACATGAAAGAGTTGTTCATGCATCTTTTTCATACAATAAACTCGACAACAAGATCGCTCATTTAAGAGCAAAATTAAACAAAGATACTAATTAAAAAATAAATGAAAGGAAACACACTGGTAGCGCGCACCAGTGTGTTTCTTTTTAGCCATAAGGATAGAATGCTTTTCTTAATGAAGGCATCTGATGCAATGTAATAGTACTATCATGGAAAGCTTTCATACACCTAAGTTTCAATGTAGCAGGAATAATACTCATAGCAACACCGATATTATCAATTATCTGATACAATAACTCTCCAGCACATATATTACAGCATTCAGGATTTTCACACATAGATGAATATCTGAATTTAACCGTTTTGCCTACATACTTATCCATATTCTTTGAAGTAAGTAATGTAAGTTTTTCTCCTTCTATAATATAACTATATAACCAGTCATTTATATTATCATCTGTAAGCTCTGTAGTTACATATCTCTTTGTATGGCAATCAGAACCTTTAGGTCCTAATTTATAAGTCTGAAAACCTGACACGAACAGCTTTTCTATATAACCACCATCCTCGGTTTTCTTACCACGAGAGTATGCACCATTAGCACCAGCACCAGCTATAATAGCATATTCTTCAGGCTTAATACCATTGACAAAAGACGAAGTTACTATATTATATTTCTGCTTAGCATTAGGATCAGGGTTAGCAACAGCACCTTTCATAATATACATATTCTTGAAGTTATTACCCCAGCTACCACCAGCACCAGATTCGAATGTATCTATACTAGGATCGTCCTTTAAATACTCTTTAGAGAATGTGATAAGCTCTTTCTCTATTTGAGATACAACTTCAAGATTACCACTCTCTATTTCTTCTTTATGCTGTTTAAGCATCTCATTCTTTTTCTTTTCGATTACTTTACCAACAGTAAGCATCTTTTGAGTATGATTAGGAGAAATTACATCTTCAAAAGGCATCATCCACTGAACTGTATCTTCCCATTCTACTAACTGATCTACAGTTATATCATCCTCGATAAGAGCATATGACACTTTCTTATTTATCTTACCATATACTTTCTTATTTATAGTATCATTAAAATATCCACCAAATAATTTACTTATACCTATATCAGACATAAATAAATTCATAATCCATAATCCAACAGTAGTAGTAAATTTATTTGTATTATATTTTTCTTTACCATCATAATCAATGAATTTAAAAGTGTTAGCAGGAACCTCAAGTAAGTCATAAGTATTAGCTAATTGCTTACCTTCAAATTCACCAAACATATTCATCACAAGATCATAGTTTACATCTTTAGATGTAATACTCATCAAAAAATCAGCGAAGTTATTTTTGTTAAGATCTATATTATCTTTATCTACAGTATTACCACTTGGTTTCCAAGTGTAAGATGTTCTTGCCATAAAATAAACCACCTTTCTTGATAATTACTAAGATGTGAAAATTGGTATATTTAAAATTATATATTATAATCTTGAAATATTAACCTTACAAACCTGGGAAAGGAGGCACAATCATATGATGATAGACCAGGAAAGAGTAGGCAATAGACATAGTGTAGTATTCTATTGTCCTAAATGCAACAAAGTATTTTCCGACATTGGTATCGGACAGTACTATGGAATCAGGGTTCAAGATGAGTATGACAAGGATGAGGAGAAATTCCTTGACATGTTAGATATGATAGATTGTCCATTCTGTCATGAGCATCTTGAATTACTTGACAGGAGAATCAGTAACACTGTTGTTATGATTAACAACACAGGGTATTTTAAAACTACAAATTCTTGCGATGGTCATTTGTGGTTTACAGAGGACGGAATGTGGAATTCATCTGACCCTTATGTAGAATTTGAAGTTGTATGGGACAAATGGGATCTGAATACTGCTCTAATAAGCAATATGCAGCTGCTTCTCGGTAAGACACTTTTAGCTGCAGATGGCAAGGAGTTAGATATCCGGTATGATGTGGAGAAGGTAAAGGAAAAAGCAACATCTACAGGAAATCTCGAATTAACATGGGTCCCTTGCAGGAGATTCAGAATCTATCCTAATTTTAAGTTCTTTAACTTTGAAAATACGGATAGACTTGCTGATCGGTTTAATGCTGTATGTGATAAATATCACAAAGACATCCACGCATTCGCTAAAAGATTACGTGCGATATAAAAAAAAAGACTTTGGGGTTGGTTATAATATACCAACCCCGAATTCTGTCTTATTTTTATCATCTTCATATAGAAGAGATAACTGAACACCATTACTAAGAATTCTTGGAACTCTTCTTTTGAACGAATTTACAATGTTATTCAGAGATGATATACTATTTATTGCCTTATGATACTTTGAATTATTTAATATACGCCTTCTACGCTTTTTAACATATTGAAATCTTTTTTCTTTGTTAATTTGTATAGTTCGTATAGCACCAAGACATGGATTTGATGGCGTATATTCATCAGCTAATCTGGTTACAAGAAAAGCATTGTGCTTATCTGTTCTAAAATAATGTAAAGATCTTGATCCAACAATATAGTCCTCTACATAGTGTTTCATATTAATTACCTCCTTATCAATGATAAACACCGAAACTTTGCAATGCGATATCATCCAATAATACATACTTACCAGTTCTAGGATTGCAACACCATCTTCCTTTTTTACTCATATCTTTTTGCATATCTGCGATTGTATGCAAAGTATACATTGATGGATGAATTGTAGTTATTACATAATTATCTTTAGTAATTTTTCTTTTACGTGCCTTTTTTGCTAACTGAAAAACATTCTTAATTCTGTTTGTGTACTTTATAGCCCACAAATTAGGATGTACATCATTATTTTTTCCATTAGATAAAAGCTTAATATTCATTGTATCACTTTTATCTCTTAAATTTTTACGACGTTGAAGATTTCTATTATGATAAGAAAGTGATAAAAACTTTTTATCAGATAATCCTTTCCTTACCACATTAAATGACAAAGTATAATTAATATCCATTAGTTATCATCCTTTCTTCTAAAACTACTTATTGTTTTTACAGGTTTACGGCTCCAATATAATTTTCTTATTCCAAGGCCCCTCTTTTTACAGTAATGCTTTAATGGGCAAAGATAATTAGATGTACTTTGATCAAACAAAGTAAAATCATCAGTGGTACTGTTATAATCGCTTATTGATATTGATTTATGTTTATCAGAAATAATAGCACGAAATCTGAGGGTATCTACTCTTGGTATAACTAACATATTATCACCACTTTCTAAAATTAGATAAAATTGATTCACGTCTTCTTCCTAAATATGCAGCATATCTTAAATCAATTCTTGTATCTATATTAAATTCAGATATCATAATATTCATAGAATACTGAAATTTACTATCTTTATCATTTTTCATGAATTGTATATTATTATTAGATTTCTTTCGATACATCATTGTTTTAAATGATATAGCTGTTGTACGTGCTTTTCTTGATTTATAATTTAAATAACTAATTTTTCTATTACGTATAGCATTACTTATCTTTACACATTTATATTTTGATATATTACTTAATGAAGTTTTTACGCTATTCTCCATATTAATCTCCTTTATTAAAATCAGATAACTTTTCATATTCTGCCATAACTGAAAAATCACAGTTTTTAAGTGTATGAAATTCAGATCCACCTTTTACAGACAACATTCTTCTATACCTGTTGCGTCTAAGTATTTCTCTTATATTATAGAAATAATTATATTTCTTATAACCAAATAAACTTAATTTTTTTATAAAATTCACCCTGTAATCGTTATTCTCATATACTTCCCTAAGAGTAGTTCTCTGTCCATCATATTGAAAAAGAATACAATCTTTTAATGTATATATCATATTATCTTCCTCCTAATAATACGTTGTCTCTAAATTTATAGTATATAACCTAATATTTATTTCGTAAAAGTAGTTATTTTCAATTATATATGATATAGGTAACAAAGGATAGATCCAGAGCGCTATCCCACATATAGTAATCAATAACAACTTTTAACACCCGGGCTGGAGGGGTCACAAATGAAAGGGCCGCATAAAAAATAGCGGTTAAGGTGAAGATTATGATGAAGAATTTGGTTAATGCAATGGCAAAGGCAATCGTTGATGCAGCAAACAACCAGCCGAAGTATATCGTGGTTGAGAACAAGGAGGGAACAAGAAAGCGCAAGATGTACCCTCTGGCTGTAGCAGTAAACAGCATGTCTAAGAAGAAGTTCCATGACATGGTACTCGGAGGATACAACGCATTCAAGAAGCGTTGTCTCTTTATGGAACTTCCTTCCCTGGATGACAAGGACATCGACAGCATGTATTATGATCTGGTAAACCGTGAAGACGGTGACACCACTGTCGCTATTACACTTCCTGCTCGTTGGAGTTGGGAATATAAGAAGTATTATTTCAATGGTTGCATCAGCTTCTTCCTGAGTCACTCAAATGATGCGATGGTTCCGCGTTTTGAGCTGGAGTTCTGCAATCCGATCACACAACAGTATATGCAGTTCAAGGATTACTTTGATCTGCGTGAAGAGCTGGACAAGGTAATCGAGGAGATTACCCGCATTGAGGATTGGATTGGTGCATGGAAGGTTGAGGAGAAGGAAGAAGAGAAGCAGCTTCACTTTACTCCTTACTGCTCCAAGCATGAGATCAAGGATGACGCTATCTGATATTGTTCCTGTTCTGATGTCATATAATACAGTAGTACTAGTAATACCTAAATACCACCTCCCTCCAGGTGGTATTTTTTTACCTTCTACGTAACCCTTCAGTAAAATAATATATTACTAATATGAAGGAGGACAAACCACTATGACTTATGAAGAAAAAAGAGCATTGCATTTATGTATCTCTCAGATGCTTGCTGATGAAGGTCTCAACAAGGCTAAACTTAAAGAGATGGTAGAAGCAGAGATTCAGAAAAGAGTCGATGCTGCTATCGATTCTACTTTAAAGAGTCTTAATGCACAGACATCCAGTGGCGATTATATTAAGGATTATGTGCACAAATATGTACAAGGACCGGCTGTATCTGATGCTGTAAGATACTATCTTAAAGAGGAACTTGGTAAAAGAATAATTAATATTGAATTCAAAGAGAATGTATATCCTTCTATTAAGCATACTGATAATGAAGAAGGAGGATTACATCCTCAGGAAATAGAAACAGCTTTACATAGTTGAGGTATAAAATATGAATATAGTATTCTGCAATAATGATTATCATGATATAGAAGATTCATTAGAGAAGATAGATAAGTTTAGAAAGTATTATATTGATTATTTGAATAATGCTGATAGGAAATTGTCTATTGCTTCTATAGATATAACTATAACAACAGCTATAATGTTTTCTGGCTGCTATTTATTATTTTTACTTGATCATAAATATAACTTTGTAGCATTTATAGCAGTATTTATTTGCATGATGTTTATGTTTATTGGTTGTTTTGGAGCCTTCTTAGAATGGGATTTTTATCGTTTCGGTATTATTAATAGTATATATCGAAAGAAAAAATGTAGTCAGATCGATGATCTCTATAATAAGATTTATAATCTAGAACATGAAGTTGAAAAGTTAAAAGATATAAAAGCTGATATAAAGTGTGTAAATACTTTAGAAAGCTTTATAAATCTATATGGTAAATATGGCTATAAGCTAGATATAGATTGTGGACAAAAGGGTATAGAAATATCTTTTAATGCTAAAAAGATAAAAGATAATAATGTATCTTTATCACCTGTATCTTATAGATTTGCCATATATGAAAAATATAAGACATTGCTTTTCAAAGAAGATTGCATAGACTTTTCTTTTTTGGATGGTGAATTACAAAACAAGTGTAAAGATATAGAAGATGAAACAATGCAATTTATTTCATCAGCAGAAGGAGTTATACCTTTAGACACTGAAACTAGATTGCTTATTGAATCAAAACCTGAAGGTAACAACAGACAAGTTTCATATAATGAAGGAGATATAGTATGAAAGTAATTACAGCAGTAGAAGAATTAACAAATGATGATATGAATAAAGTAAAGATCTTCTTAGCAGGAGGCATTACCAACTGTAGAAATTGGCAGCAAGAAGTGATAAAAGGAATTCAAGATAAATATATCGATACTGAAGATATGATTATCATTAACCCAAGAAGAGAGAATTTCCCTATTGGTGATAAGTCTGAATCTGTAAAACAGATAGATTGGGAATTCAGAATGCTTGAAAGATGTGATATATTCACTATGTATTTCTGTTCTGGAGAATCCGATCAGCCTATCTGTATGTATGAATTAGGCAGGAATATTATCAGGATGCAGACTAGATTTCCTTCTAATTGGGAACAAAGGATAGTTGTATCTAGTGAGTATAAATATAAGAGAAAAACGGATGTAAATATCCAGGTTTGTTTGGCTACACAGGATAAAATCAATGTAAATTCTGCTCAAATAGTTGATCAGTATACATTAGATTATCATGTTGATTATATTTATGCAGCTTATAAGCGTCTTCTAAATAATGAATGGAGGCATGCTTAATGGATGATAAAGAGAAAGTATATGCTGTAGAATTTATCAGTTATACAAACTATTCTAAGACTAGTGTGTATAATGAAAAGAAACATGAGTACTTAGATGTACCTACAGATAGTAGCTTTCTTGTAAAAGAAAGCGAACTTGATAAGTACAGAGATTATGGTAAAGGATATAAATCTGTTATCCTTGTTGGGTATTTACAGAAAGAAGGTGATAAAGATGGCTAACAATGCCCAATTAGAATTAATGAAATCTGTTAAAGATTCATTTAAACCTTCTCCGGTTATTATAGTACCCAATGATAAAGATCTTGATAAAGTTAAAGATAGTTTAACTGCAGGTACTATAGCTGTAAATAACTATAATAAAGATTTATATGTATATGATGGTAAAGATTTTAATACTATAAATACATCGATAAGTGTTGATGAAGAACCTAAGAAGATAAAACCTCGCATTTGTGAAATGTGTGGTGCTACTTTAACTTCTATGGTATGTACTTATTGTGGGACCCATTACGAATTTGCATAGAGAGGTACATGTATATGGGGGAAATAAAATTTGAATGTGGGAATGTAAAATATGAAAAGGTAGCTGAATTAATATATGATATGGTATATGCTCATTTATTCGAGCATAGATCAATACTATTAAAGAAGATATTTTATGAGAATAAATCTGAGAATACTGTTCCTAGAGTATATGATGATTTTGAAAAAGCTTCTGATATAATTGATGAGATTATATTAGATATTAATGATAACCGTAAAGATGAAATTATAAAGTATTTAACTGCTATAGTTTCTGATAATGATAAGAGGGTAAAGTCATGAGCAGAATGAAAAGCTATGCTTTATTTAAACAAGCTATAGCTAATGATAAAATTAATAAAAACAGCAGAAGGTATGAAACTACTTGTTGGTTTCACTTGCATGATAAACTTACGTCTTATTACTGTCAAAATCAATTTATGGATTTATTTTATCCTAGGTTTTTTGAACCTGGTTTATGTAATTATAACACAATAATCATTATGAACAATATAAAGGAGAGATGTTTTTATGGCAGAAATAAAATTAGTTATATCAGACGAGAAGTTCGACGAAGTGGTAAGAGGAAGTCTGGACAATATAGATCAGAAAGCATTAACAGAAGCAATTATTCAAGCTATAGCTGAGAATATTAAAACAGATAGTAGATTGTGCAATCAGTTATTGTTTGATGAACAAGGATATTTTGGCAACAAAACTCCTTCTAAGTTAATTATGAGTTCTATTGAACAATGTGATATGTCTAAGTTGCAAGAAGTTATAGATAAGATGATAGATGAACTTAAAGAGAACTACAAAGAAGTCCTTATCGGATCTATAACTGAAATGTTCTATAAGACTATGGAATTTAAGTTTGGATATTCAGATACTTTGAAATGTGTATTCAACCATCATATGGATGAATATTTGAGTAAGAAGAACAATGGATAGTATTTATTTCACTGTTCCTGGTGATCCCAAAGGTAAAGCTAGACCAAAGTTTAGGCGTATGGGTAAGTTTACTATGGCTTATACGCCTAAAGCTACTGTTGATTATGAGGATAAAATAAGAAAATGCTTTAAAGATTCATTAGACAAAGAGTTTAAACCAATAGAAGGCCCGATAGAAGTTGATGCTCTATGTGTATTTTCTGTCCCTAGTCATGCATCTGCTAATAAGAAGAATGAGTTGATTGGACAGCCTGTTCTTAAGAAACCAGATACTGACAATATTATTAAAAGTATTTTAGATCCATTGAATAAGATTGCATACCATGATGATTCTCAGGTATGTAAATTATCAGGTCTAAAGATATATGGAGACTTTCCAAGGGTGGACATAACTATAAAGCCGTATGAGAGCAAAATCATAACACCTATAAGAATACTGTCTTCTTCAAGTAAGGAGTACAAGGACATTAAAAAACAGATAGAGGAGAATGTATGAAATGCCAACGCAATCAATAAATATAATATATACAATTAAATATGCAATCGCTAAGCTTTTATTATGTAATCCAATTTTAGCTTCTGACTTAGTAGATCAAAACTATGTAATTGCAATGCAAGAACCTGGTTTGGTAGGTTGGAAGTATGATGATAATCTTTCAGGTATAGTTTTTATTTACACATATGATCATATAGCTAATAATAAAGTATTATCAGATATAATAAATAATATGGTTACATACTTTGAAAAGATTATTAGAGATCCTCAAAATTATGGATTGCTTGAGCAGTTAGGCTTAGCTAAAGAATTAGACTCTTTAACTGAAAGAGATCTAAGAGGATATATAATGAATGCTATTACAATGCTGAATATATCCACAAATGAGAACACTTCTATGATGTATAAAATTGGTTAATTTTTGCGGGATAGAGGTATTCTATCCCGTATCTTTTTACATTATTAACAACAATATTATACAAGTAAAATACAAAAAGTTACACAAAAAGTAAAGTTAAAATCAAAAGAGTTAATTGAAAGGAGAATTTAAAAATGAGTTTAGGAGATTCAAGAAGTTCCGCAGAGAACAAAAACAAGATCTATGAGAAGCAGTATAGTTCTCGCTTCTCTGTTCGTGATTACCAGCACAATACTAATAAGGTATTGAACTATTCTTACAAGAATGGTATGCTTATCATTTCTATTGATAAGATAAAAGATGGTGGATTTGAGTATGAAACTATCGTAGATGCTTGGATCACTCCTACAAAGGCTAAACTTCTCCTGCAGGCTATAAAAGATTTTAAGGAAGCAAAGAAACTTCCTGCTAATGCTGGATTCGGCATTGCTTCAGGTATGGGAGAGACTCAGAGAGCGTTTATTTTACGTTCAGATGAGAACGGAAATCCTATGGTTACCATTGGTAAGTTCAATGGTAATAATGGTGAGTGGATCGTTGTTGAAGATTTCAAATTCAACAATGATAATTTCCATTTCTATTTGAATTGGGAAGACTACAAGAATAATGGATCAGCTTCTAGTACATACTACAACAACATCGAGTTTGAGCAGCTTGAACAGATCGTATCTAACTTCGCAAACAATATGGATGGTGCTATTGCATACTCTACAGTTGATATGTTGAAGTTTGACTTCAGAGGTATCCTGAATAAGATTAATCCTATCTATGATAAGTTGGGTATTGAGAGACAGTTCTCAGGTAGAACTACATCTACAGGAAGCTTCTTTGGAGGTTCCAATCAGAGAAACTTTGGTACATCTGAGAGTAAGAGCTTAGATGAAATCTCAAGCCGTTTCGAAGACGACGACGATGAGTGACAAGATTTATACTCCATTATTTGATTTCAATACTCTGTTTGATACTGATGTAGGAATAATGATTCTTATAGGATCAAAATTCTTAGATAGTTCTGTATTCAGTACAGAATGGTTTAAAGAACACTCTACAAACAGGGCAATGGTAAAAGCTTTATATGAGAGGGTTGATTCTAACCCTCTCATACAAGCAAGTATCCCAGGAGTTGAAGTTAAAGAATTGGAAGAGTTATATAAGTCATTCTTCCAAGGAGATATATATGAAGAGGTTTTGAGTAAGTCTATGGATACTGAGTTGTTTAATCTATTTGCTTATTTTGAATCTGATGATGATATATTTCCACATGTGTGTTATAGTAATGATCTTGAACTTGAGTTCTTAAAAAGATTTGATCTATTTAAGAATCTTAAAGAAGATAGATTTGTTAAGTTGAATGATTTAATAATGAAACCTAATTCTTATAAGCATATATTTCAATTCTATGCTAAGAATTGTGAAGATATGTTTATGACGGCTGTATCTTCTATGCTCGATGCTAATAGAGATGGAATATATAGAAGCGTTTATCTTGCTGATTATTCATTTAATAAACAAGATGACGGAACAAGATTTAAAACAACTGCTAATATAATGTCAATATTGACAAACAATCACAGTATTAGAACTATAGATATCTATAATCGTTCTAAATTGGAGGGTATTAATGATAACGGAAGAATACAGGAAAGAGAGAATAAATTATCTGAAACTGAAAATAAGGGACAAGAAGAATCCACTTAAAGTTTTAGATGAGAAGAAAGAAAGAAGCATTGCATTTGCTATTGGTCATGCTAATGTAGCAAAGCGTGCTTTAAAGAAAAAAGAAGTTACAGAGAAAGATATTCGTGTAGCTATTCAAAATTTAGATGTAGCGATAACCTTACTTGAGGAGGATGTTTTATGATACAGGATCTTTTCAATTCTTTGGAAAAGACAATCGAAAGTCCAAAGAAAGAAGAAGAAATGAAACTGAATGTGGCTAAGAGAGATTGTGTTTCTAATATAGTTTCTTCTGAGACTATGAAGAATACACAGACAAAAATTCTCAATACTCTTAGAGAGGCATTAGCCAAGACTTATGGCCCTATGGGATCTTATACTGCAATTATTACTGGTAATGATCCTAAGACTATCTCTACCAGTTATTCTAAGGATGGTCTTAAGGTACTTAAGCATATCTTATTTGATTCACCGATTGAGTTAGCATTACAGGCTGAATTGGTGAATATCTGTAGATATGTAGAAAAACAAGTTGGTGATGGTACTACCTCTGCTGTGATATTATCATCTTTGATTTATAATGGTCTTATTGAATATATTTCAGAGAATGAGCTGCCTCCTAGAGTTGTAGTAAATGATTTTGTGGATGTAGTAAAAGAGATCCAGGAGAGAATTGAGTCCAAGTCAAGAGAAATTACTTTGGATGATATCTATGATATCTCTATGATTTCTACAAATGGAAATGCTCAGGTATCTAAAGATATCAGAGATCTGTATGAGCAGTATGGATATGATGTATCTATTGATGTATCTATATCTAATGATCAATTTACAAAGATTAAAGAGTATGATGGATTAACTATCAATGAAGGATATGCTGATCCGTCTTATATTAATACTACAGCTGGTACTTGTGAGATCCATAATGCTAAAGTATATCACTTTGCAGATCCTGTAGATTCTCCTCAGATGGTATCTTACTTTGAGAAGATTCTTATCGATAATATCTTTACTCCGGCACAGCAGGGTATGGATTTTGTACCTACAGTAATCGTTTGTCCTATGCTTAGTAGAGATGGTAATGGATTGCTTACAAGACTGGTTGAGTTACTTCACCAGTATGATGTACAGAATATTCAGACACAGAAGCCGCCTATCCTTATCATCACTAATATCTTAGGTACAGATGAAGGTATTGCTTCTGATATTTGTAGATTATGCAACACCAAATCTATCAGAAAGTATATCAATGACAAGATTGAGAAGCATGATCAGGAAACTGGCAATGCTGTAACTATGGAAACCATTCATGAGTTTGCTGGTTGGTGTGAACTTGTCGTAGCTGATGAAGAAAAGACCAAGTTTATCAACCCGGATGATATTAAAAATGGTGAAGGTAAGATTCATAAGTCTCTTACTAACTTCCTTAAGGCTGAGATCAAGAAGGCTGAAGCTAACAATGAGGATGCTGTTACATTAGGTCGTATCAAGAAACGTTTACGTTGTCTTGAAGCTAATATGATTGAGTTCCTTATTGGTGGTATCGATATCTCTGATAGAGATGCTTTAAAGGATCTAGTTGAAGATGCTGTAAAGAACTGCTCATCTGCAGCTAAATACGGTGTTGGATATGCAGCTAACTTTGAAGGACTCAGAGCTACATATGAGTATGCTGAAAAAGTTATGAATTATACTATTATTGCTGGTGATCGTAACGTTAAGTTCGATATTGCTACTATCATCTTCAAGGCTTATTATAATGCTACTCGTATTCTTTATAATACGATTACATCTGATAAGGATGCTACAGAGATGATCCGTAAGTCTTTATTTGAGAATAACAAGCCTTTCAATATTGGTGATGATAAGAATGCTAATGTATACTGCTCTATTAAGACTGATGTAGAAGTGCTTAATGCTATCTCTAAGATTATTACTATTATGGCTACTTCTAACCAGTGCTTACTGCAGGCTCCTTCACTCAATGGATATTAATTAACAAACAAATAACCGGGGGTATTATATAATACCCCCGAAGTTATTTCTCACTGTTGAAGGAGGTATGTATATTATGATGACATTAGAACAATACATTGCCAATCCTATGGGTAAAGCTAATGCAGTTGTTGCTTCAGCTTATAGAGAAACTATAAAAACTGATTATACTGTACGGTTTCATAATCTTATGGTTCGTGAAAATGGTAAGCTTAAGTATTATGTGTACAGAAATGATCAAGATAACTTGTGGTTTATACATGTGAAAGTTCCTAGTGAGCATGTAAAAGGATTTTTCTATGATGTAGTATTTAAATTCTCAGCAGATCCTACTGTAAAAGATGGTGGTAGAGATTTAAAAAATTGGTATGTCCAGTTCTTCTCTAATGATCCTGCATGGAATTTTACATATGCTTATGCATATACTCAGCAAGATTTAATCATAAAAGAATTATCCTCCAAGATGGATAAGACTTGTATGAATGCTCCTGCTAAAGAGAAAAATCCAACCAATATGGTAAACTATTCTAAGATAATTTACTTTGGCTATCTGTTTTTAAAAGAAAGAGGGTTACTTAAGGTTGCGGCTTTAGGTGGGTATGAGCCGTATAATATGAGAACATTCCATTCACGTATAGAGAATGCTACTATGTGGATTGCTCGTCGTCAGGAAGAAGAGAAGAATGTATCTCATAAGAAGAAAATATTGCTTGATGATAAGACTCTTAAGAAACTCAAATCGTATGGTAAACTATCAGACCAAGCTGAAGAACGTTTGGTTACACAAACACAGAAGACAACAAAGGTGAAAAATATTAAAGCTGTTAACTACGTGAAAAATGTTAAAAAGAAGAGATAATAATATACTATAATAATAGTGAAAGGAGGTTTATTTTACAATTGAATACCGTAACACTAAAGGAGCAATAACAAAGCGAGGTAAACAGGAGATATGATAGAACCGATTCGATTTCTGGAAATTCCCAAGATGGATTCTTGGGAGATACCAAAGCAGGATGCTTTGGTGACTAATGTGAGAAATTTGATAATCATGCCGATTACTAATGTACTCGGCTGTCAGTCGGACACACTTGATATGTTTGTTATAAGACCTAAAAAGTGTTATAATAGTCAGGTGGTGAGAGACCATATTTGTTTAGTGGATAACTACTTCGAAAAGTATTTTGATCCGGACAAAGAGCTTCTCATGGTTATCGCTCGGATAAAATATATGATCGATAACTGGGCTGGATATACTAAAGAAGCATTTATCCATGATATCAGGAATTATATTTTATGTGAAAGTATTAAACAGAAAGTAAGGAAATTGGCTGACTATAATTATGCGTTAGAGTTGAGTTATAAGAACTTGACAGCAAGTTTGCAGTATACTGATGAGCATGCAAAAACATTGCTTATGATGAGTATTTTTATGAACTTCGTCATTCCTCTGATAACACACTTTGCAAATAAGAATAGGGAGCCGGAGATTGATGAATTTATCATGGATGTCTATGATGATATCCTGACGATGTATGATACAAATATATTCAGTAAGCTGTTTGAGACATCTTACAGCAATGTATCTAAGTCTGAGTATAAGAATGCACCGTTATGGATGAAGCAGGATATCCGTGGCAAGGATAGTGTAACCCATTCGAGGGACAGTGTGGACAATATCATATTGAATATCATGCCTAAGTATGCATTCGATAGAAATATTGTAGCTCTGAATTACACTAGTATTCAGAAAAATACAAGTTGTCAGATTTTGGATATTGGTTATGAATTTGGTTTCGTACCATTATCAAGTTCAAAAAGGGATGCAGATTCAGATAATGCTTCTAGTGAGTTTGACAAGTACGAGGCTTCTATATTGAAAACGAGCGAAGCATTAGCAATACAGAATCAGGTTAATTGTGAAGAGACAATGAATACAATAAGGTCGCAGTATGGACCTTTTGATCCTAATGAGATTACATTTCAGCGTAATCGTTTGAAGAATGCTGAAGGTAGTTTCATAAATGGATTTCAGAAGCAGCTTATCTATAATATCTTCTATAAGTATTTTGGAGATGTTGAAGCAATCAAATCTATACAACCTGCTACAGATTATATAGAGATGATGTTAGCTGCCAAGAAGATATTGCTTGAGAACCATATGATCATCATGCCTTATGTAATATCTGCTAAGGTGGAGAAATTGGTTCCGAGAAAGTCTATCAATAAGAAAGAGGAGAAAGAATTGTTACAGTCTCCGTACTATCCAATGTTGATAGATAAATATAAGAGTGACAAGATTATCAACAATATTCTTGGAACTCTTGCTACTGTAATAAGTAGCAGCTTCCGTATTATCGATTATCACAATCCTGCGATTGATGGTAAGAAGATCGATACTATCCCTAGTATCGTTATGGAAGAACTTCAGCTGATGACGTTACTGTACTAACTAATATGGGTGGGGCAAATAGCTCCACCCATATTTTATTTAATAATGAAAGGAGAATTTAAAATGGCAGGAGAAATGACAAAAGAAAGGTTGCAGCTTAATGTGGAGGATTCTATTCCTAAGAATATTATTGAGGATATCAATAATCTTATGGAAGAAAGATCCAAGAATGGTTTTCTGCATCTGAGTGTGAAGTTCTATGAGAAGGCTGACAAGGAAGCGTGTGATGCTAAAGATGCTATCGTAATGTATTACAAGCGCAGAGGTATCGAAGCTTACTATAGGTCTGCCAGCACGTTTATATCCATGACTTTTGAGTGGAGATCTGTTGATGTTAATGATCCTAAGTATGTGTAGGAGGTAAGTTATGCAAGATAATCCAATACAGCGTGTAGACGTAGATATCTTACAAGAGAGAATGGAAGATATAATTCCTATATCTATCATAAGAACGATCAATGATAAGCTTTATCATGCAGCATCTAATGGTGATGGAAGTTATACTATGACTGTCATTGAAGGTGAATCTGATTTTGATGATAACGCTATCAAGTTTAAGCATGCTATCATTATCTACTATGAAAGAAGGGGTATACATACAGAATTTTCATTGTCTAATGATTATACTATAATCAATCAGAATAATGATAAAGATGTATATGCAATAACCTT
>Ga0247610_10003411_pt1 | contig 17500 bp, 36 predicted proteins | sample 174DNAGHGhighgp2_FD_193483 | JGI IMG/M metagenome (GOLD analysis project Ga0247610, IMG submission 193483) | Sheep rumen microbial communities from Palmerston North, Manawatu-Wanganui, New Zealand - 1742 DNA GHGhigh gp2 | ecosystem: Host-associated > Mammals > Digestive system > Stomach > Rumen... | reverse complement strand
GATTGCGATGGCCAAGGTGCAAATAGAGGCAAAGCAGCCTACATCAAAATCAAATACTGCCCCTTCTGTGGAAAGAAACTAAATAGTAAGGCATTCGAGAACAAGTCAGTACAGGATAAGATTGATAAAGCGGAAGAAGAACTTAATGCGCTTAAAAGACAGTTGGAAAAAACAACAGTATATGCTGTCTTTAAGTTTCCAGTTGATAAACGTAAAGTCAATAAACTAAACGAAATCATAGGAAAACAAATTCCAATGGGCCTGGAAGAGTTATATAGTTTCTTTGGCGCTGTAAAAGTCGATGTAAAGTTTATAGCACAAACATTCACCCCAAGACAAATAGTTGGTGGAAAACTCGTATTATCAACTGGTTATGCTGAATATGCTTCAACATATCCATACGCATTGACCTATGAACAATATATGAGACTTGAAGAACTTGGCTATCTTAAAGTTGATATTGACAAATTCTCAAAACTACGAATGAAAAGAATTCATTTAAATACTAAGATATTGCAACTGTATTCTAAAATTGATTTTCTCAAAAAGAAACTAAAATGACAACACTGTTTGAAGACTTAACGGTAGGTGATAAACTCTACTGGGTTTATTTGGATAAGTGGGATAGAATAACTGTAGAAGCATATAAAATACTTGAGGTGTGCTATTATAAAAATGGCAAGATTACACAAGTATGTCTTGACTACTGTGGGTCACACTGGATGCTATCATTAAACTCAACAGATAAATCTCACAAAAGAGACGATGGCAGTTATTTCGTTATGGATAAGGACGGAATTAAATGGGCTGTAAAAAAGCTAAAAGAACGACTGATTGAAAAATATACAAAGAAGATAGATGATACCAGATTGAGACTTACTACTCTTTTACTTGAAGACTATATATTCATATCTAAACGCTAAAAATATGTGTTGGAGAAATAAAGAAAAATCCATAATCATTGCAAATAAAGATGTTCCTGTATTTAAGATTTGTAATGTAGAGAAAAATACTGATAAGGTACATCCTTATTTCCAAACTAAACAAATTGAATATAAGGAAAATGAGGAATATGAGTGTTCCCGTCGTGGCTTTGCCTTTGAGAATAATATAAGCTATGGAATGCCCGATGGCTTTATGGTTACCAGAGGAATGCACTCATATTCACCAGCAAATCTCAGATTATTTCCTTCGTGTTGTAGTGGAGAAATATATGTTGGCACATATAAAACAACCACACTGTCACATGACGTAATAGCACGTCCGCAATACTACATAACAGAAAACGCTGCTATTATGTTATGCGTAATTCCAAAAGGAACAAGATACGCTGTAAACTCAGTGGGAGAAATTGTGTCTGATTCTATTAAAGTGGTGAAAATATATATAAGACCATTCACCGCCAACAAGGACTATTCTGTAAGCAAAAGAAGTGTTGAAAGAGTAAATAAGGTTTTAGATAACTGGGAAATAGGAAAATTGACTTATGTGTTGGAGAGGAAAGATAGAAAATAAACACACGGCGAAAAACAACATTAAAACTTTTAAATTACATGACGTTTAAAGAACTGGCAGAATTTATCCTTTCACAAGATGAGGCGCTGCAAAATGAAGAAGCAAGATTGGTCAATATAGATAATGGCGATGCAATAGACCTAGACGGTGATATTCTTAGATTCATACATCTAATAGATAAAGATGCAATTGAATTTCAGTATCTTGATGACTATACAGCCCTAGCAAATAGCTGTTATGAAATTGACCCTGAATACATACATTATATAGAATAAACAATGGATAACATAAAAGTAGAAGATTGCGTTGGCAATGAACTGTCAATTGGTGATGAAGTGGTAGTATTATCATCAGGTAATTCAAGTTATAGAAAAGGAACTGTAACTGGGTTTACTGAAAAATGGACAGGACACATAAAGGTTCAAGTGGAATATAACGACCACTACTATTGTAACCTGCCACACTACAAACTAAAGAAAAAAGAACAAATTAAATTCTTTAAAAAACCAATAAGAGTGTCAGTAGATAGATATAACGTAACCAAATTATTACCAGAATATTTGTAATACATTAACGAAAATCATCAATAACAATGGATAAGTCAACAAAAATTGCAGCAGAAAAAGCAGCAGATTATGAATATCATAAGTTCTTCGATATGGGAGCAACAATTGAAGATTCAATAAACGCTGCCAAGGAAGCATATGAGAATATCGCTGGAGAACCAATGGAAGACCCACTTGGATTCTTTGGCTATGATGAAGAAACATATGAGGAAATAAAAGATACATAATATGACACAAGAAGATAAAGAATTATTGTTGAAAGACCTTTGTGCGAGGTTGCCTTATAAAGTTATTGTTCATATCATATATAATACAAAAGAACCTTGTTATGGCGAACTTACACTAAAAGATATACAATGGTTTATTGATTGTAAGATACAAGATATAAAGCCATATCTCCGTCCTCTATCTTCTATGACTGAGGAAGAAAGAAAAGAATATGAAAGATTTAGTCGCTGTAGTATTGGATTTGCTCCTATACTAATGGATTGGCTTTATTCACATCATTTAGACTGGAGAGGTTTAATACCAATTGGTCTTGCTATTGAAGCACCAAAGGGAATGTATGAAATACAGAATTAAACGAGTAAGATATAAGGATGGAGCAAAATCTCCCTGGTGGACAATAATGATTTACCAAAATGGAAAACCTTTTGACGAATCAGACACACAATATTCATCCTTTTGGACAGTATTTAAAATTTGGCTAAAAGTAATATTAATATGATTACAGAAGATTATGTATTGTAACACTGCAAAATGCTGACTATCCATATTATGAGCACAATACATATAAATCTTATGAAGAATGCGTTGAATCAGCAATTAAGTTACGTAGATAAGCGTATTGAAAAAGCAGCAAAAAGTGGTGTGCTTAGTGTATCGTTTAGTTTAAACGGCCTTATTAATACCTTTATAAAGATTTCAAACAATACAGTTAAGTCTACCATAGAAGAGTATATTAAAACTCAGTACGAAAGGAAATTATATAAGGTGTATATCACAAGAACTAATACCTCTCCAGAAAAAATTATAACAATAGATTGGTAGTAAAAACTAATATGGGCAAAAGGGTGAAGGAATAAATCTTTCACCCTTTAACTTTATTTAACCAAATATATTTGTTTTTCTCACAGAATATTAGTATCTTTCAGCAAATAATAAATAAAGGAGATATTAATATGAGTAATAACGTAAAAAACGGTATAATAGTGGCAATAATAATAATTACGCTTGCCTCAGTAATGTACCTATTTGCTGCAAATGTCAATTTCGATAAAACAACTGAATTTGCAAAGAATATCGTTGTAGACCATTCCAATGATATTACTAACGATATTAAATTATCATTGGAAGAGTATAACTTCCAGAAGGAACACTGCATGAGAACTTATAAAATTGACGTTCATAAAAATTATTATAAATATCTTACACTCAGTACAGACTCCCTGACAAACGAGATAACAAGAAAAGCAGAAATATACGTTGGTGACGCATATGAGGAACTGTTTAAAAATTATGACAATACAGTGCTTCTGGCAAACGTCAGCACAAAGTATAATCATAACTTCCAATCAAAAGAAGAGTTCTACCAATATTGCGTTAATTCAATAATATACGAAACTCTTACAGAGATTACAAACCAGATAAACATTGAAAGCATTATAAGAAATTAATTATGTGTTGGGAAACTAAAAAATGTATTAAACCACATATAGCAGATAAGGATTTACACGTCTATAAAATCTGCTTGAGACATTATAATTATGGCGCATTGCCATACTACCAGACAGCAAGGGAGTTTTACGCGGAAGGTAAAACATATGATGCTGACCACTTTGATGCACCATACCCATTACATGATGACTGTGTTTATCCAAGAATATATCACGGCATGCATTCATACTCATGCGAATGCCAAATTAAACAATATGGGGAAATTCCAAGCAACGTATGCCCATACATTGATGGAGGCGGCTATTTGGGGCATTATAGCATGAAGTTAAACCTGTTACTGGTGCTGTGCTCAATCCCAAAGGGAACTACATATTATCTTAACGAAAAGGGAGAATATGTGTCCAAATCCATTAAGATGAATAAGTTCCTGGTACTCACCAAAAATACAATAGACACATTGAATAAAGAACTTAAAAAATGGAATAACGATTAATTAGTTAAAAATTATGGATAATGCATTTGTAAAATCTAACATTACTCTTGAAGATGTTAGACCACGTATCTCAAACATACATGCCTACTTTGGCGTACCATTCGATGATGGCGGCTTTATGATGACAGAACAAGAAATCAAAAAAGCAAAAAAAGAATTCGATGAAGCATTCACCAATACAGTAGCTTTAATCCTAGGCATCACAAAAGAAGAAGCTAAGGCAAAAATAAAAACAAAGAAGGAAAAAGGACATTGGTGTTGGAAACATAACTTTGAATATAATGTGGACATAAAAACATCAAAGAAACCCATCACATTCTCAGCGTGGATGCACGATAATCAAAGAGTTACACTGGACGTTAAAGAAGGTAACATCGGATATTTCGAACTTACACAAAACGGAGATATATACCAATCTCCAAAAACAATAAATGAAATAAACTCAGTTGAGGACATTCTAAAAAAGATAAATAAGGAAAAAAGTGATAGACTCACTAAGGAACTTAAAAATCTAAAAAACTACGAAAAGAAAGCAGCAAAAGGACTAGAAACAACAAGAAATAAAATTAAAAAACTAGAAGAAGAATTAAGTAAATTATGAAAAAGATTCTGATAACATTATTAGCCACAATTCTACTAGCCTCTTGCATAGAAAGAGAAAATACAACAGCAGTAGAACATACCACACAAAAAGGTACATACTATATAAGCATCAATGGATGCAAATATTATAAGGTAAAACTCAAAGAACACGATGTGTACCAATATATATTCTCTACTTATAACGGTACAGGCTCAGATATTATACATCTTGAAGATATGTGCGAAAAATGTAGCAAAAATAACAAATAAATAAGAGATATTAATATGGAAATTACAAAGAATAATTTATCTCAAGCTATTGGGGCATTACGACAGTGCGCAAAAGAAAATGAAAATAAAAACACTGATACAGGATGTATTCGTGTCTCTGATTTATGCAATGACGTTGCAACATATCTAGAAAAAGAATTGAAAGATATGAAACAATGCGCAAAAGAACTAGAACAAATTGGAAAACAAGAAAAATAAACTATGGCATACATGTGGCTTACCGCAACAGTCTTAGAACTTGTTGCTTTCGTTATTTTCTTAGTAAAGTGGTATCAACTTAGGTAATAGTATAGTTATGAACGATAAGGAATTTTTAAGTTGGATTTATGAACGTATGAAGAACGTTCATCAAGAAGATAAATATGTCGATTATATGATAAGGTTTAAGAATATTATCGACTCTATGAAGACAGATGTGCATCCAGAGCACAGTTGTTTTATGACACAAGAGAATAAAGAAAAAAACATAGACATTGAAAAAAATAAAATATTCTACAAGACTGAGGGTAACATAATTTATCCAGATAAAAATATGTTGACTTGGGGGCCTTTCTATTATCATTCGGCAAAAAAGGCAAAGGAAAGAATGAAACCAATACTAAAAGATATTGTAGATTGGTGCAATATTAAAGACCCAACACTTAACATATCGCCAACAAACATGATAGAGCCAAAAGACGGAAGTCAAATAGTTTTTAGAATTAAAGCATGGAAAGATAAAAATACTCTCCAAGAATGCAATGGAATTATAACAGTAGATACAATAAGTTTTGACGATTAATATGGATAAAAAATATCTTATAAGATTCGGCTATAGCCATAGATACCTCAAAGCATTCACAAAAAATGAAAGAGGCGAAGTGGATGACATTGAAACAACAATACACGAAGATAGAGCCATAAAACTGGAACTTAATGACGCAATGGAATATAAAACAGAACTGTTTAAGTTCCTTAAACCAGAAATAGTTGAAGATGGTAGATTTACAATCTTTTTACCTACGCCAGATGAATACAGAATGATGTATGAAAGAAGACTCGAACATTCATCAAATGAAGAACTGGCTGAAGAAATTATTGATAGAATTGATTCATCATTCACTGTGGCAGAAGTAAGAGAACGACTTGGGTTCTGCTTTGGAGGAACACCAATCATTCACTACACAAATAACGAAGAGGAAGTTGGCATTGAAGAAGTGTTTGCACATCTTAAACATGGGCATAAAATCTTTATCAATGGTCTTACACAATATAAATGGCAATCCCCTGACTCAATCGAAGTAATTGAATTGGGAAGAAGAAATGACCACCTGTTCCTTCATAAAAGAGAAGTAATAGATTTCAAGTATAATACACCACTTGAAATGCTAACAGATAAAAAAGTAAAGTTCCCAACAACAGGATATAAAGAGGGAATAATCTGTGAGAGAATCTTCTTCGGAAATACACATGATATGATGGAGAAAAAAGACGGGAAAACAATTATTACACCATATAAACATTCATCATTTAATAAAGTAATATGAAAATACTTCCAAGCAGAACTCAATGTAAACTCTGTAAAGCAAACATTGAATATACAAGCTCAGATTTACAAGGATATGAAAGCAAGTATTTTACTTGCCCAGTCTGTGGGGCTACAGTTTATCCAGGTAATATACATCCATAAATAAAAACAGTAATACATTATGACAAAAGAACAACTTGAAAAAGGAAAAGAACTACTTGATAGAGAATATATCATAAAGGGAGAAATCAGTAGCTTGGATGAACAATATAATTGGGCAGTAATAAACAAAAAAGGTGTATCAATCACATTTGACCAACGTACTACCTATACACCAAATAAAAACCAGTTCCAATTCAGAGATACAATGTATAAAGTATTAAGAGAAGAACTTGAAAAAGAACTTATCGAAATACAAAAAGAATTTGAAACACTATAATATGAATAAGACAATTAGAGAACTAGAAGTGGGAAAGGAATATATATTCATCGAAGCAAATCCACAGAAATCAAAAGACTTGAATATTGTTAGAGTAATATCATAGAATTTTCTCATTCTGATAAAATGGAAAATACTCTATGGAGAAATGAAAATGAATAACTATGGCAACAATTAAACATTGGAGTGAAGCCCTTGATAAATGGGAAGAGTACAAGAATACTCACACCAAAGAAGAAATTATATCTGATATGGAAGATTTTTTCTCTCTCGATAGCGATAGTGAAATAGCTAAAATGATGGCTTATATATATTATGATATAAATTGTTTTTAATATGGAAGCAATTAAATCATACACTGATATAGAGCAGTCAAAGGTTCTTGCTAAGATACTTCCGCTTGAAAGTGCGGATATGTATTATACTCCACCTTTAGTTAAAGGACATACAGTTTATATTCCACATCTAAAAAGGAGGTTTCCAATAGATTGGGATATAGAAAAAGCAATCCCTTGCTGGAGTCTTGCAGCATTAAGGAATCTATTACCACCAGCAATTAAACCCAATAAGGACTCATATCTGTTTGAATCACATAATACCTTTGACAATTCTTGGGTATATAGATACTATAATGAAGATGGTGCTTCATATCTATATTGCAAAAATACAAATGAAGTTGATGCTTGTGTGGCTATGATTATTAAATTACACGAACAAAAATTATTATAAATATGTTTGAATATTTTACAGAAGATACGATTATAGGCATCGGTGCTATTAGTCTAAGTATACTATTTTTTGTTGTCATATGTATTGGCGCAAGAGAAGAGTTAAAATATGGAGGCTTTGATAGATTACCTCCTTATTAAATTACATGAACTTAAAATGTTGTGATTATGGAATACAAAGTTATAACATATAAAGACGCTTATGGTATAGAATATAAAACCAGACCAATACCTGTTAATTCTATTAAACGCAAAATAAATAGTATTCAAGAAACAAACGACAATAAAGCAACAATTATATCAATTCGATAAATTATGAAAAAACTATCAATAGAAGAAAAAGCCAAACGCTATGACGAGGCTATTAAAAAGGCAAAGTCTAAAATCAAGAACGACAAAGACCACGTTCTTTATGAGGACGATGTTATAGAAATGTTTCCGGAACTCAAAGAGAGTGAGGATGAGAGGATAAGGAAAAGAATCATTAATGCTCTTCATGGTGATGTTCTTGATATGGAAGAAACTGCTAAGGCTATTGCTTGGCTTGAAAAGCAAGGTGAGCAGAATCCTGCTGAATGGCATCGTGAAGATGAACAGAACTTAAATGCTTGTATTGGCTATATACCAGATGAACCGAAGTTTAAGATTGGTGATTGGCTTGTTCACAATGAAAGAAGAAATATTATTAAAATTGTTAACGCCACACCTCTTGTTTATGAAGTTGTTAATGTTTTAGGGTATCACTATACAATAACAGATACTGCCATCGAGAACAACTATCATCTTTGGAGTATTGCAGATGCAAAGGATGGTGATGTGCTTGCTTATAATGATGGCTCTTTGACTATTTTCCGTTATAGACTAAGTGGCTTAAATGCTGGACTTTATATGTCTTATGTATTACTGACAGATAAAATAGAATTCAAACAAACTTGTGTTAGCAATTCACATCCAGCCACCAAAGAACAGCGTGACCTCTTATTCCAAAAGATGAAAGAAGCTGGTTATGAGTGGGATGCTGATAAGAAAGAATTAAGGAAGATTAAGCAGCATGCTTGGAATGAAGAGGATGATGGTATGTTACATGGTATCATTGCCTTTATTAGTACAACAGGTTGTATTGTGGAAGGATTTAAAACTTGGATTGACTGGCTAAAATCCCTCAAAGACAGAGTACAACCACAGCCAAAACAAGAGTGGAATGAGGAGGACGAGAAGATGTTTAAGGATATAGTGACAAGATTATTTTCGCATCCTGATGTTGATAAGACAGAATATGATAAGTCTTATCATTGGCTCAAATCCCTCAGACCTCAGAACACTTGGTAAATCAGCCATTTCATCTGCTGGAATTTTCATTGTTAATCAAAATAGCAAAAACATACTTGGATAACGTTGACCATAAAATAAGTCTGTGGGGCAGTGTATCTATAACAAAAAAGGATGGGGAATAAACCTCATCCTTTTTCTATTTCTAGTTACTACCTTTGAGTTGTATAAATACTAAACATTTAATGTTTTTTAACATAAAATATTTGTTAGTTACAGATTTTTTTCGTATCTTTCGACATAAAATAAATTAAACGATAAAAAAAGAGTATGACGTATATGTGGCTTACCGCAACAGTCTTAGAACTTGTTGCTTTCGTGATTTTCTTAGTAAAGTGGTATCAACTTAGGTAATAGTAGAACTATGGCACAAAAAGATAAAGAATTACTATTGAAAGACCTTGCAGCAAGGTTGCCTTATGGGGTTATTGTAGATATTAAGTACAATAAAGAACACGGTAGTAGTGATAGGTTAAGAATCTGTAGTGAAGGCAGTTTAATGTTGAATACGGATTTGATTGGCTTATGTATTGAGGAAGAAATTCATCTTAAGCCTTATCTCCGCCCAATGTCTTCTATGACTGAGGAAGAAGAGCAAATACGAATAATCTATGAAAGAGATATAATGTCACAAGGTTTTGGCGCTGTCAGAATATACATGAGCAGATATATTGATTGGTTAAATTCTAAACATTTTGATTGGCACACAGATGGTGATGGTAAAACATTAATTAAAAAAGGTATTGCATTGAAAGCACCAGAAGGAATGTACAAATAAAAATTATAAGTTATGATTACAGAAGATTACGTTTCATTTGAAATAGAAAAACTCCTTATAGAAAAAGGATTTGATGTTGATGATTGTGAGGTTCATTATAACCCATTAGACCATACTCAATATGAAATCACCCTCCAAATGGCAATGAAGTGGCTGAGAGAAAAACATAATATTAACATTGATATAGTTCCTATCTGGAATAAAATACGATGGGAATATCAAATTATTATTATTACTCCACAAACTGCCGCTAAACCCTATATTCACAAAACTATATATATAAAACGTGAACAAGCTTGTGAAGTAGCTATTAAGTATTGCCTTGAAAATTTAATTTAAATAACTATTAAGCTATATGACACAAAAGCAGATTAAAGAATACGAAAAGTTGTCCAAGTTAAAAGAACAATATGAAAAATTTATTGCAAAAGACGGAGATATTAGTATTGCATATTATTCACCTATTCTTCATGATATTCTTAGTACTGGAGTTGATGATGATGAATTTAAAGATTTAGTTAAAGCTTTAGCAAAGGAAAGACTTGCGATTATAAATAAACAAATAGAGGAACTATAAAAGAACTTAATCCAAAGAAAAGAAAAAGGATAGAAGAAAAAAATATTCTATCCTTTAACGTTTTTTAACAGAAAAAATTTGTATATATCAAATTTATTTATTACCTTTGCTAATACTTAAACGATAAAGGATATATTAACATGGAAAAGGAAAAGATAATAGAAATTCTTGATAAACGTATTCAAGATGTTCGAAATGACTACCATCGTCAAGTGGCAAATTATGAAAGGGATAAAAGATATGCAAAACCTTCTTCAATTGAAGCCGCTAGTAGCATACGTGCTCTCTGTATGGTTAAAGAAATGCTAGATAATTATAACCCACTTCAATATATTAAGGATTACATCAAAAACATCAGTAACGAACATCCCACAACAGATTTAATGAATCAATGGAACGATTCAATGATAAGAACATTTAAGAAATCTCTTGAACTTGTTGGAATGCTTAATAATAAACATAATAGATGAATTATAAAAGAACTTAATACAAGGAAAAGAAAAAGGGTAGAGGAAAATTCTTCTATCCTTTAACGTTTTTTAACATAAATAATTTGTATATATCAAATTTATTTATTATCTTTGCTAATGTTAAAATAATAAAGAAATGGAATATAGAATTAAAAAATGTAATAATATACCACCTGGTACATTCTATGCGCTAACACAAAATGAAACCATTGAGTATGGAAAAATTAATCATCCACTGTGGATTGTTAATACAGATTCAGGTAGATTAACTGAAATCGAAAAAGGTGAAGCCACTTTTAATAAAGATTACACGGGTAAGACTAAATATATTATATACGCAGGAGGCTTTGTGTTTTATGTCTATACACGACAAGACATGTTCCACGATAACTTTAGAAATGCTACAAAATATTACTGGCAAAAAGGAAAAAATATTCTCTTCCTAGACCAACGTGACGCAGCAATTAAATCACGTGAAATATTACTTAGGAAACAAAATAAAATAAATGAAGAATTTGATATGCTGAAAACTTTATTAGTATGAAAAGAAAAGATACAAAAGTTTATGCGGACATAGTGGAAAATTATTGCTCTACCAGACACTATGTAGAATATAAAAAAAAGGAAATTTCTAACTCATACGAAGGAATAGGAAGAGCAAAAGCAACGTATGATACAATTGTTAATAAAAACAATGCGGAAATTAGAATGTGGTATAATACCTATGTGGATATACTTAGAATGAATGCAGGCATGTCAGAAAACATTATCGAAGAAAAAACAGAGAAAATTAAAGAATTAGAACATATATTAAAAGAAGACTATCAAGAAGACTTAGATAAACTCTATGACGAATGGTTGATTAAAGAACATTTAAAAAAATAAATTTAAACAACTATGGGAGAATTTAAACCATTAGGAGTAGTAATTGTAGTATTAATTACAATATTAATGATTTTATTATTGAAATAACTATGGCATACATGTGGTTCACAGCAACAATACTAGAACTTGTTGCATTCGCCATTTTCTTAACGAAATGGTATCAACTTAGATATTAAAATAATATGGAAATAAAAGTCGAAGTTAATACAAGGAATTGTCATAAAGTTGTAAAATTTGACCCCACCAAACTTAAGCCTTTTGATAAAGTTTTATATTTGTCAAATTATACAGGAAGACAGGAGCATTGGAGGATAGGCTTTTTTGAAAAATATATACCAGGCGAAGAAAGTAATTCTGGGGCTTTTTATTACTTAATGGGGGATAAAATACCAATGACTTTAGATAAATTGCATCGTACAGTTATACCATTTGAGGATAATGAAGAACTTGTATTTGAAAATAAAATATACTGAATGACTCATTAAAGAATATTAAAAATAAATAAAATGAATACAGGACAGTTAGTAATTAAAGACTCCCCAGAGTGGGGGCTTGTTAAGGGAGACATTTTAAGTTGTGATTTTGATGGAGATTTTCATAATCTCAGAACAAAAAAAGTAGTTGATTGGCGTTGCAACTTGGGAGATTTCTGCAAATATGTAACAGATGTTACAGATGATGAACTTGAAAAAGGTTTCCGTTCATAATGTGCCAACATCTATATCATTACCTAAATTAAAACATTAAAAAATAGCCAAAAAAACGGTTTCTTGCGTAATTCCAGTCAAATTTTTAAAAATCCGGAGAAAATTTTAAAATTTCCGGATTTTTTTATTTTTTATATCCAGACATAATACCCTTAATTAATGTTAAATGTGTCTAACTCATTGATTTTCAGTGTGTTAACATAAATTAACGTTAATTATTTCTTTTTTTAATATATTTTTTGTATATTTGCGTGAGAATACATAAATTATATAGTATAATAAGATGTCAAATAAAAGAGGAAAGCGTGGTAGTACGAAGTCCAAGAAGTTTGCTGTTGTATTAAAGATACGCAACGAAGAGCAGTTACAGAGGACTTTGGACTTGCGTGGTGTCAAGGAAGACAAGCCTCGAATCAACGATGTCATTGAGAGGATAGCGGAGCGTTTGGAGCTTGAACGTCAGGCTGAAATGTTGGCTATGGCTCGTAGTTGGCAGAAGGGAGTAAAAGGTTGGCCTTCATGTATGATGTACGAGTGCATGGGTGAGGATAATCCAGAATGGGATAATGAAGAAGGCTATGACCCATATGAAGAGATATTTGATGGCCTTGGCCACAAGGGTTCACGCAAGTTAAAGGAGTTGAATAAGAAGTTATTCAAGCGAATGAACAAAGGTGAACGTAAGGGCAAGAAGAGCAACAAACATCGTGGCAGTGAGGATGATTTTTGGAATAATCGTCACACAATGTTTACGAATGGCGAATGGTCTGATGATTTAGACGATGAGAGCAATTACGAAGACTCTTACAAGTGCATCAAGTTCTATTCAGACATTGAGAATGAAATGAGCGTTAGGGAGTTTTACTCTTTAAAGGAGTTCAATGATTTCTGTGCTGATAACAACTACATAATGAGCACCACTGATTACAACAACCTGGTTAATTGGCAGGTAGTTCATTGTTGTCTTGACCCTATAAGTTTGGAATATGGGGAGAATGAGATTATCACTGATAATAGTTATGGAGCATTGTATTGGAGCGTATCTGAGGACGTTACAAAGCACGAAAAAGGCTCTTTAGCCGATGCTCGTTCATTGACTGATTAAAGATATACCTATGAAGAGAGATATATTTGAGATTAGGGGCAATATAACGCCCACTATTAAGCGTTTAGAACAGTTAGCGAAGGAACGTGAGGAACGTGAAAAAGCGGAGCGTGAAGCCAAATGGGAGCGTGAGCGTAAGGAGCGTGAAGAGAAGGACAGATTGTTCAAGATAGAGCATCCTGTGTTGGACGCATATACATATATATCTGCGTATAATTTCGACACATATAGTTGGCCAGGTGATTATGTTAATATTCGTTTCTATGAGTGGAGCAATATCGACAGTGAGCCAAAGTTCTTCTCTCACAGTATTCCATTCTACAGATTCCTTGATGAATGTAAGATTAACTTAACTCCTGACCAGAATGGTAAGATTAAGGGAAATTCAGGATGTTATATAACTTGTATTCCAGGCACTCATGATTTGGTTATAGGTAAATCATATGATGAACTTAAGACTGAATTCCATAAGGTAAGCAATCTTGCTAAGATTCTTGAGCCTGTGCCTGAGGTAAGCAGTACATTGCCTTGCATAGTAGATTACGATGATGATTAATATGTACTTAAATAAGTACCTACAGTCGAGTGGCTGTAGGTATTTTTTTTATGGCCATAATAAAAGGCATATCAATTAAGATACGCCTCTATGATAATAATGTTATTATGTATAGTAATATTAGCCAAGGAAATGTTATTAAATATATTTCAATCAAGCGTTTTGATATTGATGGTCTCTTATATGTACTTAAATAAGTACCTAATATACTCTGCGCTGGAACAAGTTCCATTCTAAAGTTATTTATCCTTGCTAGGTATTCGAGGAAGTGTATTGAATCACTTGCATCATCAAGCACTTGTGCAAGCATCAGTGCGTTAGGAATATCTGCTCTAATTCTCCATCTTCCTAATATGGGTAATGCTGCTTCTGCTTTAGGGTAGTAGTATTCTAGTCCTGCAGGGTCAGTGAACTTAACAATGACCTTCATAATATATACTTAAATAAGTACCTATTGTGCGGCAGTGGCGCACATTTTTACTAGATAGAATTTCTTGATATTCTCAATTGAATTATCAAATGCTGAACAGCCGTTACCTGATATTGCTTCAATGTTTTCCTTTCCCATTGCCTCTACGCAATCAGCATATGAGTCACAGTACTCACATCTACCTGTATCAGTGACTATGTTGAAGAAGTCTTCAAACGAAACTGTCTGTGCAGTTCTATACCTTTTGATTTTATCCATTTGTTGCCCTAATGTTAAAATTAGTTAAAAGGGGCAACAAGTGTATACTCTGACGCAAGATTTATGCAGCATACTATGGGTACTTAATTAAGTACCTTAAGTGATACCAATACAGTATACTGCTGAAGCATATGGTTATTGCCCCAAACTTCTTATAATCTTGTGCAAATATACACAAAATATTCGAAAAAAAGAAGGAAAAAGGGAGTTTTTTTAGTATCTCCCTTTGAATTCTTTTTCCCAAGCAATTCGTGCTTTATTTTTATCCACGAACTGTTGGATGCGTTCTAAATCGTCTAATTTCTTATGATTTGCGATGACTACAACATTATCACTCCACTCATCCTTGCATACAATCGTTATAGTGCCATTTTCAGCCACTGTGAAGCGATTTCGAGGTAACAGCAAGGATGTGAAACAGTCGTTGGGCAAAGTACCCTCACGGAGTTTCTTCATCTTAATAACGTGGTCACGTGTAATCTTAACCTCATTGTCGCCCTGTTTAACCACCAACAGCCTTGTTTTGGGTTCAATTGACAGTTGTACAGGGTTGAGTTCAATTGTCTTCAAATTTGCCATAATCGTTTAACTGTTTAATTATGGCTCAAAGATACACAAAAAATCTGAGATAATCAAATGAATTAACACATTTATATAATTTCTAAAAATATGTTAAAAAAAAGTAAAAAGGGTACTTAAATAAGTACCCCTTTAGTCTGCGTACCACTCAACCAGTTCGTTTTCGTCACTGATAACAAAATCATCATCAGGAGCGATATAGTTGCCTTGCTTATCGTAGTTTGCAGCCGTAACGTGATAGTGTAAGCCTACAACGTGATTTTGAGGGTCGAGATAGCGCATGTCCCACAGATTGCCGTCACAAACAGGATAGCCTGCAAAACGCATTGGAAGCATTTCTTGATTTGCGAACACCACAGCAACGTTAATTCCCTTTTCAAGCGCCAACTCACAGCTTTCCCAGTTATAGCCGTCATAAGAGAAAGTAAGATAGTAATTATCATACTTTTCAACCAACTTAAAGCGATTGGGTACTTTCGTATAATCGTAAAATTGAACGTCAGGGAAGATTTGTAAGATATTCTTACCCTCATAAACAAAAGCCTCTGGAGATAAATCACTTGTGCCGTTTAGACGTACTGAAAACTCCATGTTGTGTTTTTTTGCGTAATTACGAGCCTTATTAATTTCGTGAATAAGCAATTGCATAAAGAGCGGCTTATTCTCATAGAAAAGGCGTGTGCGCTTGATACGGCCTTTGTTAATTCGGCTCTCTTCCGCACCTCTATACAGAATATCAGACTTATTATGGCCGCTACCATTAAGACAAAACTTGTGGCAGTGCAAACCACCTGGGCAAACCTGATGCCCTGACATGTTCCAAGGTGCTAAATACAAACAATACGTGATAGTGCCGTTTGTAGTAGATAAACGCATTTTCATGCTTTGAGAATGATTGCCCAGATAAGCAATTCCCAACTCACGAAGCGTTTTCGTGTAATTTAATTTTTTCACCATATATAATACCTTTGTTTATTATTACGTGTGCAAAGATACTATTTTATTTTTAAAATTACAAGGAAAATTTCAAATTTAACTATACTTTAACACATATGTTAATAAAATGTTAAAGATGAAAAAACATTTGGTAATTTAGTAAAGAATTACTATCTTTGGAGTGGGAAAACCTGTAAACATGCTATTATTAACATCCACAGCATGTAAGTTATTGAAAATCAGTGAGCTATTTCGTCATCAGCCTTCACTTGGACTTCGATTAATAATGTAATATAAAAGTGTATATATCAATATGTTAAAGTTATGTTAAAGTTGGAAAAACATTTGTATAATACATTATTATTTATTATCTTTGGGTCGTAACAATTAAACAACAAAGGATATGACAAGTTTTTGGCTGACTAAGAAAACGCTTTTAGAAGCCCTTAAAATGAGTGAGGGCTTACCCCAAGACACTATGATTATGTTCAAGGGTGACAGCGAGAGAAAAGATGATGTAACCTATACTATCACTGAAATCAATGTAGGTACAAAAAAGAAAACGTTGAAACAAGTTTTTAAGGGCGAGGAATTATGATTATCACTATCTCAGAAATAGAAAATCAGTTCAATAAGTGGAACGACACTATTTTTGGTGGTGTACTACCAAAGCCCGCTTTTGAACTTATGCAGACCAAGCGCATGCTGGGTCAATTTAAATGGCGAAAGATAGGTTGGGATAAATATGGCTACACAATACGTATTAGCACGTATTACGACCGCCCTATTGAGTCTTACGTTGATACCATCGTGCATGAAATGCTACATTATTATATCAAGTTCAAGGGTATAAGAGATACATCTTCTCACGGTAGAATCTGGAAGGAAAAGGCAGCAGAAATAAGTAGGAAATATAATCTTACTATCACTCGCACTAATCCAGCTGGAGGAGGTGTTTCAGATGTTGTACTAAAGAAAAAAGCAGAGAAAAATGTAGCCAAATATGAATACGTTATTCTTTGCAAAATGAGGGATGGTATTCATTGGGGAGCGTCTGTAATGCCTGGTCATAAGATTGAGCATTTTATTCCA